>WNFU01023051.1_pt1 | contig 10762 bp, 15 predicted proteins | sample 5400121 | NCBI WGS metagenome assembly WNFU01 (sample SAMN13153360, study PRJNA577476) | soil metagenome | isolation source: 100 cm soil or saprolite under grassland replicate 1 | place: USA:California | collected 2016-06-15
TTTTACTCATGCCTCAGGGCAGGCTCTTGTCGAGTTCACGCTTACGTTCCTACTTTTTCTCATCATTGCGTGGATACCGGCAGACTTTGGACTTGCGTTTTATACCGGGCAGCTTGCTCAGAACGCCGCGCGTGAAGGAGCTAGAATTGCGGCTGCGGATTCAAATCTTATAGAGGGAACAACCAGCTGTACTATGCCCCCCGGAGTTGTTCCTTGTACCGGAAACATTTTTAAGGAAACGGCAGCAAGAATTTCGGCGGCACTCCTTCCAAGCGCTACCATCACACTGAGCCTAGATCCCAATACGGGTGCGAACTGCAATCGGATGGTCACTGTCACGGTATCAGGAACTTATAATTTCTTTTTTTATCAGCTCCTTCATTGGGTGGGGCTTAAAGGCAACCTAAACAACACACCCATAACTCGTCAAACGCGCATGAGGTGGGAGGGCCAGGCGGGATGCTAAGTTTAAGTCTAAAATCGAAGTGACCGAATGGGAGATCAACTCAATGACCTCAAGCAGTGAAAATAAAGCAAAGAATCAAAGAGGCCAAGCCATCATCGAGATTGCGCTCATCACACCACTTCTGTTGGTTGCGTTGTATATACCCGCTGATTTCGGTGTCGCCTTTTTAATGGGCAATCTCACTCAGAATGCCGTTCGTGAAGGGGCTCGAATCGGTAGCGGGCTCCAAAAGAGCGGAGAGGCTCCCGACCTAACCTTCAGTTCTGCTGAGGCCGATATCGTGAAGACAGAAGTCATCAGCCGATTGCCGAACTATCTTACTAACAAGACCGTTACCGTGACATTTTACACGGGAACCGCCTGTATGGAATTCGTCGAGGTGACGGCACAGGGTCAATACAAATTTTTCATGTATCAGTTAATGAGATTGTTTGGCGGTAACGCTCCAAACTCTACTACGATCTCTCGGACAACGCAGATGCACTACAAATATCAGCCGTACATGAACATTGACTACTGTACGGGTGCGACCACTTACGGGCCCTATTCTGCTTAGGCTCGATGGAGGCTTATATGCAGGCGGTAAAAAATGAACAAGGGTTTGCGCTCGTCTTCGCGACCCTGATGATTGTTTTGCTCTTGATCATGGTGGGCATGGGATTAGACACCGGGCATCTGGCCTATATCCGATCTCAGGGACAGCCGGCCGTGGATGCTGCAGCTCTGGCTGCCGCTTCCGCAATCCCGAGTGGAAAGTGGCAGACGGTCACAGACCGAGCGGCGATGCTTAATCCCGGCGGGACTAATCCCGGCACTGGAAATAATTATCTAAACAGTCCATACAATAAGATTGACCAGCAAAACGTGACCCTCGTGAAATATGACAACACGACCGGCGAATTTACCGCGACAGGAGTCAATATCAACAACGCGAACGGCGCTCGCGTGGCATTAGAAAATAACAACCCCTACGGCGGGACTGCCGGGAAAGCGATGAAATCCCCGCTGTTCTTGACACCTCTGCTCAATTTGTTTGGACAAGCCACCAACAACACCGCCGATGTGAGCGTCAGCGCCGTTGCTGTGAACCAGGCGCTTCCCGGACTGCCGATCGTGATCCTGGACACTCTCTGCAAAGAGCCGCAGCCGGTAATCCTAGATTTCCGGACCGGAGGTTCCAGCACCGCCGGCTGGGAAACTTACCAAATCGATAACGCAAGCACGACAGAGGTTCGCGATCTATGGAAGAAGCTACCTTACTGTGCAGGCCAGCCGGCAATCGATACTGGCTACTGTGGAAATGTGGCAAATGGTGTGAACCAAACTATAGTCGATGCCATACTTAAACCTAAGTTTGAAGCCAAACCTAATGATTGTTATTTGATTCCGGTAGTAAAGACTGGCGGCTTCACGGGGTGCCAGACGATCACAGACTGGGCCAGTTTTTGCCCCGATAAGGGGAATAACACAGCCGACGCATTTCCCGAAACGGGTAAGCTCAAAGGGACGGTTACTTGCGGCCAGAGTCCTTGGACCTCACGGGATACTGAATGTTACGTTCAGCGTCTGATTCGAGACAAAACGTCCGGGATGTAGTGATCGAAGCTCCAGCGCCGAGGATCAATACGGTTGGTACCGTGATCATGTTTATGGCTCATATCCACGGGCTCTCAAAGCGGTCAATGTCGCAGTAGCCAGCCACACTCGCGGCCTCGCTTCTTGCAACAAAATCCCGTCAGCGATAAACGACAGCGTCATGCCGTATACGCTTCGACTTTACCTTTGCCTCTTTGTCGTCGGTTTCGTAGCGTTTGTTCTCGTGGACTGGCTGAGTCCACTGGGACCGGTTGTGAATGCCTTGCTAGCGGCCGTCGCTGCCTATCTCACGATCCTTGTTGGTCAACGGGCACTTGGGGCAGGAAGAATCTGTAGCGATGCGCGTTTGAGGCGCCCCGGAGGGCGTAACGGGACGGCGCTGGTGACAAGTAGTTGAGAGCCTTACCCATCGACGGCCCGGGTCTCGACTTCGTGGGCCGAGCCACACAAGGAAAAGCATCAATGCGAAACAAAGGCCGCCTACAAACAGAACAATCCAGTTGAAAAAATCCATGCTGTATCTGCCACACTACAATTTGAAATTTACGCGCACGTTGCGCTCAGGAAGGTTGAGACGGCGCATAGCGCGACGCACCCGTGGCCGTGACTATAACAAAGCTAGAAGCAAGAGCCGTAACGCTCTACGTATTTAGGATCAGCGAACATACACGAATCACACACGTACTGTTCGTTTTCGCGCCGGTACTCTTCCCACTTTGTCATGTCATAAAATCCAGCGGTAAACTCTTCACCTCGAATCCCCTCGACGATTTGTTTGCAGCGGTCACAGATAACTTTAATTGTTTTGATTCGAGAGTGCGCCGAGGCTTTAACTGACATGCACTGTCTCCTTTCCTTCCCGCCACCGTAAAGGGCAAGCGGTATGCCCAAGACATTGAAGGAATTTTGGAGAGATCCAAGCGACATATGCAACCTGAACGTCTGAAAAACTGGCTTAAAAGCCTTGACCCTGATCGATCGCTACGTGCCTATGAGATTGTCGTTGTTTTTGGTACCTTAATTTGGAGAATAGGAAGGCGTTGAAATGGATAAGGTCATAAAAGCGGTCCAGCTCTTGACTTTGATTCTCGTCTCTTTGGTTTGCCTCGCGTACATCTGGCGCCAATACTACGATTATAAAAGACGACAAGAAGCATGGGATATCTGCGCGAAGTGGTCGTACGAGGACGCAAAAATTCTATTAAAAAGCGAATCATTGGCGATTCAAGAGTGCATGCAGCGCATCAAGCCTTAGCCAGGCGGTTGTAGCGCCTTGGATGAACAGGGGATCGACTCCTTGGGAGATCACACTTTTATCGTCGAACTGGACCGGAATGCAAATTCAGCAACACGCTATAGACCCCACTAACCCCGCGGGCGTGACTACTGGTCCAGCGGCAAGCCCGCAGAACGAAGCGCTTCGTGTATTGAAGCGATCACGCCCGGGCAATGGTTGCCATATAGCAACAAATTCCGAGCTTCTGCTTCATCGCAGCTGACAACCGTGTTGCCCCCGAAAAACTTCAAGTGAAGGGCGCTCTTAATAATCAATTTAGAGGGTGATGCTGCAGGGATGGATTGCTTAAGGCGATGAAAGCTCTTGTCATCAAGAAAAATTTTTAGAATCATTGCGCACTCGCAAGCGTGAAAAAATGCGCCGGGACAAGGAAATTCAAAAAGCTGTCGTATCGAAGCTGCGTTTCCCATGCCCCAGCGAAGCTATACTTGAGCACGTACCATGCCCTATGCTCGATGGAACTTTGGAGAGATCAGGTCAATGTCTGGGAGTTGAACTCTCGCAATGCGCATGGCAACTTTGCCCGCTAAAAATTTCGCAGATAGAGGTCAGGTCAAACTGTCGACTCGATCGTAACAATGACCGGCGGCCATGGTTCGCTGCTTGAAGCGACGATAATCTTCCTAAGATTGAACCACCCGGCAGTGTGAATTTAAGTCACTAACAAACCGCCACGGCGCACGGCGCGCTTAATTGCGTTCAATGAGGCGTTGAGGATCTGCCAGCGGGTCTCCGGCTTTGTTGCCTCCATCCCGGGATCCTCAAGCGCTTTCCGTAACTGTTCAAATGGCCATTGCTCATCAGCGCGTCTTTCGAGGAAGCTTAAGGCTGCCGAAACTCCCGTCCCATAGCGCACGTCTTCTTCCCGACAACGCCGAACCGCATCCTCGAGCCCAGCAAGGGCCCTTTCGATTCGGCTGCGTTCTAGCGCTTCGGGGTTTGGTGGTTTGGGCGAGCCATAACAGCCGATAATATTAAGCTAAACGACCAACTTCGGGGTTTGGTGGTTTGGGCGAGCCATAACAGCCGATAATATTAAGCTAAACGACCAAGCGGAAGATCGAACATCTACCCGATATTCCCCGCGTTGCCCAACTTCTGCCCGGTAATCACCGTGCTCGATCGCCCCTGCGCGGCGGCGGCTCTGGCGCGATCGGCCATAAGTGCTTGACGATTCGGCACCGCGATCGGCTGATCCGGCGTGCTCGGCTTGCTGGTCGCTAAGATGATGCCGCTGATGCCTGACGCCACGCCTGCTATGGCGCCAATAATCGAAACCGGGTCGTCGCTGCTCATCGGACCTCCCTCTTCATCGCAAACTCAATCCGAAGCGCAACCTCGAGCCAGTGACGGAGACGAGTTAAGATTTCGCGCGTCGGAATCTCTACACCGGCTTTAAGAAACTGGCGGAACTCTTCTTCGATCGCGTTCATTTCTGCCCAAAGAACCGGACAGTTCTCCCGCGCATCCTCATAGGTCACCAGATTGTATAAACCGTTGCGCATGAAGGCATCTACTTCTGTCCCCATACGTCGACGCTGATCGACGTGTTGTCGATCGATTCAAAACCTGGTGCCTCTCTCTCGCGCTCGATCATTTTTTTCTTTAAACAGTTCGGCGCCTGCAATGAGTTGTTTCAACAGATCCTCCGGCGCTTTGTAGAGAAAGTTCTTCGCCTTCTGATCCGCATAGTATTTTTCGATATTGCTCTGGTAGAGCCTCGTGCGCGTATCGGTCATGGCGTTTTGGATGCTTTGGAGCTCGGCAAATAATGGCGAGCCCGCGCCCGTGGTACCTTGCGCACCCGCGACGGCGCGAGCTTGAATTGCGACCACATGGCTGAAACGTCAGGGTTCATCTGCTGACCTCGTGCTTTCTATTTTTTCCGTGGACACATTTTGGACACATTGAACAGTTCGCCAAAAGAAAAGGGAAAGCCGTTTACCAGCTTTCCCTTTGTCATTTCACTGTTTAGATTTGCCCCCGGCGTGACTCGAACACGCGGCCCCAGGATTAGGAATCCTGTGCTCTATCCACCTGAGCTACGGGGGCACAAGAAAGTTCAGCTAGTTACAGTTATATTTTTTTCCCTGCGTGTCAAACTGTGCCAAGCTGGGCCTAAATGCGCACAGATTTTCATGGTGATCCCAACATCGAAGTCATTTTCGGGGTCAATCCTTCGAATTCGAGAGAGCGCGCCTTCGAGCCCTACGGCGCGTCGTTATAATTCAATGCAGGACATTGAGTCGGTTAATTCTCGGCGTTAATCTGGGGGCATGGCCAGCCATCGCCAGCCGCCAATGTGTCCTCTTTGTGACAGTATGAACGTTCGACGATCTCATCTTGTGAATTTATTCGAGAAGGTTCTGAGCTTCGCGGCATTGCGGCCTTACCGTTGCCAGGATTGTAGACACCGATTCTGGAGGATTGCCTGAGATGCGGCGTGAAAATGTTGTTCGAGCCGGCTGACCTTGCCGGCAATGAACCATCCGCGAACTTTCCGACTTATGCCTCGACTGGCGAAAAACTTTTCTGGCAGAACTGAGAGAAAAATATCTGCCGGCACAAACCTCGATGCGGTGGTTGCTAGAGAGGTTTTCGGATGGGAAAGCGTACGCCGTCGCGAGGGTACTCTTTATGGCAAAAGAGCCGATAAGCTCGGGCGTTTGCGGACTGCCAAGGTGCCCAACTATTCCACGAATCCTGTCGATGCTTATGCGATAGAGCCGCGAATGAAACAGCTCGGGTTATTGAATGGCTACAACAAAGAGTTGTCCAAGATGACATACGCCAAGAGCATTCCCGCTGAATGGGCGACCCCGGAACAGCGGTGCCGGGCAGCGATTAAAACCGTAAGGAGCCGCTCCCGGCTTCGAGTTGTGAAAAGCTAAGGTTTCAGAAGCTGGATAATTTGACCGCTCGGTGCGCCGCCTGCTTCTCTAACTAATTTGTATGTTTCCCTCCGATGACAACGATCAATTAAACCCAAAATAAGGAGAAATACGGTTGGCGTTTCCGAAGTGATAGCCTCCCATGGAGGCTAGACAACTCAGCCCGCTTGAAGCGGCCTGTTGAACCTAGTCTGCTCGCTCGACTTTTCCGCGGATATGGCCGCCCGCTTCTCGGTCGCAGCTTGAAACGCGTTGAGTCGTCTTTCCAAATTTGCCAGCTGACTAGTCAATACTACGAGCCAAACGAGCATAACCACCGACAGAACTAACAGGACGTGACCGAACTTGATGTTCAAACCCTTGATCTGAATACCGAGCATCATCAAGTCTCTGGCTTTTGATTCCATCGCTTCGCCCTCGTTCTTTTCAGCCACGATTAAGAAGCGTTTCATATCGCAGTCCGGGAGCATTTCGCTGTCCGTATAAGGTCCGCATCGTTTGATGTCAAAGCCGTTTTCGTCAAGCCAGGCAAAGCACTGACTCCTCTCATTGATCGGGCCGGTGATCCTGATCCGCTCGATACGCATTGCCGTGATGTCCGGATGATGACTTTGCGTTTCCATTATCTCTCTTCCTTTTCATTCCAAACTGTAGCCTTCATTGCCCTTCGACCTGAACACCATTCTGTTTTGCAAAGTACCGATTTGTTCCGATCCACCCCAGCCGTTAATCGACTCATACTTCCGGCAACTGAAAAGACCGACAAAGCGCGTCGTACTTTACTGTGGCATTTTTCTTGCGCCAAAGACCGCCGGTAACTCCGGTGAGAAGGTGATTCATAAGGTTTGGGTCGTTCTTATTTACACCGTCACGTCACGCTAACTGGTGAAGGACTGCTGTGGACTTCGGTACGGCACGTGTAATTCACCGCAAAGGCTATTCACTCATCATCGGAGTTACCAAAAAAGGACCTGCCGCAATCTGCTAGAGCTACATGGCCACGGCATCACGGACGGCTGGTGGATTTCATCAACTAGTGGCCTACCTCTAACCGTCCCGCACAAGAAAAAATCGGCCCTCATCAATCTTTTCACTTTTCAGCGGGCTTGTACCTGAGCTACTACGGGGCAAAACTGTCGGCGGATTGGGCACAGGAATCCTGATCCAGCCTGACGCTGATATGAGCTAAGACTAGCTCGCGTGAGGCGCTATAGAAATTGGTTTTGTCGACGGCTCTGCTATTTGTTACCATCAATCTCAAAGGCGGGTCAAATAGCGATGAAATTTTTTCGTCACGGCAAATTCAAATACTTCGTGCCCGAACACGTGGGTCATTGGCAGCTACAACCGTCGCGAGCATTACGATTTAGACTGCGCTTGAGCTGGCTTGGTAGCGCTCTGCTGCTGCTCTCGAGCTGTAGCTCCGCGTCAGCGCCGCTATCGATCAAGATGGTTAACCCGGAAACGAATCAGACGCTCGCCTGCTCTGCGAGCGACCGGTCCTCCCGGGCCGACCCTTCGGTGCTCGCCGCTGCCGTCGAAACTTGCGCCAGACAGTTGGAAGCCAATGGTTTCGTCCGGGAAAGGTAGCTGCCGCGGCAATCGGCGCCAGATTCAATCAGGCCGTCATTAACGGTAGTTCCCATCCTGTTGGATCTTGACGCGGACGAAAGATTCCAGCTAATCTCTGCGCTAAAATTTATCGATGCCATTTTACGTGGCGCACTTATCTTGACATTCTTAAGGGCGAAGCATAACTTAGACTCATAAGGTCTATCTAGGAGGAAACATGGCCAAGAGTTTTCAGGATATTATGGCCGAGGCGCGTAAGGATGTCCCTGAAATCGCGCCACAGCAAGTCAACGATTTGTTGACGAACAACGGCAAATCTCACGTTCTACTTGATGTCCGTGAAAGCGACGAGTGGCGCCAGGGACATTTGGAAGGCGCGCTCCCGTTGCCCCGCGGATTTCTCGAAATCAAAGTCGAAACTGCCATACCCGACAAGAATGCTCCGATCATCGCCTACTGTGCCGGCGGCGTCCGTTCGCTGTTGGCGGCCAAGGCCATGAAAGAGATGGGTTATCAGAATGTCTCGTCGATGTCGGGCGGTTATACGGCCTGGAAGAACGGCGGCTTCAAGTGGGTGCAAGATTTTCAGTATAGCCCCGAGCAGTTGATTCGCTACAGCCGGCATTTTCTCCTCCCGGAAGTCGGCGAAGCGGGTCAGGCAAAGTTGCTTCAAGCCAAGGTCTTGATGGTCGGCGCCGGCGGTCTCGGATCACCGTCCGCGTATTACTTGGCCGCAGCCGGAGTCGGCACCTTGGGCATCATCGACAATGACGTCGTCGATATTTCCAATTTGCAGCGACAAATACTTCATTCCAACGACCGGGTCGGCACGCCGAAAGTCGAATCCGCCAAGAAGACTCTCGAAGCGCTGAACCCGGATGTGAAAGTTATTCCCTATAACGCCAAGCTGACGTCGGAAAACATCATGGATATCATCAAAGACTATGATTTGGTGGTTGACGGCTGTGACAACTTTCCGACCCGATATTTGGTCAACGACGCTTGCGTACTCGCTGGTAAGCCCAATGTGCATGGCAGCATCTTCCAATTCGAAGGGCAGGCAACCGTCTTCTACCGGGGGAAAGGGCCATGTTATCGCTGCCTCTATCCGGAACCGCCCCCAGCCGAAATGGCGCCAAGTTGTGCCGAAGCCGGGGTTTTAGGCGTGTTGCCGGGTTTGATCGGCGTGATCGAAGCGTTGGAAGCGATCAAGATCATCCTGGATAAAGGTGAGACTCTGGTTGGGCGTTTGGTGCACTTCAATACGCTCACCATGGAAATCAATACGCTCAAGCTGCGCCGCGATCCCAACTGCCCCATGTGCGGCGACCACCCGACAATCCACGAACTCATCGACTACGAAGAGTTCTGCGGTCTGCGCCATTAACCTATAGTCTTGCGGGCAAGTGCGAAGGGCGGCGATTAAAGCCGCCCTTTTTTTACGCTCGGCGCGTCGCCGAGCCGACGAGCTTGGATTGCGAAAGCCCGACAGCGCGTTTGAGTGACTGAATCTCACTTTGACTGAGCGGGCGCAGCTCTCCTGGCGCCAAAGCGCCCAACGAAATCGGCCCCATACGAATACGAATTAGTTTTTCAACGAAATATCCTAACACCTCGAACATGCGCCGGACTTCACGCTTGCGTCCCTCGTGAACCTCGATCTCCACCCAGGCATTCTTTTTGAGTTTTTCAATGACCCGGACGCGCGCCGGAGCGGTCATACCGTCATCCAAGCGAATCCCTTTGCGTAAATGGATGAGAGCCTCTTCGGTCGGGCACGCGCTCAGTTTGGCACGGTAGAGTTTTTTCACGCCGAAGCGCGGATGCGTGAGCCGTAGCGCCAGCTCGCCATCGTTGGTCAGAAGCAGCAGGCCGGTCGTATTGTAATCGAGCCGGCCCACCGGGAAGACACGCCGCTTTTCACCCAAGCGCACGAGAAACGGCGTAAGGTCGGGACGGTGTTCAGGATCGTTGAGCGTGGTGATGATGCCCGGTGGTTTGTGAAAGGCGTAGTAAAGCGGCGCCGCCGCGGGTTTGACTCGCTTGCCATCGACTTTGATGCTGTCTTTGGCCGGATCGGCCTGGGAGCCGAGCTTGCGCACGACGGCTCCATTGACCGTAATGCGCCCTTCTACGATCCAACGCTCCACCTCCCGCCGCGAAGCCAAGCCCGCGCGAGCGAGGATTTTTTGTAGCCGTTCCATCGTCGAGCGCGGCTAGTTCTCCTCAAGTTGGTCGAGAGATATCGTATCGGTGGGAATTTCCGGCAGCGAGATCTCTTCCATCTCCTTGAGCGTCGGCAGCTGAGAGAGGTCTTGGAGATTAAAAAGTTGCAGGAACTCCGCCGTGGTACCATAGAGAAACGGCCTTCCAGGAACGTCTTTTCGGGCCACGGCGCGAATCAGGTTACGTTCCAAAAGCGTTGCGATCACGCCGTCGACGTCGACGCCGCGAATCGCTTCGATTTCCGCTCTGGTGATGGGCTGGCGGTAGGCGATGATTGCCAGAGTTTCGAGCGTCGCTTTTCCCATTCGTGCCGGCCTGCCACCCAAGAATTTTTTGACCCAGTCGGCATTTGCCTTAGGGGTGCGCAACTGGTACCCACCGGCGACCTCCACTAAACGGATTCCTCGGTTTTCCGTTTCGAACTCGTTTTGCAGTTCTCTGAGAGTGCTCTCGATGATGTCCTTGTTCGTTCCATCGAGTACTTCGCTGAAGCGCTGCACGGACTGCGGCCCGTCGGCGACGAGTAAGAGACTTTCGAGGATGGATTTTACGTCCTCACGCTCCATGTTGGCTTTCCCCGGTTTCGTCAATCGCTACTTGTTCCGCCGCTTCATCCATTCGTGCCGCGGCCTCAATCATGATCGGCCCCGCCATTTCTTCTTGAAAGATCCGAATTGCCCGCACTTTGACCAGCTCCAACATCGCCAGAAACGT
>WNFU01012103.1_pt1 | contig 10761 bp, 10 predicted proteins | sample 5400121 | NCBI WGS metagenome assembly WNFU01 (sample SAMN13153360, study PRJNA577476) | soil metagenome | isolation source: 100 cm soil or saprolite under grassland replicate 1 | place: USA:California | collected 2016-06-15
TCGGGCCTCGGTCCGGCGCTGCAGGGATCCAGTCTCGGGCTCTCGACCGCGCTCACCGAGAGCACGCGTGGCGGCGGCGCGAACCGCGGCCGTGTCCGCGCCCGTGCGGTGCTGGTCGTCGCCGAGGTCGCGCTGGCCGTCGTGCTCCTCGTTGGCGCGGCGCTCTTCATCGGCAGCTTCATCAACGTGATGCGAATCGATTCCGGTTTCCGGAGCGACCACGTGCTGACGGCGCAGGTCTTTCCGCGGGCAAGTCCCGGATCGCCGCCGGCCGATCTGCGGCTGCCCTTCGCCGAAATCGTCAATCGCGCACGGCAGTTGCCCGGTGTCATCGACGCCGCTGCCGCGGCGCCAGGGATTCCGCTGCGCGTCAACGGCTGGATCGACGCGCTGCGGTGGCCGGGCGAGCCGCTCGACCCCAGCATGGCCGTGAGCGTCAAGGTCGTCACCGCCGGCTACCACCGAACGCTGGCCATTCCTCTCAGGAGCGGCCGGGCCTTCAGTGACGATGATCGTGATGGCGCGGAGCCCGTCGTCATCCTGAGCGACGCGGCGGTGGGCATGTTGTCTGGCGGCGACGACCCGCTCGGCCGCACCGTCAACGTCGCAGGCACCGATCGCCGCGTCGTCGGTGTCGTGGCCAACGCGCGGCAGTCCAGTCTCGAGGTGAGCCCCAACCCGGAAGTCTACCTTCCGATGCCGCAGCGTCCCTATCGCTACGGGTTCATCCTCCTGCGTACCTCCGGCGATCCCAATGACGCGCTGCCGGCGCTGCGGGCCGTGGTGGCGCATGCGCTGCCGCAGGAACCGCTGCGCCAGATCGCGCGGCTGGACGACCTCGTGGCCGCCCAGACCGCCGAGCGTCGGCTGAACATGCTGATGTTCAGCCTCTTCGGCGTCCTCGGCCTGACGATCGCGGCCGTCGGTCTCTTCGGCGTCATGGCGTATCTCGTGTCCCAACAGACAAGAGACATCGGCATCCGCATGGCGCTCGGCGCAACACGATCGCGCGTCGTCGCCGAAGTGTTTCGCTACGTCGGGTGGCTCGTGGGTGCGGGGCTAATTGTGGGCGGCTTTGCGGCCTGGTCGCTGTCGAACCTGGCCGGTGGGTTCCTGTTCGGCCTCGACCCCCGGGACGCGCGTGCTTACGGCGTCGCGATGATCACGCTACTGGCGGCCTCGCTCGTTGCCAACGTACTGCCTGCCCGACGGGCCGCGAGCGTCGATCCAATCGAGGCTCTGCGCAGGGAGTAGGAGGATTCACATGAAGGCGCTTTCATATCTCGTCTCGTTCGCGATCGCGGTCTGCGGCCTCGTGTCCATCGAGCGGCCGGCTTCGGCGACGTCCGCGGATATCACGGGCACGTGGGCAGTCACCATTCACTATCCGTTACCGGACGGTGACTATCTGGCCACGTACGTCCTGAAGCAGGACGGCGAGAAGATCACCGGCACGTACCACGGCCTGCACGGTCCCGCGGACGTCACCGGAACCATCAAAGCGAACGATGTGACGCTGAGCGTGACGGTGCATGGCTCGACCGCGCGCTTCTCGGGGAAGGTCTCCTCCGCGACGAAGATGAGCGGCACGATGACGTTACGTCTCGACAGCAGCAGCCTGCCGCCTGCCGGCGATGGAGCCCCGACCAATAAGTGGAGTGCCGAGAAGAAGAAGTGAGTCGTGGTGCGTCGCGTTCGCTGCGTGCTGCTCGTCGACGCGATGCTGTTGATCGGGAGTTCCGGAGCCACCTGGCCAGGTTAGTCGTCGTTCTGCTGGTCTGCGGCTTCTCGCCATTTGTGTTTGGCCAAGCGGAGATCGACGGTACCCTCACGATTGTCAATCAGTATGGCGGCGGCGTGTACTTCCTCACGATTGAGCGCGGCAGCGGAGGCGGACCCGTTCGGGCCGGCGCATCTTCCCCCGCTGAGCCGGCGAAGCTGCCGGAAAAGACGACTACGACTGAGCATGGTCGCGGAGGGGCGCCGATTCCGGTCCGCGTATCGTCCCGCACTGAGCCGGTGAAGCGCCTGGAAGAGCCGAATACGATTGAGCGCGGCAACGGAGGGAGTCCCTTTCGGCTGGCAGAGGGGAAAATGTATGGCAGCAACGTTCTGATTGCGGACGGCAGCTCGAAAAGCTATTCCCTCAAGCCGGGCTCGTACTATGTAACCCTCAACTTCTATAAGCCGGGGAAAGGCGTCTACACCGCGACTGAACCCCCGATTGTCATTACGGCGAGTCAAACGCACACACTGACCATCACAGCCGATGGAAAGTTGAAGTACTGAGAACATCAGGTGGTGGCGCGCTGTGGGGGCAATCCCACTCTGCGGAATGGTTCCTGGCATAGTTCGTCGCGGCTCGCCACACCTAATCGCTCTTACACAGCTGTGCTTGCCCCCGTGGCGCGGACGGCGGTATAAGCGAAAGAGTAGCTGGATCGCGATGATTGTTGTTGACATCCGACATCAACAATCGACATTCTGTTGTCGAGACTCGACAACATGAAAAACAGCGCCAGAATCGATGTACTGCAGGGCACCCTCGACCTGCTCATCCTCCGGACACTGCAATCGGGTGCCATGCATGGATGGGCAATCTCGGAACTGATTCAACGCATCTCTGAGGACGTGTTGCGTGTCAACCAGGGCTCCCTCTATCCCGCGCTTCATCGTCTGGAACATCAAGGCTGGATTGCCGCGCAATGGAAAATTTCTGAGCTGGGCCGGCGAGCACGCTTCTACAGGCTGACGGCTACTGGCAGGAAGCAGCTCCAGCTCGAAACTGAGACGTGGACCCGTTTCACGGCCGCAATCGGCCAAGTACTGGACATGGTCTGACATGAACTGGCGTGACGTCATACTTCGGATTCGTGCGCTGGTTCAGCGAAGCCGTGTCGAAGATGAGCTCGAAGAGGAGCTCCAGAGTCATCTCGAGATGGAGACCAGGAAGAATCAGCGGACCGGGAGCGATCCGATCGAGGCGGCCCGTCTGGCACGGGTTCGGTTCGGCGCCATCGATCGGGCGAAAGAGGAATGCCGGGACGCCCGCGGCACGCGCCTCGTCGAGGACGCACTGGCTGACGTCCGGTACGCACTGCGCAGCTTCCGTCGCACGCCGGTCTTTGTGCTGACGGTTGTTGCGACCATCGCGTTGCCTCTCGGCCTGATCACGGCGCTCTTCACAATTTTCAACGCGTACGTGTTTCGACCGGTCGCGGTTCGCGATCCACACGGTCTTTATCAGTTCACCTGGACCGATCGACATCATCGAGGACACTCGTTCTCATGGCCAGAATTCGAGGCCTTGCGAGATGGTAATCCGGCATTTTCCGAAGTCGTCGGCACGAGGGGTCTGTTCGCGCGTGTGGAGGGCTACCCGCTGTCGGGCGAGCTGGTCACGGCCAACTACTTCCGCATGCTGGATGTGACTGCGGCAGCCGGGAGGACATTGCTCCCCGAAGACGGAAGCTCTCCTGGATCGACCCCGGTTGTCGTGCTCAGTCACGCGGCCTGGCAGAACAAACTCGGTGGCGACCCCGCGATCATCGGAAAGACCATCGTGATTCGCGGTCATCCCCTCCAAGTGATCGGCATTGCGAAACCCCAGTTCACGGGCCTGGGCGCCGCGTCGCACGACTTCTGGGTGCCCATCACCATGGCAGGCCAGCTGGAGGGCGGCCCGAATCTCTTCGGTCCAGAACATCCGAACCGGCTCGACATCGTTGGCCGGCTCAGAGCCGGTGTGACCGCCGCGCAGGCTGAGGCAGCTTTGAGGGTCTGGGCTCAGCATGCGACTGATGAGAAGAGCGAGGACGAGAAGGCTGTGGGAATCGTCCTCGAGTCGCGGGCAACCTCGATTCGCCTGACCCCTCGGTTATTTGCAGCCGCAGCGCCGGTCCTGGCGGCGTTCGCGCTCGTGCTGCTCATCGCCTGCGCCAACATCGCCAGCATGATGCTGGCGCGCGCGATCGCACGCCAACGTGAGATCGGGCTTCGGCTTTCTCTCGGGGCGGACCGCATTCGGCTTGTGCGTCAGCTCCTGACCGAGAGCCTCGTCCTGGCGGTGCCCGCCGCCTTCGTTGGGCTCGTACTGTCGGAGACGTCACTGCATCTCGGCCAGACGGCCTTGCTCTCTGCAATGCCTTCTGACCTTGCTCAGATTGTCACGATACCGTCGCTACAATCCGATGCGCGCGTGTTTGGATTCCTGCTCGCATCCGCGACTGTCTCGGCAATTCTGTTTGGGTTTGCGCCCGCGATTCAAGCCACTCGCCTTGATGTGGCTCAGGCAACCAAGGGAGACTTCGTCGCCGACCTGCGGCCAACCAGACTCCGCAACATGCTGGTGGTTGCGCAGATCACCGCCTGTGCGATGTTGCTGATATGCGCCGGCCTCTCCCTTCGCGCGAGCGCCCGTATGAGCAAGCAGGAGGTTGGATTTGCGACGGGTGGGATCCTCGAGCTGGACATCAATGAGAAATATCGGCCGAGAATACTTTCGTGGCTTGCGGAGAACCCGGCAGTTCAAGCGATCGCGGCAGCAGAATCCATCCCGCTGAATGGAATGCTCCGGACCGCTCCCGTGGTTGCCGGCGAGGGATCTGTTCGTACCTCGTACAATTTCGTCTCGCCCGCATTCTTCCAGATTCTTGAGATCCCGATTCTGAGCGGCCGTAACTTTACCCAGCAAGAGGCTCAAGCAGGCGCGGCGGTGGCGATCATCAGCCAGAACACGGCATTGCGGTTCTGGCCGGGGCAGCAGGCACTGGGCCAGATGATTCGGATTACACCGGACCCTGCCGTCAGCGCGGAGTCGAAGGTCCGCCGCTTTCCTGAGGTGCGAATCATCGGCGTCGCAGCCGACATCGTCAGTTGCTGCCTCATGATCGGCCGGGATCCTTCCCTTGTGTATCTGCCCACGCCATCCACGGCGGCGGGTACTGGATTGCTGGTGCGTGTGCATGGAAGCAGCGACCGGGCTCGCCAGACACTCGACACGGAGCTCGCGGCGATCAATCCCAGTGCGATCGATCAGATTCACACGCTGGAGACGTTCCGGGCCGCCGGAGTCTTTCCGTTTCGAGTAGCCGCTGCGATCTGCACCATCATCGGTGCGCTCGCCCTCCTCCTCGCCGTATCTGGAGTCTATGGGGTGCTTGCATACTCCGTCTCTCAGCGAACCAGGGAGATCGGCATCAGAATGGCCATCGGGGCCCCGAGAAGTGCGGTTGCAGGCCTGGTGCTTATGCAATCCATGCGACTCGCATTCATCGGTAGCGCCGCCGGTTCTGTCCTGGCCCTGGGAGCGTGGAGTGTCCTGGCCTCGCGCCTGTTCTTCATGAAAACATTTGACGGCTTGGCGTTCTTTGTTGGAATGCTGGTGCCGCTGGCGTCCGCGGCAGTGGCAGCGTATGTTCCGGCCCGGCGGGCCGCACGAGTTGACCCGGCAAATACCCTTCGATATGACTGAGGCCACCAAAGTGCCGTAGGTGGGAGGGCAATAGGTGAGGCGGAGAGGGCTTGGCCCCGAGCCTCGCGCACTCAGTTCAGGTCGCTCGAGCGAGGTACCGACCAACCCCCTTCCTCCGGCCAAGTTGGCCACAGCGATGGTCTGTAAGGTTTTTGACCGACCTGGGTTCTACGGGATAGAAGACGTGTGTGCCTTCCGGATGAGCTTGGCGGGTAGCTGGAACTCGAACTAGGCCGCATGCCTGAGGCGCTCGACTTGGCGCAACCAGGCGCTGGCTGTCGGCCGCGCCAGCGCGCCGACGATTCCTTCCTCGGCCACTACGCAGTCACCACGCACCATGGCCGACCCTTTCAGGACCCTGGGGTGACCTCGCGATAACTCACGATGGCGTCGTATGAATCGGCCCAGAAGAGGAGTCCGGCTTCGCGGGCGGAGAGCCTCTGAACGGGGATTTGGTGCAAGGCACGGCGGATCGGCCGAAGATCGAACAACGTCGCGGGATAGGTCGCCACTGAGGCCAGAAACGCAAGGGCCGGATCGTCCTTGCGCTGATCGAGTTCCTGCAGTCCACCGAAGTTGATCTTACCTCCTGCGGCGAAGAGCACTACGTGGAAGGACTGAACCCCTTCGGCGATCGCAAGCTCCGCGATGAAGTTCCCAAGGGTTGATACGCCACGGCGGTCGATTCCTCGGTGTAAATGATTCTGTCCAAAGACGGTCATCACCTTCGGCTTGCCGCCTGCAGCCCGATAATGTGTGAGAAAGAGTTCTTTCATCACCGTTTCGCGGCGCAGCGAAGCCGCGAGTCGATCGTCGCCTTGGCGATTCGCCCGCTCGACTTCGACTTCCAGCGTCATGAGGACTTGCTGACGTAGTGAAACGCCCCCTGGCGAGGTGTCCTTCACTTCGCCCATCTCGCGCGCACGCTGAAGCAACTGTGGTGCGAGGGAACGCTTATAACCGCTCTTCGTCAGATCCGCCATCGACTGCAGCGCGCGGTTTTGGGGATTGGCATCGGCGAGATCGCGAATCAGCATGTGCGGCTGGGGCTCCTCGATGTCGGCGCCGCGCAGGTGCTCGAGCTTCAGTCGACTGGCCGCCCAGGGACTCATCTCCATCGTGATGTAGCGATAGCCGAAGTCCTTCAAGGTGAGCCATAGTGCGTCCACCAGCGCCGGCGTTTCCTTGTCGCCGTGCAGCCCGCCAATGAGGAAGAAGGAGGCGCGGTTAGCCTCTTTCGCGAGGAAGGCTTTACCTGTCGTTGAGAGATCGAATTGATTGGTGCGAAGTAGCTCGGGAAGGTCATCGCCCGGGGCCTGTTGACCGATCCCGATCGTGGCAAACGTGACGACGACGCCCGCTATAAGTAGATGTCGCATGGCCGGTCAGGGAAATTCCAGCTTCAGCTTAATCCAACTCTAGTTTGGAACGGGCGCCTCCGGGATCGCCGCGGTCGAATGCGGACAATCCAGCCGACTTACGCTGCGCCGCGTAGTCCCCGAAGCTGCCGGAGCCACCTCGCGACTTGGTTCCAACTCGCGAAAATGCGGGTCACCTACTTGTCGGATGTGTCTGGAAATGGTCTATCCGTGATGAGGTTCGATCGGCGGCGCTTTCACGAACGAGCGATCAAAGTGCCTTGGGCGCATCGCTCGGGCAACCGGCGGAGCGATGCAGCCCGCTGGTGGCTCGCCGCCCAGACGACAGAATCACTTCTTGGGCGGCGTCCCGTTGCCCGATCTCTTCGTCGCCGTCCATGTGGCCGATTCCTTCACGAATTCGGCGGTGCCGGACATCTTGGTTGGGGACTGAATCGTTCCTGTGTAGTTGTTCTTGAACGGCTCTCCATTTCTGTCCTTGCCCTCGACGCGAAAGACGACCTTGTCCCCCTTCACGCTCCCGGTGACCTGTGCGACATGGCCACCACCTGGTTGAGTGCCCGTCAGCTGCTCACCCGTCTGTTTGAGGTCCAACGCCATCTGCCGATTCTCTTCGGCCAGCTCCACCGAGAGCGTCCACGTTCCTGAGATGTCCGTGGCCTGGGCCCACACGCCAGCGGCGACGAGCGATAGCCCGATCGACATGGCCATGAGGAATCGACACTTCATGTACGCCTCCCTGCTGCAGGTTGATGACTGCGCTACTCCTCGCGAATTGCGGTGAGAGGATCGATTCTGGTTGCGCGACGCGCCGGCAGGATGCAGGCGGCGAGCGCGACGACGACCATCAGGAGCACCGCGCCAATCATGTTGGTCGTGTCCGTCGCGGTGAGGCCGAATAGCAAATCCGACACGAACGTGGACGTCAGCCGGACAGCGGCAATCGCCGCGACGATACCAGCCACCAGTCCGGCGCCGAAGACGATCATCGTCTCCCGCAGCGACTCGCGGATCACCGACCACTGGCTGGCACCCAACGCCATCCGGATCCCCAGTTCGTTCGTCCTCTGGGCCACCGTGTACGACGCCACACCGAAAATCCCGATGGATGCGAGCAGCAATCCAAGGAGGCTGAAGAACGCGCTGGTCGCGGCCACCATTCGTTCCTTCACGACCGACTCGTTCATGTGCCGGCGCATCGTCCGGACATCGATCAGCAGCCGCGGGTTGACACGGCGGACCTCCTCCCGGACGGCGCGCGCGATCGCCTCTGCGTCTCCTGAGGTGCGGACCTCCAGCGCATCGAAGCGGTCCGGCTCCTGTCTTGCCATGACGTACATCGTCGGGCTGCTCTCTCTCCGTACGCTGGCGAGCCTGGTGTCCCCGACGACGCCGAGGATCTCGATCGTGGGTGGCTCTCCGATCCGCTTGCCGACGGGATCTTCGTTCGGGAAGTACTGTTTGGCGAACGCCTCGCTGATGACGACCACCTGCCGGTCCTGCGCAACGTCGGCGGCCGTGAACGTGCGTCCGCGCACCACGGGAATGTTCATCGTCTCGAAGAACAACGGACCCACCATGTGCGCGTCCCATCCTTCGTCGGGAGACAGCGTGTGGCCGGGCAGGGCCACTCGGCCACGACTCACGTTCCCCTGCATCACACGATTACGACTGAATGTGACCGACCGGACACCTGGGATTGCGGACACGCGCTCCGACAGCAGTCGATAGAGACTGCCGACCTGCCCTCGAACGTACCCGCTCGCGCGGGTGTCCACCGAGACCTGCAACAGACCGTCGGGATTGAAGCCCACGTCGACACGCACGATGTTCTGCAGCGTCCGGACAAACAATCCGGCACCAACCAGCAGGAGCACCGATAACCCGACCTGGCAGGCCACCAGCGAATGCCGGAGGCGGCGCGTGCCCTTCGTGGATCGGCTTCCCTGACTCATTCTCAGGGCGGCCGTGAGATCAAGCTGTGTGGCGCGCCATGCGGGAGCCAGTGCAAACAGCAGCGCACTCAACAGCGACACTCCGGCGGCGAACGCCAGGATGTGCGCGTCGGCGTGGAACGCCAAGCCTTTGGGGTTCGCTGACAGAGGTAGCATCGAGAGCAGGATTGAGACTCCCCAACGCGCGATCACGAGAGCCAGGATGCCGCCCAACGCGGCGAGGATGACGCTCTCCACCAGGATCTGCAGGATCAGTCGTGACCGGCGTGCACCGAGCGCCGCGCGCACCGTGAACTCACGCCTCCGCGCCGCATTTCGCACCAGGAGTAAGTTGCCCACGTTCGTGCACGTGATAAAAAACACGAGCGTGACCAATACGGTGAGGGCCAGCAACGGCCGCTCATACTGCGCACGCAATTGAGAGAGCCCCTGGCCGGCCGGTAAGAGCTCGATCTGCGTCGCGACGTCCGGCACGATCTCGGGTTGGGACTCAGCGAGCTGATGGAAGAGCACTTGAGTCGCGGCCCGCGCCTGGGCGGCCGTCACGCCTGGCTTCAAGTGGGCAATCATCTGCTGGGATGCGTCCGTGCGGGAGGACATCCACAGGTCGACGGAATCGTCGATCGACAAGCCGAAGAACTGTTGCGGCGCGACTCCAATGACCGAACACGCCTGGCCGTCAATTATCAGCAGCCGACCGAGCACACTCGCACTGCCACTGAACCGGTCGCGCCACAGGTGGTAGCTGAGGATCACGACCGCGCCATCGGACCGTTCCGGCATGCGACCCACGACCGGCGTCACGCCGAGGTCGAGAAAAAAGTTGTCCGACACCTGATCGACCTGGCGGCTCGGTTCCATTTCGCCGTCGATAGTGACCACGGGGCGATCCAGCACGTTGAAGCCGACGATGTCGGAGAAGACCTGATTGTGAGTTCGGACGTGGTCGAACACCGGTTTTGGGAACGAGTCGATCGGTTTCTTTGCGGACCCCGTCAGTCTTTGCTGCACTTGGACCAGACGGTTCGGCTCGCGCACCGGCAGCGAGCGAAGGAGCAGGCTATCGACGAGGCTGAAAAGCGCTGTGTTGGCCCCGATGCCCAGCGCAAGCGAGAGCGTGACGATGACGGTAAATGCCGGTGTCTTCCGTAGCATGCGTCCGGCGTACCGCAGGTCCTGTGCGAAGATGTCAAGCATGGGCAGGCCCCTTTGTTCGCGGTGTTCTTCGCGGAGCGCCACCGGCCGGCCGAGTTTCCGAAGCGCGTCACTCCGCGCGTCGGTGGGCGACAGGCCTCGGCGGCGCCCCTCGTCGATCAGCAGTTCCAGGTGCGTGGTCAACTCTTCATCGAACTCGCGGTCCAGCCGTCCCTTCCTCATCACCGCCCACGAGCGGGACCAAATCGTGCGGAGCCAGGTCTTCATTCGGTAGACCCTCCGCTCGCCAGGACGCGTCCCATCACTGCCGCCAGCCTCTCCCAGTTCTCGGTCTCGGCCACGAGCTGCTTTTCTCCCGCCTTGGTGATGGTGTAGAACCTCGCACGACGGTTGTTTTCCGACACCCCCCATTTCGATCGAATCCAGCCTCGTTGTTCGAGGCGCACCAGAGAGGTGTAGATCGTCCCCTGATTCAGAATGACGTGGTCCCCACTGACCTGCTCGATCCTGCGCGCGATGCCATACCCATGGAGCGGTCCCAAGGTGGACAACGTGCGCAGCACCATCAGATCGAGGGTGCCCTGAAGAATGTCGAGCTTTGTCTGCTCGCGGCATCGCTCCTGTAGGAATTCCACATGAATGATGTCGCAGCTCATATGGAATGTCAACAGGAGCGTCCAGAGATGCTCAGGCGGTCGCCAGTGACCCGTGAGCGGGGGCGGCTCTGGCACGTCTTCCCGTAGGCCGGTGGGACTAACGTGTCGGAGTCCCTTTCGAGCTCAGGCCACTTGCTTGAGCG
>WNFU01017106.1_pt1 | contig 10761 bp, 7 predicted proteins | sample 5400121 | NCBI WGS metagenome assembly WNFU01 (sample SAMN13153360, study PRJNA577476) | soil metagenome | isolation source: 100 cm soil or saprolite under grassland replicate 1 | place: USA:California | collected 2016-06-15
CGGGCCGGCCGCTGCCGCGCCCTGCTGCGCCGCTCCGCCGACGCCCCCGACGAGGACATCCGCCGCCGCGCATTCCGCCTGCTCTTCCCGCACGAGGAGCCCGCCGAGACGCTCGAGACGCTCCGGCGCTTCCTCGACCGGATGGGCCCGTTCGCGCTGCGCGACGACGATCTCGCCTCGCTCCCGGAGCGTGGGATCACCGACGCGCAGATGAGCACGTTGCTCGCGCACCTCGCGAGCGACGACGCGCTGCGCGCGCCACGCGACGCGTCCGACCGGCGCCTCGTCGTCGGGGCGATGCGGCTCGTCTCGGCGACCGCGATCGCCCACCCGCTCCAGTTCGCGCCGACGCGGGTACCGCTCGCGCAGCTCACGCTCCACGACGACCCCGAGATCGCGGCGCGCGCCGGCGAGGAGCTCGATCGCCTCCGGCGCGGCTTCTCCAACTGGATCGGCCCGAACCTGCGGCTCGCGATCGACCCGAAGACCGGGGCGGAGTACGGGTGGAAGGACGTCCTCGCCTTCGACCCGAACGTCGCGCCCGCGGCGCAGCACCACCTGCTGCAGGCGCTCGAGGACACGACGATCGTCCGCGCCTCGGTGTTCCTGCTCGGGCGCGGCGTCCTCCTCTCGCTCGCGGACATCCCGCCGGGCGGCGCGGCCCTCTCGCTCCTCGGCCGGCAGCACGGCAAGAGCGTCTACCGGCTCTCGATCCATACCCGCGCGAACGAGGTCTTCGACGTCGCGATCAACGTCGCCGAGGACATGAACTTCGCGGAGCTGCGCCAGGAGGTGAACTGGCTCCTCGCGGCCGGCGCGGTCCCGCCGCTCGTCGAGCAGTTCGGCGGCTACTTCGCGGAGTGGGGGATCTTCACCGAGGAGTTCATCCCCGGCGACACGGTGGAGCGGCAGGTCGCGCGACTCGTGCGGCAGGGTGAGCCGAAGCGCATCAAGTCGCTCTGGCCCTTCATCGTCTGGACCGCGCTCGAGGGGCACGTCCGGTTCTGGGACCGGACCGGACGGCGGCTCGCGCTCCGCGAGCCCTCGCCGGCGGCGTTCATCGTCCCGTCGCACGACTACCACTCCGGCGCGCGGCTCGTCTCCATCTCCGACCGGTCGCCCTGCGCCACGCTCGACGAGCTGCTCGACCGGTTCGAGCGGGCGTTCGTGACGAGGATCGAGGCGTCGCGCCCCGAGCTGGCGGGGGACGTCGACGACTCGCTCGTCTTCTCGGCCGTCGTCGAGGCGCTCGGGCTCGAGCGCGGCGTCGCGCTCCTCTCGGAGTCGGCGCAGGACTCGCGCCGCGCGGTCGCGATCGAGACGTTCCTCGAGAAGCTCCGCGCCGGCGGGTTCTCGCCGAAGCGGGTCCACTTCGCCGCGCGGCGCTACCGCCGCTGGCTCGACGTGAACCCCGCCGCGACGATCGAGGCGCAGGGGAAGATGCTCGGCGACCAGTGGGGCACCTACCACCTCTCCGAGGTCGAGCAGGCCTGGCCCGACACGCGCATCCGCTTCTTCCGCATGACGGTGTTCGCGGACGCGCGCGAGGAGCTCGCGAGCGCGCTCGACCGGCTGATGCTGCGCGCGCGCAACCTCCCGGCAGGCGGCCTCGATCTCGAGGAGGCGGTCGCCGCGCTGCGCGGGGCGATCACCCCCACGGCGGAGGAGGACTACTTCCTCGCGCGGCTCACCTACCGGTACCTCTCCCCCACCGACGAGGTGGCGCTCATCACCATGCCGTCCGGCGGCCACTACGTGACGGAGGTGGTGGTCGCGAAGACGGACGAGGAGGGCAACCGCTTCACCATCCGTTGCCCGGTGTCGCCGCGGGAGGTGGCGCGCCTCCTGCACATGTTCCACGAGTCGAACCTGCAGGTGAACTTCACGACGGATCACGAGTTCCTGCTCTGCTTCGATGCGCGGGAGACCGTCATCGGCGGCCTGTTCTACAAGCAGGTGGCGCGGGACCGCGTGCACATGGAGAAGATCGTCGTGGCGCGCAAGCACCGCGCCAAGGGGGTCGCGGACGGCCTCATGAAGGAGTTCTTCCGGCGGCTCGCCGGGCGGGAGGTCCACAGGCTCGAGACCGGCTTCTTCCAGCCGGAGTACCTGGCGCGGTACGGCTTCCGCACCGACCCGACCTCAGGCGGCCTCGTGTGCGACGTGCCCGCCTCCCCCGCGCCGGACGGCGCGCTACCGCAACCGCCCGGCGACGGGCCCGAGCTCCAGGGATAGCCCGCCATGGCCAAGCCCACCTGGAAGCTCATCGACACGACGCTGCGCGAGGGCGAGCAGTTCGCCCGGGCGAACTTCCGCACCGAGGACAAGGTCGAGATCGCGCGCGCGCTCGACACGTTCGGGGTCGAGTACGTCGAGGTGACCTCGCCCGCGGCGTCCCCGCAGTCGCAGCGGGACGCGGTGCACATCGTGAAGCTCGGCCTCGGCGCGCGCGTCATCACCCACTCGCGCTGCGTGCTCGACGACGTGCGGGCGGCGCTCGACACCGGCGTGCGCGGGATCGGGCTCCTCTTCGGGACGAGCCGCATCCTGCGAGAGTCGTCCCACGGCAAGTCGATCCAGCAGATCATCGACGCGATGGCGCCGCCCATCGAGCTCGCGCTCTCGGCGGGGCTCGAGGTCCGCTTCTCGGCCGAGGACGCGTTCCGCTCGGACGTGCAGGACCTCGTCGCCGTCCACCAGGCCGCCGAGAAGCTCGGCGTCCAGCGGATCGGCATCGCCGACACGGTCGGCATCGCGACCCCGCGCCAGGTCTTCGTGCTCGTGCGCGAGCTCCGCAAGGCGGTGAAGTGCGACATCGGCTTCCACGCGCACAACGACACCGGCTGCGCGATCGCGAACGCCTACGAGGCGATCTCGGCCGGCGCGACGCACGTGGACGTGTCGGTGCTCGGGATCGGCGAGCGGGTCGGCATCACCTCGCTCGGGGGATTCGTCGCGCGGATGTTCGCGCTCGAGCCGCAGGCGGTGGCGGAGCGCTACCGGCTCGGGCAGCTGCGCGAGCTCGAGCGGCTCGTCGCGCGCGTGACCGGCGTCGAGATCCCGTTCAACAACTTCGTCACCGGCGAGACGGCCTACTCGCACAAGGCCGGAATGCACCTCAAGTCGATGATGTCGAACCCGGGCTCGTACGAGATCATCCCGCCGGAGGCGTTCGGCCTCACGCGCCGCCTCATCCTCGGCAGCCGGCTCACCGGTCGCCACGCGATCGCCTACCGTGCGCGCGAGATGGGGATCACGTTCGGCGAGTCGGAGCTCAAGGCCATCACGAAGCGCATCAAGGAAATGGCCGACAAGGGCGAGCTCAGCGAGGCGCAGATCGACGCCGTGCTGCGCGAGTGGATGACGGCGTAGGCTCGTCGCCCTCATGCTCCGCAGCCGGCTCCTCCTCCTCGCCGCGGCCGTCCTGTGGTCGACGGCGGGCGCCGCCATCAAGAGCTGCGGCCTCGACGCCTGGCAGATCTCGGGCGGCCGCTCGCTCGTCGCCGCCGCGTTCCTCTTCCTCGCCGTCCGCGACGCGCGCGCCCGCCCCGACCGGCGCGTCCTCGCCGTCGCCGCCGCCTACGCGGTCACGGTCATCCTCTTCGTCGTCGCGACGAAGCTCACGACCGCGGCGAACGCCATCTTCATCCAGGACACGGCGCCGCTCTGGGTGCTCCTCCTGTCGCCGTGGCTGCTGCGCGAGCGCCCGACGCGCGGCGAGCTCCTCGCCATCCCGGTGTTCGGCGCGGGCCTCGGCCTGTTCTTCGTGGACGAGCTCGCGCCGGGGCAGGCGCTCGGCAACGTGACCGCACTCGTCTCAGGGGTCGCGTTCGCGCTCGCCATCGTCGGGCTGCGGGTGCTGCGCGAGCGCGGGCCGGCGGCGCTCGCGTGGGGGAACGTGCTCGCCGCGGCGATCACCCTCCCCGTCTGGTCGCGCGGCCCGGCCGCGACGACCGCGGACCTCGCGCTCCTCGCCTATCTCGGCGTCTTCCAGCTCGGCCTCGCCTACCTCTGCTTCTCGCGCGGCGTCACCGGCACGCCGGCGATCGAGGCGTCGCTCCTCATCCTGATCGAGCCGGTCCTGAACCCCATCTTCACGTTCCTCGCCGCCGGGGAGCGGATGGGGCCCTGGGCGATCGCGGGCGGCGCGGTGGTGCTCCTCGCGACCGCCTGGCGAACCGTCGCGCCCGTGCTCACGCCGCGACTCGAGTAGAGCGCCGCGCGGCGCCGCTACCCGCGCGCCTGCACCTTGCGGGGCGGCGCGCCGAAGAAGAACTCGGCGATCTCGTCGCGCCGCGCGATCGTGTCGGCGTAGCCGAGCTCCATCACGCGCTGCACGTAGATGGGCTCGAAGGCGAGGTAGGAGAGCAGGTCCTCACCCGCGTGACCCGATGCGCCGATGCCCTTCAGGAAATAGCGGAGCATCCCGGGGAACCGCTCGTACTCGTCCGCCGCGAGCCGCCCGAGGTCCTCGGAGGGCCGGAGCACGAGCGCCGGGATCGGGCGGACGTCGAGGTCCTTGCTCGTGAGCTTCTCGCGCGGGATGAGCGTCAGCGTCCGGTTGATCCGCTCGAGCCGCTCGGCGTCCGAGTCGAGCGAGTCGAGGAACACCGCGTTCAGCAGCAGGCCCGCGATCTCCGAGAGCGGCAGCCGGTCGGTCTTCGCGCGCGCCTCGCGCTCGGCGACCTCGGACGGGGGCCGGAGGTGGCGCACGCTCACCGCCACGATCCGCTCCGCCCCGAGGTGGATCGCGGGACTCATGGGGTAGTTCATCCGGATGACGCCGTCGCCGTAGAAGGACCCCTCGAGCGGGACCGGCGGGAAGAAGATCGGGATCGCCGCGGACGCCATCACGTGCTCGCGCGTGATCCGCGAGCGGACGCCGATCCGGGTAGATCGCATCCACGGCTCGATGTCCGCGGCGCCCTCGAAGAAGGTCACCCCCGCGCCGGTGTGGTAGTTCGTGGCCGAGACCGCGACGGCCCGCAGCCGCCCGGCCCTGAGGTGGCGCCTCATCCTGCCGATGGGGATCTCGCTCGCGATGAGCTTCCTCAGGGGGGCGGAGTCGAGCAGGTAGTTGATGCCGCTCTTCCCGAGGAGGCCGCCCGCGGAGAGGTCGCGCACCCAGCGCGATCCGATCGACGCCATCCGGATCGCGCCCGTCTTGAAGATCCGGTCGGGCGTGAGCGACTCCCAGGTCTTGCGGAGCCGCTCCGCGACCGCGGGGAAGTCCTCTGCCCCGGTCGCGACGACGATCCCGTTGATCGCGCCCGCGCTGATTCCCGCGATCACGTCGAACGGAATGGGGCCGGGGCCGGTGATCTCGGCGAGCGCCCGGAGCACGCCGACCTGGTACGCGGCCCGCGCCCCGCCTCCCGTCAGTACGAGTCCGGTGTGGCTCACGTGCAAAAAGTAACACTTCTGCCGCACTGCGGCATGCGGTTGCTCCTCAGCGAAGCGCGCGGACGGCGGCCTTCACATCCTCGACCGCTAAGTAAAGATTCACCTTTTTCGCCGCCTGCGCGGTGCCCACGTACGCGTACTGAATGTTGATCCCGACGGCGCCGAGCCGATCGGCGACGCGCCCGAGCGCCCCCGGCCGGTCCGCGAGTGTCACCTCGACGACGTCGTCCTCCGCCGTCTGCCAGCCGTGCGCCTTGAACACCTTCTTTGCGGCGGCGGGCTGGTCCACGACGACGCGGATGAACCCCTTTCCGTCCATCACGGCGGCCATGAACGCGCGGATCGAGATCCCCTTCTCGCCGAGCGCGTCCGCCACCTGCCCGAGCATGCCGGGCCGATCGTCCACCCACGCCGAGATCTGCTTCGCCTTGCCCATCGCGACCCTCCACCGAGCCGGACCAGCCGGCGAAACGTCCGGTACATAACCCCCGGGGGTGGAACCGGCACCCGGAAGCGCGGTCAGGGTGCGAGCCAGCGGGCGTACGGAAACGTCCCGAACGCGCCCCCGGTGTGAACGAAGACGACGCGGCGCGACGGCAAGACTCGCTCCGTGGCGCGCGTCGCGAGCCCGAGCATCGCCTTGCCGGTGTACACGGGGTCGACGAGGACGCCGTCCTCGCGCGCGGCCCGCCGGATGATCTCGAGCCCGGCGTCGGTCGTCTCGGCGTAGCCCGGCCCAACGAACCCATCGTCCACCCGGATCGCGTCGGCCGCCACCTCCGGGAGCCACGGCCAGCGGCGGCGCGCGTCGGCGCAGATCGCGGCGATGGTGTCGCGGAAGTAGCGGGCGTCGTTGCACACCGCGAAGCCGAGCGCGCTCGCGCCGCGCCAGCCGAGGAGCCGGATCCCGAGCTCGATCCCCGCTCCGGTGCCGCCCGAGCCCGCCGCGTACGCGACCGTGACGGGCCCGTCGCGCCACGCCGGCGGGAGCTGGTCGTACAGCTCCGCCATGGCGAGCACGTAACCGAGGCTGCCGAGCCCGTTCGAGCCGCCCTCGGGCATGAGGTACGGGCGGCGCCCCGCCGCGCGCAGCGTCTCCGCGAGCGCCTCCATTACCTCGGCGCGGCGGCGGTACTCGTCGTGCGAGACGTACCGGAGCTCGGCCCCCGCGAGCCGGTCGAGCAGCGCGTTCGCCTCGGGCGGCGGCGGCGACGACGGATCCTTCGTCCTGAGGAGCAGGACGGCACCGAGCCCGCGCCGCGCCGCCGCGAACGCCGTCGCACGGCAGTGGTTCGACTGGACGCCCCCGCAGGTGACGAGCACGTCCGCGTCGACGGCCTCGGCGTCGGCGACGAGGAACTCGAGCTTGCGCGCCTTGTTTCCGGAGAGCTCGAACCCGGTGAGATCGTCGCGCTTGTAGAGCAGCTCGAGACCGAGGCGCGCCCCCAGGCGGGGCGACGGCTCGAGCGGCGTCGGCAGCTGGGCGAGGCGGACGCGAGGCGGGAGATCGGAGACGAGCGGCATGGCGATCGAAGGGTACCCACCGCGAGCACCGGTTGGGAACAGCGCTTCCCTTTCCGTGGCGTCGGCGTGCCGCAGGCCGCGCGGAAGCTGCGCGGGCTCGCGCTGGCGCGCGGCTCGCAACGGTCGGCGCGGGGGGCGCTCGGAGTGGGGAGCGCAGCGGGAGGACTCGTGCAGGGACGGACCATCGCCGCACTGGCGGCTGCGATCGCGCGGCGCTGTACCTGCTGCGGCCCGGCGACAAGACGTTCCGCCGGTTCGACGCGGCGGACGGCCTCCACCTCGGCGGCAACGTCGTCCGGTACTGCGACGATCACCCGATCGGCCCGGGCGACCCCTGCGGCGGCGAGCTCTCGACCGGCTCCGGGTTCGCGATCACGAAGATCGTCGGCGGTGGGCCCGACGAGGTGTTCGTCGGGTACCTCGGGCAGGACGAGACACCCGGCGTGAAGTGCGCGCCGAAGGACACGTCGAAGCCGGGGAACGAGGGGTTCGGCGACTACTGCGATCCGGCGCGCCATACCGGGAAGCTCGACCGCGTCCGGGTCGCGCCGGGCGGCCCGGTCACCGTGGACCGGATAGATCTCGTTGCGAACCGGCAGGGCGCCGAGTTCTGGCACGACCGGACGATCCAGCGCCTCGCCTTCGACCACTTCGTCCACCCGCACACGCTCTACACGGGGACGAACCACGGCGTGACGATCCTGTTCCCCGACCGGTTCCGGATGCCCCGCCCCGGCGAGTGGTTCGACCTCGCCTACGTCGAGTGGATGGGCGACCACCTCCACGCGCGCGTCTGCGATCCCGGTCCGTGCCCGGCGACGTCGGAGGGGCCGCAGCGGATGGGGGACTGGGCCGGCCTCGCCGTGGACGCGAAGGGCGACCTCTGGCACGCCGGCCGCTGGACCGCGGGGCTCATCAGCTGGGTGCCGGATCCGGGCGAGTGGTTCGACCGCAACGGAGGTGCGTTCGTGCTCGCGTTCGGCGATCCCTACCCGACCGCGGCGAACGACCAGGGATTCCAGAACGAGCCCGTGTTCAAGGTCGCCCGCGAGGGCGACTCGCCCCACCTGACCGGCGTCGCCGTCTGTCCGGACGGGCGGGTCTGGTTCTCCTCGTCCGGCCCGCAGAGCGGAACGGGCGACACCGTCGCAGTCTGGAACGGGCGGAGCTTCCAGACGTTCGCCGCGACGCAGCTCGGCCTCGGCGGCGCCGCGGTGCGCGACGTCGCCTGTCTCCCCGACGGCCGGGTCGCGCTCGCAGGGTTCGGCTCCGGGGTGGTCCTCTACGACCCGAGGACCGGCACCTCGACGCCGGTGCCGGGCCTGCCGAGCGGGGCGATACTCGATCTCGAGGTGGACCGGATGGTCGCCCCCCCCGCGCTCCACGTCGCGACCGACGCGGGCGCGGCGGTGGTGCGCGTCCTGCCCTGAGCGCAGCGCCGGCTCGATCAGGCGCGCCGGCGGGCGCCGGCGCGGCGCGCCGCCTCCGCGAGCAGCTCGTAACGCTGGCAGCCGACGATGCGCGCCTCGCCCACGTCGAAGGTGGGAATCCCGGTGATGCCGGCCGCGCGCGCGGCGTGGCGCGCGGCGTCCACGAGCGCGAGCGCCGCGGGATCGCGCGAGGCCGCGAGCGCCGCGGCGAGCTCGAGCCCAGCTTCCCGCGCGATCGCCGCGAGGTCCTCCTCGGACTCGAGACCCCTCCCCCGCCGCCAGTACGAGTCGAACGCGGCGACGCGGTAGGCTTCGAGCCGGCCCACCTCGCGTGCGTGGTGCGCGACCGCGAGGGCGCGCCGCGTCGACGCGAGCCGCAGCGGCGGCGCGAGGTCGTCGATCCCGAACCCCGCGGCGAAGGTCCGCACGTAGCCCAGCATCGCGTCCGGGTCGGGCAGGTACTCGGAGAGCGGCACGCCGCCGGGGGGCGTCCCGGGGTGGAGCTCGTACCCCACCCAGTCCACCTCGACGTCCAGCTCCGCCTGCAGCCTGACCAGGCTGCTCCGCTCCGCGACGAAGCAGAACGGTCAGACGAAGTCGGAGAAGAGCCGGATCGTGAGCGCCATGCCGCCCCAATAACCGCCCGCACCCGCGGCCGCACCACTCCCGCGGCTCGGCTCCCGCAGCGAGCGGCGCCCGCGCGTGCTAGATCGAAGCCCCGGCCGGGCGACACGACCTGGCGGACTCGAGACCTCCCGCCGATGACCTTTGCCTTCCGGACCGGTGCCCGCGACCCGGGGACGCGCGCGCGCCGCGGCACGCTCACGACCGCGCGCGGCGTGGTCGAGACGCCCGCGTTCATGCCGGTCGGGACGCGCGCGTCCGTGACGGGGCTCACGCCGGACGATCTCCGCGCCGCCGGCGCGGAGATGATCCTCGCGAACACCTACCATCTGCTCCTGCGGCCCGGACCCGAGCTGTTCCGGCGCACCGGCGGCATCCACGGCTTCATGCGCTGGGACCGGCCGGTGCTCACCGACTCCGGCGGGTTCCAGATCTTCTCGCTCCCCGGAGACCGCACGGTCACCGAGGAGGGGGCGCGGTTCAGGAGCTACGTGGACCAGCGCGCCCACCTGCTCTCACCCGAGCGATCGATCGAGATCCAGACGGCGATCGGCTCGGATGTCATGATGGCGCTCGACGTGTGCCTCCCCTCCACGGAGGAGCCCGCCGTGGTCCGGGCCGCGATGGACCGGACGCACCGCTGGGCGCTCCGGAGCCTCGCCGCGCGGACGAACGCGGAGCAGGCGCTCTTCGCCATCGTGCAGGGCGGGCTCGTGCCGGCGTGGCGCGAGGAGTCTGCCCGGTTCCTCGCGCAGCACCCCTTCGACGGGTTCGCGATCGGCGGCCTCGCGGTCGGGGACACGCGCTCCGAGCGCGCCGACGTGGTCGCACGGACCGCGGAGCTCCTGCCCGAGGAGCGGCCGCGCTACCTCATGGGCGTCGGCACGCCGCCGGACCTCGTCGAGGCGATGGCGCGCGGGGTCGACCTCTTCGACTGCGTCATCCCGACGACGATGGCGTGGCAGGGGACCGCCTTCACGTGGCAGGGGCGCGTCCGGCTCACCCGCAGCGAGCACCGCGTCGTGGACGCTCCGCTCGACGCTGCGTGCGACTGCCCGACCTGCCGGACGTTCTCGCGGGCGTACCTGCACCACCTCGTGAAGTGCCGCGAGCCGCTCGGACCGCGCCTGCTCTCGGTCCACAACGTCCACCACTACCTCGCGCTCATGCGCGCGGCGCGCAGGGCGATCGACGAGGGGCGCTACGCCGCGTTCGCGAAGGAGACGCTCGCGGCCGTCGACCGGCACGAGCACGACGCGTCGCGGCGGCCGCCGGGGCGGAGGGCGGTGCCGGGGAGCCCGAGCGCCCCCTCACCCCGACCCTCTCCCCCGCTGCGCGAGGGCGAGGGAGGACGGGGGTTCGGCGGGGAAGACGCAGCATCGAGGTCCGGGGGGGACAACGCAGGGCGGGGGTTCGGCGGAGGCGAGGGTGGACGGGAGTCGAGCGCAACCGCGGTCCCCCTCTCCCCACGCAGCGCGGGGGGACAGGGCCGGGGTGAGGGGGGCGACCGCTACGAGATCGTCCTCACCTCCCTCGGCGTACCCGCCGTCCGCGACGCCGTCCTCGGCGAGGTCATGCACCCCGTCATCGGCCCCGACGTCGAGTCCGAGCGGCTCTACGTGGCGCAGTCGCGCCTGCGCGAACGGCTCGCACCTTCCGGGCCCCGCCTCGTCCTCTTCGACGTGGGGCTCGGTGCCGGGTCGAACGCGCTCGCCGCCCTCGCCGCCGCGGACGCGGAGGCGGACGGCGGCCGTGGCCTCGAGATCGTGAGCTTCGAGCT
>WNFU01010874.1_pt1 | contig 10754 bp, 12 predicted proteins | sample 5400121 | NCBI WGS metagenome assembly WNFU01 (sample SAMN13153360, study PRJNA577476) | soil metagenome | isolation source: 100 cm soil or saprolite under grassland replicate 1 | place: USA:California | collected 2016-06-15
TGAGCGGCTATGGAATTCAGCAGTACCTGGTTAAGCCGTTTTTGATGGATGAGCTGCTCGGTTCAATTGCCGATGTGTATCCATTGCAGCGCCACCGCTAAGGCCCCATTGATTATGCCGAACTGTGGCTTGGCAGCATACGCGGAGAGGCAGCAGGCACGGCAGTTGGTGCCAGTGTAGTATGTCGTCGGCTATACTGTGTCCAACATCTATTACACAAGCGATACCGCTTGGGTGATTCCTGGGATGCGCCGTTACCACGAGAGTAGGCCATGCCGCCCGCACCACGAACTGTGCTGATTGCCGATGATGAACGCGACATCGGTGTTGTGCTGGCCCGCATTATGCGACCACTTGGGCTCACGCCCGTTGTCGTCATGAATGGGGCTGATGCGATTGCCGCCGCCCACCATCATGCTCATGACCTTGCCGCAGCATTTTTGGATATCCGGATGCCTGACATGACCGGCGTTGATGCGGCCATTGCCATCCAAAAGCTATTGCCACGGCTGCCAATAGTCCTGATGAGTGGCGGAATGCCTGCACACCTGGCGTCGAACATTGCGCAGCTTCGGCTGGCTGGCTTTCTTCAGAAGCCCTTTCGAATCGATGAGGTACGAACACTGCTTACGCAGCTTGGGCTGACGGGTACGACGCCATAAGCGGCTCTATCCAGGTTGGTGTTCTTGATTGCAACGCGGTTTATAATAAGGACGTGGCGTATTTTTTGGTCATCATATCTTCCCATGGCACTGCACCTGTCCGCACCGGTACAACCTTCGGTATGCTTTGGAAGCACAGGATTTTTGGGCCTCAAAAAGTATTCACTTCCCCTTACTGAGCGGCACACCCACCTCTATTGCATCGGCACGACCGGCCAAGGAAAATCGAAATTTCTTGAAAACCTGCTGAAAACTTGCTCGTTCAGGATATTCTCGCTGGGAGAGCGGCCGGTTTGGTCGACCCACATACGGATTTAGCCCGTGACACGTTATCGCACCTCGCATCAGTGGGCTATTTCCGCGACCCAAACGCATATCAGCGAGTAATCTACTTTGACCCCACCAGAAGTGATTACCTGCTTCCCTTTAATATCCTCAAATCGCCATTTCACCCTTACATCGTCGCCCAGCAGGTGATTGAGGCATTTCGCCGCACCTGGCCACAGGCCTTGGAGGAAGCCCCGAGATTTTCAAACATTGCGCTCGCTGCACTCTTGGTGCTCATTGAGACAGGACAGACGCTTGTGGAGATGCCGACGCTTTTAACCAATAAATCCTATCGAGAACAGCAGCTGAAGCAGGTTCAAAATTCAGACCTGATTGAATATTTTCATAGCAGGTTTGACAAGTGGGATAGGGAAGGAGCGGCGATGACTGAAAGTGTGTTGAATAAAGTGACTGCCTTTACTTTCAATCCCTATTTGAAGCACATCTTAGGCGCATCCGATAACCGGCTGGACTTCAAGCAGATTATGAACCAGGGCAAAGTCTTGATTGTCGACTTGGGGCGATGCGACCCTGAAACACGCCGGCTGGTGGGAAGTTTAGTCACCACTGGTATGGAAATGGCGGCCATGAGCCGGATTGATGAGGTGGGGGAGCGCAGGCCGTTTTACTTGTTTATTGATGAATTTCAGGATTTCTCAGCCAATGAAGGCGCAGCAAAAACACTCGCGCAAATCCTTTCAGAATGCCGAAAGTTTGGCTTGTACCTGCATCTGGCACATCAAACACTTGGGCAACTCCATAGTCGTATCAGTTCAGCCTTGGGAAATGTGGGGATACGGGTTGTATTCTCTATTGACCGTGAAGACGCAGTGATTATGGCACCAAAGCTCTTTTCAGTTGATACAGAAGCAGTCAAGCACGACGCACCGACGGAGAACCAGCACCCATTATTCGAAAATTTACAAAACCAGTGGGAAAATGCCACGGCCACCATTCAGCGGCTTTCTCCTCGACACGCCCTTATTAAACGGCGCAATGCACCGGCTGTGCAAATAAAGACTGCTCGAATTCCTTCCTATGGTGTCACCCATAGCGATGTTGATATACTCCAAAAGGAACTCGCACGAACCCACGGATTGCCGCTGGACTGCTCGACCAGCAGTCGGTTGGCCAAGCCGCCGGCGACTTCTTCTATTCAGCTTATAGATTGGGAACCTCTTGCGTCCGGTGCTCGGGGTGGTTCTGATAGTACTATGACTTGATCGTTATATGACCTAGAGTAAGCGAGAAGCTGGATTCGGGTTGCGGTCGGATAGAAAATCCTATGCGGCCAACTCGCTCCTGTTTGACGCAGGGTGTAAAATGAGGTAGCTCACCTCTTCAATAAGCAATATGAAGGATACCAATGAGCCGCAAGGTAGAGATATATACTGTGCTCGGTTTGGTTATTGCGCTTCTCGCTTGTATAGCCGCCTGGACTGCGCTGCCACAAATACAGAGGCTCTTCGGCAATTCCTCTACGAGCGGAATTTCACAAGCTTCATCTCCAATAGCAACAGCTCCTACAACACTAGGAACCGTTCAGATTTCCGCACCACCCACGGCTGAGCCCGCTACAGCAATACCAACGGCAACTAATACACCTACACCTACTGCACCCCCAACGCCGACGCAAATACCAACACCAACACACAAACCAGGCGATGTACTCTATCAAGCGGATTGGGCAAAAGGGATGAACGGCTGGGCCAGTTCTCCTGGCTGGAAAGTTGTTAATGGAATGTTGGTCAATGATGGCACAGGCATAAATTCATCAATCTGGGCGCCGTACCAACCCGAAGGTGTTGCGGACTATGCCGTGGAAACTGAAGTTCAACTAGTTAGAGATGAGTGTGGAACGACTGCTAGGGTCGGCGTCATTACAAGAGGAGACCGGGAAGGTGGATATGTCGCTGGTTTTACCGGGCCTTGTTACCATGGTACTATCGATGCAACCATTATGGACCGTGCCCAAGGTCAAATAGCAGCCAAGTCCTTCACCTATAACACAGAGTGGCACACATACCGTGTTGAGGTAAAAGGTAACACTATCCGGTTTTTGGTCGATGGTGCCCGTGTGCTTGACGCGACAGATAATCGCTACCTCAATGCTGGTGAGGTGGGCCTGTGGGTTAGCGATATGGTACTCAACATCCGCAGCTTTAAGGTGATTATGCTCTGAATACAGAAGAACGGCACGCTATGGGGAGGTACAAATGCTTCTCACCATTGTATTGTATATAATTGCCGTATTACTGCTTATTTACGTTGCCCAAAGCCTTATCCGCAAAAAGGGAACTTTTAGCATCTCGGATGCTCTGGCAGCTTTAGGGATTGTCGTAGCCATCATTTTGGCCCAGCGAGTGGCAGCGGCCACTACTCCCACTGTTGCGACTAGTCCAACAGTGACATCGCCGACGTTCAATGCATTCCCATCCGCAACAGTTCAGCCTTCGGCACTGTCCACATCTGTACCGTCCATTACCTCTACACCAACGAATCCACCTACACCTACAACACCCCCAACCCCAACGCAAACGGCAACGCCTGCACCTAAACCAGGCGATGTACTCTACGAGGCTGACTGGTCAAGCGGAATGAATGGTTGGGTTGGGACAAAAGATTGGAAAAGTGTCAGCGGGATGGTGGTCAATGATGGAACAAATAATTTCGCTAATGGAGTAGTGATAGCACCTTATCAGCCAGGAAGCATTGCAGATTATGCAGTGGAAACGGAAATACAGGTAATAAGAGGAGGCTGTCATAGTGACAGCTTTGGGGTGCTTGTCCGAGCACCGGAACAAGGTGGCTACCTCGTCGGTGCGCGTCCTACAGAAGGTTGTGGGCCTACCGCTGAGCTATGGATGTGGGATGATACGTCACTGCTCCGCAGAACTGATGTTAAACGTAGAGATTTCAGTATCGATACAGAATGGCACAAATACCGTGTAGAAGTACAGGATAATAAGATTAGGCTTTTCGTTGACGGTGGTCTTGTGCTTGAGGCAATCGATAATCGGTATGTTGATGGCGGAAAAGTGGGCATGTGGAGTTTAAACATTCCATTCAACGTCCGCAGCTTCAAGGTAATTAAACTATGAATGGGGCTGATAAGAGGGATTCTCGGAGCCGAGCCGTGGCACGTTCTATGCTACAAAGGCTTGTAACTGGTCAAAAAATCAAGTGCGTAACTCTAAGTAAGTAACTCTGAAAAGAGATACAGAAAAGGGAAACAGAACCATTTTTTGACCAGGTTTTTTTGTGCCGAAAATTCCCCGTGAATTGCTTCTCCTTACGGCAGTTGATTCGATTGTAGAATGGAAGTATGACCGCTGAGCGGGGAGACCCCGAGATACCAGATTGGGCGAAAGAAGAGCGCGCAAGCGACCTTGCGTGGATTGCCGAAAATCGTACAAGCTTTTGGCCAGCTGCACAAGCGCAATTTGCAGCCCAAGGGCGGGGAGTGGTTGTTGTTGATACGACACAGTAGCCCGATCCAAATGCAGGCCACCCTGTTACGCTTACTGATTGGGAACCAGCGCCGTCCTAGATGGTGCCATAGCTTTGTCATCAGGAGAAAAGGAGAGCCAGTTGCCTAGATATAAACAATGGCTGGCTTTGAGGAGGAGACCAGGTGCTGGTTGGAACTCATAGGTTATAACCAAGAGGAGAATAGGGTAAAAGGTTGCTACTATTGACTTCTTATACAGAGATATTTACCATAACACTACATCATGGAACGAGAGTCTTTAGAAAGAAACGAACAACTCAGTTCATTAAGTCAATCGACCCGAGAGACCCCATTAACCGCAGTCACCCACGACATTGTTTCTATATTTCTTCGACGGCGCCTCCAACACGGAGCGACGATAGAAATTCCTTCAGCACAGAGCGAAGTTAGTGAAAAAGACAACAAGGGAAATAGCAAATAAACAAATGCGTCATGTATATATGGTGGCATAAAGTCTATTGAAGCTTGTTTCTGAATTGATAAGGATACTAACTACTCAGCTACTCCTTCTTGTCTTGCTTGTCTATCTTTATTTTCAGGCTCGGTATTTCTACTCCTCTTTCCTTAAGACCCTTCTGAATAAATATAGCCGTGATGCTGCTTGCGGTGGACTTAGTCGGCGACTCAGGGGCAGTGATCGGTGTTTGCGACTGGCTCTTGTTATTCGTACGTTTGGTCATTGATTCGCCTCCTTCTTTATTAATATAACGGACGCAATCAAGAAATTAGGATGCCAGGTTGGTTGAGCTTCCAGTCGGGGAATACGCCATTGCCAAAATGAGAAAGAATGTCGCAAACAATTCAGCGCCATGTTTAAGTATAGGCATACATACATCCCTGTCATACAGTTCTTTACCTATACTATTCTTGCTATCCGCCGCTAAAAAACCGTAAAACTCTCTACGGTTGATACGCCTATCGTGGGATTGAATAGGAACAACGAGTGTGGCGTTATAGTGCTTTTGCCATTCTGTATTCTCGTTCGCGTACGCCCCCTTGCTATGCAAATCTTTTAGGTTGTTGTGAAGGAACATTTCAGCGCCCTCATAAACAGTTTTGAAAGCTGTGTTTCCTTCAACTGTGTAAAGTTTGATTGCCCCCACTTCCCGGTCGTCTCGGTAATTAATGTACGTATAACTGTCACGGAATACAGTGATAACCCATTCAGCACGATTCTCCATGGTTGACTTTTGCATAGCACTAAAAGGGAAAATTTGGACAAGTCTCGCTGTAGGCATGATTAACTTCACAGTAATTGCCACATCCTCGCCAACATTAATACTCTGGGCCTTAAAATACTCAATAAGAGATGTTCGTGCGCTATCAGTTATTAAACGGCAGAAGTTTTGAAACAGATCATAGTCTTCAGCTCTTATGTTGTAAGTTGTATTTTGAGGATCCGTTGTCTCACGAAAACGCTTATACAGATCACTTCGAAAGTTGTATAACATGATATAGGCTTGGTGAAATTGATTAGCAACATGTTTTCGTAACAGCATTATATCATCAGCTTGTGATCCTATTGCCCTCTCAGATCGCGTAATAAGTGGTCTTAGTTCTTTTACAATTTTCTGGATTGTGGCATCACTAATTGAAGCTTGTCGTAATGCTTCAGCAAGCTTCGGTGTAAGTTCCCTGACCAGTCTGTGTGTATTCATATTTGGCGGTGGTGGTGCCAGAGAAGCATCAATGCCGCGAATATAGAAAAAAAGATAAACTATTACGAAAGCAATAAGCGTAGAAATAACATTTGGAATGAGTGCAAGAGCCAATAATAGAAAGCGATTATCTGTTGCAGGATCGATAATAAGATAGCAAAGACCAAGAAGAAGTACGAGCACCGTTGCGATAATTGATAGTAGATAGAGAGTTTGCCTAGAGTTGCGACCTGATGTGTTCTGCATAGTTACGCTTCATAGAAACAAGCGAGAACCAGCCGATTTGAATTACTACTTAGGCTTAGATGTTGTAAAGAGATTGTGGATAAATGTGGATAACTTGCCCCTTATCGTTAGGTACCTTGACACATCAAGTACTTTACAAGATAGCATGGTACCTGAATGCTGTCAAGACCTCCGTTACTAGTGGGTGAAACATCTCCAGAACTCCATACAGTGTTGAAATACGACCGGTCTCCCCAGAACGTACTGCACAAGATGCTTCTAGTTCACCCCACCTATATGGAATTACAAAATTGTAATCCGGCCCAGAGCACCAAGCAGTTGGAGACGGGAATTAAGGACTAGACGATATTCTATTTGTATATACCCGTTTTAGAACAGATTTGTTAGAAAGTTAAGAAAGAAAGTCCGAGCAATAAGAAGAAGAGCACGAATTGTACCAACATTCCATTCGGTGGTTCTTACGTTATAGAATTAAGCATGACAGCCGAAAACAAAGACCACGACATACCAGATTGGGTGGAAGAAGAGCGCGCAAGCGACCTTGCGTGGATTCTGACTGTTACCCATATCTCCCAGACGTGAGTAGAATGGGCTGAGTCGATGGGAAATCACCCCAAAATGGGGTCGAGCAAGCAGCAGTTACCAGGCAAACAGCTCACTTACGCGTCGAATCCATCACCTGGAAAACTTACGGGTAACAGTCAGGCGTGGATTGCCGAAAATCGTACAAGCTTTTGGCCAGCTGCACAAGCGCAATTTACCGCCCAGGGCAGGGGAGTAATTGTCGTTGATACTACCGTTCAGCCCGACCCGAACGCCGGCCACCCGATGTATTACCCTCCACAATAAGTAGCAGAGGAGACCGGCGACGAAGACGCCAAGCGCATGGTTGGGGAGTATGACCCGACACAAGAACGTGTGGTTGTACTTCTGAAATTCGAGGAGAAAATCAGCACCTACCGAGTGCAAGCCGTTCAAAGAGTCGAGCGGGGCAGACCCCGATGCGGGAAGCAATAGCTTTATATTGCACCCTTAGTTCGACTTTGTCCATTTCTTATCACTGATTAGGGCGCCCGAAAGCCATTTATCGTTAGGTGATCTGACTTTTTGAATGTCATACCATGACCGTGACATTCAAAAAATCAGACCTACGTCAAGTCAAATACTACTTTCCGGCTATCCACGCCAAAGGCAAATGGATAAAGTCGAGCTTAGCGTATAACCACAGGTAAGAAACTGCGACTACCTAACACCAGCGACACATTATCGGCATATCCATCGTTGTACGTGCCTGCTCCACTAAAACGATTAAAATCCAAGTTAATCAAGATGAACCGCGTTTGCGGCGGAATGGTTCCGGTTGTACTACGAAGCACAAGACCTGTGACATTGTTGCGCTCATTTGCCGTTACGGGTCCTGCCTGTGCTGAGCCTATCTCAGGGAGGGTACCAGTTGCATTGAGGAAGAAGATTCTGATGCCTGACCAATCGGTTTGGGTGTCGTAGCCGCCAAACCAACCCTGCACGATATACCGCAGTGAACCAGTGTCAATAGACGATTGAAGCGAAGACACGTCTATCGTCTGAACCAAATAAGACACGTCTTGACCAGTAGAGTCTGGACCACCCGCAAAGAAATTAACGCCTCGCTCACTTGGGCCAGGGCTCGACAGAGTTGGGAAGCCACCAGCTGAACCGTACTGTACAACGGTGGCGACATTGCCGACGTTGCCCCAACCAGGAATAGTAATCACTGAGCCGTCTGTCGAACCGATGCCAGCTTCAGCATCCCCATTGGTAATCAGGTTAACTCCAAGCATGGTCGTTGCGGATACGGCTGAAATAGTATCAGCCTGGCTTGCTTTGATCGTCGAGGGCGAGTGGTCGACGACCGGTAGCCAGGTTAGCGCAACAACCGAAATCATCACAAGCATTCGATACGCACGTTTGTGCATCGTTCATCAACTCTTCATTCCACACCAGAAAGGCAGTCTACTGGAGAGAGAATTGGCGATACGAGACCTGCTCAATCTTGGTACCGACAACGTAGTGGCTACTGCCCACTTGGACGATTTGTGCTTGAAAGAAGGCAATGTGCTGCGGTGAAAACAAGCGGGGAAAGAGTCAATTCAATGCCCTTTTTCCGCTTCATGGAGCAGTATATCACCAGCGTCAATGAAAGAATGGTAAATTTGTGAGGTTCGCACGTATGACCCTTGAGTAATATGAGAAGCTACCCATTGCTTTTTGGATGAATACGCTATCGTGTAAACAGAAGGAGGTGATTGATATGGACGTATATACCTTAAAGGAAGCAGCACGGGTTACCAAGATTGGTGTGGAGACGCTTCGACGAGCATGTCAAGAAGGGCTTATCAAAGCAGTACGTTTGCCAAATGGCGAATATCGCATTACCGATACCGCGCTAGAGCAAGCATTAAGCAGAGGACTTGACTTACAGGCACTTTCCCGACAGCGAAAAAAGAAACGGCCCCAACCCGAACCTTTGCGACGAGCACTGGAAGCACGCCGACAAGCACGAGCGCAAAATGGGGAGTAGCCAATAATCAGGAGCAGCTTGGTACGTGAGAGTCGTGAAAAGCACAGGAGTGTATTACCTCTGTGCGGATACTGTTTGTCATTTTGATTTGATATCCGCTCAGTGTGGCGTAGTAATCGGAAACTGGTTCATCTGATTGTGCCACGAAGATACTTAAATTGTGGCTGTGCCAGAGACGTTCTGCGCTCCCTTGAGCGCCTCAATCATGCCAAGATGGCGCCATGCATGGGTTATATGGTAGCCGACACCCTCGATGATCTCATCGTATCTCTCGATCGGTTGGGTATCAACTATCTGATTAAATGCCTCAAACGCTCGCCGGCAATACGCCAGAAGAACGGCCTTTTCAGGAAGAGGCAGGGTTGCGGCTATTTGATCATCCATTCCGACACCCGCTTCATATCTGCCCAACTGGCTTGTATTTAATCCCCACTCTAGAGCGATATTTTCTTTGTGCCAGATTTCCATCTCTTCAGATGTTAACGATGCTGAAGAATCGGCATCAGCAAGAAACTCCGCGTGATGCATATCGGCGAAGCGTCCAATGTGCCAGAGGTGCCAGCGAATCGGCGGAGCTGTTTGGCTGGGTATCCAGCGTAACTGTTCCTCTGTTAAGCCTTCGCCCATTTCCAGCAACAAGTCATGCATTCGATGGCTCCGTTCGCGCATGACACGAACCATCTTTTCGCTCATAGATCCTCCACGGTTTATTATTCATTTTGAGCGGAGGCGCAGGAATGGATGCGTTCATGATACGGTATTTGTCAAGGCCAAAACTAGAGTTAGATACACCAGTTTCACAATGAGTAACTCATAGGCAGGCTTGAGAATCCTGTATTGTTGGCGTACCATAGCTTTCATATCTGAACGATTTAACCCATCGGATTACATTCAAAGGACATTTGCATTTGCGGAGGAAGCCGAGCCACCAGAGGAGGAATTGAAGCTTCGTCGCTTGCGTGAAAGTGTTGCTGCCTATGTGGACATTGAGCAGGTTCGACAGTATGCCGCTGATGGCAGTGATATTCGATTGGCTCTCCGGTATGACGAAGGATTACCCGATGAAATACGAATGCTTTTTGAAACGCTTAAGCTGCTTCTTACTCCATCACCTCGCGAACAAATCAGACACCCTTCCCATTTAGCTGCACTTCTCATGGGCGATATGGGGTTTTTGCAACAAGAGCAGATGAAGGTTGCCTGTTTAGATACCAAAAACCGGCTTCAAAAACTGCATATGGTCTATCAAGGCAGCTTAAATGCATCTATGATATGAGTAGGTGAGGTATTTCGAGAACCCGTCAAATTAAATAGTGCAGCAGTAATAATTGCCCATAATCATCCTTCTTCTGACCCTGATCCAAGCCCTGAAGATGTTTTAGTGACAACAGAAATAGTAAAAGCCGGAAAGATATTAGATATTGAACTGCTCGACCATATCGTTATTGGACAGGGACGGTGGATAAGTATGCGCGAACGGGGATTAGGCTTTCATACATAACGTTCTTTGCTTCACTTGCACATCCCAGCAAACAGCGGTAGGATACACGCAGCGTGAGAATGATATCGGCAAAGGAGCAGAAGCAATGCCACAGGTACGCAAACTCGCACTCGACGAAGTGCAAGCACTCCAGAATAAGGGTAAAGGGCAGCGAAAGTTAGTGGAGGAGGAGTACGATGCGATTTTGAGCGATTACGATGTCGGCGATTATGGTGAAGCCACGCTTGAACCCGGCGAAAATCGGCTCACCGTGCGCAATCGCTTCAAAGCAGCAGCAGCACGACGGGGA
>WNFU01018074.1_pt1 | contig 10753 bp, 8 predicted proteins | sample 5400121 | NCBI WGS metagenome assembly WNFU01 (sample SAMN13153360, study PRJNA577476) | soil metagenome | isolation source: 100 cm soil or saprolite under grassland replicate 1 | place: USA:California | collected 2016-06-15
ACTGGCGCCAGTTACGTGACATGAAGGGCTCGGCCGAGGTCGAGCTGATGTCGCCGCTCGGCCTCACCTTCTACGCCCGCACCTGCGGGTGGACGCTGGCACGGGCGCACGCCCGATCAGGGGACCCAATCGCGATCGCTGAGTACCTGGGTGCGAACGACCAGTTCGACCAGTCGATCACTGACTTCTCCGAGCGCTACGCGGATCAGAACGAGCGGGACTATCAGTCGTTTACGGAAGCGATCCGATCCGGAAGGCTGGAAGCCCTTGAAGGCGTCTGAGTTCTCCGGCCCACCTGGTCGCGTGTCGACGGCGGGAACGTCCCACCTGGGGCCTGGCCCGGGAAGGCGAAGGACCTACACGCCATGGAATCAGCCGACGCGCGCTCATGTCGCCCAGTGACCAGAACCACGCCGTGACAGCGGCCCATCGTGGCGCTGGCCAGACAAGCGACGGCGCGATCCGGCAGAGTCGCTTCTGGTGGATCGCGGTCCTCCGCGGAGCGCTTGCTCTGTTGTTTGGCACAGCGGCGCTCGGCTCGGTGGAGGTCGTCCTCGGCGTTGTCCTGTTGTTCGTGCACGGAGGCAACCTGCTGGTGGCCACGATCCTGGCCGTGGTCTGGGGGTTCCTCGGTGGGAGCCTGTTCCTGATCGAAGGGTTCCGCCTTCGCCGGCTTCCGGTTCCTACCCGACGTGATCGTGCACGCCGTGCGCTACTACCTGGGCTTCGGGCGTTCCGTCGGCCCGACCTGCGCCCGCGCCGCAGCAACAGGCGTCAGATAACCGGATCAGGCCGTCTTTCAGCGTTCGTCGGGGAAGCTCGGCGTCGGTGAACAGCGCATCCTGCGCGGCGCCGGAGCCGCACACCCACCGCCGCGGCCTCTGAGCACGAACGCGACGCCGACGCAGGGTGGCGCCGACCAACGGGCCGGCGACGTACACCAGTGCGAGCTGAAACTGGCGCGCGGCGAAGCAGAGCGAAGCCGTCATGAGGGGAGAATGTTGATGACCCGGGCAAGAACCACCACGAGGACCGCGAGGGAGATAATCGACTGGAGTGCCATCAGTCCCTTCACGCGACTGGTGAGCGGCAGCGTGTCGGTGGGGCTGAACGCCACGACGTTCGTGTACGACAAGTAGAGGTGATCGGGGAACCGCGGCTGCCAATCCGGAAGCGATAATCCCTCGGTGGCGGTCTGGGGAACTGAAAGTCGGGGTACGGCGCGGCGCGGACAGGCGCGCCGGTGAACCGGCACCAATCGCGCAAGGCGTTCGCGGTCAGCTCCGGGTCGTTGTCGCAGCGAATGAACCGCGGTGGCAGGGCGGCGGCGTGGTCAGTCGTGGTCTGATTTGCTCGCCGATCATGTTTCCCCACCGCTGGAGTCACGGCCGGGGGAGCGCTGCCACGGCCAGCGCCCGTCGATCTCAACTTCCAACGAGAAGCTCAGGAACGTCCGGATGAGCACGATCAGCCCGAGGACAGCGACGTTTTCGAGCGAAGGTTGAACGGCCACGGTCCTGATGATGTCGGCCGCGACCAGCAACTCCAGCCCCAGCAGAATGCTCCGCCCGAAGACGCTGCGGACGATCCGGTAGACCTCCTCCGCACCTTGGCCGGCAAGTAGGGCGAGCCCTGCGCGGACGAGGGCTGCCGCAAGGCCCAGGACCAGCGTCGCGATCCCAAGGACCTCGACGCCTCTTGCGATGGCGTCCATGGTCTCCTCGAAGCCCATCCCATCCTCCCAGTCCGATCAACGCTCGGAGCGTCCAACGACGGCAACGGCCAAGGGTGGGCCCAACCGCCAGATCCGTCGCAATGGCCCACCCGCCCCTTGCGTCTTGTCGACGCTTCGCGGCCGTCGGCAAGGTGGCCCGGCAAGCCACCGGCGACCGCGCCTTCAGGTAGTCGTCCGCCGGGTGGCGCAGCTTCAGCACAAAGCACTTGGTTTGGACAGCCCGAAATAATCGGACCACCGAGGTCGCTGGCGGCAAGCAGCAGCGAACGATTTCCTGCCAGGTACCCTTCCTGTTGCCACAGCGACCAGGCATCACCTACTGCGGGTGATCCACCTGCCGGCCGCTCGGCGGGTAGAACGCGAGCCAACGCGAGCCGCCCCGGGCGCCAACCGATAGGGGTTCGCCGGACTGGCAGATGGGCTTGTCACCACCCGTGGAAGGTGATTGCCTGCTCCTGGGACCGCGCTGCGTGAACCAGGCACGCAGGGGAAAGGTCGTGGCGTGGCCTTGTGACCTTTCGGGCCAAAGGCAGTTCCTCAGTGCCGCCCAGCGGTCGGGACGTCGACCCTTACGAAGGGATCGAGCCATGGCATCAGTCTTCAAGCGCGTCAAGGAGTTCACCCAAAGCTCCAAAGGGGAGCGGATCAAGGAGCAGGTCAAGGAGCAAGCCGGCAAGCCGGAGAATCGTCGCAAGCTCAAGGAATTCGGGAAGCGCTACATCAAGCGTCGGTAGCGTCGTGGCGGGCGTCGGCTCGACCGGGAGTGGTGTTGTGGTCGGCGGACCGGTCCGGGTTCCGTCGGGGGCAAGGCGCGTGAGGGGAGCGCGACGCACGCGATCGTCGACAGACCGTCGACCGAACCGACGGCGGCACTCGTGATCGCTGGCGAAGCACGCTCGCCCTGAGGCGCGCCGGCCGTGGCTCCGGCAGACGACGTCCACACTTATGGACGTTCCGTAGCGGCTCAGTGAAGCTGCTGCTCCTTTCGCGGGATGGCTCGCGCCGCACCGGTTGCAGGCCAGGAAGCATCGGGTCCCGAGGCGCCCGCAGGCCGGCGTGACCTCTTGGCACGGCAGTCGACGCCGGACGGACCTCCCACCCGCCGTGCGCCCACATCCACGCGTGGGCGTAGCGGTCCAGCAGTGGGAGTTTGGCACCCGCACGGCCGATCCGGTCGTGTTGAGGAAAATTGGACACGAGCAAATGACTCTTCAATGACTCGTGGAAGGAATTCGTGTGGTGGCTGATCATCGTGCTGTTGCTTCCCAACCGGGCGGTCGTCTGACAGGGGCATCCAGCCTGGCACACGGTGGCCGTGGAGCGAACGAGGCGTGGGATGGGGGCCGGAGGCCCAGCACGAAGCCCATGACCAGCGGAAACGCTGATGCGTGCCGCCCAGAGTCCCTCATCCACGTTGTTTCGGTGGGCATCCGAAGGTTGACCGTGAGCATGCGGAGGCCGAGCCTGGCCGCTCCAAGCCCAGATCATCCCGTGGGGATGATGACCGCGGTGGAGCCGCGGGTGAGGGTGTTTGTGGCATTCGGCGCTCGAGGTCGGGGCGGTGATCGGAGAGGATGGCGACCGGAGCGTGGCGGGTCTCATCCCGCGCGACCGTTGCCCAGCGCTGGCTCGCCCGGCTGAGCCTGGCGGCCGCGGCAGCGGCGGCGGTGGTGCTCCTGGCCATGGCCGGCGCCAAGAGCCTGGCGCTGGTGGCCGTCGGAGCGGGCGGCCTGGCCCTGACCGCGGCCGGGGTCTGGTGGACGCTCTCACGCCGGGGTCTGCTGCGACTGCTGGCGCTCGCACTCGTGGTCGCCGCGCCAGTCGCCGTGCTCGTCCTCTATGTCCTGGCCCACCTGGCGTGGCTGGTGCTGCTGTCACTGGCGCTGTGGGCCGTCGCGGTGGGCACCGGCCGTGCTGCCTTGAGCCGGGACGCCGGCCCGGAGCGGATGCCGGAGTACGAAGTGTCGCCGCCGAGGCGGCCGTTCCTGATCATGAATCCGCGTTCGGGCGGCGGCAAGGTGGCGAAGTTCGGCCTCGAGGCCAAGGCCAGAGCGCTGGGCGCGGAGGTGGCCCTGCTCGAGGGACCAGGGATGGTCGACGTGACGGAGCTCGCCCGCAAAGCGGTGGCCAATGGCGCCGACCTGCTCGGCGTGGCTGGCGGTGACGGGACGCAGGCGCTCGTAGCGGCCGTCGCCGCTGAGCACGAGATTCCGCTCCTGGTCATCTCGGCAGGCACCCGCAACCATTTCGCACTGGATCTGGGGCTCGACCGCGACGACCCGTCGCGATGTCTGGAGGCATTGACCGACGGCGTCGGACTGCTGGTCGACCTCGGCTTCATCGGTGGGCGCCCGTTCGTCAGAGACGACCTTGAATATGCTCCCCGAGCTGCTTGCCGGTCGTCACGGACCGCGCCTGCGGGTACGTGCGGGGAGCACGACAATCGACGCGCCGCAGGCGGTGCTGGTGAGCAACAACCCCTACGGCATGGGTGATGTTGCTGGTCTCGGGCGCCGGTCGCGGCTGGACGGCGGCGTGCTCGGCGTTGTCGGTGTTACGGTCGGCAGCGCCATGCAGGCAGCGGGACTGCTGCGAGGCCGCCACTGGCGTGGTCTCACCATGCGCTCAGCCCGCGAGGCAGTCATCGAGGCGGACGCATCGCACATCCCGGTCGGAGTGGACGGTGAGGCGCTGTCGCTCCCAACCCCGGTGCGGTGCACCGTGCGACCCAAGGCGCTGCGGGTCAGGGTTCCGCGTGACCGTCCGGGCGTCCCGCTGCCGAAACCGCCGATGGACTGGAGGCGGCTCGGACGGATGACCCTGACGCGTTGACCGTCAGCAGCCTACCGGCGTGACGGCATCGACACCCGAAGCTGCCTGCGCCACGGCCAGCCACAGGCCGGCGACGAGGAACCAGATGAGGTTGCGCCCGCGAGAGCCATCCACAGCCGCCCATGGTCTGCCGCCCGGCTCAACGCGACGAAGACGCGGTCTCGCGACTCGATGGGTCGGCCCCTCATCGAGAACCGTCGGGCTTGCTCTCTGAGCCCGGGTCAGAATCCCGCCAGCGTCGTGGCCGCCAGGCGCTCACGACCTTCGCGACCGCGGTTACCAGGAATAACTGGCCCGTAAGGGCCTCGAGCACTGCCAGGCTCTGGCCGGGATTGCCGGCTGGGACGAGGTTGCCATAGCCGGTCGTCGTGAGCGTGACGAAGCTGAAGAACAGGTCCTGACTGACTGTGCCGTCGCCGCCTGCGCCGAAGAAGGGCGAGGCCTGCACCGCACCGATGAGCCGGTACGCGAACGCGAAGGCCATCCCGATGAGTAGGTACGCGGCCAGCGCCCCGAGCATCGTCTCCTGGTCCACCGTTGGACGGTAGCCGATGTGCCGCACGATCGAGAACGGAGCCACGACGTACAGGACGGTCGAGGCCAGGAACGCAGCCGCCACGAAATCCGAGTTCTTGCCGCCGAACAGGTTCGCCACGGCGGCGATCGCCGCCAGTACGAAGAGCCCGGTCGCGACGAGCCGGAACACCCGCCGCGCCTGGGAGATGCGCAGCGCCTGCCAGACGGTGGCGATCTGGGTGAAGAGCAGGATCGTCGCGGCCCAGCGCCCCGACAGCGACGCCGCCAGCACGTAGGTCACCACGATCATCAGCAGGACCAGCCCGTAGCTGTTGGTCGAGCTGAACGAGCGCAGCAGGCGGCGGAGTGCCCGGGCCTGCCGTTCCGTGTCCTCGATCTGCGTCGCCGTGTCACGGGCGCGGTCATTCATACCAATATCAGTCGGCACGAAGATCTCGGCGTTAGAATTCATCTCCCTGGCGGGCGGTGTTCACCCGGGTTCGGGTTGATCGTGAGTGTTCTCGGTTAGGCTGCCGCCAGCAATCCTGGTGCACCTCTCAGGAGGCGGAGTGGAGGAATTCCTTGCCTCGCTGCTCACGCGGGTGGCGCTTGCGCTCCTCGAGCTGCTCGTCCTGCAGTTCCTCAGATGGCTGTGGAACACCATGAGGGCCAGTCCTCGGGTCCCCCAACCCGCCTGACCCTCAGCGCCGCCTGCCGGCAAGCGCTCCCGGTCGGGATTTCATCCCCTCCGGGCGATGGCGTGACCCCTGACCTCCGATGACATCGGATCTTCGCACCCGACGTCGTCACCGGGGGGACCGTGCACCTTCTCGACCCACTCAGTCGCCTTCTGAACGCGCGCGGAGGCCGCGCCCGACGGATCTGGTCGCGGGCCGGCCATGTCCACATCGAGCTCCGCAGAATCGACTCGTCCCAGATCGACAGGTTCAACGAGCGCCTGGAGACGGAGCTCTGCGGTCACCACGCGGTCCGATGGGTGGAGACCGCGAGCGAAGTAGGACGAGTCGTGGTGGCATTCGACGAGGGTGCCGCCGAGGAGGACGACTTCGTCGAGTGCGTGGAGAGCGTCGAGGAGGAGTTCGGCGTCGATGAGGAGCCGTTCGCCGGGGACTCCGCGTCGGACCCCGCCGCCGTCGAGCCGATCGTCCGCGGCCTCGTCGAGATCGGCGGCTCCGCCGTCGGGCTGGGGCTGGCGACCGCGCAGCGGCTGGCCCGAGTTCCCCCGATCCCGTTCGTGGGGACCGCCGCCGGCGGGCTGGCCTTCCTGGAGCACCAACCCCGGGTTCGGCGGCTCGTCGAACGGGTCATGGGGACGACGCCGGCCGAGCTGACGCTGTCGCTGTCGAACGGCGTCGCGCAGGGCCTCGCCGCGTCCCCGATCGGCCCACTCGTGGACATGGGCTATCGGGCGACCCTGCTCGCCGAGGCGGCGGCACGGCGGCGCCGCTGGCTCGACCGTGAGGCCGCGTTGTGGCAGGGAACCTCCAGCCATCCGGCGCCGCCGGCGGGCATCGGCCCCCGTCCGACCCGCGTGCCGGCGGGTCCGATCGAGCGGTACGCCGATCAGGCGTTCCTCGCCTCACTCGGCGGAGCCGCACTCAGCGCGGCGACGACCCGCAGCCTCCAGCGGGCCTCCGCGATGCTCCAGGCGGGGCTGCCCAAGGCGGCGCGCTACGGGAGGGAAGGGTTCGCCGCGCACCTGGGCCGCGTCCTGACCGCCCGCGGCATCCTCCCGCTCGACTCCGGGTCCCTGCGGCTCCTCGACCGGGTGGACTGCGTGGTCCTCGACGCCGACCTGCTGGTCCGGGACGAGTTCGAGCTGACGGCCGTGACGGCCCTGGGGTCGGCCGACGCGGACGATTCCGAGCGGATGGCGCGGCGGCTCTTCGACCGCGGGCGTCCGGCGTCCCGCCGTCGCCGAGGTCAATGGACGCTGGCCCCGCTGGAGGTACTCGGCCTGGAAGCTCCGCCGGGCAGCAAGCGCCTGGCCGGCCGGATGGCGAAGCGGGGCGTGGCGCTGGGGCTGACCCATCGAGGGCGACTGGTGGCGCTGGCCGGCGCCGAGCCGGCGCCGCGAGCGGGATCGGAGGAGCTGGTGACGGCGTGCCGTGGCGCCGGCCTGCAGGTCGTCGTCGCCGCCGACGACCCGGGCCGAGCGGCCAGGCTGCACCCCGATCGGGTGGTGCCGGGCTCCAGCCGCCTGCCACGGGCGATCCGCGCCCTCCAGCGCGCGGGCCGCGTCGTCCTGGTGGTGGCGGGCGGCGGCTCTCCGGCCCTGCCCGCCGCCGACGTCGCGCTGGGGCTGCGCCTCCAGAACGGACCGCCGCCGTGGGGCGCGGACCTGCTGTCGGAGGACGACGACCTCAGCCATGCCTACCTGCTGGTCCAGGCGTGCGCGACCGCTCGTCAGGTCAGCCGCCAGAGCGTGCTCCTGGCCGGAGCGGGCGCCGGCGCGAGCGCCCTGGCCGGGTCGCTGGGCCTCGCCTCACAGGCGGCGCAGCGGACGATGGACGTGGTGAACATGGCGTCGGCGGCGGCGCTGGCCAACGGGACGCGGATCGCGGTGGGGCTGGCGCGGCGTCCGCTCCCCGTCTGGCGCGTGGCCGTGCCCTGGCACGAGCTCGACGCTTCCGAGGCGCTCACCCGGCTGGGGACCTCCCCGGCCGGGCTCTCCGAGGAGCAGGCCGCCCTTCGCAGGCCGCCGGAGATCCGGTCGCCGTCCGGGGCCCTGCTGCTGGCGAGGTCCGTGACGGCCGAGCTGCTCAACCCGCTGACCCCGATCCTGGGCGCCGGAGCCGGGCTCGCCGCCACGGTCGGCTCGGTGACCGACGCCGGCCTGATCGGCAGCGTCATGGTCCTGAATGCGCTGGTCGGGGGCGTGGAGGGGTACCGGGCCAGGGGGGCGATCGAGCGGCTCGAGGGCAGATCGGCTCGGGGCGTCCTGGTCAGGCGCGCGGGAGAGGAACGGGTCGTCGATGCCGGCAAGCTGGTCGTCGGTGATGTCGTCCGCCTGCGTGCCGGAGAGAGCGTTCCGGCCGATTGCCGGATCATGGAGGCCTCGTCCCTCGAGATGGACGAGTCGAGCCTGACGGGCGAGTCGCTGCCCGTGCCGAAAGCCGCCCCCGCCTCCTTCGCGGCGGTGATCGCGGGTCGCACCTCCGTGCTCTACGAGGGCACAGCGGTCTCGGCGGGCGAGGCCACGGCGGTGGTGGTGGCGACCGGGCCCGGGACCGAGGCGCGGCAGGGCGACCAGCTCCAGCAGATCGAGCCTCCCCGGAGCGGGGTCGAGGCGCGGCTGGAATCGCTCACCGCACTGGCCGGGCCCGCGGCGCTGGGGAGCGGGGGAGCGCTCGCGGGACTGGGGGCGTTGCGGGGGCTGCCGGTGCGGGAGGTGGTCGACTCGGGGGTGGCGCTGGCGGCTGCCGCCGTTCCCGAGGGGCTTCCGCTGCTGGCCACCGTCGCGCAGCTCAGCGCGGCGCAGCGCCTGGCGGACCAGGGCGCCCTGGTCCGCTCGCGGCGGGCCATCGAGGCGCTAGGACGCGTGGACATCGCCTGCGTCGACAAGACCGGCACGCTGACCGAGGGTCGGATCGCGCTGGTGGCCGTGTCGGACGGAGACACTGAAACTCCGGTGAACGGGCGCAACCTCACCTCTCGAGCCAGGGACATCCTGGCGGCTGGCCTGCGGGCAGCCCCGGACACCTCGGGCGAGGGCCTGGTGAATGCGGAAGACCGGGCGCTGTTCGAGAAGGCCGGCGCCGCCAAGGTCGCCGCCGACCAAGGCGCCGCCGACTGGCGGCGGGTGACCGAGCTGCCGTTCGAGGCCGGCCGCGGCTTCCACGCCGTGCTCGGAGGCAATCACGAGACCGCGCTGCTGGCCGTCAAGGGCGCGCCGGAGGTCGTGCTGGCACGATCCTCGACCTCGCGGGACGGGACCGGGCCCGTTCACCTGACCGCGGCGCGGCGGCGGCGCCTGATGGGCGAGGCGCGCCGCCTCGCCAGGCGCGGCCTCCGCGTCCTGGCGGTCGCGGAGCGGGCCGTCCCCGAGGGAGCCACCCTCGACGAAGGCCTGGTCGACGGCGTCACCTTCCTAGGGTTCCTCGCCTACAGCGACCCGGTCCGCGCGACCGCGGCCGAGGCCGTCCGGAACCTGCGGCGGGCCGGGGTGGAGATCGTGATGATCACCGGCGACCACCCCAACACGGCGGAGAGCATCGCGTTGGAGCTGGACCTGGTCAACGGCAAGCGGATCATGACCGGGCCGGAGGTGGACGCGCTCGGTGACGACGAGCTGGCGGCGGCTGTGTCCCAGGTGGCGGTGTTCGCGCGGGTCACGCCCTTCCACAAGGTCCGGGTCGTGCGGGCGCTCCAGCGTGCCGGCCGCGTGGTGGCCATGACCGGCGACGGCGCCAACGACGCGCAGGCCATCCGTCTGGCCGACGTCGGCATCGCGTTCGGCGAGCAGGCCACCCCGGCCACGCGGGAGGCCGCCGACCTGCTGGTGGTGGACGACCGGATCGAGAGCATCGTGGGTGCCCTGCTGGAGGGTCGCGCGCTGTGGGCGTCGACGCGGGAGGCGGCCGCCATCCTGGTCGGCGGCAACCTCGGGGAGATCGCCTTCACCGTCGCTGGCGCCGCGGCCGCAGGCCGGCCGCCCCTCAACGCGCGCCAGCTCCTGCTGGTGAACCTGCTCACCGACGCCGCACCGGCGATGGCGATCGCCGTTCGCCAGCCCACCCGCCCCTCCCCTGAGCAGCTTCTTCGGGAGGGCCCGGAAGCATCGCTCGGCGGGCCGCTGGTGCGGGACATCGCGTGGCGGGCGACGATCACCGCGGCCGGAGCATCGGGCGCGTGGCTGGCGGCGCGAGCGACCGGGTCGAGGGCGCACGCCAGCACGGTGGCCATGACCGCGCTGGTGGGAGCGCAGCTCGGCCAGACGCTGCTGGTGGGTGCGAGGGATCCGGTGGTGCTGGCGGTCGGCCTGGGCTCGGCGGCGCTGCTGGCGGGCATCGTGCAGACGCCGGGCCTGTCGCACTTCTTCGGCTGCCGGCCCCTCGGTCCGCTCGGCTGGGGCATCAGCGGCGCGGCTGCCGGGGCCGCGACCGCCGGGGCCTGGCTGCTGCCGGCTGTCCTCCATCGGTCACCGGCACCCTCCTGAGCGGCTTCCCGCCGCCCTTGCCGGACGTGCGCTGCGTCGCGACCCTGAGCGTCGCGCCCGCGGCTCTGCCACCCATGCTCGCAGCAGCCCCCAGCGCCGCGCCCGCAGCTCTGCCGCCCGTGCTGGCACCGGCACTTACGGCCGATCCAGCGGTCCTGACGGCCGCCTCGGCGGGTCCTTTGACCAGGTTGGGCATCTTCTCCTGCCAGAACCGGACGCTGTACCCGGCGACAGCGCCGATCAGTCCGGCCACCGCCCACTCCTCCATCAGGAGCACCTCCTCCCAAGTCACGCCATCACGGGGCCGCACGACGGCCACCGCGGTGCGATCTGGTGCCATCTGACCGCGTACCGCTCCCGCCGACATCACCCGGATCGGAGGATGCGCGCCTGCTCTTACCGGGCGACGATTCCCCGACGCTTCCTCGGGAGGGTGACTCCGGCGACGACCGCCGATCCTCTTGCCGCGCTGCGGAGCCGGAGCTACCTGC
>WNFU01009777.1_pt1 | contig 10752 bp, 10 predicted proteins | sample 5400121 | NCBI WGS metagenome assembly WNFU01 (sample SAMN13153360, study PRJNA577476) | soil metagenome | isolation source: 100 cm soil or saprolite under grassland replicate 1 | place: USA:California | collected 2016-06-15
TCCAGGTCTTCGTACGGGAGTTCGTCTAGGGCTTGCCATTCGCGGAGAGGATAGGCGAGGCAGGCTCCGTGCGCTATGTGGGGCGGCGGGCTCGCGCGTTTGCTTTGCGCTGCCGATGAAGTTAGGCGTGAAGTCTTACGACCCGACGGTCCGTGTCATTCAGGAAGTGGTTCCCCCCTTCGGAGGGCAGCCGCCCGACCTGCTGCGGCAGGATTTGCTCGGGTTCATGTGCGAGCAAGTGCGCCATCGCGGCTGGTTTCGCGATCACATCAGACACGCGAGCCTTGAGCAGAGAATCCTTGACGAAGCTGGCAACACGGTCGGCCGCGTCAGCGAGCAGCATCTGCGCAGAAGGCCGGAGCTTGAGTTTGTGGTGTCGCGTGAAGGCCTATTCCGGGGAGCTGTCTTCGATTGCAACGACGTCAAAGTCGTCGAGTTCATCGCTTCAGACGAGCTCCGGGTCCGCCGCCGTATTGTCTTCGACGACGACTACGTCTCGTCGGGGCGGCGGCTCGAGGTCGTCGACGGCGCCGGAAAACACGTCGGGGCGCTGGTAAGCGAGGAGTACGGCGGGCGAGGCACCATCGAGGGCAGGTCAAGGCAGTTCATCGGCGCAACCAGGCAAGTGCGCGGCTGGGGATGGAGTTACGACGCGATCGAGGACTCAAGCGGGTCGGAGGTCGGCTGGGTCGCGACCCCGCGAGCACACGCCAAACGCCTTGCCGCTAGAGGTGTCGCAGTGCCGCCGAGCAGCCTTGAGCTGCGATGGTCGATCAATCCGAAGCTTCGCGGGCGGCACTTCCTCGCGATCACCGCCAACGTTACGGACAACCTGCGCCTCATGATGCTCGCGATCGCCGCGAGCATGCACCTAGGCGTAATGGACCCGCCTCATGATGACGATGCGGACTAATCCGGCACACGCGATCGCGTCACCGCGGAGCCCTTGGGGCAACAGCTTGGTGTCTTCGACGGCTTCCGAGGCGCGAGAGGCAGAACACAGCCGGACCGGCGAAGGTAATTTCACATCAAGCCTCTAGCTGCAAGGCGCCCGAGTCGTCGATGCGTAAACGAGACGCTCTCGTCGTCGAGTGCGATGTGGACGTACTCCCAGCCGACCGTCGTGCGGCGGTGCCCGTCGCGGTCGGTATAGGTCGGCATGTAGAGGCGCGAGGCGCCTGTGGGTGCCGAAAACTCGGAGAGCGTCCTCGGAGTCGCGCTGCTGGCCGTATTCCACGCGCGGTCGAGGGGCGTAGGCTCAGCCGCCATCGAACCGGAGGACTGCACGTGGTGCTGTCGTTTCTCTACTGGGCATTTCGCCGGCTTCTCGAGCTGGTCGTGCTCCGTCTTCGCTCGGCGCAGTCGAAGGACATCGAGATCCTCGTGCTTCGCCATCAGCTGCACGTCCTTGCAGGCGAGGGTCGTCCGAGACTCGAGATGGCGGACCGCACACTCCTGGCGGCCTTGAGCCGCGTTCTCCCGCGCGCGGACTGGCGCTCGTTCTTGGTCCGGCCGGACACGCTCCTCCGTTGGCACCGGGAACTCGTGCGCCGACGCTGGACGTACAGCCGAGGCCCCGGTCGCCCGCCGATCGCGGCCGGGCTGCGTGAGCTCATCCTCCGCTTGACTGCCGAGAACCCGACGTGGGGCTATCGACGGATCCAAGGGGGAGCTCGTCGGGCTCGGGATCTCGGTGGCGCCGAGCACGGTCTGGTCGCGATCCTTCGCCGTCACGGCGTCGATCCAGCCCCGCGGCGCGCCAGCGTGAGCTGGCGCGAGTTCCTTCACGCGCAGGCGGCCGGGATCATCGCCTGCGACTTCTTCACGGTCGACACTGTCTGGCTGAAGCGATTCTACGTCCTGTTCTTCATCGAGCTAGAGAGCAGACGCGTGCACCTCGCCGGTATCACGTCGAACCCGCACGGCCCGTGGGTTGCACAGCAGGCGCGGAACCTCGTGATGACACTGGCAGAACAAGACACGCCCGTGCGCTTCCTGATCCGCGACCGCGACAGCAAGTTCAGCTTCGCCTTCGACGAAGTCTTCCGCTCCGAGGGGATCAGGGTCATCCGCACACCCCCACGCGCACCGAAGGCGAAGGCGCATGCCGAGCGCTGGGTCGCGAGCGTACGCCGTGAGTGCCTCGACCGGATCCTCATCTTCAGCCGAGCCCACTTGGAGCGCGTCCTGCGGGGCTACACGATCCACTACAACCGGCATCGGCCGCATCGCGCGCTCGCACAACGATCACCGATCGCGACGCTACGCCCGGCGCCCCAAGAACGGGCCGCCTTCATCGTCCGCCGCCGTGATCTCCTCGGTGGGCTGCTTCACGAATACGAGGTCGCGGCATAGACGATCGCCAGTACGCACAGCCTGCAGCGATCCTCCAAGCCGCGGCCGACGCGCGAAGCGGCCGCACGCAGACTGACGCTGCACTGGCTGCGACATTGCGGGACTCGTCACGCGACGAGTCGCGGACGCGCCACACCGCTTGGTCCCGCTCAGCAAATCAATGCTTCCCACACTGCGTCGGCATTGTCGGCACCCACAGGGTGGTGAGCGGTGCTCATCTCTCTATCGCCTCCTGGTTGGAGGACATGGCCGATTGGGGTTTCGCTCCGGTGGCGCAGCTCCTTAGGGACCGTCAGGCGGCCAGGGGTCGGTGGCGCCTTTGGGAGCGAAGGGTTGGTCGCGGGTGAGCATGTGCCAGATCGCTTCGGTGAGCCGGCGGGCAAGATCGATTTGCGCGACCTTGGCGCCGCGCTGCTTGCCGATGCGCGCTTTCGTCTGCTGGTAGCGGTCGCGGTAGGCAGGGTGGGTGCAGGCGTGGGTGGCGGCCTCGACGAGCGCCCTACATGGGAGGGGCCGGCGAGTCAAGGGCGGGGGTCGACCGGATCGCATGCGGAGGACGTCTTCGATGCGAGTTGGGTGGCCCTGCCCTACATGGGCGCTCGCGGTGGCGGCGCAGGAGGTCGGATTGGGGCTGCGGCGGCTCATTCCAGACCGGGGCAACGTTGCTGTGCCGGGCGCTTTGTTGGAGCGCGCCGCAAACTCTTCCGTCGGTGGGGCCGTGCTCGCATGGGATCGGTCAGGCGGCCTGCTCGAGCTCCGCGAGGACGTGGTGGGCGCGGCGGGCGATCTTGCGCGCGACGGTCAGGGCGGCGCGCTTGCTGCCGCTGCGCTCCTTGCCGGCGAGGTAGAGCGAGTGGTCGGGACTACGCCGCTGGCAGGCGTGGTGGGCGGCTTCGACGAGCGCCCATCGAAGCTCAGGCGAGCCTTGCTTGCTGAGCTTGCCGCGGCGCCGGGTCTCGGCCGATTCGGAGACGACCGGATCGAGGCCTGCGGCCCGGACGACCTGGCGGGCGCGGCGGAAGCGGTTGGCCTGGCCGATCTCGGCCAGGAGGTGGGCGGCGAGCACGGGGCCGACGCCGAAGATCGTGCACAGCGCCTTCAGGCGTGGGTCGCTGCGCGCACGCTGGCGCAGCTCGGCGTCGATGACCGCGAGCTGTTCGTCGAGCACCGCGATCAGCACGAACATGGCCTCGACATTTGCTCGCGCCGCCGGTGGTAGCGCGAGCGAGCGGGCCCAGCGTTGGCCGGAGATGCTGAGCAGGCCGCCGCGGCTGCACGGCCACCCCTCATGGGTGAGCAGGGCGTGCAGGCGCTGGGCGAAGCGCATCCGGTCCTGGGCGAGCGCGCGGCGCAGGCGGGTGCGGTCACGCAGGTACTGGATGTCCTCGGGCGGAAGCCAAGAGGTCGGAAGCATCTCCTTGGCCAAGAGCCGCGCGAGCCAGGCAGCATCGAGACGGTCGGTCTTCGGCCGCCGCTTCGAGCCGCGTAGCGCCCGCGCCTGCCCGGGGTCGCAGAGGCGCACCTCGAAGCCGTGGGAAGAGAGCTCGCGCCACACCCAGCGCCAGCCGGTCGTCGCCTCGAGCGCGACCGCCTCGAGCTTGCCCTCCCATCGCGTCGCCCAGTCGTTGAGCGCCTCGCGCATGGCCGGCAGCCGCTCCTGGACAAGCTCGCCGCTCTCGGCGTCCAGCACCGCCGCCTGGAAGATCCGCTTGTGGATGTCGATCGCTGCGTACACCATCTTGCTTGGGCCTCCTTCGTCGATGCGAGTTGACGAGGCCGCGAACCTATCGCGGCCGGAGGCCCCTCCCATGACATCCAGCGGAGATAGCGCGGTCCCTGTTTGGCGAGGGGGCCGCGCAGGTCGCGTTCGCCTGATTGGTAGACGCGCGGGCAGAGGCCGGTGTAGCCGGCGAGCTTGCGCGGTGTGGGGAAGCGGCTGATGTCGCCGAGTTCGGCGGGGATCGTGTACGCGAGCACCCAGCTGATGCCAGGGACGGTGCAGAGCAGCGGCACGTAGCGGTGCTCGGCGCCGAGCCGACGCAGCTCGCGCTCGCAGTCTCTGATCTCGCGGTCGAGCTCGTCGATCAGGCGCAGGCTGGCCTCGATCGTTCCTTGCCACGGCTCCGGCAGTTCGAGCCGGGCGAGTAGTTGGCGGCCGCGGACACCGAACAGGTCGGAGACGGGGCAGGGCTTGCCGTGCGTGAGCAGGACCGCGTGGACACGCTGCTTCAGGCTCGAGCGGTGACGGACGAGGTGCAGCCGCCAGCGGGCGCGTTCGCGCTCGGCGCGTACCAACGGGTCGGGCAGCCAGATCGCGGGCACCAGCTCGCGACGCGCCAGCTCGGCCAGCACCCAGGCGTCGATCCGGTCGGTCTTGCAGGCAAGCGGCGCGAGCCCCTTCACCTTCTGCGCGCCGGCGATCTCCACCTGCCAGCGGTGAAGCTCGAGCAGATCGTGCACGAACCGCGCCCCGTTCATCGACTCAATCGCCGCGCGGATCGGCTCGCTATGACGAGCGAGACGCTCGCCCAGGCCGCGCAAACCCTCGGCATCAGGTGGCGCCGCACCGACCTCGACGGTCGCGCCCTCCCGGTCGAGCAGATGGAAGTCGAGACGCTTGCGACTGAGATCCAAACCGGCGTACAACATTGAACTCGGGCCTCCTCTCGATAGCTCCAGTCGACAAGCCGGAGCCTGTCACTGGAGGAGGCCCTTCTTCATGGCAGTCCTTACCATGGAGGTTCCCAGGCGTCACGCGCGTACACGCGCGATCACTAGCGACACACTTTTCCCTGCAAACGGGCCGCTTCGGGCAGGAACCATGCGTCGCGAGGCGTCGCGAGTGTCGTTTCTGATGTGTCCGTTTTGTGTCCGCGGCCTGCTGCCACATGAGACAACATTCTGCGATCCGACTCGGCGGCTCCGACTGATCCTGACGATTAACCTCTGCTCGTCCAGGGCCTCAGGCGATTCAGGGGGTCCGGCGGGGTATCGCCGTGACTCGCAGGACAGCGTGGGTGTCACACTTGCGCGAAGGTGACGGTGATTCGTCTGCTCGCGGTTGCCGCTCTCGCCGGCGGAGCGAGCGCGGCGTCCTCGGCGCCTCCGAGCGTCCTGAGACCCGAGCGCGTGGTGTTCGGCAGCGTGTCCGGGCCGAGCAAGGACGCGCTCGCGCTGCGGATGCCGGTCGCTGTCTCCTTCGTCTCGCCTGCGGATGGCTTCCTTGCCACCGCGGGTGGGCGGTTGCTCGCGACAAGTGACGGCGGCCGAAGCTGGCGCCGCGTTGGTGGGAGCACTCGTTTCGTGCGGCTCGACTTCCTCAGCACCGAGCACGGCTTCGCCCTGACAGCCGCGGACGCGGTGCTCGAGACCCGTGACGGCGGCCGGTCTTGGCGGCGACTGCAGCGGTTTGGGCGCGGCTCCAGCGGCGGCCCGTTCGCTGGAGCGCTCGACTTCGTTGATGCTCGTCATGGCTTCGTGGGCTCGCTCGACGGGCGCGTCCACCGAACGGCGGACGGAGGAAGTTCCTGGACACGGCTTCGCTTCCGGTGCGGCTTCGTCCTGGGTGCGGTCGCCTTCGTCGACGAGCGCCGCGGCCTCGCCGTCTGCGGCGGGCAGCCGGCGACCGCAATGCAGCCGAAGCAGCTCTACGCAACGAACGACGGTGGTGCAAGCTGGTCGTTGCGGGCCCGCACGACCAACCGCCGCGGCGGTCTACCGTGGAGCGGGTTCGCCGACGGTCTCGTGCTGCTGACGCCACGGGTCGCCTTCCTGAGCGCCGCTCGCGCCGGCATCTACGCGACCGACGATGCCGGCAGGACCTGGCGAACCGTCCTCTTCAGCGACGATGCCTTCGGCGTGGCTGACATGTCCTGGCTCACCCCGCGGCGCGGCTACGCCGTTCTCGACGCCTCGGGGCTCGTCGGAACGCGTGACGGGGGCGCTCACTGGCGCCAGCTCTATCCGCGCCCGCCCGGGCCGCCGCAAGGGGCGATCACGTTCTCCACGTCGCGCGCAGGGATCGGCGCCGCGACCGGCGGGCTGCTCGGCGATCCGGGAGCGATTGTCGCGACCGGCGACGGCGGGGCGAGCTGGGTCGCGCGGGGCCTCCTCCCGAAAGTCTCGGTTCAGCAGCTCGTGCGTGTCTCAGCGAGCGGTGTGTTCGCGGTGGTGACCGCGCGGACGCGGCTGGGTCCCGGCCAGCCGCGTCTCTTTCGCTCGGACGACGACGGCCGCCACTGGCGGTTGCTCAAGAAGCTCCCCGGCGAGTCCTTCGCCTCGCTCTCCTTCCCGAGCGCGCGTCTCGGCTTCCTCGCCGGCTCGAGCGGGCGCCTCTACACAAGCGACGACGGCGGCGCGAGCTGGTCAGTGCGCGCCCACGGCCAACCAGTCTCGAACCCAGTCTTCCTCTCCTCGTCCGAGGGCTTCGCAATCGGCGCCGGCAGGACGCGGTCGCTCCTGATCACTCACGACGGCGGCCGGAGCTGGCAGAAGCTGCTGGTCGCAGCCACCGGCTTTCGGCCGCTGGCGCTGACGGCGCGCGGCCGCGACGACGTCTGGATTATGGGCGGCATCTGCGTGCCGACCGGCAGGGTCGTCCCCGGAAAGGGGCCGGAGTGCAAGCCGAGCGGCGGGGCGCTCCTGCGCACAAGCGACGGCGGCCGACACTGGCAACTCGTGCGGCTTCCGCGCGCGCTGGGCGTGAACGGAATCGACTTCGTCACGCCGAAGATCGGGTTCGTCAACGACCAGTTCGCGGGCTTCTACCGCACGCTCGATGGCGGCCGCCGTTGGCGGGCTGTGCCACCAGCCTCGTAGACGCGGGCGGCGAAAGCGCGCGAGTCATTGCTCCGTGTTCTCGAGTCCGCGGCGCGTCCAGAGATGATGAAGCGAATACGACTCGGTCAGCGTCAGAATGCCCGGCAGGGCGGAAGTTTGAGTGGACGCCTGCAAGTGCAGGCCGGCAGGCGATTTTGAGCCTCCCCCTCACCCGTTCTCCTGCTCGGGCGCTGCCGCCGCTGTCCGCCGCTCGCGCCACAGGCGGATGAAGTTAGCGAGGAGCCCGGGCCAGAACCCGATCGCGGCGCCGCCGAGAGCCGCGTAAAAGCCGCTTCTAGCCGATCGGCCCAGAACGCCCGACGCGATCAGCGCAGCCGCTCCGATCAACCAGCCGACGGCGATGAGCGAGGTGCTCCGGCTCCGACTTCGAGCGATCGCGTTGGCGCTGCTCAGGAACAGGCGACGCTCGCGCACGAGGTGCAGTGTGTAACCGAGCGGGACCGCGACGCCGATGATCGCCGCGAGGACGTAGATCGTCCATGTATCTGCGTCGGCGGCCGCCGCTGCCCCGGCACCGAGAAGGATGAGGCCGAACACCAACGGCAGAAGGACCGCGAGCCACTCCCGTGCGGGCATCGACACCATGTCCAGCCTAGTGTGGGCAACGCTCGCCTGCTCCACCGCCGGATGCCGCGAAAAACGCGAAAGTAGAGCGGTCGGCGCATCCGCGAAAACACCGGGCACGGTGGAGGGCACTCCATCGCGTTCAACATCCGGCGCCTCGTGAGCTAAGCGAGCGCGTGCGATTCGATCAGCGTGAGCGCTGAGAGCGAGGCCGAAGTTTGAGCGCACGCCTGCAAGTGCAGGTCGGCAGGCGACCCCGACTCTGCGGCGGGCTTGGTTCGATCCCACGTGCGGCGACTCCGCCGCAGGATCTGGCTCTCGGTCTGCGCGAGCCACGATGAGAAGAGCATTAGGATCGGTGACGCCGTGGCAACGACGAAGGCCATCGGCGTTGCGTTCGAGCGCCGCGGGGCAGGCGAGCCGCTCCTGCTGATCCACGGAACAGGCGGATCCCGCTCCCACTGGAGGCCGGTCGCTGATCTGCTCGCGGCGCAGCGCGAGCTCCTGCTCGTCGATCTGCCAGGCCACGGCGACTCCGACCCGCCGCCGACTGGGATCCCACACACGCCGATCGGCTACGCCCGCGTGCTCGCGGCGCTGCTCGATGACCTGGGACTGGAGACCGCACACGTGGCCGGCAATTCGGTCGGCGGCTGGACCGCGCTCGAGCTCGCCAAGCTCGGCCGGGCGCGGTCGGCGGTCGCGATTGCTCCCGCCGGCCTCTGGCCCAAGCGCGATCCGTGGCGCTGCACGCTGCAGCTCTCGAGCCAATACAGGCTCGGGCGCCTATTCGCGCCGCTTGTCCCGGGCCTCATGCGAAGCGGCCTCGGCCGGACGTTTCTTCTCAGGGGCACCGTCGCGAAGCCCAGGCAGATGCTCGCCGAAGCGGCGATCGAGATGGCGATCACCTACGCGCGGACACCAAGCTTTCGCGCTCATCTCGCTGCGACCCGGCGGGAGCGCTTCCGGGATGGGCAGGGCATCGATATCCCGGTGGTAGTCGCCTGGGGCGATAAGGATCGGCTCATCCCAGCGAAGGCGCGCCGGCGAGACGAGTTGCCGCCGCACGCCCGCTTCGTCACGCTCCCGGACTGCGGCCACAGCCCCATGTGGGACGACCCGGAGCTCGTTGCGGCGACGATTCTCGAAGCAGCCGCATAGCGGTCGCCGCAGGACGAGGCTTCCGCTTCGCGCGTCTCCCTTCGTGCTCGTCGCGCTCCCGCATCCGACGAGAAGCGGAAGCCCCGGCGGGCACCTCTTCGGCACCGCCCTCTTCGATCCGCCCTTATGTGTTTCACGCGCGCGGGCGAATACCAGATCTGCCAGGCAAAAGTCAAACGTGGCCGATTCGCCAGGCTCGGCAGCGGCCGAGTCGATTTAAGCAGGTCGACGATCGACAGCCTGTTCGACGGCACAACACGATCCAGCATGGATCAAGCAGATGGCGTACCCAATCCGCGGGCTGACAGAGTTTCTGAACCCCACGCCCCCTTTCACGGAGGGCTTAGGTCCTGCGGCGGGACAGCCGATCTTGAGGGCATGAAGCAGGTCTTCAACACGTCGGTCGGAACGATCGAGGTGCTCGTCGACCGGGCGAGCCGAACAATCTCGATCTATCGCTTCGATGAGCAGCACCGTGCTATCGCGGCGGCGATCGAGAGCTGGGACCACGTCGACCTGCTCGATGTCCTCAACCGCCAAGCGGGCGTGCCGCTAACGGAGGCGAATCGCCTTGCTGGAGCGGTGCGTGAGCAGCATATGTCGCTTGGCTCGCTCGCAGAGAGGCTCGAGCAGCGCGCGGGCGAACGCCGTGGATGGAGCTCCCTCGAGAAGGCGGGCATCGCGCTCCGCTTCGTCGCCGTCTTGCTGGACGCGGTCATCGTGTTTCTGCCAATGGGCATCGTCGTCGGACTGATGACCGGCGGCGGGTATGCCGAGCGCGGCGCCGGCTATGCGAACGCTGGAATTGATGTCGGCGACAACGCGGTCTGGCTGCTGCTCGCGCTCGGCGTCGGTTATTACATTGTTTGCGAGGCGACGGCGGGCGCCACGCTCGGCAAGCGCATGGTCGGCATCCGCGTCGTGGGCGAAGACGGCGAACACGTCACGCTTGGAGCTGCCGTCGTTCGGAACCTCCTTCGCATCATCGATGCGCTCTTCTTCTACTTCGTCGGCTTCATGTTCGCGCTGACGTCTTCGCGCGGCCAACGCCTCGGCGACCGTGCTGCGCACACAATCGTCGTCCGTCGCTAGCCGAACGCTGTGACGAAGCGGGTGAGCGCGAACGAGGTGGAGCTTTCGCTGCCTGGCTCCTATCACCATGATGTCGAGCGGTTGACGGTCGAGGTGCTTGTACGTGCGTGGGAAGCAGCGCGCGACGCCAAGGCTTCTGTCGAATTCGTCGATTGAAGAGGTTCGGCGGTTTTGCGTGGCGCAGTAGCGGAGTCAGGAGCACGCGTCTACGAAAGAAACGGACGCTCCGTAGACCTTCACGGCCGGCGTCAGAGCAGATAGAGGAGGTGGATGTCGTCGGGCTCGGCGGCCAAGACCCTTGCGTCGGGCTCAGGCGCAAGCACACATCCACGATTGAGGTAGAAGTCGACCGTGTTCTCGGTGGGTGTGGCGGAGACGTACAGCGCCTTCGCGCCGTCGATGGGTCTCGGACTCGGGGACGGCGACTGCGCCGCGAGCGGACTGCCGCCCTCAGGGCCGGCTCAAGCTCGCGGAACGCGGCTTTGCGCTTCACGATCCCGCTCAGGTAGTTCTGATCGAGGTAGAGCAGGAGGGTGTCTCCGGAGCGGTCTGTCGGCGTGGGCGTAAGCCGCGGACGTCCGGTGGCGCTACGCACCAAGCAAGTCGGCCGCCCGCTCATAATCGGCGGGTGCGACCCAGACAATCATCCCGTAGCGCCCCGATCCGGCACTGGTGGCCGCTGCAGCCGTGAGATTGACACTCGCGTCCGCGAGCTTCGCCGTCGTGTCGGCAACGGCGCCC
>WNFU01010575.1_pt1 | contig 10751 bp, 10 predicted proteins | sample 5400121 | NCBI WGS metagenome assembly WNFU01 (sample SAMN13153360, study PRJNA577476) | soil metagenome | isolation source: 100 cm soil or saprolite under grassland replicate 1 | place: USA:California | collected 2016-06-15
CCTCCGGCCGGGCGCTGCCGCTGGCGCTGGCACTGGCGACGATCCCGGCGACGTGCAGCTTCACCGGGCTGAGCCTGTACGCGCTCGGGCTCGGCCGGCTTCGCCCGCTGCTCCAGCGACCCCGGGTCCGGCGCCTGCAGGAGCGCGTCGTCGGCGGGGTGCTCGTCGGTCTCGGCGCCCGCCTAGCGCGGAACGCAAGCTGCTCGCATGAGCGAGGATGCCGCGCAGCCGATCGGCCTGCCGCCCAAGACGCCAGAGCGGGAGGCCGAGATCCGCGAGCTGCTGGAACGGGTTCGCCGGGGCGACGAGTCCGGCACGGTCCCCTGGGAAGAGATCGCGGCCGAGCTTGGCCTCCCGATTTAGGGTCATCGTCGGTCTTCGAGTCCGCGAGCAGCTCCGCGACGCCCCGCTACAGCTCCAAGGCTACGTTGCCGGCATCGTCGCCTTCCTGCGCGCCGCCACCACCCCAAACCGGGCGGCCATGGTGCCTACCTCGGGGATGCCGCCGCGGGGCTGACGGGCGCTCGGCGCAGCCGGGGGATACCGGCGGACCGGAGACCCGCCGAGACGAGCCCGAACAGCCGCCGGGCGCCCAGGACTATTCGCGGTGGAGGCGGATGCGGGCGCCGGTGGTGCGGATGTTGAACACGTAGCGGTCGGCCCGGCCGGCGTCGCCGGTGCGCCAGACCCCGCCCTCGCGGACCAGGCCCTCCTGGCGGAAGTTGTCGTTGCTGAGGTCGCAGGCGGCCGCCCTCGGCAGGTGGACGTCGATGAAGCCGGTGGAGATCCGCAGGTCGACGGGGATCCGGGCGACCGGCTGGCCGAGCCGCACGGCCAGCCGCGAGACGCCGGACTCGACGCTGACGCCGCGCAGGTCGAGCTGGCGCAGGTCCAGGTCGGCGGTGACGGCGCCGGCGTCGACCTCCACCCGCCAGGGCAGCCCGGTGGTGAGCTTGACCGACCAGTCGTTGCCGCGGTTGCGGGCGAGCAGCCCGCGCCGGACGGGGCCGCGCAGGTCGAGCACGGCCTCGTTCGCCTCGGTGATGGTGACCTGCTCGCTCGGCTGGCCGGGGCCGCGCAGGTCGGCGGTGTACAGGCCGGGCGCCTCCGGGTCGATCCGGAGCTCGCCGCCGCCGAGGCTCGCCCGCAGCAGCGCCTTGGTCGCCCCGGCCGGGACGTCCGCGCTCCGCTGGACGGTCACCGCCGGCTCCGGCGACGACAGCGACAGGGCGACGGGGCCGATCACGGCGATCACCACCAGGAAGGCGCCGACCACCCGCAGCGAGCCCCGGCCCACCCCGCGACCCACCCGCTCCAGGCCGAGCCCGACCAGCACGAGGGGCACGGCGAGCAGCACGGTCTGCACGATCGAGGTGACCCGGGTCGCGAGCGCCACCACAGTGACGGCGAGGCCGATGGCCAGCGCCACCAGACCGGTCCAGTAGGAACCCGGCCGGTTGGGCGGAGAGCGGTAACCGCCTGGCCCCTCGACGATCAGATCGTCGACGGGGCGCGTCGGCTCCACGGCCGTCCGGCCGCCACCTGGCCTGTCGGGGCCCCGGAAGTCGCTGGTCACCTCGTTCCTCCCGCTCGACGTCCGAGGAGTATCCGCCCTCGGCGGCTCGCCAGGGAAATCCGAGCTCAATCGACCATCCCGGTGAGCCGTTCGATCAGGCCGGCCGCGGTCCGGCGGGCCTCGTCGAGGCGGCCCAGCCGATCCCTGAGCCCGTCGCGGACCTCCCCCTCGGCCAGCCTCCCGAGGTTGAACGAGACCGTCGAGATGCCGCCCTCCAGGCCCGCTCGCAGCAGGTGGGCGGCGACGAGCTGGTCGCTGACCGTCCGGACCAGCCCCATCGACGCCAGCTCCGCGGCCAGCGCCAGCCCCTCGGCGGCCAGCTCGGCGGTGACCAGCGGGACGTCGGTGGCGTCCGCCCTGGCCGACTCGGCGGCCCGCTCGGCGCCGGGGTTGCCGGCGGTCGCCCGGGCCGCGCGGACCGTCGCCACCATCCGCTCGAACACGCCGGCGTCGGCCCGCTCCTGCTCCACCAGGGCGCCACGGAGCCGCTCGGCCTCACCGGCCAGCCAGCGGAGGCGGTCGCGATGCTCCGGCTCGGCCTTGCGGCCGCCGATGCGGGCCGCCATCGCGATCAGGGCGCACCCGAGGGCGGCGGCCACCGCGGAGGCGCTGCCGCCGCCGGGGGTGACCGTGGGGGCGGCGTAGGCATCGAGCCACGGGTGCTCGCCGAGACGGGGCATGGGGGTCACCTGGCCACCTCCGCTTGGTCGCCGGACCGGGCGCGCAGCATCCGGGCGAGACGCTCTTCCAGCAACAGGTCGGGCGTGAACCCGTCCAGTCGCAGCTCGGCCGGGTCGGTGCCCGCCAGGGCGGCCGCGGGGACCAGGCCGACGACCTCCGAGCGGACCACCCGGGCGCCGGCCCGCCCGGCCAGGCCGGCGACGGCCGCGAACGCGACCGCCGGCGGCGTCACCCGGAAGTCGAGCAGGTTCATGGAGACCTGGACGAGCCCGCGGCCCTCCAGGGCGACGCCCATGGCGCGGACCGCGGGCAGGCCGCCGTCCCGCTCGCGCACCGCGCTGGCGATGCGTCTCGCCAGCTCGAGGTCGGCGCCGGCCAGGTCGACGTTGTAGGCGACCAGGACCTCCCTGGCGCCCACGGCGGCCGCCCCGGCGGTCGGGTGCGGCCCGGGGCCGCCGAGGTCGGGCGCGGCGTCCAGAGGATGCCTCGCGGAGCGCACGGCCGCCTCGAAGCCGCGGCCGCGGACGGCGGGGAGGGCGGCCCGGTCCGGGCGGCGGGCGGCGGCGCCGTACAGGTAGACCGGGACGCCCGCGTCCTCGGCGATCCGCCGCCCCGCGCGCAGCGCCAGCGCCGCGCAGTCCAGGTCGGGGTTTGCCGCGCCCCGCAGCGCCGTGGCCCGGCCGAGCGGGACGAACGGCAGCACGTCCAGCGCGCCCATGCGCGGGTGGACGCCCCGGTGGCGCCTCAGGTCGATCAGGCGGGCGCAGGCGACGGCGCCGGCCACCGCCGCCTCGACCAGCGCCGGCCCTGGGCCCGCCAGGGTCAGGACGGAGCGGTTGTGGTCGGCGTCGGAGGAGCGGTCGAGCACCAGGACCTCGGGACCGGCGAAGGCGGCGACGATCTCGTCGACCACCTCGAGCCGGCGACCCTCCGAGACGTTCGGGACGCACTCGACCAGCCGGTCGGCGTCCATCACGAAACCCCCCGACCCGCCGCCTCGCGGAGGGCGCCGGCCGGGGCGCCGTCGCCGGCGATCACCGAGCCCCGCTTGACGACCACGGCGGCGAGGTTGACCCCGAGGTGGTAGACGAGGTCCAGGTAGCTGCGGCCGGCCAGCACCACCAGGTCGCAGGCGGCGCCGGGGGCGAGCAGCCCGGCCTGGCCGGCCAGGCCGACCGCCCTGGCGGCGCCGCCGGTCGCGGCCAGCACCGCCTCCTCCGGGGTGAGGCCGCCGTGCACGCACGCCAGCGCCATCACGAGCTGCATCGACTCGCAGTAGCAGGTGCCGGGGTTGCAGTCGGTCCCGAGCGCGAGGGTGACGCCGGCGTCGCGGAGCACCTCGACGGGCGCCGCCCGGCCGGTGCCGAGCAGGAAGCTCGTGCCGGGCAGCAGGACCGCGACGGTGCCGGCGGCGGCCAGCGCCTTCGCCTCCCGCTCGTCGCAGAACAGCAGGTGGTCGGCTGAGACGCAGCCGAGCTCGGCGGCGAGCGCGGCCCCGCCGGTCGAGCCGAGCTCGTTGGCGTGGAGCTTGAGCCCGAGGCCGTGGCGGCGTCCCGCCGCCAGCACCCGGCGGGACTCCTCGACGGTGAGCGCGCCCCGGTCGCAGAAGGCGTCCACGAACCGCGCCAGCGGCGCGCACACCGGCAGCATCTCGCGCTCCAGCAGCTCCAGGTACCCGTCCCGGTCGGCGGCGAACTCGGCCGGGACGAGGTGGGCGCCGAGGAAGGTCGGGACGACGTCGACCGGGAAGCGCCCGGCCAGCGAGGCGAGCACCTCCAGCGAGCGGCGCTCGTCGTCGACGGTGAGGCCGTACCCGGACTTGGCCTCCAGCGTAGTGGTGCCGTGCCTGGCCGCCTCCACCAGCCGCCCGGCCGCGGCCGCCTCCAGCTCGGCGTCGGTGGCCGCCCTGGTCTCGCGGACGGTGCGGTTGATGCCGCCCCCGGCGGCCAGCGCCTCCTCGTAGCCGACCCCGCGCAGGCGCGCGGCGAACTCGTCGGCCCGGTCGCCGGCGAACACCAGGTGGGTGTGGGCGTCGACGAACCCGGGAAGGACCGCGCGGCCGCCGGCGTCCAGCCGGGTGGCGTCGGCCGACACCTCCAGGTCGGGCAGGCCGCCCTCGGGACCGGCGTACACCACGGTCCCTCGCGCTGCCGCCACCGCCCCGCGCTCGACGAGCCCCAGCGGCCCCTCCCCCAGCCCCGGGTCGCAGGTGACGAGCTGCCCGGCCCCGGTCAGCAGGAAGTCGACCGTCATCCGGTGACCCCCGGCAGGTCGAGGCCGCGGTCGCGGGCGACCCCGAGCGCCACGTCGTAGCCGGCGTCGGCGTGGCGCATCACGCCGGTGCCCGGGTCGTTGGTGAGGACCAGCTCGACCCGCTTGGCGCTCTCGTCGGTGCCGTCGGCGACCACCACCACGCCGGCGTGGATGGAGCGGCCGATCCCCACCCCGCCGCCGTGGTGGACGCTCACCCACGAGGCGCCGGAGGCGGTGTTGAGCAGGGCGTTCAGGATCGGCCAGTCGGCGATCGCGTCGGAGCCGTCGGCCATCGCCTCGGTCTCCCGGTAGGGGCTCGCCACCGACCCGGCATCCAGGTGGTCGCGGCCGATCGCCACCGGGGCACGCAGCTCGCCGTCCCGGACCAGCTCGTTGAAGGCGAGCCCCGCCTGGTGGCGCTCGCCGTAGCCGAGCCAGCAGATCCGCGCCGGCAGCCCCTGGAACCGGACCCGCTCGGCGGCCATGCGCAGCCAGCGTTGCAGGTGCTCGTCGCCGGGGAACAGGTCCATGACCGCCCGGTCGGTGCGGGCGATGTCGGCCGGGTCGCCGGACAGGGCCGCCCAGCGGAACGGCCCCTTGCCCTCGCAGAACAGCGGCCGGATGTAGGCGGGCACGAACCCCGGGTAGGCGAAGGCGTCGGCGAACCCGGCCGTCCTGGCCTCGCCGCGGAGGTTGTTGCCGTAGTCGAACACCTCCGCGCCGGCCCGCTGGAAGCCGACCATCGCCTCGCAGTGCCGCGCGATCGACTCGCGGGCCTGCTTGACGTAGCCGGCCGGGTCGTCGGTCCTGGCCTTGGGCGCGTCGCCCGGGTCGACGCCGCTCGGCACGTAGCCGCCGAGCGGGTCGTGCGCGGAGGTCTGGTCGGTGACCACGTCGGGCCGGAAGCCCGCGGCGAGCAGCTCGGGGAACACCTCGGCGGCGTTGCCGACCAGCCCGATCGAGACCGCCCGGCCCTCGGCGGCGGCCGCCCCGGCCCGCTCGACCGCGTCCCCGAGGTCCGCGGCCCGCTCGTCCAGGTAGCCGGTGTCCAGGCGGCGGGCCAGCCGCTCCGGGTCGACCTCGACGCAGAGGGCGACCCCCTGGTTCATGGTGACGGCCAGCGGCTGCGCCCCGCCCATGCCGCCGAGCCCCGCGGTGAGCACCACCTTGCCGCGGAGGCTCTCCCAGCCGTTGGCGGCCGCGACCGCCGCGAACGTCTCGTAGGTGCCCTGCAGGATGCCCTGGGTGCCGATGTAGATCCAGGAGCCGGCGGTCATCTGCCCGTACATCGTCAGGCCGGCGGCCTCCAGCTCGCGGAACCGCTCCCAGGTCGCCCACTCGGGCACCAGCAGGGAGTTGGCGAGCAGCACCCGGGGCGCGAACGAGTGGGTGCGGAACACCCCGACCGGCTTGCCCGACTGGACCAGCAGCGTCTCGTCGTCCCGCAGCCGCCGCAGGGTGGCGACGATCCGGTCGAACGCCGCCCAGTTGCGCGCCGCCCGCCCGGTGCCGCCGTACACCACCAGGTCGTCGGGACGTTCGGCCACCTCCGGGTCCAGGTTGTTGCAGAGCATGCGCAGGGCGGCCTCCTGCTGCCAGCCGCGGCAGGACAGCTCGCTCCCGCGGGGGGCGCGGACGAGGCGGGCACCTTCCATCGCGAAACCCAGCTCCTTCCTGGTCGGCCCTAGCCCAGCGGCCCGACGACCCCCTCGGCGGCGGCGACCAGCGCCCCGGAGGCCACCTGCCGCTCGGCCGCGGCCAGGTCGGGGGCAAGATAGCGGTCGTCGTCCAGGGCCGGCACCTCCTCGCGCAGCCGGGCGTGGGCAGCCGCCACCGGCGCTCCGGGGCGCAGCGGCGCTCGCAGGTCGATCGCCTGGGCGGCGCAGACGGCCTCGATGGCCAGGGCGCGGCGGACGTTGGCGAGCACCCGGCGCAGCTTCAGCCCGGCGGTCCAGCCCATCGAGACGTGGTCCTCCTGGTTGCCGGAGGTCGGGATCGAGTCCACCGAGGCGGGATGGGCGAGCACCTTGCAGTCGGCGACCAGCGCCGCCGCCGTGTACTGGGTGAGCATCAGCCCGGAGTTCAGGCCGGGGTCGCGGGCCAGGAACGGCGGCAGGTCGTGGTTGAGGGCCGGGTCCAGCAGCCGGTCGACGCGGCGCTCGGAGATGTCGGCCAGCTCGGCCAGGGCGATCGCGAGGAAGTCGAGCACGAAGGCGAGCGGCTCCCCGTGGAAGTTGCCGACCGAGACCACCTCGTCGGTGTCGGCGAACACCACCGGGTTGTCGGTCACCGAGCCGAGCTCGCGCTCGACCACCTGGCGGGCGAAGGCGATCACGTCGCGGCAGGCGCCGTGCACCTGGGGTGCGCAGCGCAGCGAGTAGGCGTCCTGGATGGCGTGGTCGGAGTGGCGGTGGCTGGCCAGGATCGGCGAGCCGGCGAGCAGCCCGCGGAGGTTGGCGGCGCTGGCGGCCTGGCCGGGATGGGGCCGCAGCTCGTGCAGGCGAGCCTGGAAGGGGCGGTCGGTGCCGAGCAGCCCCTCGATCGACATGGCGCACGCCAGGTCGGCCATGGCCGCCAGCGCCTCGGCGTCGGCCACCGCCAGGCAGGCCAGCGCGAGCATCCCCTCGGTGCCGTTGACCAGCGACAGGCCCTCCTTGAAGGAGAGCCGCAGCGGCGCCAGCCCGGCCAGGCGGAGCCCCTCGGCGGCGGGCAGCCGCCGGCCGTCGACCTGGACCTCGCCCTCGCCGAGCAGCGGCAGGGCCAGGTGGGCGAGCTGGGCGAGGTCGCCGGAGGCGCCCACCGAGCCGTGCTCGGGGATCACCGGGGTCACCCCCGCCGCCAGCAGGGCGAGCAGCGCCTCCACGACCACCGGGCGGACCCCGGAATGCCCCTGGGTCAGGGTGCGGGCGCGCAGGAGCTGCATGGCCCTGACCACCTCGACGTCGAGGGGGTCGCCGGTGCCGGTGGCGTGCGACAGCACGATGCGGCGCTGCAGCTCCTCCAGGTCGCCGGGGTCGACGGCGGTGTTGGCCAGCAGCCCGAAGCCGGTCGAGACGCCGTAGACCCGCCGGCCCCCCGCGACCGCCCGCTCGACCACGTCGCGGGCGCCCGCCATCCGCTTGCGGCCCTCCTCCCCCAGCTCGACCGGGACGTGCCCGCGGGCGACCGCCACCACCTCGGCGACGCGCAGCGGGCCGCCGGTCAGCAGCACCCGGCCCGGACCAGTGCCTTCCCGCCGTGTCATGCCCGCATCGTAGGTGCGCTTCGCCGCCGCGTCACGCGTCCGGATTCGTGATTGCGAAGATCACAAACCGGGAATCCGAGCCGTTAGGGTCCGCGTTGTTGCCTAGGTAGGCGAAGATACTGCACGTAGCCACCCGCAGATACGAGATCGGTATGCGGAAGTTGCCGGCGAAGGGATGCAAGATCTTCTCAGTTGGGCCATGCTGGTGGTGCGTCCCGGGCTAGCGACCGGGGGAGGCAAGGAGACGACATGGGCACCGACGACACTGGCACCACCACTCCCACCTTGCAGCGTGAGATGTGCGACAAGTGCGGGTCGCGCATGGAGCTGGAGAGCTCCGCCTACGGCTTCGAGCGCTGGAAGTGCCCAAAGTGCCAGCAGATCATCGGTGTCGACACCGACCCCGAGGTCGGCCACCGCTTCCAGATCGCGCGCGGGCAACCGTGGCACTACTCCCCCGACGCCTTCCGGAACTGATCGCCACGTAGCCGAGGATCACCGCGTCCGGTCGGGACGCGACGAGGCATGGGGCCCCACCGTCGGGGCCCTTACTGGTTCCCGGGGACGTACAGCAGCAGCAGCAACGCCCAGAGGGCGTGGGAGACGATGCCGGGGACCAGGCTGCCGGTGACCTGGCGCTGCCGTGCCCACACGGCGCCGCAGACCAGCGCGGCCAGCAGCAGGGCCGGGTGGCCGGAGAGCCCGGCGACGGCGGCGTACAGGCCGGTGGTCGCGGCGACCGGCCGCCAGCCAGGGCCGAGCCGGCGGGTGGCGCGGGCGAACACCGCCCCCCGCCAGAGCACCTCCTCGGCAGGGGAGGTCCCGACGACCACGAGCAGCGCGGTCACCGCGAGCGGGGCGCCGCCCCTGGCGAGGGCGGCGAGGTCCCGGACGCCCTGCCACAGCGGCGTCTCGCGCGCGAGCACGGCGCCGGCGCACGACAGCGCGTACAGCCCCAGGCCGGAGACCGCGCCCATCGCCCCGAGCCGCCAGGTCGGGCGTAGGCGGGCCGGCAGGTAGGGGTGCCAGGCGGCCCACCAGGAGAACGCCGCCAGCGCCGCCAGCGCCGGCCAGAGCGGCACCACCGGGTGCAGGAAGGCAACCGCGTAGACGACGGCGGTGGCGACCAGCGCGGCCGGCACGGCCCAGGCGGGCCGCGGGCCGGGGACCGGCTGGCGCGGGACCCAGCCGGGCCGGGTGGGTGCCTCGGGCGGCGGCCGGTCGGTCGGGTGGGACATGCGCGCAGCATAGGCGGAGGCGGGCATCGTCGGCGCCGCTGCTACCATCCGCGCCGTGCCCGAGACCCTCATCCACCTGGTTCGCCACGGCCACGTGGAGAACCCTGGCCGCGTGCTCTACGGCCGGCTGCCGGGGTTTCACCTGTCGGCCCGCGGGCGCGCCCAGGCCGACCTGCTGGCCCAGCACTTCGCCGCCAGCCCGCTGGCCGCGGTCGTGTCCAGCCCGCTGGAGCGGGCCCAGCAGACCGCCGGGCCGATCGCCGCCGCCCACGGCCTGGAGGTCCGCACCGACCTCCGCCTGATCGAGACCAGCAGCATCTTCGAGGGCGTGGCCGGCAACGTGGTGTGGTACATCCTGCGGCACCCGCGGATCTGGTGGCAGCTCCGCGACCTGCGCACCCCGTCCTGGGGCGAGCGCAACGTCGACACGGTCGAGCGGGTGCACGCGGCGGTCGCGGAGGCCCGCGACCGGTTCGCCGGCGAGCAGGCCGTGCTCGTCTCCCACCAGGCGCCGATCTGGGTGGCCAGGCTCGCGTTCGAGCGCCGCTCCCTGTCGCACCTGCCGGGCCGGCGGAACTGCGCGCTGGCGAGCGTGACCACGCTGCGGTTCGACGGCGAGGAGCTCCGCGGCGTGGCCTATGCCGAGCCGGCCGCCGCCCTGCTCGGTCTGGAACCCGGCTCGGAACGCGCCGGGTCCTGACGACCGAGCGGCGGCGGCCCGCTCACCCGGCGGGAGCCCGCGACTAGAGCGCCGGTCAAGCACCCGCGGTGCGCACCGTCGCCGCGTCCTGTCACCGCGGGTGGTCGAGGCGCGGCACCGATACCTGACCGCCGCTCTAGGTGGCGGCGAAGCGGAGCAGGCCGCCGAGGCCGCTCCGAGGGCCGTCCGGGCGGTCGGGGCCGACCACGCGGACATGGGCACTCGTGCCGAGCGCGGCGCGGACGGCGACGTCGACCAGGCGGCCCTCGACCGGCGTGGCCACACCGAGCGCGGCGAGCGCGTCGCGGTCGCCGGCAACGTCGGTCGGAGCCGGCCCGAACCAGGCGGTCCGCTGGTCGTCGAGGAACGGGCCGGCGACCAGCAGGGTCCCGACCTGCCCGCGGCCGAGCGCGGCCAGGGTGGCGGCCGCGCCCTCGACGGCGCGGTCCGGCTGGCCGCGCTCCTCGGCGAGCACCCGTTCGGTGTCGGCCTCGACGGTCGCGGCGACCAGCTCGTCCGCGGCGGCGAACACCGCGTCCAGGGAGCCGTGCTCGCCGCCGACGACCCGGATCAGCTCACGGACCCGCTTGGGCGCCTGCTCGCGCAGGAGCTGCACGGCGCGCACGTCGCCGGCGGCGGCCACGAACCGCGGCCGGACCTGGTCGACGAGCCTGGTGAGCGCGTCGGCCACCTCACCGGCGTTGGACTCCCACAACGCCTCTGCGCGGTGGTGGTAGCGGGGCTGCGACCAGCCGCCGGCCTGCGGCTTGTGGATGTAGGGGGAGGCGCGGCCCGCCACGTGCTCGCTGCGCCCGCCGCCGTTGGCCACCCGGGCGGCGATGTCGGCACCGGTGCGGTCGGTGAGGACGGCGACGTGCGGCACGGCCGTCTGGGCGGCGGCGAGCAGCGGCAGCACGTCCGGCAGGGCGCCGTGGCGGACGATCGCGTCGCGGGCCGGCGGGGCCGGCAGGCTGCCCGAGAACAGCACCCCGTCGACCGCCGCGATGACGGCCAGGGTCGACCCGGCGCCGTGGCTGCCCTCGACCAGCGGGTCGATGG
>WNFU01023651.1_pt1 | contig 10751 bp, 14 predicted proteins | sample 5400121 | NCBI WGS metagenome assembly WNFU01 (sample SAMN13153360, study PRJNA577476) | soil metagenome | isolation source: 100 cm soil or saprolite under grassland replicate 1 | place: USA:California | collected 2016-06-15
ACCAATGGGATCAGACACCTTCGGTCGGCGCGCTCGTGTTCTTCGATTGGGGCGGGTCGAAGCTGATCAGCAAAATTGACCACGTCGGTATTGTCGAGGCCGTCAATGACGACGGGTCGATTACCACGATCGAGGGCAACACTGAGGATACTTGCGCTCGACGTATTCGACGGGCTAACATTGTTGGCTACGGGCATCCGGCCTACCAGGAGGTAGCGATGCGGACAATGTTCGACGCGGCCTATCCTCCAGGGACGCCGCCGAAGGTCGATGCAGTCGCCGGCTATATCGGTGGAAACACGCCGCACATATGGACTGACGCGGAATGGGATTCGCAGATGACGAAGTCCGGAGCGAAATACAAGCTCCCGATTTTCGTCCGTTCGCATGATGGTGTGCCGGCGGATGATGCGGCATTTACGCTTCGCTGGCTCCAGGCGCACAACGTTCCCAAGGGATCGTTGGTTGCACTCGACTTTGAGACACGCGTCGATGCCACGTATCTGCATACGTACGATAGCGGGGTGGTTGGATATCCTGTCATCGTGTATGGCTCGCATGACTACGTCATACAGAATCCCAAACCATCTGGCGGATACTGGACTGCAACATGGAATAACATTCCGCATCTTGACGTGGGTGCAACCATTACACAATACGGGGGTGACACGACACTCGGCGTTCCCTACGACCTGAATGTTGTTGCAGACAATGCTCCATTGTGGGGCGGAACCGTAACTCCGGGGGTTTTCATGGCACTGACAGATGCAGAGCAGGCGGAAGTTCTCAAGGCTGCACGGCAGGTCAACGCGGCCGTTGGCTCCGGACAGGCTAGCTACGAGACCACGATCGAGGCGATTCTCGCGACCGCGCAAGCGCTCGTGAACGAGGGGCGCAGTCAGGCCGGCTCTATCAACAACAACATCGTCGCTGCGAGAGACAGAATTCTCGGGAGTCGTTTGGCGGATCTTACTGACGTGCTCGGCAAAGTCGAGGGGAATTACAATGCGGTCGGTGACGTGAAAGCTACGCTGTCGCTTCTCGTTGATTCCTCGCGGGCGGAAGTGCTGACTGCGATCGCCAACATTCCTAGCACTGGCGGTGGTGGCGCGACACCCGAGCAGGTTGCCGATGCTGTGTTGCTCGCGCTCAAGGCTGCTATCGCCTCGAAGGTGACTTGACAGGAGAGTGTCAAAATGACGAAGGCAAAGGCGTACGCTGCTCTGGCTTTCGGACTGGTCGGTGAGGCTGTGACGCTCGGGCTTGTGCCCGATCGGTGGCAGGCGGTTGCTGGTGGATTCGTAGCGCTCGGCGTAGCGCTCGGCGTGTACGCTCGGCGTAGCGCTCGGCGTGTACAGCGTGCCGAACAAGCCGAAGGGAGTGTAACCAATGAGAATACGAATTCTCATTTGCATTCTAGTGTTGACACTATTTACTGCTATATCTATGCCGGCTGGAGCAGCGGAGGCGACCAATCAACCGAGGATCTCTACTGATCTAGGAAGCCTGACGTGGAAGCCTGTCGCTATTGTGAGCGATCAGGTGACGTACTCTGGTAACGCTACCTACTACTACCAGCTCAAGGTCACCATGAGTATCGCCTGGAAATCCTACGATGGCCAGGGTCATTATTCCTCTGACGGTCCCTATGCTTTCCGTGCGCATCCTTCGTGTGTGAAAATCCCTCGAAACGGTGGTGCAGTATCGCCGACCCGCTGTAATTTTGGTTGGGACAATTCGGCATTAGAGGCTGCTGGTACTAACACTGGTTGGACGCGACCGTGGGGATCACATGACTTCGATACGCTCAATGTAACCGAAGTCATTTGGCAAGGGAGCTGGCATGATCTCAGTAGCAGCCAATATAGCTGGGGAGATTGGTTGATGTCGATCTCTCGTTGCGCGCATGCTCGGTTCCTCGATATCAACCACCTGACTAACTGGTATGGCTCGGCATCGTTTGAGTTTCAGGCAGGAACGCAAGCTGAGCAGTCGAACTACTGGAGTGGTCTAGTAAGCGGAGCGTCATGCCCGTAATCCAAAGAGGGTAAACCGGAAACCGGCGGCCCAGAATATGATTGATCGGACATCGGAGGTTACGATGACGGACGAGACCGATCTTGCAGCACGGGTCGCCGAGCTGGAGCGAGCGAACGTCTCGTTGATGCAGAAGCTCGACAGACAGAAGCGCGTCTCCAGCGATGTCCTCGCGGCCGTCTACCAGGCTGTCCAGGACGCCGGCACGACGTACAAGCCGATCCCGAAGCCTCGGACTCCGCGCGTGCCAGGACAGGCCCCAGAGGTCGCGGTCGCAATGTCGAGTGACGCACAAGACGGGAAGGTGACCGAGTCGTTCAATATGGAGGTCTGAGTTGCAAAGAAAACATCATCCAGTAACCGAGCTTCACCTATGGCTGTTGGGTGACTCGATCGAGGGCGAATTAATCTTCCCTCACCAGCCGTGGCAAGTGGAGGCTGGTACGTTCTCGCAAGTCATGCACGCGCGCAAGGTCTATTGTGACATGATCACCGATCTACTTGACAACTTCGAGTCAATCAAAATCTGCGCAGTCCCCGGTAACCACGGGTGGCAAGTCGGTGGCCGTGGCAGTCGGTTCAACCCGGAGACCAATTGGGATCGTGTGTTGTACGAGATGCTGCGCCTGTACTTCCGGGAAGAGCCGCGCATCACTTGGGATATCGCCTACGAAAAGAACGAGACGGGTTGGTATTGCTTTGATGATATCGGCAAGTTTGGAGCGTTGTTGATCCACGGCTATCAAGCTCGCAGTTCGTCGTACGGTGGCGTGCCCTGGTACGGTCTTGTCAAACGAGCGTGGTCATGGCACATGACGTTCGGACCGAAACGTGAGCGCATACCGGGTCCGTTCGACGTGCTCGCTATGGGCCACTACCACCAGACTGCAAGATTGCCAATCAATCAAGCTGTTGCATTCGTCAATGGCAGTTATGAAAGTGATAACCCCTACGCTCTCGAACAACTAGCCGCTGCGAGTAATCCGCAGCAGTGGCTCATGTACGTCGATCCGAGGCGTGGTAGAATCACCGCGCAGTATGCGCTCGATCTCTTGTGAGCGCCGTGCCTCGGATAACTTCTGAGCACTCGACTACCCCATCTGGGTCATATCCCGCCCCAACAAATCCTATCCCTTCCAGCCCGCCCGCCCCTGACCCTCACCGACGTAGCCAACCACTAGAGATGGCCGGAGGTCTTGACACAGCGAAGTCAACTTCTGGGCACAAAAAAAGCCCGGAGCTTGTTAGGCTCCGGGCTCTCTCTGTTGACACTGGACTGTCAGAACGTGACTTCGGCAGTCTGATCAAGGCCGAGATTGTAGACGAGCTTGCCGTGCGTCTTCGGGATGTCGAACGTGATGATTCCCTTCGCTCGATCTCCCTTGTGCAAGGTACCGCTCGTCAAGTCCTGGCCCAGATGCAGCTCGCTTGTGGCGATGACTGCATCGCCCGTGTACTCCTGGCCGTCCGGCATGCGGACTTCCCAATCGGAGCTGTTGTACGGGAAGGCGCCGAGCGTCTGGGCATAGGTGATGGTGAACACTACCAGCCGGCCATGCTCGGCTTTCTGGGCGTCGGCGAATTCGTTGGCCGGCAGTGAACTGCCGAGATCCTTCATGCTGTTGACGGTCACGTCAGCACGGTACAGCACGTCGTTCTCGTCAGTGCCAGTGACGTTGAATGTCTCGCCGATCTTCGCGGTCAGCGGGGCGGTCAGGTCTTCGGACGTGTCAGGTGCCTGGTCGGGCACGGGCGCGGATGGTGCCGAGACTGCCGGCGGCGTGCTGGTCGTCGTGGGTTTGGCTGAGCTGTGGCTTGAGCAGGCGCCAACGGTTGCGAGTCCAATGGCCATTGCTGTGAGAGCCGCGTTGCGGAGTAGGTTCCTCATGCTGTGATCCCTTCCAGACGGGGAGAGCATGTCGCCCTCCCCGTCTAGGTTACTGCGTTGGTCAGGACAGTGGCAGATCCGCTGCGAGCGTTGCTGTCTTGCTCGCGAGGCGGAACATGCTCACTCGGTTGTTTTCGATGTCAGCCACGCCGGCATCCTCTTCCTGAATGGTGAAGGGGAGTTTCGCGTGTGGGCCGACCCGGAAGATGTTGCGATTGTCGCCGAAGCCTTGCAGGCCAACGGGAATCCCCTTGACCACACGGGTGTCGAGATTCCCGAAATCGTACGACGGCAGGCCCGGAATGTCGATCTCCCGGTTTCCGGTAGCGAGGATGATCAGGTCATACGCACGACCGTTCACCAGCGCCATTTCAGGAAGCGAGACTGGCTCCGGCCGACCGTTCGGGTACACGTTCAAACGCTTGATCCCGAAACGGTCTGGGCGAAGCGAGCGACCGATCTTGTTGTACCGGCCGCGTTCTGACCTGCACCATGATTCCATCGTGGCAGGCAGACTCCCGTAGACATCGACCCGTTCGACCTTGTCGAGCATGGCAGGCGTCATTGCCGGCTGAGGCCCGATGCCCAGCAACGCCTCGATCGACACGCGAGCCGCGTCCCCGTTGCCGATGACGGCAGCACGACGGACGCCACGCAGTGGCCAGATGCCAGCCATGCGCCGCATGAACTGTGGGAACGTGAGGATGTTGCTGCCGTTCGCCTTGTCCTCGTCACGGGGATCTCCGAGACCACGAACGTCGATGATCCGCGATGCGTTGATCGCCGATCCGTTGCTCAGGTACAAGCTGTAGCTGTCGTCGAAGTTCGACCGAACCTCGGACACTTCCGACCTGGTTCTCACGTCCGCGTACTGCGCGAGTGCCAAACGAATCACGAACGCCATGTCCGCGTTCGTCTGGAAGTCGCCGGTTGACAGACTGGCGGTCTGGATCGGAGCGCCCGGTAGGTAGTTCGGGTTGGTCCCCGTGTCACCTGCGAGTCCGAGGCCACCGCCACGGTTCCGGGAATTCAGGTAGAACACTGGACCCGGGAAGGCGAAGACGCCGCCTGCGCGAGATGACCGTTCGAGCACGAGCGGCCGGGGAAATCCCCGCTGCACCCGTGTTGCGGCGTACACAGCAGCGTGGAATCCGCTGCCGATGATGACCTCGGTGGAGTAGTAGGGTAGCCTCCTGGAAAACTGCCAGAAGTTGTCGAGTCCCTGGTCAACGTAGGCCCGGGATGCCGGGTCGAGCGCAATGCCAGTGAGCTGCGCGGCCAGACGGTCGGGAAACTCCTTCTCCCGCTCCATCATGACTCGCAGCCCACTCGCCATCGAACGGTTGCGCCTGACGTTGTCGATGAGTCTTGCGATTTCCTGCGATGCCGTAGGCATGGTATCCTCCATGGTGCCAAAGGGCATGGCCGAGAGTCCGGGGAGATCGGTGTAGAGCTTGGCTCTGGCTTGGGCTCCTGACCGCGAACGGTGCAAGCCATAGAGCTTGGCGCCGTGCTGCTCGTACCCGATGCGATGCACGAGCACGGCATAGATGACGACGTGCTTTCTTGGCATGGCATTCCTTTCCCGTGCGTTGAATGCACGAGGAACGGTCCTGATCGCTCGGGGCCGAACCTTCTGCCGTCAACGCGGTGGTGCTGTCGGATCTTCCGATCCGGGGACGTAGGGCTGGCGCTTGGGTGTGTCGATGGTGACGACGCGCCACGTGTCGGCCGCGAACCAATTGAGGAACGTCCGGTACGCGGAAGCGGCGGCTTCCTCGTACGTCTCGCACTCGATCGAATTGTTGGCCCAAGTGGTCTCGCCGTGGGCGAGAATTTCCGGCCGGTACTTCATGGTTCTTTCCCGACGCTCTTGGTTCTTCCGTTCCACCGGATTGATTGGATCATGCTGGAGTGTTCTGCTATCTCGTTTGGTCATGCTGCGTCAACGATCCTTTCCTCGAAGTCGGAATCGCACACTGCGCAGTGAACGGGGCCGAGATCGAAGTCGGCCTGAGCCATGCGGAGCCGGCGCGCTGGTGAGCACTGGCAGGCGATGATCGAACGCGGCGGGCGCGGTGGCCGGGTCGGACGGGGAGTCTTCACCTTGTCGCCCCACCTTGGGCCGTCGTCGTCGTCACCGTTGCCACCGAGCTTGCCGAACAAGTCGGCAAACGGGTTGCGCCGATGGTACGCGATTGCCTTCTGGAGCTTGTCGATCTCGTCGTGATAGAGCTTGGCTGTCCTGTCCGGCATGGTGGTTAGGGACCATCCGATGTCGGGCGACTGCGTCAGCTCAAGGCCCAGCTCTTCGCCGATCGCCTTGAACCGCTTGTTGTGCCAGCGTCCCTGACGCGACGTGTCCTGAATCTTGCGGACCATCGCCACGCCGTGGCCGGCCTCGTGCAGAAGTGTCGCCATGACCTCGCGCGCGCCGCGAGCCAAGCCCTCGCCTCCGACGAACATCTCGTGCCGAGAGTGGCCGTCGATCTCTGACCGTTCCCAGCTCTTCTGGCTGAAATGGCCGAGCACGAGTCCGAAGGGAACGGCACCGGAGCCGGTGATGATGAGCACGTCGGGAACGTCAACGTGCTCGCGCTGGATCGCGGACCACGCCTTCTCGAACGCGGCGATGAGCTGTGATCCGGAGTTTGGGTTGCGGAGTGGTTCCTGGAAAGCGTTCGCTACGCGCTCGCCGAGTTCCATGAAGTCGTGCTCGAACATGCTGCTATCCCTTCTGGGATTGGGTTCTGTTCGTGGCCGGCGGGGAGTCGAACCCCGCCGATGCACCATGCGGCCTACCCCTTACACGGGGCCTCGCTGGTCGTAGTCGTCCTGACCAGGAGCGTTCTTCGGGTCGGACGCGCCGGTCTGAGTCGCGTCGTCTTCCTTACCCTTGCCGGGAGGATTGACGGCGTCGTCGTCGTCGGTACGACCACCAAACGGTTGCTTCCAACTATCACCCACTTTGTCACCTCCCTTCTGTAAGCGGCGGGATGGAGGTCTACTTACCGGATCTCCCGGTCACAGGGTTTTCGTCGGGACGCGCGTCAAGCCGGAGCCATCGCGCGCGTACCTTACGGGACTGGTGAACAGATCGGCGCTGTTCGCGTTTGGAGATTTGGACTTGCCTCACAGCTTCTCTCCATAGAACGGGCCGTCATGCTCGCTGTCGAGAACGACGACGACGCAGACGGCCAGCATGATGAGCACGAGCAAGCAAGCGAGTACGAGTGCGAGCATTGACAAGCTCCTGTCAATCGGGAGTGGCAGTGCGGGGAGTCGAACCCCGCTTACCGACTTGCATCGGCCCGACCGCGTTTATTCAGACCTGCCAGGTGTTGCTTAGCGGGTGCTTCCGGTGCGTGACTCTGTCCCCTTGCGCGCGCATTGGGTGGTTCCGTCGCAGATGCTCCGTCGAGTCCGCTTCGCGCGTAGGCGGGCAGGCCGGGTCTCCGGTCCTTCCCGCTCGCTCTGTAGTTTTCAAGGTGCAAGACCAGGGTAGGGCAGGTCTGGACATAGCGCAAGAGCAGAACCTCAGATTGACACGGCTCTGTCAACGAAATCCGTTGCCTTTGGTGGGGCAAACTGAGGAATCAACCGAAGTGGAGGCTGGGGGTAGACAAAAGCCCCGCTCGCACGGGGAAGTGGAGCGGGGCTGTCGGCCTGGGATGGGCGTCAGGCCGTGGCGGCGGGCTGTGCGGAGTCCTTCCTGCTACCAGGCTTGCGACCCTGGGGATGCTTCGGAGGTTCCATCGTGGCACGATCGAAGTGCTTGACCAGTACCTTGCCATCCTGCGAGCTTGCGAGCACGTTGATCTTGTGCGTCTCGCAATACTTGTTGATGCTGTGTGCGACGTTCGACGCGCTACGAACGGTGCCCTTCCTGGTCGTGCCGAACGAACTCGGCGCACGCCGAATGCCGGCAACGTCGGCGTACTCGTTCTCGAAGGTCCGAACGAAGTCGGCAACCCAGCCCGAGCCGTAGGACTCGATTGCCTTGACCTCAGACTCTTCGAGGACTTCGGCATCCTCAAACGGCATACGATCCTCCCCCTTTCGTGGGAAGTAGTAGCGTCTGAGGGATACTAACAGATTCCTTCTGACAGTGGAGTGTCAACTTGTGAAGAGATTTTCGAGTCGTTCGATCCTGCCGACTGCGAGAGCATCTTTGCGGTAGCTGTTCTTCACGATGTCATCGAAGACGTTGCGGATCTCAGCGACCGCCTTCTCACTGCGGTTCGTGGCAAAGCCTCGCATGGCGTTCATGATCCGCAGACGTTCCGGTTCTTTCCAGGGCAACAGTCTCGCCTCCCCTTGCGCGCGTGCATGAGCTACGGTGCCACTGACCGTTGCGCTACGTCAAGACCGCTCTGCTACCATGAGCACATGGAGATCAACGATCCGGTCAACTACAGTCAGATCGCACGCCGTGTGGTCCGCTTCCGGCTGGCCGAATCCATGAGCAGGCAACGGGTGATGCAGCTCCACCGTGGGGACAAGCGACACCCGAGAGATCCGAACTTCCCGCCAGTGCGATTGTATGCCGGGCCTATGAAGCTCTTTGAATGGGAAGAGGTACGGAAGTATTTTGAGGAACGGGATACGACATCAGGGCGGCGTAAGGGATGGCGCGACGTATAACTCCGATCGACCCGATCGACGCGACGTTCGATCGCGCGGTACGGACTATCGCCGAGTATTACGAGTATACCGGAGACGAAGAGTTCCTCGAAGCAACTCGATTCTGGAGTGAGCGCAAACAGCTCCGGCGTCGGGACTGCGAACGGCTCGGGCACCTGATCTATGTGGTCCCGTTCTACCAGACTCCGAGCTGGGCCATCTGTGATGCGTGCGGGGAACAGTGGCGGATCGAGACAGTCGCAAGCCGGTACACTTGACACTCGATTGTCAATTGATTTTGTTGTGCTCTTGCACGATGGTAAGGGTATGATGAGTGGCACCAAAATATTTCCCGAGCAGGAGGAACATTGGACGCACACCCGGCAGCAGACCTCTTTCCACTCATGAGCGACCAAGAGATTGAAGAGCTTGCAGAAGACATCCGCGAGCGCGGTCTCTTGCTCCCAATCATCACCTATCAGGATCAGATTCTCGATGGGCGCAATCGCATGCGTGCGGCTGAGAAGGCCGGCGTGCCACCGCGTTTCGATGCGTACACCGGAGATGACCCGGTGGGCGCGATCGTCTCGGCGAACATCAAGCGGCGCCACCTGACAAAGACTTTGCGTGAGAAAATCGTTAGAAAGCTACGCAAAGATTATCAATGGAGCGAAAGGCGCATTGCTAAGGTTGTGGGGGTTGACCAAAAGACAGTCCATAGGGACATAACAGGTGAGGCATTTGCCTCACCTGAAACTGACCAGGAAGAGACAGGAGATACCTATAAGGTGATCGGAACAGACAACAAGCGTTATCCGGTGACAAAAGGAAAGGGCAAAGGTAAAGGTAAAGGAAAGGGTAAGGGCAAAGGTACATCTGCGCCGAGAGTACCCAAACCCATGACTGCCGAAGAGGAAGAGCAGCAAAGGAACGAGGCGAAACGGCAAACCCTTGCGGCCTACGCATATGAGGTCATGGAAAAGTTTAAGGTTTCATATGAGGTCAAGGAGGTTGTTAACGCAATTCCGGAACAACAACGGCATCGGATTGATTCCTATCTAGAGCAGGCAGTTGCGTGGATCGAAGAATTTCGTGCCCTTTGGGCAGGGAGGAAGCCTCAATGAAAGTCGAGATTGTCAGCGTCACTCCAGCAATAGCGGAGCAAATGCTGGCACGCACCAAGATCAACCGCACAGTGAAGCCTCGTGTCGTTTCCAGATATGCCGGAGCGATGCGACGTGGCGAATGGATGGGGACAGGAGATCCTATCCAGATCGACTCACACGGAAACCTTGCGAATGGCCAACATCGTCTCCATGCCATTATCGAGAGTGGCACAACGCAAGAGTTGCTGATCGTTCACGACGTTGACCCAATGGCGCAAGATGCAATGGATCAGGGCGTGGTGCGAAACGTTGCCGATGTTCTCCGTTTCCGGGGTGAGACCAGTACCTCGATTCTTGGTGGAACATTGAGAATCCTCTTCCGGTGGCAGTCGGGATGGTATCTCACTCCTACGAGGCAACAGCAGTTACAATTGCTTGAGGAAAACCCCGGTCTCCGTAACAGTGTAGTGACAGGGGCCGCTGTAGGGCGGCAAGTGAGACTCCAGCCGAGTAGTGCAGCAGCTATGCACTATGTTCTGAGTAGCCTCGATGAGGAAGCAAATGCTGACGCAGATGCTTTCTTTGGCCAGCTCATGACTGGTGAAAACCTCACTCCCGGTTCGCCAATCCTGGCACTGCGGAAAGCTCTCGACAAGAAGTCTCAGCGGTATCACAACGATCGGCGATACTCGATGGCGCTGACGATCAAGGCGTGGAATGCCTACCGCGAAGGTCGCCAACTCGAACAGCTCAAGTGGTCTCCGGGTGGAAGTCGGCCGGAACCATTCCCTACGCCAGTCTAATACTCCCCTCTTCTACAAGGCGCCCGGCTTCGGTCGGGCGTCTTTGCTTTAATCCCTTGCAAGCAATAGGTGTCCGCTGTAGGGTGTAGCTCCATGTCAATCAGAGAAGGGAGTGGCTGTGTCGGAGACTGTGCCCGACGTGGCAGGGCGTGAGCGCCAGCATCGGCTGACAACGCTTGGTGCCATCGTGGCAATCGAGCGCGGCGTCAAGCAACAGACGCAAGGCTTGATCACACAGTCGTACCATGCGATGCAGAAGGCGGGAAACCTACTCGGCATCGCAAAGACGTACGA
>WNFU01013387.1_pt1 | contig 10750 bp, 10 predicted proteins | sample 5400121 | NCBI WGS metagenome assembly WNFU01 (sample SAMN13153360, study PRJNA577476) | soil metagenome | isolation source: 100 cm soil or saprolite under grassland replicate 1 | place: USA:California | collected 2016-06-15
GGGCTGGGGTGCGGCCGTGGTTGGTTTCGACCTTGCCGATGCCGGCCAGCAGCTGCCAGGTGAGTGCGGGGCAGGTGTGGGCGGCCTGGATGTACAGGCCCAGATACCCCGACGGAATATCCGCCAGCGCGAAGGCACTCGCCTCGACGGTCGGGCCCGGCGGGATGCCGGCCGCGGCGGGGGCCGGCCGCGGCGGCAGCACGACCCTGGCCACCGCGCGGCCGACCGCGGCGGGCGCGCCCGCGATCGAGAAGCCCGGCGAGGCCATCCCGCCGAGCAGGGCGAGGACCAGCAGCACGGCGACCACTCCCCCGCCGGCCAGCTTGAGGCGCGCGCTCATGGGACCGCCCACCTTCCCTTGGCGTCGCGCCGGACGGTGACCAGCGCGGTGTCGAGCCGGCCGTCGCCACGGTCGGCGAGGACCAGGACGCGGACCTCCCGGTTGGAGAGCTTGTCCTGCTGGAGCGGGCGGACCTGGCGGGCCCCCAGGTGCTTGCGGCCCGCGTACCAGGCGGCCGCCACGTCCGCCGGCTTGGTCGGCTTGGCCGGCTGGGCCGCCGGCGGCGCGGCACCGTCCGGCCCGGCGGGCGGCGAGGTGGTCGAGCTGGTGGTGCTGGTGGTGCTGGCCCCCGGCGGGAGCGCCGGCCGGGCCGCGGAGGCCGCCGAGGCCGCCTGCGCGGTGCCCGCGAGCGCGGCCGGGCTGTCGCCGTGCTGGTACAGCAGCACCACCGCCACCCCGAGCGCGACCGCCACCACGGCCAGCCGGTAGAGCCGGCGCGCCAGCTCACCGCGGAGCGCCGCCAGCACCAGCCCGGGAACCCGCCCCAGGCGCCTGCGCACCGCCCGCAGCGGCCCGCCCGGCCCGCGCCCCGGGCCTGCGCCGGCGGTCCCGGAGCGCCTCCCGCCGGTTCCACGGCCCCGCCCGCCGCCGGCGGTCCCGGGGCTGGTGAAGCGGCCGAGGTGGTCGCGGAGCTGGTGACGACGCTGGGCGCTCATGCGGCACCTCCACGCACCACGATGGGCCGGCGGCGGGCGGCGCGGCGCCGGCGGACGAAACGGCGGGCCAGCAGCGCGCCGCCAAGGACCGGCCAGACCGAGCCCGCCAGCAGCAGGCCCGCGTACTCGTCGGAGGCGTGCAGCAGCTCGGCCGTGCGCACCACCAGGAAGGAGACCAGCGCGGTGGCCGACAGCAGCACGACCGCGCCGGCCAGCGGCACCAGCCACCAGCGCAGCACCCCCCGGCGCCAGCGCGGCTCGACCGCCGCCAGCGCCACCGGCCCCGCCAGGCAGAGCAGGAACAGCAGCGCCTGCGCGCAGGTGGCCAGCATCGCCAGCGCGCACAGCACCAGCGCGAACGGCAGCACGTACACCACCGCGAAGGTCGAGATCACCGACCGCTCGACGCCGTGGCGGCCCACGGCCCAGTCGTTGACCGCGCCGATCCTGCCGCGCAGGAACCCCAGCACGCCGGGCTTGCGGGTCGGCGGCGCGTCGGCCAGCACCGCGGTGCCGGTCTGCAGCCGCGACAGCGGCTCGGCGACGAAGGCGGTCCAGTAGCCGCCGGCGAGCGCCTCCTGGACCTGCTGGGTGCCGCCGCGCAGCTCCTGGGTCGGGTCGCCCTGGACGGCGGCGCGCAGCACCAGGTTGGGCACCGCCACACCGGCCTGGCCGGCCAGGCGGCTGGCGCTCACCGGCCGCGTGACCACCGCGGTGACCGCCAGCAGCGCCAGCACCGCCACCAGCCAGCCAAGCCCCCTCGGGCGGCGCAGCAGGCCGTAGGCGGCCAGGCCCACCAGCAGCGCGATGGTGCCGCCCTCCAGCGCCAGGCGGTGCGCGGCGACGAAGCGGCCGGTGGCGGCCGCGGCGGGCTCGCCGGCCAGGTACTCGAGCAGGTTGAGCCGGTGGACGTCGCGCTGGCGCTCGATCGAACTTCGGGCCAGCCAGGCGGTGGTCCGCACCGCCCCGCGGGCATAGGCGTTGAGCAGCCCCCTGCCCTGGAGCGCGACCGTCTCGAGCTGGTAGTCCCAGGTGTGGCCGCCCGGCGCCGGCGGCCCGCCGGAGCGGTGCGGGAAGGCCAGGAACACCGCGGCCAGCACGACGCAGGCGCCAGCCAGGTAGGCGCCCATCAGTACCGGCAGCCCCCGGCGGTCCCGGGCGCGCGGGCGGGTCCCGCCCCGGCCGGCGGCGGCCCTGGACGACTTGGAGGAGGACTTGACGACCCTGACGGCCGGCCGCTTGGTGGCGGCGGGCTTGCCGGGACGCTTGCGAGGCACCATGACCATTGCTGTCTCCTTTGTCTTGATCTGCTGGCTCGGCACGGTGGGCTCTCCCCTGCAGGGGGCCGGGTCAGGGCCGTCGCGCTTGCAGGGTTGGGAACGGTCGAGGGGAAGCGATCAGGGCGCGTGGGGGCCGAGGCGGAAGCGGTGGCTCAGCGGGGACGCGCCGGTGGCGCGGCTATAAGCCGGCGCCGGCCAGCGTGGCTCGCGCCGCCCGGGGCAGCAGGGCGCGGTGGGGGCTGTTGGTCATTCGCCGCCGCTCCTGTGAGATCGTGACCGGTCGCGTCGAGCTTGCTCAGCTGGGGGAGTCCTACCCGCGTTCCGGGGAGGCAACCCTCCGGAGACTGTGCCCATGGTGGGGTGGGTCGCCCGGGCAGGTCAAGCCTTGACTTCGGCCCGCTCGGTGCGCCCCCCGCGGCTGGAGGCCCGCCAGCCGAGCAGGGTGTGGACCATCGTGAGCAGCACGAACAGCCAGAGGCCGCCGAGCGCGTAGCCGCCGAGCACGTCGCTCAGCCAGTTGGCGCCGAGGTAGACCTGGCCGAGCCCGAGCAGCGCCAGCGTCAGCATCGCGCCGGTCGCCGCCGCCACCCGCAGCGACCAGCGGTTGGTCGCGATCGCCGCCAGCGCCACCAGCATGCCGTACAGCGCCGCGGCGGCGGTCGCCTCCCTGGAGGGGAACGCGAAGCCGTCGGCGGCCACCAGCGGCCGCGGCGGCCGGGGCCGCTTGACCAGCGCGTCGACGCTGAGCGCCAGCAGCTCCGAGCCGGCGTACGCGCCGAGCAGCAGCAGCAGCGGCTGCCAGCGCCCCCTGGCGAGCCGGAAGCCCAGCCCGACCGCCAGGCCGATGGCCAGCAGCAGCCCCGCGCCGCCGAGCCCGACCGCGTCGTGCAGCACGGTGGTCAGCCAGGGCTCCCGGTGGCCGCTGAAGAAGTGCTGCACGAAGCCGTCGAACTGGGTCAGGTCCTCGCTGGCCAGCACCGCCTGGGCGACCGCGCCGAAGGTCCAGCCGGCGATGGCGATGGCCAGCAGGCCGAGCGTGAGCGACAGGCCGAGCGCGCCGCCGGGGCGCAGCCGCCGCGCCAGGAAGGCGAGCTGGCGCTCGTAGCGGGCGCGCAGCCGCGCCACCACCGGACGCTCGAGCTGCCGCTGGATGGCGGCGCGGACCCGCTCGGGGTGCTGGGCGATCCAGCGGCCGGCCAGCACGATCCCGGCCACCAGGACGACGATCAGCAGCAGCACCAGGCTGGCCCGCTTGGCGATCTCCTCGACCTTGCGCCAGCCCTCGCCGGCGACGAAGCCGACCAGCACGAAGGTGGCCGCCCACAGCCCGCCGCCGAGCACGTTCCAGATCGCGAAGGTCCGGTAGCTCACCCCGGACATGCCGGCAAGACCAGGGATCAGCGCCCGCAGCGCCGCCGTCCAGCGGCCGAAGAACACCGCCTTGCCGCCGTGCCGGCCAAGGAACGCCTCCGCCTGGTCCAGGTGGTGCGCCTTGACGAAGCGGCGCAGCGAGCCGTGCAGCATGCGCCGGCCCCAACGCCTGCCGACCAGGTAGCCGACGGTGTCGCCGACGACCGCGCCGACCACCGCGACCGCCATGACCGCTCCCAGGTCCACGCGGTGCTGGAAGGCGAGCACGCCTCCCAGGATGACCGCGATCTCGCCTGGGAACAGCACCCCGAAGAACGCCGAGGCCTCCAGCGCCGGCAGCAGGAACACCACCAGCAGGGCGACCCAGCCGTGCAGCGACAGGATCGTTTCGGTGACGCGGCTCAAATGGACCTCCCCCGCGGCGGCCGCTCCAGCCGAGCGTTCCTGTCCGATAGTACCGGCGGAATGCTGGACCGAATGCAGTAGGCTTTGGGGGTACCGCCCTGGGGGAGGCCAATGGAAGCAGAAGCGGTCAGCGGCGGGGCGGGGGAACGACCAATTCCCGCCGCGCTTGATCTGGGCCTGGCATTCGAGCAGGCCGCCATCGGCATGGCGCTGGTCGCGCTGGACGGGCGCTTCCTGCGCGTCAACCAGGCCCTGTGCGAGCTGCTCGGCCACCAGGAGATGGAGCTGGTCGCCGGCGCCGTGGACGCGGCGGCCAGCTTCGAGGACCTGGGCGGCGTCGGCGAGCGGCTCCGCGCGGGCGAGCAGCCGCCGCCACCGTTCGAGGTCGCCCGCCGCGCCGAGCGCGCCGACGGCAGCGTGGTCGAGCTGCTGTTCTCGGTCACCGTGCTGCGCGACCGCGGGCACCGGCCGCTGGGGTTCCTGGCGCAGGCGCAGGACGTGACCGAGCGCAACCAGGCCACCAGGGCCCTCAAGACCAACGAGGCGTGGCTGCGCTCGGTGATCGCCAACGCCCCGATCGTGATCTCCGTCTACGACCGCGACGGCATCTGCACCTTCTCGGAGGGGCGCGCCTTCGACCGCGTGGGCATCTCGCCCAGGGAGCGGCTGGACCGCTCCTACGCGGAGCTGCGCGGCGACATCGCCGAGGCGACCGCCGACTTCGAGCGCCTGCTGGCCGGCGAGGAGCTGAGCGCCAGGCGCGAGATCACCCCCAAGGACCCCCGCGGCGAGGCGATCTTCGACGTCCACTACGGGCCACTGCCGGCGGTGGACGGCGACGGCGACGACGTGGCCGGCGTGATCAGCGTGGCGGTGGACATCACCGACCTGGAGCGCGCCGAGCGCGAGCGCCGCGGCCTGCTCCACCAGCTCATCACCGCCCAGGAGAGCGAGCAGCGGCGTCTGGCCGGCAACCTGCACGACGACGCCATCCAGGCGCTGAGCGCGGCGCGGATCCACCTGTCGGTGCTCGACGCCGCCATGGACAAGCTCGGCGTGGACGCCGAAGGGGACCTCCGCGACGCCGCCAAGCAGATCCGGGAGAACCTCGACCACGGCCTGGCCGCCGCCAGGACCTTCCTGTTCGACCTGCGGCCGCCGCTGCTGGACCGCGAGGGGCTGGCGCCCGCGCTCGGCCAGCAGCTCGACAAGCTCGGGCAGCGCAAGGCCTGCGCGACCGAGTTCCGCTGGGACGTCGACCAGCGCCTGGACCCCGACCTGGAGGTGCTGGTGTTCCGGGTGGTGCAGGAGGCCCTGGCCAACATCGCCAGGCACGCCGGCGCCAGCAGGGTGCGGGTGCACGGCCGGCTCCGGGACGGCCGGCTGGAGGTGGAGGTCGACGACGACGGGATCGGCTTCGACGAGGTCCAGGCGCGCGAGCGGGCCATGGCCACCGGGCACCTCGGCCTGCGGTCGATGGCCGAGCGCCTGGAGGCGGCCGGCGGCGAGCTGACCATCGACGCCGCGCCCGGGCACGGCGCCAGGGTGCGCCTGCGCCTGCCGCTGCCCGACGCCGCCGGCTGACGGGCGGCGCGCAGGGACGCGGGCCGGGCGCGGGCCGGGCGGGGCCGAGTAGCTACCGCCGGACCAGCGAGCGGGCGCGGCGGGTCACCAGCTCGCTCACGCTTGCCAGCGTGTCGCGGTGGAACCGGTCGGCGACCTGGTTCAGGTGCAGGAACTCGTCGTCGGCGAGCACGATCTCCCCGGCCGCCGCGTTGGATTCCAGCTGGGCGACGCTCTTGGCCCCGGGGATCGCCAACACGCCGGGACGGTGCACCACCCAGGCGAGCGCGATCTGCGCCGGGCTGGCCTCGTGGGCGGCGGCCAGCTCGCGCAGGGCGTCCAGCACCGGCGCGGCCCTGCGCAGGTTCGCCTCGGAGAACAGCAGGTTGCGGGTGCGGACGCCGCCTGGCGGGTTGCCGGCGCTGTAGCGGCCGGACAGCACGCCCTGGGCCAGCGGGCTGTAGGCGATGATCAGGCGGCCCGCCCCCGCGGCGAAGCCCAGCAGCTCCCGCTCCGGCCTGCGGCGCAGCAGGTTGTACTGGACCTGGTTGGAGACGACCGGCCCGCCGAGCGCGGCCTCGGCGGCTCGCCACAGGCCCAGGGTGTAGTTGCTGACGCCGACATGGCGGACCAGCCCGCCGGCCTGCAGCGCGCGCATGCCCGCCATGGTCGAGGACTGGGGGACCAGCGGATTGGGCCAGTGGACCTGGTAGAGGTCGAGCCGGTCGGTGCCCAGCCGCTCCAGGCTGGCGTGCGCCGCCACCTTGACCCGGTCCCTGGTCGGCCAGATCGGCGCGACCTTGCTGGCCAGCACGATCGAGTCCCTGACCTCTGGCCTGGCCAGGATGTGGCCGAGCACCCGCTCGGACTCGCCCTTGCCGTAGGTCTCGGCGGTGTCGATCAGGGTGACGCCGAGCTGCCGGGCGCGGTCGACGATCGCCTGGGCCTCGGCTGGGCCGAAGCCGTCGCCCCAGCCCCACTCCGGCGACCCGAACTGCCAGGCCCCGAGCCCGATCACCGACGCCCGCAGCCCCTGGGCCTCGACATAGCGCATGGCTTCCCGAGTCCTCTCGCCTGGTTGCCGCCGCCATCATGCCCAATCGCGACGGTTTCCAACATCCCGAGGGACCCGGGCCCGCGGAGCGGGCGGCCTCAGGCGGAGCGGCGGCCGGCGTAGGCGCGCAGGTCGATGACCCTGGCCACCGGGGCGGAGACCCTGGGCTCCACGACCACCGGCTCGACCACGGCCGGGGCGGCGCCCGACTCGGGCGGCGCCAGCACCGCCGGCACCTGGGCCGAGGCGGGACGGCGGGTGGGCTGGCGCGGGGGGACCTGGCCGGCCAGCGGGTCGGGCCGGTCGGGGATGAAGCCGATCCGTGGCAGCGAGCCGCGGACCTCCAGGCGGGCCAGCTCCTCGGCGACCTCGAACAGCAGGTCCGACAGGACCAGGCCAAGAGCGGCGCAGATCGCCTCCAGGATCTCGGAGGACGCCTCCTTGCAGCCCCGCTCGACCTCCGACAGGTAGGTGAGCGACACGCCGGCGGCGTCGGCGACCTCGCGCAGCGTGCGCGCCTGCGACTGGCGCCTGCGCCGCAGGGTCGCGCCGATGACCGTCCGCAGCCGGCTCACGGCGACCACCGCGGTGTCATCGGACGACCTCGTCGACCAGGCCGTAGACGACCGCCTCGTCCGCCGAGAACCAGGTGTCGCGGTCGGTGTCCTTGTGGATCCGGTCGACCGGCTGCCCGGTGGCCTCGGCGAGGATGTCGTCGACCAGCGCGCGCTGGCGCAGGATCTCCTGGGCGGTGCGCTCCAGGTCGGTGGCCTGGCCCTGGAACCCCTGGCTCCACGGCTGGTGGATCAGGATGCGGGCGTTGGCGGTGGCGCGGCGGCGGCCCTTGCTGCCGGCGGCCAGCAGCACCGAGGCCATCGACGCCGCCAGGCCGGCGGCGGTGGTCCCCACCGGGCACGAGAGGTTCCGCATGGTGTCGAGCATCGCCAGCCCCGCGAGCACGTCGCCGCCGGGCGAGTTGATGCGCACGTCGATCGGCGCGTCGGGGTCCTCGGCCTCCAGGTACAGCAGCCGGGCCATGATGTCCTGCGCCATCTCGCTGGTGACCATGCCCGAGAGCAGGACCACGCGGCGGCGCAGCAGGCGGTCGACCGGGTCGATCGGGCGGTCGACGGCGTCGGGGTAGTGACCAATGCTCATGCCTGCACGGTACCGGACCCTGGCGTGCCCACACGAGCCCTTCCGCCGACAGCGAAGCCTCGCCGAGCGCGAACCGGCGGCTCCTGGGAGACTGCGTCCCGTCAACCGGCGGCGAAGCGGCGAGAGGTCATCATGTCCGGGTTCCACAAGATCGAAGGCTTCGTGATCGTGGCGGGGTGGGGAGTGCTGTTCCTGTGGGGGCTCGGCCTGTTCATCCTCAAGCGGGAGGCCGGGCGCCTGTACTGGGGGCTGCTGGCGGCGCTCCAGGTCCTGCTCGGGGTGCAGCTCGTGGCCGGCATCGTGCTGCTGGCGCTGGGCGACCGGCGGCCGGTGCTGCACTACCTCTACGGGGCGGTCCTGCCCGCGATCGTGCTGGTGGTCTGCCACCTGTTCACCCGCTCGCTGCAGAAGGGCCCCTACCACCTGTTCTTCACCTGGGGAGCGTTCTTCATCTTCGGGTTGACGGCCCGGGCGCTGATGACCGGCCTCGGCATCGGATGACGGCAGCCGAGCCGCCCGGAGCGGCTGCGGGAGGAGCTGGAGGTGAGCTGGCCGGTTCGCGCCCGCAAGCCGGGCCTGTTTACCACGTCGGGGGTAGGCTACTCGGGACCAAGACGACCGAGCTCGTGAAGGAGTCGCTGCCGCTCCATGACCCTGCTCCCGGAACCGTGAAACGGGCTGGCCGCCGGCTCGCCCTGGCCGTGCTGCCCCTGCTGGTCGCGGGCTGCGCCCGAGTGACCATCGACGTGACCGCCTTCCAGTGGAGCTGGCAGTTCGACTACGAGGGCTCCGATAGGCAGGTCATCGGCGGGCCGGGCCACGTGCCGGAGATGGTCGTCCCCGTGGGGGTGCCGATCCACATCAAGCTGCGCTCGGCCGACGTGGTGCACTCTTTCTACGTCCCGCGAGCGCTGTTCAAACGCCAGGCGATCCCGGGCACGACCAACGAGTTCGACATGAACTTCCAGCGCGTCGGCCTGTACCACGGCCAGTGCGCCCAGTACTGCGGGGTGGCCCACTCGGACATGCTGTTCCGCGTCAAGGTCGTGTCGCAGGACGAGTTCGAACGCTTCCTGACGTCAGGGCGTGGCGGCGCGCCCACTGGCGGCGGGACCTGAGAGCACGGAGTCCAGACACCATGGCAACCACGGAGCTGGGGGTCCCCGCGCTGGAGGAGCATCCGCGAGGCGGGCTGGTCGACTGGGTGACCACCGTCGAGCACAAGAAGATCGGCATCCTGTACATCTTCACCTCGGTGGCGATCTTCCTGCTGGCGGGCATCTTCGCGCTGATCGTGCGCCTGGAGCTGGCCAACCCGAGCCTGGGCGTGCTGAGCGAGGGCGGCTACAACGAGCTGTTCACCATGCACGGCACGATGATGATCTTCCTGTTCGCCAACCAGGTCTCCATCGGGCTCGCCAACTACTTCGTGCCGTTGCAGATCGGCGCCGCCGACGTGGCCTTCCCGCGCCTGAACGCGATGAGCTACTGGCTGTACCTGTTCGGCAGCCTGATGGTCCTCAGCGGCTTCCTGACCGCCGGCGGCGCCGCCAGCGCCGGCTGGACCGGCTACCCGCCCCTGTCGGACTCGCAGTTCCTCCAGGGCCGCGGCATGGACCTGTGGACGATGGGCCTGGCGATCGTCGGCATCGCCAGCATCGCCGGCGCGCTCAACCTGGTGGTCACGATCTTCAACCTGCGCGTGCCCGGCATGACCATGTTCCGGCTGCCGCTGTTCACCTGGGGCGTGCTGGTCACCCAGCTGATGATCCTGTTCGCCTTCCCGCCGCTGACTGCCGCGCTGGCCATGCTGTTCCTGGACCGTAACTTCGGCGCGAGCTTCTTCAACCCGGCCCAGGGCGGCAGCCCGATCCTGTGGCAGCACGTGTTCTGGTTCTTCGGCCACCCCGAGGTCTACATCGTCATCTTCCCCGGAACTGGCTGGCGACCATGTGGCGGGGGGCGATCACCTTCAGCGCCGCGATGCTCCACGCGCTGGGGTTCATCGTGGTGTTCGTGATCGGCGGCATCACCGGGGTGTTCGTGGCCTCGCCGCCGATCGACTTCGCGGTCAACGACACCTATTACGTGGTCGCGCACTTCCACTACGTGATGGCGATGGCGCTGCTGTTCGCGCTGTTCGCCGGGGCGTTCTTCTGGTTCCCCAAGATGACCGGCCGCTTCATGAGCGAACGGCTCGGCAAGATCTCCTTCTGGGTGTTCTTCGTGGCGGTCAACCTGACGTTCTTCCCGATGTTCATCCTGGGACTGCGCGGCATGCCGCGGCGGATCGCCCGCTACCAGCCGGACCTTGGCTGGAACGGGCTCAACTTCCTGTCCACGGTGGGCGCCTTCCTGGTCGGCGTCGCGATCCTGCTGTTCCTCTGGAACGTGTGGCGCTCCCTGCGCGGCCCCAGGACCGCCCCTGACGACCCCTGGGGAGGCAACAGCCTGGAATGGGTGACCACCTCCCCGCCGCCGCACCACAATTTCCATCAGATCCCGCAGATCATCTCCGAGCGGCCCGCCTTCGACCTGCGCAGGGGCGCGGTCCGGGTGGCGCCCAGCGGTGACCAGCCCTACGACTACCGGCGAGGCCAGGCATGAGCGACGATGCCGCGCTGCTGCTCCGCGTCTCGGCGTTCGGGCTGGTCGCCGGGGCCATCTACTGGTTCCTGAGCTACGAGGCGCTCGGCACCGTGGCGCTGCTGCTGCTGGGTGTCGGGCCGGGGTTCGCCGGGCTGTTCATCATGTGGCACCGTCGCGCCAACGGTGACGGGGACAACTCGCTGCCGGAACTGCTGCGGCGCTTCGCGGGCGCGCCGCCGAGCGACCCGCCCGGGCCCAAATCGCTGAAGGACCAGGACCTCGCGGTGCTGCCGCTGGCCTCGATCTGGCCGTTCGCGGCCTCGTTCGGCCTGGC
>WNFU01028663.1_pt1 | contig 10750 bp, 7 predicted proteins | sample 5400121 | NCBI WGS metagenome assembly WNFU01 (sample SAMN13153360, study PRJNA577476) | soil metagenome | isolation source: 100 cm soil or saprolite under grassland replicate 1 | place: USA:California | collected 2016-06-15
CGGCCCCGATTCGCTGAGGGCCCGCCCGGCGGCGGCCGAAGACGACGGGCAACGCAAGTGCGAGCGCGACCAAGACGAAGAAGTAGTAGAAGGTCATCGTCAGGTAGAACGCATTGGCGACGATCGTCCCGGCGAGCGCGGCGGTCATGCCCCAGGCAACGGGCCGAACCCGGGCCGAGACCGGGTCTTCCGCCGCTGCGAGCGCCTTCCCTAGCGCCCGTGCGACGTGCAGGCGCGCGAACACGTACACGAGGAAGGCAACGAACACGATCGTCCCTACCAGCCCGGTCTCCACGAGCAGGGCGACGTAAAACGAGTGCGGGCCCCAGTTCGTCTTGCCGGTGACGAGCTCGTAGTAGACGGAGAAGTTGTTCAGGCCGAGTCCGAAGAGGGGATGGACGCGCAGGATGTCCGGGATGAAGTCGTAGACGCCGAAGTGCGCCGACGTCGAGCTGCCGCCCGTCCCCACGCGCGAGCGCAGCACCTCCTCGAAGTAGTCCAGCCGGCTGAGGACGATCACGAGCAGGATGGTCGCCACGCCGGCAAGTGGAGCGAGCAGCTCCTTCCCCGTCAGCTTGCGTCGGTAAGGAAAGGCCAGAATGAGCGCCCCGACCAGGAGGCCGGCCAGGCCGCTCCGCGAAAGCGTCGTGAGCTCGACGAGCAGCAGAAAGGCGAGGCAGAGCGCGAGCGGGACCTTCAGCCGGTGGCCACGCTCGAGCCGCAGATAGAGCGGCGTCAGCACGAGCAGCGGAACCAGCAGCATGATCCCCAGGTGGTTCGGGTCTCCGGTCAGCGCGTTCGGCCGGTAGACGTTTTTGCCCTGGACAGCCCCGTAGATGTTGATCGCGGACTCTCCCCCGGTAAGCGGCGAGAGCACGGCGTTGTCCAGGTTCGATCCCGAGCGCGCGGCGAGGAGCTGAAGCACGCCGTAGAAGGCATTGACCACCATCCCGGCGGCGAAGACGCCGAGCGCCTGCCAGTAGAAGCGCTGCGAGCGGCGCGCGAGGTAGGCGATCCCGAAGACCAGGAAGAGGAAGTGGATGCCGAACTTGACCATCCCCTTCCCGAACTGCGCCTCCGCCTGCCCGGTGTCGAGGTTGAAGAAGCCGAACAGGTAGACGACCAGGAAGGCGAGCATGAAGGCGGAGACGACGAGCGCGGTGCGCGGGAAGCGGCCGTCGCGGCGCCCGAGCCGGTCGAAGAGGTACGCGCAGAGAAAGCCGATCGCGAGCAGGTCGGCCAGGCTGACGGCTCCCGCGATCGGCCAGTGCAGCTTCTCGAACGTGACGGCGAAGATCGTCGCCAGGAAGAAGAACTGGGTCAGCCTCATGCGAGGCTCCGAAGGAGGTCGGCCAGCTCCTCGACGCGGGCCTTACGGTCCAGACGCTTTCGCAGCTCGGGCGAGAGCCGGGTGCCGTCCAGCGAGCCGGCCTGGAAGCGCGAGGCGAGCTCTTCGAGCGCCGCCCGCAGTTCGGCCGGGTCGTCCGGCGCCGCGACCACGCCGGCGTCCGCCTCGCGGATCAGCTCGGCGGCGGCGCCGTCGGGTGGGACTGCGGCGAGGACCGGCCGCTCGGACGCGAGGTATTCGAAGACCTTGCCGGAGAGGACGCCCTTACCCCGGCCGCCCGCGTCGGGGATCAGCAGCAGCAGCGCCTCGGAGTCGCGCTGCATCGCGAGCGCCACGCGGCGCGGCAGGAATGGGTGCAGCTCGAGCCGGTCGCCGAGGCCTAGACTCTCGGCGAACTCGCGGTCGGCCGGGCGGAAATCCCCCACGAAGCGGGCGACGGCGTCCACCGTGGACTCGGCGAGGGCGGTCAGGAAAGGGCGCGGGTCACGCCGGCCGAAGAAGCTGCCCGTGTGGGTAATGCGGAAGCGCTCGCCACGGGCGTAGTCCAGGCCTGCAAAGTCGTCGAAGTCGCAGCCGTTGGCGATCGTGACCACCCCACCCTTCGGCTCGAGCGAGCGCGCCTCGTCGGCGATCGCGTCGGCGGCGGCCACGATCGCGTCGGCCCTGCGGGCGACGAGTCGGGCGATCGCGCGCTGGCTCTGCTCCTTCAGCCGGACGGCCGCACTCTCCGTCCGCCGGTGGGGGTGCGCCGTGAGCGAGTCGCGCAGGTCGGCGACCCAGAGGGCGCCGGTGACGCGCTTCACCGCCGCCCCGACCAGGTGGAGCGAGTTCGGCGGCGAGGTCGTGATCACCACGTCGATCTCCTCGTCGCGCACGATTCGGATCGCCGCCGGGATCGCGGTCAGGTTCCAGACCACGTTCTCGTCGGGCATCAAGAGGCGGCGACCGAGCAGCGAGACCTGCTTCGAGGCGCGCTCGAGCCCGGTCGTCCCGTGCAGCTCGTCCGCGGGGCGGCGGCCCTTCGGGCCCACGTAGCGGGCTCGGTGCACCCAGGCCTGCGTCGGCGCCGGGAGCTCGTCGTCCGTGTGCACCCACTTCGGGTCGTCCGGCGCCAGCACGTGCGTCTCGATCCCGAACGAGGGCAAGTGCGTTGCGAGCTTGAGCGGTCGCTGGACCCCGCCCCCACCAGCGGGCGGCCAGTACAGCGTGACCAGGAGGACCTTCACTGCCGCCGATGGTAGTCCTCGCCCCAACCGGCCAGCGGGTAGTGCGCTCGGATCAAGCCTCCGGCGCGTCGTCCTCGGCGAGCAGGGCGTAGATGCGGCGGCGCGCCTCCGTCAGGATCTCGAGAGCCTGCTCGGCCTGCTGGCCGGAGCCGGCATGGGCGGCCTGCATCGCCGCCGCGCCGACCTGGAACGCAGCTTGTCGCAGTCGGAAAGCTGGATCGTCGGCTCCGGCGGACAGCTCCTCCCACGGATGCCGGCCCGCCCGCTCGAGCAGCTCGGCAGCTCTCGCGCGACCCTCTTCGGTCAGCGAGTAGACGCGCTTCCCCTCTCCCTCCTCGCGCACGACCAGGCCCTCGTCCTCGAGCAGTTGGAGGGTGGGGTAGACCGAGCCCGGGCTCGGGCGCCACAGCCCGCCGCTTCGGGACTCGAGCTCCTGGATGATCTGGTAGCCGTGCATCGGCTCTTCGGCGAGCAGGGCGAGGATGCCCGCGCGGATGTCACCGCGACGGGCTCGCCGCCCGCCTCCGCGCATGTGCCGAGGCCACGCACGGCCCCGCCTCCCGCGGAAGCCGAACGGTGGGACCCATGCCTCGAAGGGCGGGGGTGCTTCGCGGAAGAACAGGATGCGGTCGGGCTCTGACTCGTGTGCAGAACACATATCTCTATCCTTTCTTGGAGTAACGCGATATATCGTAACGGATCGAGAGCTGTCGCGTCAATCAGGATCGATAGAGGGCGAACCGCCGGTCCGCGTACACCCGCGGCAGATCGAGCGAGATCCTGTACCGGAGGCGCCGCAGCAGAACGAAGTCCGCGCGGTAGCGACGCGGGATGGCCAGATCGCCGGTGCGGAAGAAGCGCTGCGCGTCCCGGCGCCGCCCGTACGGCCGGTTTGCCTTCGTATCCGCCACATGACCGGGCGGTGCAACAGCGACGTAGACCGGCGCGGCGGCGGCGACCCAGTAGCTCGTCTCGTCGTCCGAGAAGACGACCGCGCCCTTCGGCACCGTGCGCTCGAGCACGCGGACGAGGCCGGGCGTGAGCGGCGATCGCGGAGAGGGCGCCGCGCTCCAGTGCCAGAAGCCGTGCCGAAGTGAGGCCGCGACGATCAGCGCCAGCGTTGCCCCGGCAGCGGCGACCCACACCGCGAACGCCGGCCCGCCGCCGTGCAAGACGTAGCCGAAGTCGCCCGGCCAGGCCAGCTGGAAGGCGATCCCGGCTCCCAGCGCAACGGGCAGCACCGCGATTCTCAGCAGCCGCGCGAGCACCGCCGCTCCACCCGCCAGGGCGAAGGCGAAAGGCAGGGATCCCACCAGTCGCCGCGCCTGCGACAGCGACACGGCATCGGAGAACCGCGTGAACAGCCAGGGCGTGAGGACGAGCACCAGCACCACCAGGGAGCCGCCGAGGACGAGCGCCGCCCACCTACGCCGCGACGCGAATCCGGCGAGGGGCACGCAGAGCAGCGCTGCGACGGCAACCGCACCCGCGCGCGAGATCACCTCCGGTGCCAGATGGAACTTGTCGACGCTGGAGACATCCAGCTGGCCCGCGTAGTGCCTGAGCGCGCGGAGCCGCTCCGCGCGAGACGGATCATGCGAGGCGGTCTCGCGCACCACGGGCCAGAGCCAGAGCGAGAAGGCTCCTGCCGGCACCAGCAGTGCCGCCAGTCCCGCGATCCCACGCCGGAGCTCCCTGCGAGCCAGCATCAGCCGAGCAATCACGTAGCCGCCGAGACCGATGGCCAGGAAGAGGGCATAGGTCGGATGGACGACCGCGAGCCCCAGCGCGGCGGCGGCGATCGAAGCCGCACCGGTTCGCGACGGCTCGCGCACGAACACGAAGAAGAGCGCGATCGCGGCCGGCACGACCAGCTGCCGCGCCGCGGTGGCCGGCAGCGCGAGCGCGGTGTAGGCGCCTCCGTGTCCGGGTGCCAGGCCCACGAACGCGACTTGGGCGAGCAGCACTGCTGCGCCGGCCCAGGCTGTTCGGAACACGGCCACACCTGCCTCGAGGACGACCACGAAGCCCACCGGCACGAGCACGCTCGCCTCGCGCAGCAGGACGGCTCCAGGATCGACTCCCGCCACGCGGGCGATGAGCGCCAGTAAGACATGCCAGAGCGGGAAGGCATACCCGGGGTGGAGTCCGCCGTCAGCGAACTCGTCCACCGTGCGCAGGTGCAGGTCGCCGAAGGCATCGAGCTTGCGGACCCGGGCGAGATGGAAGAGCGCGTCGCCGTCGAGCGATCCGGCGACGTGCCAGAGCGCGATCCCGAACAGAGCTCCAACGCCGGCGACGATCCACGCCCCACGCGAGCTGCGCCCCTCACGAGGCCTGAAGGCGAAAGGCAGAGCCGCCACGCCGATCGCGCCGTACAGCCCCAGCGCCAGCCAGAGCGAGCCGTGCACGGCGAAGACGACGGCGCTTGCCCCGAACAGACCGGCGAGGCTCCAGCCCAGCGCGGCAGACAGGCTCGGACGTCCCAGGGCCCGAGCGACGAGCGAGCCGGGAATCAGCAGGCAGGCGGTTGCCGCCGCGAGCCGCAGATAGAGCCCGCCGCCGGACTCGGGAAGCAGCCTGGCGAGACCGAGGGCCGGCAGGGCCAGGAGCTCCCAAGGGCTCCTTCTCATCGAGGGCGGTCGAGCAGCGACGACGCCGAGCCGGAGGCAAGCCATCGGGCCGCGTCCCGGTACATCGCCCCCCGTTGCCCCCGGAAGAGCACCGCCCGCAGGCGCACGCCCCAGAGCAGCAGCCGTCGCGCGCGCTCGGCCTCGCGCCTGCCCCGGTGCTTGGCGAAGAAGCGAAGGTGCCCGCGCAGGTTCTCCTCGTACAGCCGGCCCCCATGTGAGGCCCCGCCCACGTGCACGGCCTCCGCGCCCGGGTAGAAGAGCACCTCCCAGCCGGCCCCATGGAAGCGGTAGCACCAGTCGGTCTCCTCGCTGAACATGAAGAAGTCCTCGTCGAAGAGCCCGACTGCATCCGTCGCGTCGCGGCGCACGAGCAGGCAGGGCCCGAAGAGCCAGTCGACCTCGCGCGGTTCGTCATGGGCGAAGCCGGAGCCGTACAAGGCGTTCAGCGCTCTCGTCCGCGGGCCGAGCTTCCGCAGGAAGAAGTACTCGGTCGCGAGGCGCCAGAGCGTGGGAAAGCCCCGCACCGAGCGCTGCAGCGATCCGTCCTTGTTCAGCAGCCTCGGTCCCACGACGGCGGCCTCTGGATGCTCGTCCGCGAACGCGGCCAACCGCTCGACGGCGTCGCCCATCATCCACGCGTCGCAGTTCAGGAGCAGGAAGTAGCGGCTCGAGGCGACGCGCATCCCGGCGTTGTTGCCCGCGCCCATGCCCACATTCGGCTGCTCGATCAGCCTCGCCTCGGGAAACCGTTCGCGCACGAGCTCGACCGTGCCGTCGGTCGAGCCGTGGTCGACCACGATGGTCTCGTAGCCGCGCACGCTCTCCAGGCAGCGCTCGATCCAGGGCAGGCCGTTATAGGCCACCACAACGACGCTCACGTCTCCTCGCGCGCTTGGCCGTGCTCCCCTGCACTGTCCTGCGCGCCGCTCGCTTGGCTCGCTAGCCGGCGACGCCCCAGGAACGCGAGGCCGGGTGTCACGACGATGAGGTGCGCTCGGGCCCCAGCCTCGACCGGCCCGACCCGCGCAGGCTTTCCCAGGCCAGGATCGCGGCCCCCGGCAGCGCGAGCCCGATCGTCAGCACGAAGAAGAGGAAGCCCGAGGCGAAGGCCGCGTCCGCGCCCACCCCGAGCTGGCCGAGGAAGCTGACGAAGAAGGCTTCACGTACGGCGAGCCCGTTGATCGTGAAGGGCACGAGCATGACCAGGAAGAGCAGCGGGCCCATGACGTAGAAGGGCCGCGGCGGCAGGTCGATACCGACCGCCTTGCTCGCCAGCCAGATCGAGAGCACGCGCACCGACTGGACCGCAAGTGTGAGCACGGCGACGCCGATCAGCAGCCGCGCGTGGTTGCGGTAGGCGTGGATGCCCTCGTACACGGCGCGGATGGGCCGTTCAACGCGGAGCCGTCTGAGCAGCGGCACGGTCCAGGCAAGCGGGCGCCTGGCCGCGCGCGAGAAGAGCGCGACTGCGAGCACCACGGTCGCGACCACGAATGCCAGCTCCAGCCACAGGTAGGCGCCGACGTCGTACTCCCCGAGGGCCAGCACGAAGCCGACGGCGGCGAGGGCCAGCGTCGCAGCGCCGCCGAGTGCCCGCTCGAGCACCACGGAGCCAGCGATCGTGCCGCCGTGTCCGGGATGCCGCCTGGACGTCTCGTAGATCCGCGCAGCGTCTCCGCCCACCGAGGTTGGCAGCACCTGGCCGGCCGTGTAGGCGACGAAGTAGGCGCGCGTCAGCCAGCCGAGCCGGTCCTCGATCGCGCGGGCGCGCAGGAGCTGCTGCCAGCGCCAGGCCATCGGCCAGACAGTTACGGCCATGATTGCGAGCGCCGCGAAGAAGTAGCCGAGCCGCGCGTCGCCGAGAATCTCGATCGTCCTGGAAACGTCGATCTGCCAGAGGATGTAGGCCGCGCAGAGGCCGGTGACGACGAGGGTGGCGGCGATCCGGACCGGCCGGCGTCTCATCCGGTGAGGCGCGCATGCACGCGCCGGAGCGAGGCGATGGCGTCGGCGATGTCCGCGTCCGAGTGCGCCGGCGAGAGCGGCAGTGAAAGCACCTCGGCGCCGGCCTTCTCGGCTACCGGAAGCGCCGGCTGGTCGGGGAAGCGCTCGCGGTAGGCGGTCAGCGTGTGGACGGGCAGGAAGTGGATGCTGGTGCCGATCTGCTCCTCGGTCAGGGCCTGCTGGTAGTCGTCCCGGCTCGCTCCGGCCCGCTCCGGATCGATGCGGACGACGTAGAGATGGAATGCGTGGAGATCGCGCGGATCGCGTGCGAGCGGCTCGATCCCCTCCAGCTCGGCTACGGCCTCGTCGTAGGCGGCGACGTGCCGCAGGCGGATCTCGCGGTGGCGCTCGAGCTTGTCGAGTTGGCAGAGCGCGATCGTGGCCAGGACGTCCGAGAGGTTCGCCTTGTAGCCGGGCACGGCGATGTCGTAGAGCGAGCCATGGCGACGACGCATGACCCGCAGCCCCTCGACCGCCTCCGCGACGTCGTCGCGGTTCGTGGTGATGATCCCGCCCTCGCCGGCGGCGACGTTCTTCGTCGCGTAGAGAGAGAAGCAGGTGGCGTCGGAGAGGCCGCCAATCTTACGGCCGCGGTACGCGCTCTCGACCGCATGGGCGGCGTCCTCGATCACGGGAAGCCCGAGCGCCCACAGCAGCTCGAGATCCGCCGGCTGTCCGGCCAAGTGGACGGGGAGGATCGCCTTCGTCCTGGGAGAGACGAGCGCAGCGGCGTGCTCGGGGTCGATGTTCAGGTCGCCTTCGAGCACATCCGCGAAGACGGGCCGGGCGCCACAGTGGACGATCACGTTCGCGGTCGAGGGCCAGGTGACCGAGGTCGTCACCACCTCGTCCCCCGGCCCCACGCCGACCGCGAGCAGCGACAGGTGCAGCGCCGCCGTCCCGGAGGCGACGGCGAGGGCGTGCTCGGCCTCGGTGTACCCGGCAAAGCGCTGTTCCAACTCCGCGGTGCGCGGCCCTGTGGTCAGCCAGCCCGAGCGGAGGGTCTCCGAGACGGCGGCGACCTCCTCCTCGCCGATCGCCGGCGGCTGGAAGGAGAGGAAGCTGCTACGGCTTGTGGCGTGCTTCTGGGTCATCGCTGGCTCTCGTGTTCCTGGGGCGTCGCTCGCAAGGGAGGCGAGCCCGAAGGCCGAAGGACAGTACAACCGAGTACGGCCGAGGCCTGAGGGCGAAGCATCCTGCCGCGAGCGGCGTCAGGCGGCCCCGGAGGCCGGCTCCGCCGGCTGAGAGGGGCTGCCGCCCAGGGATACGAGAGCTTCGGGGGCAACGGTCGCAAACCGTATCCGGTCGGCCGCCCGGGCAGCCCGCTCGAGCGCGTGTTCCCGGCTGTCGCCCACGGCCAGCACCGCGCCGGCCCGGTCCGAGCCGTGCCTCAGCGGGCCGAACACGAAGCCGGGTTCTCGGTAGATCCGCACCCAGTTCACGCACTCGCTCTTGTCGGCCTCGCCGAGTCCCTCGACCTCCAGGAGCGCTCCCGGGGGCGCGACCAGGAACCTGACGCAGGCACCACCAGTTTCATTGCTGGGCAACAGCGCCTCCTCTTCGATCGGCTCGCCGAGTGCCGCCGACAGCGCGAGCTCGTTGAGGTCGACTCCGAGAGCCGCCGCGCAGAGCTCGGCATCGTGGCCGCCGCCGAGCCGCGCGGCCAGCTCACCGACGACCGCTCCTCCGGTACCTGGTAGTGAACCTGGCACCATTTCGCCCCTGATCAGCACCTGGGTGTAGGTCGGGCCCTCGCGGATGCCGAGCGCCTCGGCGGCCACGGCAGCGACGCGCACGGCCGAGCCGACCTCGTCCGGCGAGGCCTCGCTCGGCCAGACGTGGGCAAGCGCCACGCCGAAGGCCGGCGGCTCGGCCACGACCCGATCGGTCACGGTCAAGGGCTGGAAGTAGCCGTCGACGGAGAAGGCGTTGACCGTCAACTCGCGCCCAGGCACGTGCTCCTCGACGAGGACCATGTTCGACCGGGCCTCCTCCAACGCCAGGGCGAACGCGTCCTCGAGCTCTTCCGGGCCCGCGGGCAAGGCGAGACCCTTTTGCCCCTGCCGGTCGGGTGCCTTGACCACGCAGGGATACCCGAGCCGCTGCGCAGCGGCTTCCGCTTCACGGAGCGTCGAGCACGTCTCGTAGCGCGCGTGGGGGACGCCGGCCTCGGCGAAGCGCTCCCGCTGCCGCAGCTTCGAGACGGCGAGCTGTGCCGAGGCTGGGTCCAGAGGGTGCGGCAGGGCGAGCCGGTCCGCCACGCGCGCTGCAATGGCGACGGGGAAATCGGTGCCGGGGGCGATCACTCCGTCCACGCGCTCGGCGGCGGCGAGCCGGTCGATCGAGGTCTCGTCCTCCACCGACACGATCGCGCGCCGGTCGGCGAAGCGAAAGCCCGGAGCCGCCGGGTTGCGGTCCACCGCGATCACGTGCAGGCCCCGCAGCCGTGCCGCCTCGAGCAGGCCGAGCTGTCCCGGGCCTGCCCCTAGGACGAGAAGACGCTTGCCTCCCTCTGGCGCACGGCCCTCCACCACGCCTCATTCTCGCGATACCACTCGACGGTGCGCGCCAGGCCTTCCTCGAACGGCGTTCTCGCTCGCCAGCCGAGCAGCTGCGCGGCCTTGTCCGTGGACCCGATGTTGCGCGTCACCTGCCCCGGCCGGTCGTCCACGTGCACCTTGAGCGAACGCGGCTTGCCCAGGAGGTCCAGCACGAGCTCCGCGATCTCGACCACGGACTTCCCCTCGCCGGTCGCGACGTTGATCGCCTCGCCGGCGACCGCCTCACCGGCCTCGATCACCTTGGAGATCGCCTCGGCGTGATCCTCGACGAAGACCCAGTCGCGGCTGGCCTTGCCGTCGCCGTGCAGGGTGAGCGGCTCGTCGCAAATCGCCTGCGTGATGAAGCGCGGGATCATCTTCTCCGGGTGTTGCGCGGGGCCGTAGTTCGTGAACGGCCTGATGATCGTGATCGGCAGCCCGTAGGTGACGTGGTAGGCGTAGGCCAAGCGATCGGCACCGGCCTTCGTCGCCGAGTAGGGGCTGCGCGGGTTCAGCAGGTGCTCCTCGTCGATCGGCTCGTACACGCCGGTTCCGTACACCTCGCAGGACGAGAGCAGGACGAAGAGGTCGACCGGGGCGGCCCGGACGGCGTCCAGCAGGATCCGGGTGCCCTCGATGTTGGTGCTGACGAACTCGCGCGCCCCGTCCTTGATCGACTGCTCGACATGAGAGTTCGCGGCCGCATGGACGATGACGTCGACCTCTCGGACGATGCCCTCCACTGTGGCCGCGTCGCGGATGTCCCCCTGCACGAACGAGAGACGCTCGTGCGACATGACCTCGGCCAGGTTCTCGAGGTTTCCCGCGTACGTCAGCGCGTCGAGCGAGACGACCTCGTACCGCGTCGACTCGAGCAGGTAGCGGATGACGTTCGAGGGGATGAACCCCGCTCCGCCGGTGATCAATACTCGCTTCGCTCTCACGTCTCTGAGGTGTCGCTGGCAAGGGAGGCAAGCGAGCCGCGCGCAGGACAGTACA
>WNFU01009784.1_pt1 | contig 10747 bp, 5 predicted proteins | sample 5400121 | NCBI WGS metagenome assembly WNFU01 (sample SAMN13153360, study PRJNA577476) | soil metagenome | isolation source: 100 cm soil or saprolite under grassland replicate 1 | place: USA:California | collected 2016-06-15
GCGACGCTGCGCGCCTCGAGTCCGCCCGTCATCGGCTACATCTCGAACGGCCGTTTCAAACTCGATCTGCGCACAATTTTTCCGCAACAGGACGACGCCGTGGTCGACGCGATTCGGGCAGCATGCGCTGTAACTGTGGCAAGTCGCGAATCCTCGCATCGGTGACAGAGGAGCATTTCATTCTCGCGACTGCCGGTCACGTCGATCACGGCAAAAGCGCGCTTGTCAAGGCGCTTACTGGAACTGACCCCGATCGCTTGCCGGAAGAAAAAGCGCGACAAATCACAATTGAGCTCGGCTTCGCCCAATTGATTCTTGACGGGGCTAACGAGGAGCAAATCCACATCGGCATTGTCGATGTACCGGGTCACGAGGATTTCGTCCGAAACATGATTGCAGGTGTTGGTTCAATCGATCTCGCGCTTCTCGTTGTCGCCGCGGACGACGGCTGGATGCGGCAAACCGAAGAGCATCTGCAAATCCTGACGTATCTCGGAGTGAAACGAGCCGTGATCGCGCTGGCAAAGAGCGATTTGGGGGACGCTGAAACGACCGGAAAACAAATCCGCGATCAACTGCAAAATACGGCCTTCGCGCGATCTCCGATTATTCCAACTTCGGTGCGAACGGGTGAAGGAATTGAAAATTTGAAGAACGCTCTTGCGTCCGAGTGTTCGACCATCCAGGCACAACGCGACCTCAGGAAACCGCGCCTATTTAGCGATCGCGCTTTTACGCTGCACGGAATCGGCACTGTTGTAACCGGCACACTAATTGGCGGACAACTGCATCGTGGCCAGAGCATCGTCGTTCAGCCACAGGATTTCGTAGCGCGCATCCGCTCAATCCAAAGTCATGGTTCCGAATTGGAGTGCGCGCAGCCGGGGATGCGCACAGCGATCAATCTACCGGACGTCGCCATAGGGGATGGCCCAGGGCAGATCAAACGCGGCGATGTCATTACCGCTGTCGATCCTGGGAAATCGAGCGCTAGTCTCATCGTTCTTCTCGAAAAATCGCGTCGGCTTAAAACAAAAGATCCCGCCGCTCGCCCGCTTAAGAATGGCACTTCGGTCAATTTGCATCACGGCACGTCGCGATTCCCAGCCAAAATTTATCTGCTTGAAGACCGCGCGCTTGAACCCGGTGAGCAAACAATCGCACAACTAAAATTGGAGTCGCCCATATTTGCGTTTACAGGCGACCGATTTGTTCTTCGCGATGCGTCCGAACAGCACACCATCGCTGGCGGAGTTGTCCTCGATCCAGATGGCGATCGAGGCAAATGTCGCACCGCGACGCAGCGCAAATTGTTGGCTGCGCGCGCCGGCGCGCCGGACGATGTCTATCTTTGCGTTCGCTCCGAAATTTCCGCGAACGGTTTCATGCCAAGACAAGCCGTTCTTCGCAAATCGCACTTCAGTGCTGATGAGATCGGCGAAGCTCTTCAAGAGTTGCAGCGACGTCATGAAATTGTGGTTCATGAAAAGATTGCGGCAGACGCTCAGGTTTGGCAGACGCTGCGGAACCGGACGATCGAGTTAATTGATGACGCGCACAAAACAAATCCCGAGCGCGCTGGTCTCGATCTGAACGAGTTGCGTACGGCATTGCACGATCAGTCCTCAGATGTTTTCGCAGCGCTTCTTTCCGATTTGTGCGCAACTGACTTTGCCCGGCGAGGATCAGCGATCGCGCGAATTTCTCATCGACCGGCTTTACCGCCCAATCTGCAGCCGGTTGCGATGAAAATTCGCGAAGCGCTCTCAGCAAAGCCGTTCGATCCGCCCGCGCGCAGAGAGATCGAGTCGGATCGAAATGCGCAGCGAGTTCTCAGATTTTTGATCGATGGTGGAGAAGTCATCGAAATCGCCTCGGACGTGGTGTTGTCACGCGAGAATTTCGAACGGATGAAAAACGCGGTTGCTGATTTCATTTCCAAAAACGGACCGGCAACAGTCAGCGAGCTACGGCAGGCGCTCGAAACCTCGCGCCGGACTAGGGTGCCATTTCTCGAAAAGCTGGATCGACAAGGTGTGACGCGCCGCATCGGCGACAAGCGCGTGCTCGCGTAGCGTAGCGGCGAAGCTAAATTGAGCGATGGAGCAATCGCGACCAGTCCTGCTCGTTGTGCCGTCGCTACGGGAAGCGTGGGACGATGCGATTGCTCCCTGGTTCGACCGAGTTTTGCCCGAGACGTGGAAACGCGCGTTGCCTTCACTGGTCGTCGTCCCAACGCGAGGACAGGCTAACGATCTGAAGGCGCGCTTGATTGCAAAGGGGTCTTCACATCTCGGTTTGCATTTTGTGACACCGGCGAGTTTAGGTGCGTTGCTCGCGCGAGATGATGCGACGCTGCGGGCCAAGCCGGAACATCTGCGTTTGCTCCTAGCAATCGCCGCGAGCAAAATGGGGGATCGGCCTAACGAACCCGAAGCGCTTGCCGCCAAAGCCGTTGCTCGTGCGCCGGCGCCGCTGCTACGCGCCTTGGATCGGCTGGAAACTGCCGGATGGAAATTCGAAGAACTTGCGCTGCCGTCGTTTGCACCGGTCGTTCAGCATTTCAACGAGCTGCTGAAAAAATGCAATTTTGTCCTGCCGGGCGAAACCGATCGACGGCGTTTGCAACAAGCGATGCGTGGCGAACGAAAATTTTCGCACGTGCTCGTCATCGGATTCGACGGAGCGCATTGGCCACAGTGGTTTCTCCTGCGCACTGCTGTCGAGCTGGCAGAACACGCGATAGTCGTGCTCGAAGAGCCGCGCGGCAACTTTTCCGATGTCGATCTTTGCTGGATCGGCTCATGGGAGGAAGTCTGTGGCGAAGCGCAGCGCACGTCGAAATCCGTTCACGCGCTTGGCGATTCGTTTTTTAGCGAAACGGAAATGCGCGGTGGCGCGGAAGCGGCAAAACATTTCGATTTTCTCGTCGGCACGAATCTCTCCGAACAATCGGAAGCAATCGCGCAGCAATGCGTTCGTTATTTGATGGATGAAAAATGCACGCGACTCGGCGTGATTTTTCCCAGCAGTGGTGCGTTGCCGCGTCTGGTCGCGGACTCGCTGGCGCGACTCGACATCCCGCACAATGACGGGCTTGGGCATATTGTTCCCGGCATTTTTGAATCGGCGGAATGGCAGGCGTGGCTCGAATTGCAACGCGCGCCGCGACTCAATTCTTTCCTGCGTTTTCTAAACGCGCTCTCCGATCCCGCGGTTTTGTCGCCGACTCTTAGCGCGTCCGCCTTCGAAAAAATTCTGCGCGAAAGTTACAGCGAAGTGTTGCTGGATGATCTCGAAATTCTGCGCGAATTCTGCGACGGACATTCTGATGAGAAATTTCAAGCAGTCGCCGAAGCATTGCGCGCGCTGCCGTGTCTTCCCCCGATCGGCACGCTCGCACAGTTTCTCGAACAAACTCACGCCGCGCTCGCGTATCTCGGTTGGAAGCAACACGCGCTCGAAATTGCCAGCGTCACGCGCGATTGGCCGCAGCGTTTCGATGCGGAATTTCCGCGCACCTTCTTCCTGCGTTGGCTTGAAGAAACGGCTGCGACGTTTGGCGCCGCGCGTTCGGCCGCAGGCGATCATCCGTACGCGCGCGTGCAATTGCTTACCGCGGCGCAGACGCAAAATCAGGACTGGTCCCACCTGATTTTTGCCGGTTGGAACGAAAGCGCGTGGCCGCCGCCGACCAGCGCGGAGTTCGCGCGCGCGGAAGAAATTCGCGTCTTCAATCGAAACGTGCAGCAGTTCAACAACCGCGCCGCGCGTCAGGGAAGCCAGGGCGAAGGCCACACCAGCGTGCGCGAAAATCATTCGCTTTATCTCGGCCCGAGCGAGCAACGCGCGATCGCGTTGCGGCAATTCGATGCGCTGCTCGAATCGGCCAGCGAAGGCGTGACGCTCGCGGCCAGTCTGGTGCAGGAAGATGCGCCGGAACGGTTCTGGAATCCGAGCGAATGTTTTACCGAACTTTATCTCAAAACGCGGGGTGGGCCCCTCACCCAAACGACGTTGAAAAATCTGCAACACGCCACTGCGCTGTTGCCGAAGCCTGCGGCTGTAGCGACAGATGTGCAGCAAACCCTGATCGCGTTCAACACCCGTCGTGACTCCTCTAAACCTGCCGGCGAATATGATTTCGCGTTGCGGCCCAACGATTCGTATCGACCGGTGCCGAAGCTGAGTGTGACCGATCTCGAACGAATGCTTTCGTCGCCAGCGATTATTTGGATGAAACGTTATCTCGGCGTGGATGCACCGGAGGACGCCGCGAATCCGTGGGCGGCGACAACCGGTAAATGGGTGCATCACTGGCTGGCGAATATTATCGAAACGCGGGACGGAAAGATTTTCTCGGCGTTTCCGACCCTGACAAAGATCGACGAGCGCATTCGCTTTGCCGCGGATGAGCGGTGTGCGGCACTTCGGCGCCTTTGCGGCTTGGTAGGCAAAGTCGTCCCTGATTGGTGGAGCTCGGGCTGGTTGAACGCGCGCTATCTCGCGCGGCACCTCGGCGCCAAAATCGGAGGTGCGCAAGGGTGGAATTGGATCGCGACGGAGTTGGCCGTCGGTTGTAAAGGTGCGGTGAAAATCGCCGATGGCGTGGAGCTTGAGCTGCACGGCCAGATCGATTTGGTGCTCGCGCAAAATGACGCGCCCAGTTTCGCCGGGCAAACGATCTGGATTGTCGATTACAAAACCGGTTCGAACAGGGAACTGAAGACCTCCGATTTGCACGACAATCTGGTCAAAGGCACAACCTTGCAGCTCGGTCTTTACGCCCTAGCCATGCGCGAACTCGGCGCCGCCGAAGTGAGCGTGAGCATTATTTCGCTCGCAGTTAAAAACGTCGCGCCACAACTGTCGGTTGTCGATCTTGCACCGCAAACCGACGTCTTCGCCGATCTCGCGGAAATGCAGCGCACCGGGGTTTTTGGAATGAAAGGTGAAATCCGTCCGGCGTTCGGTTACAGCGCGCCGTACCCGCTCGCGACGTTGCCGATCGATAACGACATTTTGGAAGATAAATGGGCACTGACCCATCCCGCGCTTGTCCTTGAGAAAGAGGAGTGGGAAACATGGTGAAGCCGCGCGACGAATCCGTGCGCGCTCGTTTTGCCAGCGAACTGGATCGCAATTTTTCTGTAGTCGCGTCGGCGGGTTCGGGCAAAACCACTGCGATCACGCAGCGCGTTTTGTCGATCGCGCGTTCGCCGAACGCCGCGGAAACTCTGCCGCGTCTAGTCGTCGTCACCTTCACCAATCGTGCGGCGGACGAAATGCAACAGCGCACGCGGCAAGCGCTGCTCGAGGAAAATTTGCGACAGGAAGTGCAGACTGCATTCAATCACGCCTTCTTCGGCACAATCCATTCGTTCTGCATGAAACTCCTAACCGACTTCGGCCATTACCTTGGTTTGCCTGCGCCGCTCGAGTTGGTCGAAGACGACGACGACCTGTGGCAGGAGTTTGCGCAGAATCAAACGCGCATCGGTCGTTCGCTAGACGAAAAAGATCGCGCCATGCTTTTGCGCTTCGTACAGGCGCGGGATCTCATGGAGCTGGCGCGACGCGCGGCTTCGGCTGTTTTGCAGGTGCCAGGGCTGTCGCCCTGTCCGCCGCTCGATTTCGCTGAGGTCTATCAACAGGTCGATCAAGCGGGCCGCGACAACATCGGCAAATCGCAGACGGAATTGCGCGAGTGGGAAAGGCGTTTCGCTGGCGATTGGGAATATCTGCGCTGGCCGGTTTGTTTCACGGCGGCAAACGCTAGGTTCACTCAGCTCTGGCAAGGAAAATTTGCGCCTCTGCGAAAATGGATCTGCGATGCGGCCACGTGCGTCGCGGCGGAGGTGCAGCGTGATTATCTCGATTTTCGACTCGACCACGGACTGGTCACCTACGGAGATCAAATCGCGCTCGCGGAAGAGTTGCTGCAACATCCGGTCGCCGCACAAAGAATTCGCGAAGAAAACTTTCGTGTCATTCTCGACGAGGCGCAGGACACTGAGCCGCTGCAATTTTCCGTGCTGCTGGAAGCAACGCGCCCGCCGGAAGCGAGGGGCCTTTGGTTCCGAGATCAACATCTGGGTCCGGGGCCCGGCCACTTCTGCATGGTCGGCGATTTCCAGCAATCGATTTACTGGCAGCGAGCGGACCTGAATTATTACCGAGCTGTTCATGAAGCGCTCATTGCCGACAAGTACGGCGAGAGCCTGGAATTTGCCGTCACCTTTCGGCTCGACCAGAAGCAGCTCGATTTCGTTGACGAAACTTTCCGTGAGATTTTGAACAACAAGGACGGACAGGTGCGCTTCGTCGAATTGCAACCGCGCCCGGAAATTCTTCCCGGGAAAGTCATTCGCGTGCCGCTTGTCGAGGAAGAACTGTTGCCGGAAGGAAAAAGGCTCAAGGACTACCAAAAGGCACGCATTGAAGCGGAATATCTTGCGCGATGGATCAAGGACGCAGGACTGAAAAAACTTTCGGCCGATTCGTGGCGGGAGGTGGCACTCCTTTGTCCACGCAAAGCATGGCTGCAAACGGCGGCCGCAGCGTTACGCCGTGTCGGTTTGCCGGTGGCGATCCAATCTGAACACGATGTCAAAGGCGATAGCCCGGCTTATGCGTGGCTGACCGCGCTCCTCACGATCATGACCGACCCCCTCAATGCTTACGAAATCGTCGGCGTGCTCCGCGAGGTCTTCGGCGCGTCCGATCACGATCTTGCCGTCTTTTCCGAAGGTCAGAAAGTGAGATTTCGCATCGACCAGATTTTGTCGGCGACCGGAAAAATTTCCTCGTGCTTACGTACGCTCACGGAAATTCGCCAACGCGCAGAAGGTCTGGCGTTATTCGACGCCGTCACTTTGATCATCGAGCAAACGCAATTGCGCGAGCGTTTGCTCCTATTGCCCGCGACGGAGTTCGGCGATCTCGCGCACGAACTTGATGCCTTGCTTGCACAAGCGGCGGAAGTGGAAGCGAACGGAATGATCCTGGCTGAGTTCGCCGAACACTTACGCAACGATTTCGGTACGCCGCGCGCCATACGTTTTTCCGCCGACGACAACGCGATCCAACTCATCACTTCGCACAAGGCCAAAGGCTCGGAATGGCAGGCGGTGATCGTGCCCTTCCTCGCGCGCGAGCTGCGGCTACCCTCACCGCGTTATCCGCATTTCGTGAAATCGCCTGTGGATGGCGAACTGATTATCGCGTTCGGCAAAGAAGACAAATCGAAGGATTTGAAAGACGCGATCGAGCGGGCCCAACAGCAGCAACTTGAACGCCTTCTCTATGTCGCTACAACACGGGCCCGCCACGCACTCGTAGTTGTGCTTGATCAGGAAATCTTCTCCAATAGCGAGGGCAAACTGCCGAAAACAGCACAACTTCGACGGCTGATTCGCGACAAGGATTCTTATTCCGGCGAATTCGATCAGCACAGCAACACGATCGATCAAGTCCTCGAATCTTCCGCGACTGTGGGGCACGCGTCGCAGAAAAATGGCGCCGAAATCGAGCCGCTAACTTCTCGCGAACTCAAGTGTGCCGCGACACGCGCTTCGGAATTCGTGCGCAAGCTCACACCGAGCACGCTGGATTCGGAAGTGCCAGCAGAGGTGCGGTCGCGCTCGCGACTCGATAATCTGGCCACGCTGTATGGCCGCTGGTGGCACAAATTTTTCGAGCGCCTGGATTGGAAAGGCGGAATCGATTCCGCGCAAAAGTTATTCGAAAAAGAATTGCCAATTTCTCCCGACGCAAAAGCCGCGGTGAAAGACTGGAACTCCACGCGACGGAATTTGTTCAACGATGCCAGCATCGCTCGTTTTCTTGCGAGCGATGAAACGTTATTTCATGCCGAGTTTCCATTTTCCTGGCGCAGGAACGACCGCAGCGTGCTTGAGGGCTTGATCGATTCGATCATGATTAACCGCAAAGCTGGCCGGTGTCTTCTGCTTGATTGGAAAACAAACGACGTTTCGTCAATGGATGCCGAAATCTTTCGCGCGCGTTACCGCCCGCAGTTGGCGGCTTACTGGAAAGCGGTCGGGGAAATTACGCGCCTTGAAGTGGAAGCCGGTTTGTTCTCGACCGCGCTGGGCCGTCTGCTGCTTTACTCCGCGGAGGAACTGCAAACCGAATGGCACCGGCTGGAACGACTTCCGCCCGCGCAACTCGAAGATGAAATTCGCCCGGATGCGCCTGATGGCTTTTGACGGAAGGACACAACCACTAAAATGGGCCGGGCTACCTCGCTGCGTTCAACGCTGACTAGCTTTCGCGCTCGCCGCGGATGAATTGCTCGACACAGCGATACGCTTCGTCGTCGGTCATTTGCACGGGCGGATGCTTGGAAAAGTAGGCGGAGGCGGAATGCAACACGCCGCCGATCCCTCGATCCAGCGCTAGTTTGCAGCAGCGGATGGCGTCGATGGCGACGCCGGCTGAGTTCGGCGAATCTTCGACGGAAAGTTTCACGTCGATTTCCATCGGCACATCGCCAAAGAGCCGGCCTTCAACCCGAATAAAAGCAATTTTATTGTCGAGTTGCCACGGCACATAATCGCTCGGGCCAATGTGGATATTTTCGTCTGCCAGACGCTCACCAGTGACAGATTGCACCGCTTCAGTTTTGGAAGTTTTCTTAGAGGCCAGCCGGGTGCGGTTCAGCATGTTCAGGAAATCGGTGTTGCCGCCAGTGTTCAATTGGTACGTGCGCACAAGTTTCACGCCGCGCTTGCGAAAAAGATCTACCAGCGCCCGATGCACGATCGTGGCGCCCATTTGCGCCTTGATGTCGTCGCCGATAAGGGGGAGATTTCTATCGGCAAAACGCTTTGACCACGTCGGATCGCTGGCGATGAAGACCGGGATATTGTTGACAAAGCCCAAGCCGGCTTCGAGCGCGCAGCCCGCATAAAATCGGGTGGCTTGTTCGGAGCCTACAGGAAGATAATTGACCATCAGTTCAGCAGAGGAGTTTTTCAGCTCGGCGATGATCTCTTCGCGAATGGATTCTTTCTCCAGTGGAAGAAATGTGCGCAGGGGGTCCTGATCACGCATGTGCGGAGCGTAGCCGTCCAGAACGCAACCCATTTTTACGATGGCGCCGGTGAGCTTGATCTTTTCGCAGAAAACCTTTGTGCAATTCGGCGGCGAGAAAATGGCTTTGCTTACGTCCAGCCCGACTTTGCGCCGGTCGATGTCAAACGCGGCCACGATCTCAATGTCGCTCGGGCGATAGCCGCCGACCTGCCGGTGCATCAAGCCGATGCGAGTGCCGTTGGCGGAGGAGCCGTCATAAAAATTGATTCCCTGGACAAGAGAGCTGGCGCAGTTTCCAACCCCGACGATGGCGATTCTTATTTTTCTCATTTCTAAATTGTTAAAACTGCAAAGCTACCTGAATTAGATTATTCGGAGCAAGACACAAGTTAGGCCGTTTCAATCACGATAGGCTGCGCCTGCCCTTTGGCTCTAAATACTGCAAGCGCCGAATGTGTCCGAAGTCGCGCCAGCTTGCAAGACCTGATATAAGGGCAAGAGTCACAGGCATTCCTGGTCCAAGGAAAGCCGTCCTAAGGAGACAAACCAATGTGTTCGAAGTTCGCGGCCATCAGCATGCTGAGCGCTGTCGTTTTGTCCGCTTTTTCGAAAATACTCGGTGCGGCCCCTGCTTACACGATCGAACAGGCAGTCGCTGTCGCCCAGGAGCGCAACCCCGAAATCCTGATTGCGCGCAAGAAAGTGTTGGCAGCGCGCGGCAGTTTCATCGAAGCGCGCTCTGGCTTTCTTCCCTCGCTGACCTCCAGCGGGCTGTACGATAAACGACAGACTCAGAGCGAGACGAACCTTCGACAGGAAGATTACAACGCAATACTGAAGCTGGAACAAAACCTCTATACCGGCGGCGCAGTAACCAGCCAGGTGGCAATCGCGCAGTTGAACATCGCCAAGGCAAACTACGAGCTTCAGGAAATTGTCAGCCGCGTGACGATGGATGTGCGAATCGCCTTCAACGAATTGCTGCTAAATCGGGCCAAGGTCCGCGTGCGCGAAGATTCCGTGCAGGTGTTGGACGAGGAACTCAAGAACCAGCAGGAGAGATTTAGCGCCGGCATCGTGAGCAAATTGAACGTTCAACGAGCCGAGGTAGCCCTGGCCAACGAGCGGCCGGAACTCTTCAACACGCAGACCGACTTGAAAAACTCCTACCTACGACTGGCGGAACTTTTCGGCGCTGATTTGCGCCCGGGAGCCCAGGCGCCGGCATTTGAGATTTCCGGCGAATTGCAATATCGACCGAACCACGCGGATCTAAACGGTTGCCTCGCCCGCGCCGACGCGAATCGGCCGGTCATCAAAGCGCGGCAGAAAGATATCGAGATCGAAGACCGCCAGTATGTTCTAGATCGGAGCGCGACGCGTCCGCATGTTCGCGCTTTTTCCGGGTACGAAGTTTACAGCGAGCGTGATCCGGAAGTAGGCCAGGAATTTAACTACGGCGGTGTCGTAGGAATAAACGCAACGTGGAACATCTTCGATGGGTTCGCGACCAAAGGGCGCATGCAAGCGACGCGCGCCCGGCGCGAGGCAGCCGTTCAAGCCCTGGCAGCAGCGCGGCGGAGCGTTGCCTCAGAAGTGCGCAGCGCGTTTTTCGATCTTCAACAAGCCCAGCGGGTGCTCGAAAGACGCGCTGCGCACTTCTGAGGCAACGCTCCGCCGCGCTGCT
>WNFU01016344.1_pt1 | contig 10747 bp, 9 predicted proteins | sample 5400121 | NCBI WGS metagenome assembly WNFU01 (sample SAMN13153360, study PRJNA577476) | soil metagenome | isolation source: 100 cm soil or saprolite under grassland replicate 1 | place: USA:California | collected 2016-06-15
CCTGCCGCCGGGTGGCGGCGTCAGGACTTCCGAGCCCTTGCTTGAGTGTTGCAAGCTCCGCATCGGTGGGAGCGCGCTGGTCTTCCGCGACGAGCATGCGCTCGCCGAGTGCTGGCTGAGCGCTCGCGGTCGTCGCAACGAGCGTCACCGCGAGGAGGTACGCGCGCATCCGCTACACGCGTCGAGCGGCGCGGCGCTCGGCGGAATACTCCAGCATCTGCGTCGTCAAATCGCAGGGATACGAGATTCGCACGTCGACTATCGTTCCCGCGTCGTCGCAGACGGCCTCGAGCTTGGGCATGACGAACGCGGTGTAGGAGGGCAGCCGCAAACGGTCCACGCGGGCGACGATCTCGTCGCGCAGCTCGGGATCGAAATGAACGCCGTAGGATTCGAACAGCTCCTTTGCAGCAGCGTAGTCCCCTTCTGATTTGATCCGCTGTACTTCGGCGAGAAGGAGGCCGACCCCTTCTCGGAACGCCTGGACATCGGTCATCACGTAAAAGGTCTTGTTGCCGCGGCGCCGCGCGTCGACGGCGGAGGTGTGCGCCATCAACCAGTGCACGATCGTCTGGCGGTTGCGCATGTGATCTTCCTCGAGATGCGTGCCCTCGCGCACGCGCCGCAGCTGGAGGAGCGCGTTACGCGCGTAGGCCTCGTACTCGGCACGAACGATCTCGGCGTGGTGCTCGGCAGAGACGATGCCGAGATCGGCGAGATGCGGATCGGCGATGAAGTACAGGGCCACGAGATCGGCGCGTGTCTCTTCGAGCGCCGAGTACTGCTCCTTCAGGATTTCCTGCGGCGGCACGACGACTGCCTCCGCCATGCGACCGGATCCGTGGCCCAGCACTTCGTGAATCTCGGTCGCAAGCTCGCTCGCAAAGAGCCCCCACTCCTTCGCGCGCGCGTGCTCCACGTCGCTCCAGCAGAACTCCTCGCGGAAGCTGTCGAGCGTCGATTGCTCGTACGCTTCGATGACGTTCGAGAGCGACACCGACTTGCTGCCATACTGCTCCCGGATACGCTGATCGTTTGGCAGATTGACGCCGATGGGCGTCACTGGGCCGGAGTCGCCCGTCTCGACGACCACCTCGATGGCGCGCGCGGAAATCCCCTGCACGTCGGGCTTTCTGTAGCGCGGATCGATCGGCAGATGATCCTCGAACCATTGCGCGCTCTCGGCAAGGCGCTCGATTTTAGCCGCCTTCTCTTGATTGACGTAGTAGACGACGCCTTCCCATGCGCCTTTGACTCCGCGCGCGTCCATGTAGACCTCGATGAAGCCGTTCATCGTGTCGACCACGGAGTCGCGGTTCTGCACCCAGGCAATATCGAACGCCTCGCGCTCCGATTCCTCGCCCGTCTCGTACCAGCGAATGAGCGCGTCCAGTGCGGCAGCAAGAGAGTCCGGTGCGTGCGCAAGCGCCGCGCGGAGATGACGCACGACTCGAGAGATTTCTGCATCGTACCGCCCACCGATTCGATACACCTCCTCCACGATCACGTTGTCGCGCTTCACGACGCGCGAGTTGATCGGGTGACGCTCGGCGAACCCGGCGAGATCGGCTGCGCTGACGCCGTCATACAGATTGTTCGCGCTTGCGGTCAGAATGTCGCGCCCTGCACCGGGAGTCTTGCACGTGACCAGCGGGTCGAAATCGGGGTCGAGAAACATCGGCGCAAATTCTCGAATGAGCGAGGCGATCGACGCGTGGCCGTCAAGTGAGAACCGCGCGCCGTGCCGCGCCGCCGATTGCGCGGCGGCCACCAACTGGTCGAACGACAGCCGCAGCACGAATTTGCGCGCCGTGAGGTTGTTATACGGCCCGCTGTTAATCCAGAACAGCTTCGTGTATCTCGTGATCTCGTCGCGTATCTCGGGGTCGAGACCACCCGAGTGTGTAACGATCTCTTCGAGGATATCGCGCATCGCGAGGTTGTGGCGATAGCGCTGGTCGAAGTAGATGTCGCGTCCCGCAAGCGCGGCCCGATACAGATGCCACACCAGAACCCTTTCCTTCGGCGTGAGCTTTTCGAAACCATCTGCGTACAGCTGGACGACGGCTGCGTCGTCGATTTGCTCGAGGCGGTACCGGCGCTCAGTGACGGAATGCGGGGGAAGGGTCGGATGCGCCATTCGTTTGCCCTTAAAGCGGGACTTCTACCCGTTCGCCATGCTGCGGCACGTGCACGCGCCAGCCGAAGGTGGATTCGATCCGTTGCTTCAACGCGTCCTGCGCCGGCGGTTCGCCGTGAACCAGATACGTCGTCGCCGGTGGAGTCGTGAACGTTCGCAGCCACTGCACGATCTCGGCGGCATCGGCATGCGCAGACATGCTGTCCAGTTTTTCGATATGTGCCGCCACGAGCACCTGCTGCCCGTGGATCTTGATGGTCTTTGCGCCGTCGATCAGTTGACGCCCGCGTGTCCCTTGTGCCTGATAGCCGACGAACAAGATGGTGTTGCGGGCATCGGGCAAACACGCCGCGAGGTGATGGAGCACGCGGCCGCCTGTGGCCATGCCACTGGCGGAAATCACGATGGCGGGACCGTGTGATTGCGTGATCTCACGCGACTCGTGCGAGGACACCACTGGCTGCATGCGTGCGACACAGAAGCCGCACGCCTCGGAATGCTGGCTGCGCACATTCGCGTCGAGCTCTGCTTGATGCTTGCGGTAGAAGTCCAGCGCGCCGAGCCCCATCGGACTGTCGACGTACAGCGGTACCGGCTTGAGCCTGTTCTGATTCTCGAGCTGGTTGAGCCAGTAGAGCAGTTCTTCGACTCGCCCCACGGCGAAGGCCGGAATAATCACTCGTCCACCGCGTTCGATGGTTTGCGTGATGATTCGCTCGAGCGCGGACGCGTCATCGGTATGCGGATGTTCCCGGTCTCCATACGTCGACTCGACGAGGATCGTTTCAGCGTCGGGCGCAGGCTGCGGATCCGGCAGAATCGGCCGGTTGTAGCGGCCGAGGTCTCCCCCGAACAGCAGCCCTCGACCCGATCCATTGACGCGTGACAGCCGCACGAACGCCGATCCCAGCAAATGGCCGGCGTCGACGAATTCCGCATGCAAACCGGGTGCAATGTCGATGCGAGTGGCAAGCGGAATTGTCTGAAAGAGCGTGAGCGCCGTCAGGGCGTCGGCTTCGGTAAACAGGGGCAACGCCGGCGAGTGCTTCGAGCAGCCGCCGCGATTGGCAAGTCGGGCGTCTTCTTCCTGCAACCGTCCGGCGTCCGGCAGCACCAGCGTGCAGAGGTCGAATGTGCCCGAGGTAGCGAGAATCCGTCCTCGGAAGCCGTTGGCAACCAGCCGGGGCAGCATGCCTGAGTGGTCGATGTGCGCATGCGTCAGCAACACCATCTCAATGGATGCCGGATCGACCGGGAACGCCGCCCAGTTGCGGCGACGGAGCTCGTACAACCCTTGAAATTGCCCGCAATCGATGAGAAGCCGGTGCCTATCAACCTCTAATAGGTACTTCGACCCGGTGACCGTCCGCGCCGCGCCGAGAAACGTCAAACGCGCCATCTCAACGACTCTACTAAAATCGCTGAATGGCTCGACCTGCTCTGACTGTTATTGCGTGCACACTTCTGGCCTCGACCGCCGCTGCACAGAACCGCACACTGACCATCGATGATTTATACGATCCCCAGAAACGCATCGATTTTTCAGGCGGTGCTCCAACAGGTCTGTCGTGGGTTTCCGACACACATTACTTGTGGCCCAAACCAGCCGAACGCGGACTGGTCGACTGGATCAAGGTGGATGCCGTCTCGGGCACGAGTGCGCCGCTTTTCGATGCCGCTAAGATGCGCGCGGCATTTGACGCGCTGCCCGGGCTGACGGCCGAAGATGTCGCTCGCCTTCCAAATCAGCGCAGCCTCGAATTCAACCGTGACCACACAGCCGTGGTTCTGTCCATTGCGGATGATTTGTACTACTACCAGTTCGGTCAGGACCGTGCGGTTCGACTGACATTCGACCCGTACGAAGAAGAGGAATTCTCGTTCAGTCCCGACGCACGCCAGGTGTCCTTCATCCGAAAGAACAACGTTTACGTTGTCAACGTGGAGCAGCAGAGACAGGAGCGGCAGCTCACCACGAGCGGCGGCGAGCAACTTCTCAACGGGAAGCTGGATTGGATCTACCAGGAAGAGATCTACGGCCGCGGAACCTACCGCGCATACTGGTGGAGCCCTGATTCATCACATCTCACCTTTCTGCAGCTCGATGAGCATCCAGTTCCCGAGTTCACGATCGTCGATCACATTCCTACCCAACCGCGCGTGGAGATGGAGGAGTATCCGAAGCCTGGCGATCCCAATCCGCGCGCAAAACTCGGGGTCGTTTCCGCCGCCGGCGGCGGCGTGCAGTGGGTCGATCTCGCGAAGTATTCCCCGAATGAATTCCTGATCGTCGATGTGAGCTGGACGCCGGACAGCAAGCAGGTCGCGTATCAGGTGCAGAACCGCGAACAATCCTGGCTCGATTTGAACGTGGTGCGCACAAGCGGCGACGATCCGAAGACGCTGCTGCGCGAAACGACGAAAGCGTGGGTGAGTCCGAACGGGTCAGCGAAATGGTTGAAGGACGGATCGTTCCTGTGGCCCAGCGAACGAACCGGGTGGGAGCACCTGTATCACTACACAGCAGACGGCACACCTCTCGGCGCTGTGACCAGTGGCAACTGGGACATTCGAACGCTGCACGGGGTGGATGAAACAAGCGGCTGGATCTACTTCTCCGGAACCCAGCACAGCTACATCGGCGGCGATGTGTACCGGGTGAAGCTCGATGGCTCGTCTCTCACGCGGTTGACGCAAAAGGCCGGAACGCATCGCGCGAACTTCAGTCCAGAGTTCGCGCTCTTCATCGACAGCTGGAGCGACGTCAGCACGCCTCCACAACTACGGGTGCTCAAGGCCGACGGCAGCGAAGTCCGTGTGCTGCACGAAAGCCGCATTCCGCAGCTCGCGGAGTTCAAACTCTCGACGCCGGAGTTTCTGCAGGTGAAAACGCGCGACGGCTTCGTGATGGAAGCGATGCTGATCAAGCCGGTGGACTTCGACCCCTCGCGAAAGTACCCGGTGATGCAGTTCACGTATGGCGGTCCCTACGCCCCGAGCGTCGTCAACGCGTGGGGCGGGACGACGCGGATGTATTACCAGATGCTGGCGCAGCGTGGCATTGCCGTGTGGGTGTGCGACAACCGTTCAGCGAGCGGCAAGGGCATCGGCGCCGCGTGGACCAGCTACAAGAATTTCGGCGAGCAGGAGCTGCGCGACGTGGAAGATGGTCTGGCCTGGTTGAAGAAACAGCCCTGGGTTGACGGGTCGCGCATTGGAATCGATGGGTGGAGCTTTGGCGGGTTCATGGTGACGTACGCGTTGACGCACAGTCAGGGCTTTGCGATGGGCATTGGAGGCGGCAACGTCACCGACTGGTCGCTGTACGACAGCATCTACACCGAGCGCTACATGCTGATGCCGCAGAACAATCCGGAAGGCTACCGGACGAGCTCTTCGCTCGCCGCGGCGAAAAACCTGCACGGCCAGCTCCTGCTCATTCACGGCGTCATCGATGACAACGTGCACATGCAGAACACGTTGAAGTTCGCTTACGAGCTGCAGAAAGCCGGGAAGCCGTTTCAGTTGATGGTGTACGAGCGATCACGGCATGGCGTCACCGATCCCGACCTTGTGAAACACATGCGGCAGATGATGCTCGACTTCACGATGGACTCGCTCGTAAACCGAGTAAGCGGGCGAGCGGTGACGGAAGCGCGATAGACCGATCGCGGGGGCAAGGCCCGCGCGACATGCCTGCCTACGAACGCAACGTCTGTAGCGCGGACCTGATGCGCCGCTGTTTTACAGGTACGCGAGGACCGCGGCGAGCGCTTTCCCGAGAACAAATACCAGCGACTTCATCACGGGAACGAGCGATCCGCCTTCGGCCACTTCGCCCGCAACGAGAGGATCAGTCAGCAGCAGCCACAGCGAGACGGCGGCAACCGGTACGGCCAGAAGCGCCCCGAAGCCGACAACGTTGAACGTCGTCCGCACGAATCGAGTCCGCCGGGGTCTACGGCTGAAACCATCGAGGGAAGGGTGAGGGGTTGCCATGACGGCTGCCGGCCGGTATTTAGCGAGGACCGTACCAAACGCCTGCTGACGCTAAATCCCTGTCGCTGTTCCACTTAGACGGCGCTTGTCGGGCAATGGTTGCCACGCGGTGTTCGCTGATGGGACGACGCCGAATCGTTCCGAACACGCCGCTGACGGACGGCTGATGACGCACATCTAGCCGCAGATGGACGCGGATGGACGCAGATCCAGCCGCAGATCCAGCCGCAGATAGACGCAGATGGACACAGATGGGGGTGATTAATGCAGTACAAACTTGGAAAGCTCCGGTAGGTGACCGCTGACCATGCCCACACTTACCATCGCGCTGATCGCGGACACCTTTTTCGACGGGCAAGGCGAGGCACGGCTCGTCCGACACTTGCGTGAGGCGCGGTCGCGCGGTGCGGAACTAGCCGTTTTGCCGGAGCTGCCGCTGAATCCGTGGTCACCGGCGTCGAAATCGTCACGAGACGAGGACGCGGAGCCGCCCGCCGGACCGCGGCATCAGGCGTTAAGCAATGCAGCCCGAGCTGCGGATCTGGCGGTCATTGGCGGCGCAATCGTCCAGGATCCGCTCAGCGGCCGGCGCAACAACACAGCGCTTGTGTTCGACCGGATGGGCGCCCTCGTGTCCTCGTACCGAAAGGTTCATCTCCCTGAAGAGAATGGATTCTGGGAGGCACACCATTACGAGCCTGGAGATGCGCTCGCGGCCGTAATCGAAGCCTTTCCGATGCGGCTGGGCATCCAGATTTGTTCGGATATCAATCGCCCGGACGGCTCGCAACTGCTGGCGGCGCTCGGCGCCGAGGCCATCATCAACCCGCGCGCATCGGAGGCGGCGACATTCCATCGGTGGAAGGCCGTCTTCATCGCGACTGCGATAACCGGCAGTGCCTACGTGCTGTCGGTTGCTCGCCCGCGAGAAGAGTTCGGCGTTCCGCTGGGCGGTCCGTCCATTGCAGTGGCGCCGACAGGCGACGTGTTGCTCGAGACGACCGAGGCGTTGTCGCTCGTCACATTGGATCGTAACGAGGTCGCACGAGCCCGCGGGCAATATCCCGGCTATCTGGCGATGCGAGCTGACCTTTACGCCGAAGGTTGGAGCCGCGTGAAGGCAACACGATTACCGCATCAACAGCCCTCCGCGCAGGCGTGACCCGAGCGTCGTCGCTGGTTCTCGCAGTTACAAGCGGTCGAGATTTTCCTTGCCGATCACCACGTTCCAGCCAAGCAGCTCGTACTGCGCGTTGGGCCCGGCCGCAAGCAAGATACCCTCGTCGACAAGACGACGTTGATACGCGCGGTGCGCCTCCTGCACTTTCAAGACGTCTTCCAAAGGCTTGCGGTAACGCACGATACACATCGCATACATAGCACTCACATTGTCGTCGCGCCAGACGGGACGCGGCAAGAGCTCAGCTCCGGTATCCGCGCCTATCTGCGGTTCATTTGCGGTTCATCTGCGCCTATCTGCGGTTCATCTGCGGCCTATCTGCGGTTATCTGCGGTTATCTGCGTCTCTGACGCAGCAGTTCGCCCAGCACCCACGACACCACAAGCAGCGCGATAACTGCGACCAATACGACGAGGAGCGGCCGGCCCATCACGCCTCCCCTCGTGTGCGAAAGAGCTCTGACACAAGCACCCCCACCAGAAATACCGAGACGGCGCCGACGACGTTGAGCCAGAGAAAGGCGACCTTGGTGCTCGTCGCGACGTACCCCACAGCGATCATCCCCGCAATCACACCCGCGAACGCGCCATGACCGTTTGCGCGCTTCCACCAGATGGCGAGCAGAAACACTCCGAGAATCGAACCATAAAAATACGAGCCGAAGCGATTGACGACCTCGATGAGCGAGCCGAGCTGCACCGACCAAATCGCGATGACCGAGGCAAACACGCCCCAGAAACCTGTCGTGACACGAGACACCCTCAGAAAGTGATGGTCATCGGCCTCGCTCCTGATCCAGCGCCGATAGAAATCGATCACCGTCGCGGTGGAGAGCGATGCGAGCTCCGCGGAAATCGTCGACATCGCGGCAGCGAAGATGGCGGCCAGAATCGCGCCGACGAGCCCAACCGGCAGATACATGGTGACGAACGTGGGGAATACGAAGTTCACATCGTTGTATGAGACGTCGCCGGAGACCTCCCGCACGATCGCAACGGCACTCGCGCGGATGTTCCTCACTTCCTGATCCCACGCCTTGAAGCCTGCCTCGGTAAACGCGCTCGCGGCCTGATTGCCGGCTCGTCTGGCTAGTGCGTATTGCTCGGCAGCCGCGCCTCGCTCGGTGACGGCATGCTGAAATTGCTGCTCGATGTCCCCGTACTCGGAAGCGCGCGGGCTCGCGAGCACCTCGCTGTCGTGCGCGCGATTGAAGAGCAAAGGCGGCGGCGTGAACAGGAAGAACACGAACATCAGCACGCCGATCGCCAGGACCAACGCCTGGAGAGGAATTTTCCAGTACGCGCTCATGAAGAGCGAGATACGTCCCTCATCCACCGATCGCGCCGTGAGATACCGCTGGACCTGGCTCTGATCGGTGCCGAAGTACGATGTGAAGAGGAACACCGCCGCGATTGTTCCCGACCAGAACGTGTAGTCGTTCGTCACGTCGAACCGCCAATCGAACGTCTGCAGCCGGCCGGTGGAGCCGGCAATCCGAAACGCATCGGCGAGGCTGATGTTGTCCGGCAGCCCGACGACCAGCCCGATGAACGCCGCGACAAGGCCAAACACGATCAGATACATCTGTTTGACATCGGTCCACGTGACCGCTTGCACGCCGCCGAACATCGTATAAATGGCCGTCGGCACGCCCATCAGAAGACACGTCGTGGTGACGTTCACGCCCATGATGACCGACAGCACCACTGCCGGCGCCGAAATGACGGCGCCGCACGACATCGCGCGCGAGATCAGAAACAGGAACGCCGTCAGGCTGCGCGTCTTCGCATCGAATCGCCGCTCGAGATACTCGTACGCCGTGAACACACGCGCGTTGTGAAAAAACGGCACGAGCGTCACCGAAAGGATCAACATCGCGAGCGGGAGGCCGTAATAGAACTGTATGAAGCGCATCCCATTGACGTAGCCCTGGCCAGTCGTCCCAATCATCGTGATGGCCGAAAGCTGTGTCGCCATCACCGACAGACCGACTGCCCACCAGGGAATGCTCCGGCTCGCGAGAAAGTAGCCCTCGAGCCCTTTCGCCTTACGCGACTGGCGCAGACCGTCCAGGACGATCCACACCAGGTACGCGATGAGGATGACCCAATCGATCCAGTGCATGACACTACGGATGGCTGAAGTACTGCTGGAACCAGTACAGCGCGGATAACGTGAGCAGCCACACAACAACAATGCGCGCGTAGTGCTTGCGGACGCCGCTCATAGCTGCCGGACGCGCCGTTCCAGCCGCTGCTCGGCGTCGGTGAGCCGATCGCGACGTGCCTGCCAGTCGGCGCGATCGGTCTCGAGGAGGGCGAGCGATTGCGACAGCGCTCGTCGCGTTTCCTCGGGAGCGGGTCCGCCGAGCGTGCGGCGCACGTCGACGAAATGACGCGGGCTGAGGACCTTCTGCAGCCTCGCTTCCTCGTACTCGATGCGGCGGCCGACGAGCGCTGCCGTCGCGTTCGCAAGGGCATTCGAAAGCGACGCGTTCGGATCCTCCTGCCGCGCTTTCAGGACGAGAGCGGCAACGCCGTGCGCGAGCGCAAACGGCACGTCCTCCTCTCGAACCAGCGTGTCAGCCAATTCCGTGAGCGTTGTTCCGCCTTCGCCGGCGCGCGCGGCGAGACGCTCGGCATCGAACTCCGTGCCTCTCATCGTGGCGGCAACGAGGGTCAAAGTCCGCGTCGCGTCACGAAACATGGCTGCGACGAGCGGCTGCAAATCGTCCTCCGTGTCGACAATGTCGCCAAAAGGCGTGTTGTGCACGACGGTAAAGACTGCCTGGGCCTGGCCAAGGGCTTTGCTGGCAATGGCGCGTGCATGCTCGAGAGCAACCGGATTGCGCTTCTGCGGCATGGTGCTGCTCGACTGCACGAACCCTTCGCCGAGTCGGAGGTAGCCGAACTCCACGGTGCACCAGAGCAGCAAATCTTGCAGCACCCGGCCGAGGCCGGCGAGGAGCACGGACGTCGCCGAGACGCTCTCGAGCAGGTAATCGACCGTGGCGATGCTGCCGTAGGTGTTCCCGGTCGGCGCGCTGAACCCGAGCAGCTCGCTCGTGAGGTGCCGGTCGATGGGAAACCCGGTGCCGGTAATGGCACAAGCGCCGAGCGGATTCCGGTTCGTCACGTCGTACGCCGCGCCGAAACGTTTGGTGTCCCGCTCGAGTTGCTCGACGACTGCGAGTAAGTAGTGCGCGATCGTTGACGGCTGCGCCGGCTGGGTGTGTGTGTGGGCCGCAAAAATCGTGTCGGTGTGCCGGGACGCCAATTCGAGCATCGCCGCGCGAAGCTCCAGCACGGCGACCGCAAGGCCGCTGACGAATTCGCGCTGGCGCATGCGGTACATCGTCATGTCGATGTCGTTTCGGCTGCGCGCGGTGTGCAGCCGGCCTGCCACGTCGTCGCCGCACGTGTCGCGAA
>WNFU01009787.1_pt1 | contig 10745 bp, 10 predicted proteins | sample 5400121 | NCBI WGS metagenome assembly WNFU01 (sample SAMN13153360, study PRJNA577476) | soil metagenome | isolation source: 100 cm soil or saprolite under grassland replicate 1 | place: USA:California | collected 2016-06-15
GACCGGGCGCGACCGGTCGGCGACGCGAAGCAGCCCCCGACAGTGTCGTGCGGCCTTCTGGACCTTGCAGGTCGTGTCCGGCGTAATGGGATCGGGGAGGAGCGCGCTTAGCGCTTTCCAGAACCGATCCAGCGCCGCCCAGCCCGGCGCCGGGTCGGGCGCCTCGCCATCGCCGGGAGGGAAGGCGACGTCGGCGAAGGTGCAGAGTTTCTCGAAGGCTTCGTCGAGATCGCCCGGCCGGATGCCGGCGTCCTGAAGCTCCATGAGGAACTGCGACCCCCGCGCGCGCTCGCGGTCCAGGTAGTCGCGCCAGGCGCGGTCGCGCACCTCGGCATCCTCGATCTCGTCCAGCTCCGTGAACCCCGGCGCCACACCGGCCTCGACGGGCCGCTCGCGGAGCAGATGGGCGCAGAAGGCGTGAATCGTTCCCGCGAAGAGCCGTTCCAGCTGGCTGAGCGCGGTCTGGAGCCGCTCGCGGCGAGCGGGGTCGTCGTCCGCGCCGAGCCGCTTTTCCAGCTCGAGCTGGAAGCGGGCCCGCAGCTCGGCCGCGGCCTTGCGGGTGAAGGTGACCGCCGCCATGCCCGTGACCTCATACACACCCGCGGCGATGCCGGCGGCCATCCGCCGCGCGAGGCTCTCCGTCTTGCCGGAGCCCGCGCCGGCCTCCACGAGGAGGTTGATGTCGAGCGCGGCCTCGATACGGTCGCGCGCCTTCTGGTCGGGGAGGCGCCGTCGCTCACTCATGCTCGGCAAGCTTCCAGTACGGCCCGAGCACGTCATTGGCGTCGTTTTCGATCTTCTGCTCCGCGCGGGCATAGACGTCGCGCCCGCACGCGCGTCCCACCTCGCAGTACTTGCAGTCGTTCTCGTCTGCGGTATGGACGAAGAGGCCCCGGCCCACGATGTCGAACAGGTCGCCGAGCACATCCTTGAGGCCTGCCGCCTTGGCGGGATAGGTGGCGCGCTCGGCCTGGCCACGAGCCGTCGGCAGGTAGTACGAGCTGGCGCTCACGCGTGCCTTCGGATCCTGGCGGCGCAGCAGCTGGGTCGCGGCGAGAGCATACAGGGCATGCTGGAGCAGGCGGCCGCCCTGGAACGTTCCCGCGTATGCGTCCGCCCGGTACCAACCCGTCTTGTAGTCGATGATTTCGTGGCTGCCGTCCGCCAGCCGGTCGATCCGATCGATGCGCCCGCGGAGGGCAAAACGAAGGCCGGCGCCCAGATCGATGATCACGGGTTCGGCCTGTGCCAGAGGCTCGCCCTCGGCGGGCCCGGCACCGAAAGAAACCTCGAACCCAAGGGGTGTACGGCCCTTTGCGGCCGCCTCGAGGCGGAGGAAGAGGTCAAGGTCGCGAAGCAGCTCCTGCCGCTCGCGGTGGAAGACATCGGTCGAGGGCGGCGGGATCAGCGCGCGGAGTTCCGCCATGCGGGCATCGGCCACCTCCCTGGCCCAAGCGCCGTGCCGCTTCGGATCAGCCTTCTCCTTCCGCTCGCGCAGCTCCCGCAGGATGGCCGCGTAGAGGCCGTGGAGGAACGTCCCGCGCGTCGCCGGGTCCAGCCAGTGATCACGATCGGGCTCGGCCTCCTCGATGGCATCGAGCCGCAGGCCGCGCTTGACGAAGTGACGGAACGGACACCTGGCGAGGTCCTCGAGTGCCGTGGCGGAGATGGCGCGACCCGTCGCGCGCGGGTCGAGCCGGGGCCCGGCCGCCGGGACGAGGCCGTCGTAGGCGGTGAGGACGTCAGACTCTCGTGCCCGCTCGGCCGCTTCTCCCTGGGCGAGCCAGGGGTAGTGGGCGTGCACGCTCGGGAGGACCACGGGTCCCAGGCCATTGAGCGCCGCAAGCCACCACCCGGCGTCGCTGATCGCGCGCTTCGGCTCGGACGGGACCAGCGACACGGGCTCGCCCAGCTCGCGATTCAGATCCTGGTACGTCCAGTCCGGGCGCCGCTCGAGCACACGCAGCGCCTGGAGGAGGAGCCAGGACGGGAAGGTCTCTCGGTGCTGCCGGAGATCGCGGCACGAGAAGCTCAGACACACCGAGCCGCCGAGCACCGCCAGGCGAGAGACCACGGCGTGGAGCGCTTCTCCCACCCGATCCGCCGAGGTCGGCAGCGCGGGGCTCAGCGCCCGCCGCTCGTCGTCGAGCAGCGCCGCGTCTTCCAGGAGCGCCGGGAACACGCGGCCCTCCTCGAGCCCGACCACGAAGGTGTGGGGGCGGCCGGCGTGCCCGGCCTGGCGCAGCATGGTGATGAAGAGATGGCCGGGGCGCGCCCGATCGGCGCCCACGGTGAGCGGCTCGATCTGGTGGCGGATCAGCGCGAAGGCCTCGCGCGCGCCGCGCTCGAGGGACCCCACGGTTCGAAGCTCCACGAGCGCATCCGCGAGGACGGCCGTCGCGGCGCCGTCCATCTCGTTCTGCTTGTTGGCGGTTGCACGCACGAGCGTGACGCAGCCGTCGATCAGCTCACTCAGGGGCAGGCGACCGTCCCCCGCCGTTGGCGGGACGAGCGCCAGGATCTCGGCGATCCAGGCGCCCAGTCGTTCGGCCTGCGCCGCCCGCTCGACGTAGCGGGTTCGCGCCTCGTCGTCGTTCTCGACGTCGGTGGCGCGCTGCCGGTACGAGTTGGCGAGGCCTGTCATGGCCGCCGCGTAAGTCTCGCGTCCCCATGTCGCGTCGGACTGCGCGAGCAATCGCGCGGCCTGGCCGGCCGAGGGGCCGTCAGCTAGATCCAGCTGGACATCACCGGACTGGAGCAGGCGGCGGAGGCCGGCCGCCGGGAAACCGCCCTCTACCCACTCGGAGAAGGCCAGCAGGGCGCGCGCCGGCCGCGTCAGCGCGACCGGGAGGCCGGGGCCGACGGTCATGGGCCAGGAGTGGCCCTGCGCCTTCTCCCACAGGAGCGTGGTGTAGTCAGCCGAGGCGCAGGCCACTTCGACGTGGTCGAGGGGGGCGCCGCTCTCGAGGATGCGTCGAAAGACCTCCTCGACCTCGGCTTCCCGGCCACCGGCGCGGAACATGGCCAGGCTGCCGTCACCCTTCGGTACCGGCGCCTCGCCCGGTCGCATGAGAAAGGCGAGCAAGTCGGAGTCCGTGCGGGGCGATGGCTCCTGCGGCTCGACCGCGCTGGTCAGGCGTGCGGGCTCAGGAAGGCCGGGGATTTGGAGCGTGTGCGGCGTGATCCGGGGCGCGGGGAGCTTGTCCAGGAGCGCTTGCTGGAGCGGAGCCCAGATCGTGCCCGGCAGCTCGATCCAGAGATCCTCGGGGCGGACGTGGCAGATATCGAGATGCCGGAGCGCCTCGCGGTAGACGTCGGCGGTATCGGCGAGCTTGCGCGTCGCCAAGTGCTCCTCGTAGGCGGTGAGCAGGGCCTGAAGCTCGGCATGTTTGGCGGCCATCGTGAACGCCTCGGGGCGAAGATCAGCCGCACGCATCCCCGCCATGCGGAGCTCGCGGATCGTGGCCCACAACGCTTCGGCCATCCGCGGCTGTTCGGCCATCTCCCGGAAGTAGACGGGGATCACGCCCGGCAGCTCGAGAAGCAGCCGTGTGATCAGGGCGGGGCCGATCTCGTCTGGAGCAGGATCGATTCCGCGCTCGACGAGGAACGGTGCCGCCATCGGTAGGGCGAGATCGATCGGGGTGGTGAAGCGGAGGTTCGCCCAGCTCGCACCTGTGAGCGCGAGCCGCTCGCCGAGCGTGTGCCCGAGGGCGTGTGAGGGCACGACCACCCACTTGGCGCGGGTGCGCTCGGTGCGGCAGAGCTCAGCGAGCTGGGAAGGGAACGGGTCCACGCGCCCAGGCTACCCGAGCAGCCGATGGCCGCGACGGGACGCCTCGTCGAACCGGGCCTCCAGCCGCACGTTCGCGCCGCGGCAGCCCGTGACGACGTGCGCCGCCCATTCGAAGTACTCTCGGCGTCGCGTGGTATCCCAGTCGACCGGCGGGCTCTCGATGATCGACCGCACGTTGCTCATCTTATCGGCGATCTTGATCAGCTTGGCCCGCCGTGACTTGTGGCGGGCCGTCTCGATCTGCAGGCGCGTGCGTTCTTGTTTGGGCAGCCGCTTGTCGTCGGTGACCTCTGCCACGAGTGCCGCGACCTCCGCCCCGAACTCGACTTCGAGCTCCTCCTTGATCGTTGGGGTGTCCTCAATCGTGTCGTGGAGCAGGGCGCCCAGCACGGCGAGCCGGTCCCTACCCCGGGTCGCCTCCGCCACCAAGAGGGCGACCTCGGTGAGATGGTTGATGTAGGGCTCGGCAGCGGCGCCCTTACGCCGCTGATCGCGGTGCCTGCGGGCTACGAAGTTCAGGGCTCGCATTAGGGTGACGACGACGTCACTCATCAGCGCTCCTTATTGCGGCACGAAGGTGATGACGAGGCCGGCCAGGGCGACGGCCTTCGCGTGCCATCGGCCCCGCTGCCGTCCCGAATGGCCGCGGCACGAGCGCCGCCCGCGGCCCCGAGTAGGGCGCCCAGGAAGGCGAGCTGAACCACCTCGCGGCCGGCCCGACGCATTACGACCGCTGCGCCCCCGGGCGTCTAAAGTGCGGGGGCGTTTGCTCCGACAGCGGCAAAGGTACCCGCATCGGTAGCCGCCGCTGCGGAGCAAGCTTGCGCGCGAGGGCCTCGGCGTCCAGCCGGAGCGCATCCCGTAGTGCGGCCGGCTCCAGGACTTCCGCCTCCGGCCCGAAGCCCAGGATCCAGCGCCGCACTTCGAGGGTGTCGGCTACGCGGAGCGTCATCTCCAGCAGCCCGCCATCGAGCTCGCGAAACTTCTGGGTCGGGTGCCACAGGCGGTCGCGGATATAGCGTGCGAGCGGGTGCGCGAAGGCGACCTTCACGGTGACGACGTCGCCGCGGATGATGCCCCAGGCGCCTTCGAGGTACTTGTCCACGTCGAACTTCTCGGGTGTGTCGAAGCGCGCGGCTAGCACGGCGCACTCGCGGATTCGCTCCATGGCAAAGATGCGGATCGCCTGGCGGAGGTGGCAGTAGCCCACGAGGTAGAAGCCGCCGCCGTGGAGCGTGAGGTGATAGGGATCCACGCGACGGTCGGTGACCTCGTCGCGGCTCATGGAATAGTAGCGGAGACGCAGGCACCGGCGCTCCAGGAGCGCGCCCTGGATCGCCGCGAAGTGCTCCGCCGCCGGGGCCTGCAGCTTGGCGCCCAAGGTGCGCACGCCGATCGTGTCGCGCATGCGGTCGATGAGGCCGAGGGCGTCCTTGCTGAGCACGCTCCCGATCTTCTCGAAGGAGGAGGTGATGGCCGGGCCGAGCCCGCCGACGCCGGCGGGCGCGAGCAGATCGCGGCTCATCAGGAGGGCGGCCAACTCGGCGAGGGTAAGCTTGAGCGGCAGCCGCCGCTTGAAGGTGTCATCGACCCGCCAGACTGACCGCCGCCCGTCGGCGTCCTGCTCGTCGTAGATGGGGAATCCGGCGTCCTGCAACACGCGAAGGTCGCGCCAGATGGTCCGGACGGCACAGTCGAGGTCACGCGCCGCGTCATCGACCACGACGCCGGCCGGCCGGTCGAGGAGTTGGAGCAAATGCCACTGCCGGGTGAGCTGGTTCCCGCGCGGCATAGCGCCCGCTGATTCTGGGCGGCTCGATGGAGGCTGTCAATAGTTCAAGTGTCCAAGGACTGATGTCCTTACTGTTCGGCCACGACGGGGAAGGCCATCAGGTGGGCGACCCGATCGTCGGCGATGAGGGCGGCGCCCGCCGTCTTCTCCCCGATGAGTCGGTACTCGGTCCCGAGCCCGACCGCCCGCGTCGCCTCGACGGGACAACCCGAGAGCCGGCGGAGCACCGCGCTCGGGCTCGGCGTGAGGCGGACGCTGGGTTTCCGGCGAATCGCATCCGCCGCGTACCCGGCGCAGAGGCGCGGCCAGACCCGCCCGAAGAGGCTCGGGCCGGCCAGGAGATCCAGGCCGACCCAGCGGCCCGAGAGGTACACGAGCGAACCTATCTGACCCGGCACCGGCGCGAGTTCCCGGCGGGCCTCGCCCATCTCCTTCTCGTACCGCTGGTAGAAGTCGCGCATCGCTCCCGTCGGGCTCGCAACGCCATGCTCGGCGGCCTTCGACGCGAGCTCGTCCCAGACGCCGCCCTGATCGGCCATGTGCCCGCGGCCGGCGCGAACCGAGCGGGTGACCCACGCCGCCTTCTTCTGGCGCACCGAGCCGAACAGAGAGGCGTCACCGGGCGCGAAGTGGCGGCCGTCGTAGCCCCAGCGGCCCTGCTCCACGCAGCTCACGGGGATCGTCAGTTCCGACTTCGCCGCCACGAGCACCGTGGTGTTGAGCACGCGGTTCTGCTTCGCCCCGACCAGCTCCTCGCCGTCGAGGAGGAGCAACGCCTGGTCGGTGAGGTTGACGACCTTGAGCTGGGGAACGGTCCCCGCCTCGTCCACCTCCGTGATGCGCACCCGGTCGCCGGCCTCGCCCAGCGTGAGCCACCGGGGCTCGGACAGCATGGGCGCGAGCATGGGGACGACGGTGAGCGCCCCGTGCCGCAGGGGTTCGGCCGCCAGGATGTTTCCCAGCGCTCGTGCGATCGGACCGATTTCGGCGGCATGGGGCATCAACAATTCCTCCTCGATGACGCTGCGGGTTCTGTGCTGTCGAATTCACGATAGCCGGGCGCTCTGACAGGTACGGTCACAGACCGCGCGGTCCGATCGCGTGAAACGCTCCCTGAGCAGACAGCCAGGGCAAGACCGTGGCGCGTATCGTTCCCTCGGACATCGCCCGGCTGGAGCTGGCTGGCCATAATGGCCACGAGGTCGAGACGTTGCGCCGGCTCCAGGCCCGGCTGCCCGACAGCTACACGGTGTTTCACGGCGTGCACTTGACGCGGGAGTGGCCGAGCGAGACGGTGTTCGGCGAGCTCGACTTCGTGGTCGTCAACCGGGCGGGCAAGGCGCTGCTCATCGAGCAGACGAACGGGACGCTGTAGGAGACCGAGGACGGGTTGATCGCCCACTACGCCGACCGGTCCAAGAGCGTCGCGCACCAGGTGCAGCGGGCGCTCGACCACGTGCGGGAGAAGTTCCGGCGAACCCAGGGCGGCCGGGCGATCGACCTCGATTACCTGATCTACTGCCCCGCGCACCGGCTGGTGAGGGTCAACGTCCGGCAGACCTTCGAGGTCGTGCCGGACATTCACGCCCACGTGACCGGCCAGGAGAGGGTCTTCACGCGCCTGAGCGGCGGGTTGGTGCGGTTCCTCGCCGGCCTCGAGATGGACCCTCTGCGCCCTCGTGTCTACGGGACGGCGGGATCGGGCAAGATGCAGATCGCCCGGCACTTCTTCGATGAGGCCCTCCGCCGCGTCCGGCGGCCGCTCCTGGTCTGCCTCAACCGGCCGCTGAGCGAGCGCCTGAAGGTCGCCGTGCAGCCCGGCGGGCTCGTCGTGACGTTCAACGGCCTGTGCGCCCGGTTCCTGGCGGAGCGTGGCCAGCGCCCGGACTTCGACGAGGTGAGGCGAGATCCGCGGTTCTGGGAGAAGGTGTTCGAGCGCGTGATGGCCGAAGCCGTCCCCGATCAGTGGAAGTTCGACACGGTGATCGTGGAAGAAGGACAGGCCGATCTGGGCGGACATGCTCGGGCTCGTCCTCCGGGAGCCTCACGACGTGCTCTGGCTCGAGGACCCCGATCAGAACCTCCGCGACCAGAGACCGGTCGTGTTGCCCGGCTTCGTGGGCTACCGCGCGCAGATGACCTACCGATCACCGCAGTCCATCGCGCGGTTCATCCGGCGTGCGCTGCCCTTCGAGTTCGAGGCCGTGAACGAGTTGACCGGGTTCCGGGTCGGCGTCACCCAATACGACGCGCCCGGGGAACAGCCCCGCTTGGTCGCGAAGATCATCGGCGATCTCCTGGGCCGCGGCTTCTCGCACAGCCCGATCGTGATTCTCACGATGCGTCACGTGGTCACCCCCGGAGCGCCACGGTTGGTGCTCGACGGGCCCGCGCGGGTGGGCAACTCCCGGCTGCGGCGGTTCACGGGTGAGTACGATCTCCTCGGCAATCAGCTCACGACGCCCGGGCCGACCCCCTTCGACAGCGTCGGCCGCTTCAAGGGGCAGGAGTCGCCGACGGTGATCCCGGTGGACGTGGACCCGGATCCGACGGAGCAGGAGAGAGCCGACCGCCTGCTCTTCGCCGGCATGACGCGCGCCACGGTGCGCCTGGAACTGGTGATACGGGCGGCGAACCCGCTGAACCAGCGGTTCGGAGGCCAGTAGGAGGGGAGAGAAGCTGGTCGGAGCCCGAGGGGATGCCCCGTGGTGCAGCGATCGAGCATCGCGCGGTCATCGGCCCGGCGGTGGCTGTTCCTCCCGGTCGTCCTGGTTGATCTTGGCTGCCGCTTGCCGGATCTCCGAGAAGATCTGCTCGCCCCAGCCGCTCACCACTTCGATGAGCTTCGCGCTCGGGCGCTTGAACCGCGCCGTCTTCGGATGATACTTGGCGAACACCTCGGCCGCGAAGAGCACCGAGAAGACCGTGAAGGCCGCCTTTAGCATCCGCCTGACCTCACCCCCCGTTCGCGAGGCGGAAGATCGTCGAGATCACGGCGGCGAGGGCGACGCCGATGATCAGGTCGAGCAGGAGGCTCGTGATCAGCCCGAGCCAGCCGAACCGGGCGGTCATGGGAAGCCAGACCCACGGGAGCACTCATGCCCCTAGCCTATGCTCGGCTCCGCTGAAATCAAGTGCCATTGGCCGAGCCGACGTCCCGCGAGAACCTGCTCGCGACTCATATTCCGCGCCTCTCGCACCTGCAATCCTCGCCATCATGGCAACAGGCTAGCCGCCTCCTCTGACAGGTGAGGTCACAGGTGAGCCGGTGTGCCGGCCCCCAGTCCGGCCTGCGAGCCCAGGGCCGAATCGCCGTCGCCATCCAGGGGCAGTCGTTTCAGCATGTCCAGGCCGGCCGTGACCTCCCCTGTCACAGGAGTTGTGGAGACTCGGCGTGTGGAGGACGCCGATGATTGGACGGAGCGTTGGCAACGAGGGAACCCGGGTTCGCCGGGCACCGTACGAGACCCTGCCTCTGGCGGAGCCCGGCGAGGTGCATGCGTGGGCGGGGTATCCCCCGGACGATGAGCGGTACGAGACCTTCGTCGCCGACCTGCTGGGACACCTCAGCCGATGGCTCGGGGTGTCGGTCACCAACGGGATCATCGACTACACGAGCCCGACCGAGCGATCGGCAGCGCGGGGGCTGGCCACGTACGGAGGATGGATCGATCCGAGCCTCGAGCATGTGGGCAGCGCGTCCCGTGAGAGCATTCTCCCCGAGGTGATTCAGGACTCACCCTGCCACGTCACGCTGCGGCGGCGCGAGTTCTCCATGATCACGCTGGATGCGCCGACGTCGTTCGCGGCAGATGAATCGCGAAGCTTCTACACGCGCGTGATCGAGCCTCTCGTGAACCTACCCCCGCGGCGAGATCATCTGTATGCGTGGCTCGACGTGATGTTCCGCTTCTGCGCGGACAAGACCGTCGGCTACTACAGCCGGTATGCGCCCGGTCCGAGGATTCGTGCCATCGCCGGAAGATACGAGGCGAGTGTGATCTATCTCCCCCTCCAGACGATCCCGACCCGGCTCGTGGAGCAGAATCAGCAGTTCCGGTTCCTCTGGCTCACCGAACGGCAGTGGAAGGCGCTCGAGGGAGCCGACGATCTCAAGCGGGGGCGGGCCGCTCCGGAGCTGCACGAGGGATGATCGAGCCTCGCCATTACGTGCCCCCGGCCGCGGGCGGCTTCCCTTGCTTGGGGAACCCCAGTGCTCTGGCCGCGGAACCGATCTTGCGCCAGAACTGAGGCCTCCGGTCATGGGCAAGGCGCCAGAGCCACATCGTGGCCCACATCGGCAGGTAATGGCCCGTGCCGGTCTTGCGGAGGAGGACCTCGCCGTCGCAGATCAGCACACCGCCAGCCTCTTCGTGACGCCTCCACGGGGTGCCGCTCCCGTTTGCCGAGCCCGCGAGTCGATGGAGCTCGGCCACCACTCGCCCGACCTCCTCGGCCAGTGGCACGCGCCGCTCGCCGAAGATGTCCGCGAGCGAGCGGTAGTACCAGAGCAGGTCGTCCCGCCCGGCGTTGAATCGCGACCAGAGCTGCTCGCCAAGCGTACGATAGTCGGCCAGGATGGCACGGGCGTTGTGGAGCTTGTCGGCGGCCGAGACGGTGAGCGCCCCCTCGTCCGACGCGGTACGGAGGTGGTCCAGATACCGATCCTTCCGCACGGGCCAGGGCTCCTTCTCGGCCCGACTGCTCGTCTCACTCTTGCCACACGACCTGACGATGGCCGCGGCGCGATCACCAAAGCGGGACCTGATGTCCGCGAGTCGCTCCTTTCCACCCTGGTCTTCGACCGCGTCGTGAAGCAGGGCCGCGATGGCGAGGTCCTCGTCGGCACCCTCCTGCTCCAGCACCAACCCGGTTACGCTCAGGAGATGCGAGATGTACGGGATCGAGGTTTTCTTTCGCCTCTGTCCCCCGTGGACGTGGAGAGCATAGATCAGGGCAGCCTCGAACCTCGCGGCGAGCAGGCTTGGGTCCGGAAGCGGGGGTCGGTCATGGCTATTTCTCCTCGCTCGCGCTGGCGTAACGGTGGCGGATCGTCCCAGAGAGAGTATCGCGCTCGACTGTGGCAGCCAAGGTCATTGCGACGTGGGTGGGATGTCGTTTCCTCTCTTGCACGGACAATTGTCTTGCCTTCGCTCG
>WNFU01009789.1_pt1 | contig 10744 bp, 8 predicted proteins | sample 5400121 | NCBI WGS metagenome assembly WNFU01 (sample SAMN13153360, study PRJNA577476) | soil metagenome | isolation source: 100 cm soil or saprolite under grassland replicate 1 | place: USA:California | collected 2016-06-15
GTCGGGATCATGGCGGCGCAGTTGGCGGGGGAGGATTTCCTGGTCGGGTTGGATCGGCAGCGCGCGGACGCGGCCGGGCAGGTGTTGACGCCGGTGCCGGGGTTGGCGTCCACGACCGCGGCGGGGTTGGCGCGGCGGACCAGCCCCGAGCAGTGGGCGGCGGTGGAGCGGGGTGTGGCCGCCGCGACCGGCACGATGATGCGGATGCTCGGCGCCCGGACCACGCAGACCCATCGTCGCGGTCATCGCCCGGAAGACCCCGCCTCCCGCCGCAGGTCACGAGCGAAACCGACCCAGGCCACGATCCCGCACACCGCGACCTCCGACCCGCCGGACTGCCTGTCTAGCAGCCCGGTAACCGCGACGCAACGATCCGTACCGATCCCACCGACACGTCTGATCCAATGACCGTGGCGGCATCGTATCCGCGGCCGCGGCCCACGCCGATCCGGTCGCCGACCTGAACTGCAGCATCCCGCCACCTCCGACGTGCATCCCGGCGAGATCTTCGGAGTCCTGCAACACCTCACCGGCACCTCCCCCGGACTGGCCGGACTCGCGAACTGCACCGGCGCCGTAGACGGTCAGCAGGTCACCGGCGTCGGCCAGTTCGGCGTCAACAGCCAGGAGGAGGGAGACTGCCGCGCCACCCCAGACAACGGGACGTAACGAGTTCGTCCTGCGCATCCCGACCACCGCCGGAACCAAGGCAGTGACCGGCGCGTACGCCGACGCCTCGGTCAACACCGGCGGCGGCCACGTTATCGAACTCAGCGAAGGACATCGCCGGTACGAGCGACGTCGTCTCGTTCGTCGGACAGTGCACCGCCGATGACCCGTTGACCAGCGTCACCTTCACCATCACCGGCCACGTCACCTGAGCTCAGGCGCCGACGACCGCTTCCCCAGCCCCCGGCATCGGCGAAGTAGTTGTCCACGTGCCTGCTCCCGTACAGGATCTGCCTGTGCGGCCGCGGGTGCTGGGTGGAACATCGTTCGTCGGGCGGGCGGTGGACTGTTGCGGTAGATCGCGGATCGTCGGTCACGACGTTGCCGCTGGTGAGGTCGTCGCCCGACGACCGGCGCTTGGCGGCGATCAGCCGCTGGACCGCCTGCCGTCCCCGCAGGGCCGCAGCGACGAACTGTTCGGGCGTGGCAGAGGTGTCGACGGACGCGTCAGTCATCTCGCGCCACTGCGCGCTCCTCCCTACCGTGTGGGCGCTGGACGCCAACAGCATCATCGTCCGCCCCGGACCGCGTCTGGTTACCGGCGTCGAAACCATCGCCGCCATCGCCCATCCAGACACCACCACTAAAATCCACCGGCTACGCCGCCCGCATCACCTGACCACAGCCACCACACGACCGTGCCGAAGAGCGAATGTATGCACCTGTCGGTTGGGGAAGGCTGCGATGGACCAGCCCGTTCGACGTCGGCCGACGGGAGTGGTATGTACCATTGTCCCAAAGATGTCGCGATGGTTGACGCCGGATTGACTGACGGTCAGTGTGCGGACCGTTCGTGTGTGGCGCCTGGTTACGGCGTCGTCGTGGGTTCGACTGTCTAGGGGCGAGCGGTGGATTCACTGTTGGTGGATACCGTTCAGCCTCGTGACTCGACCGTGCGTTCGGGTGAGCTCGAGGACTCGGTATTCTAGCTCGAGGGGATGCATCGTTTCGTATCCGGGCACGAGCCGGTCGATGCACCGCGCCCAGTAGGCGGCCTCTCGTTGGACCGGGGGTCTCGGCTGGTCGGGGTGTTCGGGTTGATGCTGCTGGGTCGGCGCTGGACCCTTGTCGTCCGAGTGTGAGCCGCGACGCACGGTGTGGCTCCGCCGCAATGTCGCGGCCATTGTCCGAATCGTCACTGGCTTTACCATCCTGCCGAGGATGACCCGATGAAAGCGTGCAGGTTTGATGTGGTGCGCCCGAGGGACTGGGCCTGTGCGATGGGCTGCGCTCTCGTCGGTGGTATCTGGGTGTTGCTGTTGTTATCCTCGTTTCCAGTGTCTGAGGGGTTCAAGAGCGGCTTCTTGGGCCCTTGGGCGTCCCGGCCGCTGTCTTTGTCGGCATGTGACGGGCGACGTGACACGGGAGGTGGATGTGTGACAGGCGACGGTGGGCTGGAGGATGAGCTGCGGACCCTTCGCAGGGGCGAGGCGGTCTACGCAGTTGATCTAGGTTCGAGGATCGGGCCGAGGTTGCGTCGGCTTGCGGCCGTGGCGGTGGACGACGATGCGGAGGTTGTCCGGCGCAAGGTGGTGGACTGGATCATGATGGCTTCGGAGCCCCTTGATGCAGAGCCACGGTTGGCGGTGCGGGCGGCCGTCGCTGTGCAGCCAGCCGATCGCGGCCGGTTTCTCGGGGAGCGGTTGGCGTGGTTGGCGGAGGAGTGGAGATGTGACCCGCGGACCGCCCGGCGGAAGGTGGATCGAGCGTTTCGACTGTTCGCCGAGGCAGTGCGGGCACACGCCGGTCATGATCCGGCGCCGAATTCTGTGTATGGCTGGCTGGTGGCATCGTTCGTCGCTGTGTTGCGAATGGATGCCGATCCGCCCGAGGCGTTGGAATTGCGACGCATCGTTGCGACGATGGACGGCCTTGCCGAGTTGGTGACGTCGATCAGCGTTCCGCGGCATCCAGATGACCGGACCGAGGGGCATGGCCTGCACGCGGAGCTACTGTACGGAGGCCACCTTGAGAGGCGGGCACAGCCGTATGAGAGTTACTTTGAGAATGTCATCACTTTGGCCTCGCCGCTGGTGGCCGATGCGGAGCACTGGTACGCGATGAGGCTGACCGTGCCGCGTGGCCAGCCGATGGCCCCGCACTATGTCCATATACCGTTCGCCCGAACGGAGTATTTCTGTTTGCGGATCCGATTCGGGCCGGACCGCATGCCGCAGCGGGTGTGGCGGCTGACGAGGGTTCCGCCGGTTGTGATCTATGACCGGCAACCGACCGGTGATCTGTTGCGGGCGGATCGGTTCGGTGAGGTGAGTTGCGAGTTTCGCGATCTAACTCCGGGGTTCGGCTACGGGATCCGTTGGGAATACTTCTAGATTCCCGGGTCCGCCGTACACGACAGGTGGGTCGTCGCACCCGGCGGGCGGCCTGTGAGACGCGCACCGTTCCGCCTGGTGATCGGGACATCGTCGACGATCAATCGACACGCTGTCCAATGGACACCGCGGATGTCCTGATTCCTGCCTTGTGGACACCCGTGGAAGGCGTCATGCTCGTGAGGGTACGCCCTTGGTAGCGGACCTGCTGATCAGGCGCGGCGCGGACGGTGACCCAGATGTACCCGCTGGCACGACTTCAGGAGCCGCTGGGGCGAGCTCCCCCAACAGCGGTCAGGCACCCGTGCGCCGCCTTCTGCCCGCGGTACGCGACCTGTAGGGCACTTGCTTACACCGCTCGGTCCTGGTGAACGGCGGCTGGCCCGACGCATCGCGGGCCAGCCGCACGTCCCGAACAGCCCGCCTCGTGCCAGTCTGGGTAGCCCACTACTCGACTGGGCGATTCGAGGCGTTCGGAGTTCTCCACGGTCCACCGTGTGCTACTAGCTGACGACCGTCAGGAGCAAGATCACCCAGACCACGATCCAGTGCGGCTGCATTGATATCACCTCCGTTCTTGGCCTGTCGGCATTGGCGTCAGCTGTGTCAGGTGGAGGACGTGGAGTACTCATGACGTGGCCGCCGGCGTCGTGTTCTCTCACGTCCCGGAGGCGTCTTCTTGCCGCCGTCGGCGGCCCTGCGGTACCGGTGCAGCCGCTGCGGCCGGACCCGGGACCGGTGCGCACCCTGGGGATCAGGCCGCTCCCTGAGGACCGCGAAGTTGATGTTGGTGGGGGATGAGAGGTCGGGCGGCCCGTGGCACACGTACCTTTTGACACGTTCGGGCCTTGGGCCTTGGGGAGTGAGATGACGCGGGACCGCACCGACAACCAGCAGGCCGAGGACCCGGCCCCGATCTCGCCCGACCAGATGTGGGTACGGCTGCGGGCTGGTGACCAGACAGTCCTTGAGGAGCTGTACCGGGAGCATGCTGAGCGGCTGCGCCGTTTCTTCCAGGGCGGGCTCCTGGACCGCGATGAGGCCGAGGACTGCGTCCACGAGGTGTTCACGCGGGCCGCAACGGCAGCCACGGCGACGGACGCGAAGGAGGTCGCTGAACTCCGACCGTGGCTGTGGGGCATCGCGAAGAACGTCCGCAGCGGGCGGAACAAGGTCGCCGCCGGGACCCGCAGCCGCCTGGCCGATCACCCGGTCGAGGTGGCCGCGGACCAGCAGCCGCACGAGGAACGGGGGTTCGACAGCTACGGCAAGTGGGAACTCGTCGCGGCCGTGTGGGAGGTCATCGAATGCCTACCACGGGCCCGACAAGCTCTGATGAAGACGATCATCAAGCTCCGCGGCCCCGATGCGGACGTCCCAAGCGCCGCGGTGGCCAAGGAACTCGGACCGGACTGGACAGCCACCCGGGTTGACCGGGAATTGAGCCGTGCCCGAGCCCAGATCCGCGTGGCGCTCGGAGTGCTCGCCGTGGCCCGGGGAATCCGTAGCTGCACCCAAGCCGTCAGCTGCGTGCACTCGCCTTCTCTCCACGGCCCCGTCCGATACGCCCAGATCAGCGCCGCGGACCGGTCCGCGCTGACCAGCCACGCCAATCCCGACTCATGCAAGAGCTGCCACCTGGTCTTCCGCAACGCGGGCCAAAGCAGTGAATGGGCCCTCGGACCCGCCGGTCTGCTGCTGCTGTCCACCTACCTCGACGGCGACGACGACGAGCGGCGCCGGGCAATCCTCGCGCTGTGGTCCCACGCGCCCTCCGAAACCGCAGCCCTGTCCGGATCAGCCACCACAGTGGTGACCATCGTCCCCACCGCGGCACTGGCAGGCCAAACCCCCACCGGACTTCTCAAGCGGGTAGCCAACAGCCTCCGCAGCGTCACCGACGCCGCCACAAGACAAGTCCTCAAGCTGCCAGGTTTCTCAGAGGCGGCGCAGGCCATCCAGAACATACCGACGGTCGCCCGCGCCATCGCCGCGGTAGCCACCGTGATCGTGGTCGCCTTCCTCACAGCCTCGCACCACCCCAAGACCACCACCAGCCCACCGGCCGCGACCATCGCGACCTTCACCGCCATGCCGTCCCCGAAGCCGGCAGCACCGCAGGCCGAGGCCCCCCATCCATCGACGTCGGCCGTGGCCCCGCCGCCCACCACCGAACCATCGACGAACCCTCCCGCACCGACGCCAACTTCGTCACAACCGCCGACCACCGAACCGTCGGCGAACTCGCCAGCACCGGCCAGTCAAGCCGCTCTGCAGCCCACCAGCACGACTACGAGTCCGGCCCCAACGCCAACTCCCTCGGCATCCACAACTGCCCCACCCCCACCCCCGCCCCCGCCCTCGACTTTCCCCATCGCCATCAACGCGAGTGCCACGTCCTACGTAAACATCGCGATTTCGGACGACCCGACGTGGAAAGATGCACACACGGAGCAACACTTCAGCCTCCCTCCGGGAACACACCAACTGAGAACCTTGGGAGGTCCCTCAATACCATTCGACGTCACCGCTGCCGGCCGCATCGACTACGACCCGAAGTACGACCCGATCTTCACCGGCCGCGGCACCGCCACACTCGCCGTCCACGGCACCGCCCGCATCACCGCGAACATCACCGACACCTCCTACACCGCCTACAGTATCGCCGGTAATTACACCGGCCGTGACCGGTCCCCTGAACTCGTTCTCGTCCCCGGCCCGCACGGCATAGGCCTGGACGGCCGATTCGGGTGGATACAGTTTGACGTCACCACCGCCGGCCGCATCGACTACGACCCGAAGTACGACCCGATCTTCACCGGCCGCGGCACCACCGCACTCGCCGTCCACGGCCTGCCCATAACCATCGACGCCCGCTCAGCAACGTTCGCCAGTTTCTCCATCCCCGGAGTAACGGGTCCGGTGGATGCACGGCAACTGCACACATTCAGTCTTCTCCCCGGAACACACCAAGTTGTTCCCTCGGCCGGCGCGACCATTGCGTTCAGTATGACCACGGCAGGGAACGTCGATTATGACGCCAGTCTGGACGATATCCTGGATGGGCGAGGTACACCTACGTTGTTGTTCCGCGGTCCGACTTTGGGGTTGTTGTTGCTGTTTGTGCTTGGGGGTTGTTACTTTTGGCACTTGGCCGGACGCGATAGTCCGCTACTACTGACTGTGGGTTTGGTGGATCGAGAGGCGGTAAGCCGCCGGATCAGGACCCGACCAAGGCGGACCAAGGCGCGGCTGATCGGCATCCCCGCCCGCCTGATCCGGCACAGCCGAGGACTCACCCTGCGACCACCCCCCGGCCACCCGCTCCTGGCCGAGATCCTCACCCGCATCCGCGCACTGCCCACCCCGACCTAACCCCCCCCGGCCTACCGGCCCCGATCCACCACCGGAACCCGCGAACCCGGCGCGCCCACCCGGGCCACCATCACGCCCGAACACCCAAACAACCCCGACAAAGATCAACAACACCAGCCGAAGATCAACTCACCCAGCTACTCGCGGATTCGGGTCTGAAGTGCCCCTGTTCTGAGCCGGCCCGGGGCGGTCAGTCCGGCTGGCAGGTCGGGCACCAGAACAGGTTCCGGCCGGCCAGCACCTCGGTACGCACCGGCGTGCCGCATACCAGGCAGGGCATCCCGGCCCGGCGGTACACGTACACCTCGCCGCCGTGCCGGTCCCGCCGGCGGGCGCGGCCCATTGCGGCGGGCGAGTGCTCGGGACGCACGGTGTCGATCCGCCCGCGGCGGACGCCGTACCGCATCAGCGCCACCAGGTCCGGCCACAGCCCGTCCCACGTCTGGCGGCCGAGGGCCCGGCCGGGCCGCAGCGGGTGTACGCGGTGCCGGAACAGGATCTCGGCGCGGTACACGTTCCCGACGCCGGACAGCACGGTCTGGTCCATCAGCAGCACGCCTACCGGGGCACGGCTGCCGGAGACCCGGGCCCAGGCCCGCTCCGGGTCGGCGTCGCGGCGCAGCGGGTCGGCGCCGAGCCGCGCCCGCAGCGCCCGGGCGTCGGCCGGCGTGAGCACCTCGCACGCCGTCGGCCCGCGCAGGTCGGTCCACCAGTCGCCGTTCTCCAGCCGCAGCCGGATCTGGCCGCGGGGGTACGGCGCCGGCTGCTCGCCCCCCTCGAACCCGCCGTACAGCCCGAGGTGCACGTGCAGCACCACCCTGTCGTACGCGTGGAACAGGTGCTTGCCGTGCGCCTCCGCCCGGGTGAGCACCCGCCCGTCCAGCAGCGCGGCCCCGTCGGCGAAGCGGCCCTGCGGGCTGCTGGCCCGCACGATGCCGCCGCGGAAGACGCGGGTGTGCTCCCGGGCGAGCCGGTGGATCGTGTGGCCCTCGGGCACGTACCGTCCATTCGGTGAGGGGTGGTGTGCGTGGTGGATGACCGGCCCGAGCCGGCCGAGATGCACGGTACCCACCGCCGGATCAGGCGCCGCCGCGGTGGTACCCGGCCCGACCCGGCGAAGCCCGGCGGCACCGCGCAGCCCCACCGCCCCGCGGAGCCCCCACGCACCATGGAACCCGACAGCACCGCGGAGTCCAGCGCCACCGGGCAATCCGGCGGCACCGGGCAACCCGGCGGCACCGTGCAGCCGACAGGCGCTGCGCAACGGACGGATCCCGCGCAACCGGCCGACCACGCGCCGCAGCCCGGGCGAGCAACGTCTGGTACGGGCGCCACCCCGGCGGACATCCCGGCCCGTCGGCCGGTGGATCCGGATCCGGACCACGACCGCGACGGGGACCGCGCCGGGTCCGCCGCGCCGACCGGCGCCATCGCGGGCGGCGACCGTGCGGCCGGCGGGGGGCACGGCGGGTACGGGGAGTACGAGTCATCCGCTGGGCCACGCCGCCGCGACCCGGCCGAGCGCGGCCTGCGCGGCCTCGTCGCGGCGGGGCCCTCGCAGGTCGGCGTGACCGGCGCCATGCGCGCCCGGGACGCCGCCCGACCGCGGCCGGAGGACGTCGAGGCCGCCGAGCGGGAGTTGACCATCGTCCGGCGCTACTACGTGCCGCCCGAGGGCTCCACCCCGACCAACCCGGCCCCTGACCCTGACTGACCAGCCCGCGGTCACGCGGCCGCGGGATCAGTCGGCAAGCAGGCGCCGGACAGGCTCACCCAGCACGCCAAGCCAGCCGGCCAGCGCTCGGAGCGGCCCGAGCAACGCGGCGCCCGCGGTGGCCAGCGCGCCGGCGGACCCCAGGACCTGGGTCAGCCGGGCCAGCCGGTCGGCAATGCTGCGGCGGTCGGGTGTGCGGCCACGCACCTCGGCGTCGATCGCCTCCGCGTCGGCCAGCACAGCGGCCCCGACCTGGGCGGGCAGCGCAACTGCCCCGAGCTGCCGGCGCAGCTCGGCGGTGACGGCACGCACGTCCACCTCGGCGGCGCCGAACGCCTGCTGGCCGCCGATGTTCGTCTGATCGCCGGCCACGTTGTTGACGACGCCTCCCTGCTGGCCGCCGTAGAAGTTGAACGTCATCGGACCTGCCCTCCCCCGATCGGCGGTCACCAGGCCGGGTGCGGCGCGAGCTGCCGGCGGGCCTGGTCGTCGATCCTCCGCGTGCGGGATGCGGCGACGATGTGCATCACCAGCCCGACAACCATCACGATGATCCCAACATTGGCGACCACGGCTCCGATCATCCCCATCTGGAACCCGCTGAAATCGAACCCTCCGTCCACCGGACCGCCCGGCGGCTGGTCGCCCACGGAGGTGATGGCGTTGGAGTACCGCACAAACCCCCACATGCCGACGCCGAAGCCGACGAGGAACAGGACCAGCCCGAACTGCACCAGCCGGCGCGCCCTCGTCCGGGTGGCGGCGATCTCCCGCAGGAAGCTCTCCCGCTGCTGGATGATGTGGTTGTACTGGCTGCCGGCGACGTTGTTGATGGCGGAGGCCGCCTGCGGCCCGATGGCGAAGCTCCCCCCGGCCGGCACCTGCCCCGGCCGCGCGGCGGGCACTGGTGCGCCGCCGACCATGGTCAGGTCACCGCGGCCGGCCAGTTCCTCGTACCGCGCCTCCACGGCGCCGAAGCGCAGCATGTCGCCGTGCCGCACGGACTGCATTCCGTGGATCCGGCGGCCGTTGATGAACGTCCCGCCGGTCGAACCGAGATCCTCCACGACCTGGCCCTCCGGGCGGCGGTCCAGGGCGGCGTGGGTGCGGCTGACGTGCGGGTCGTCCACCCGCAGGTGCGAGCCCTCGGCCCGGCCGAGGACGCACCGGCCGCCGGCGAGCACGAAGACGGTATCCCGCAGCCTCGGCGGGCTGGTGAGCACCAGCCGCGGTTGCAGGTGCGGAGCGCTGTAGCCCGGCATAGGAGCCTCCCGCAGAGGTCAGCCACGCGTACACGGCCGGCGATGGGACTTCGTTGCTGTGCGGAGGCCCCCGGGCGCCGCCGTGATACCCATCCGCACGCGGGCCCGAAACGTTCACCCGGTCGGGGCACCGCCGGCGGACCGGGTCAGCGCGCCTTGTCGTGCCCGGCGAGCAGCGCGACCCCGTACGCGTGCCTGGCCGGTCGCTGAACGGCGTCGCCAGACCATCGTTCGGCGGTTCTACGTGCCGCCGGAGGGATCGTCGCCCGTCCAGTCGGCGCCCGAGCCGGACTAGGAGCCCTCTGAATAACGTACCTCGCCGACCTCCCGCAAGCCTCTGACCTGCGACTTTGCGAGGCTGATCGGCCGGAATCGCGACCCATTCAGAAGCCTCCTGGAACCCGAGCCGCGTGGTCAGCGGGTCGCAAGAGCCGCAGTCTGATCGCCTGGCCGGGCGCCCGCCGCGGGGAGGCGGCGGTCGGCCGCCGCCTCCCGACGGGTCGGTTCAGCTTGCGCAGTGGACGTCCACAAAGAACGTGGTCGTCTTGTTGATGTTGGCCGCGACGGAGACCGGCACGGTCACCGCTCCGCCGGCCGGGGTGTAGGCCGTACCATCCGGCCCGTTGACGTCGTCAATGGTGCAGCCCGCCTGGTCCGCGATCTGGATCTGGTGCAAGCCGGCCTCGACGGCCTCGACGTGCGCCTCGTGGAACGCGTTCAGAGCCGGGTTGTACTCCGACCACTTCTGGTTCGTGGCCCCGACGCTGTCGCCCCAGATGACGGAGAGCCCGTCCACCGGGTCTGCCAGGCCCGGCTTCCAGAACCGCGTGTCGATCTCGATGATGACCCCCCGCCGCACCTTGAAGTTGTCGGTCTTGCTGTAGCGCGGCACGAAGCAGTTCTTGTTGCCGGGTGCGCTGCAGTCGAGAAGGTCGGTGGGCGACACCCAGACCTTGTAGACGCCGCCGTTGTTGGGCGTGTTCGCGTACGGGAACAGCTGGACCGTCGCGCCGCCATCCTCACCGTCGGCCCCGGTGGCGTGCTCACAGCCGCCGGCCGCCACGACATCCTCTATGACGCCGCTGGCGTTCACCGTGAACTGCCGGCAGACCACCGCGTCGCTGGAGAGCAGGGTCTTGCCCGACGGGTCGGTGACCTGGAAGGAGTAGGTCCCCGCGGGTAGGCCCGCGGCGTCGTCAGGGGCGTTGATCCCGGGGCCGCCGTTGAGGTACACGTCCTCCTTTGCCGCATAGATGTTCAGGTTTACCGGAACGCCCGTGACATCCGTGGTGAAGATGGCCCCGGACAGTGGGGTGGCGGCGGTCGACACT
>WNFU01009792.1_pt1 | contig 10744 bp, 8 predicted proteins | sample 5400121 | NCBI WGS metagenome assembly WNFU01 (sample SAMN13153360, study PRJNA577476) | soil metagenome | isolation source: 100 cm soil or saprolite under grassland replicate 1 | place: USA:California | collected 2016-06-15
GTCAGCAAAATACGTCAACGTGTAATTGATTTGACTGCTCAGCAAAAATTGGCAGTAGTCCAAACGGGTTACTTTGCGTTTCGTATTATTGGTCATACCTCAATCATGCCACATCAATGGCTGTTTGCGTAAGTCCAGGCGTAGTGAGGATGGCGATGAGCAGAAAGATTCCGATAAATTTTTTCATTTCCGTCTCCTTGATCAGGCATTTATGCCCATGAACGAATCGACAGTCTTATAAAAATTTTTGTTTAGCTCTTCATACGAGAATGCTCCTGGTGGTTGGTGAAATGGATAGAGCAGCGGAACAGTACTCACATTCTCAAAGTGGTTGTACACAATGCTTAAAGTCGTATCGAAACGAAGCAGAGGATCGTAAACAGACATGGCGAAGTAGCAGGGTGTTTGATGCTTGGTGGGTGTCACTTCAAATTCTGTTGTCAGGATCTCCTCGACCTGGGCATTTAAGACCGAGATCGTGCTCGCAGGCGTATGGAGTAATTTTTTCTCCAGAGGCATGGTGTCTTCCAAGCTTCCTATCTTTTGCAATAATTTCACAACTACAGTTACTGTGTACTCATTATGGATAAGGTTATAAAAACCTTTTTGAACTTTTGGGTAACTCAGGAAGTGATTGAATTTGTATAGTATGGACACTCGGAATGAAGAAAATGGCAAGGCACGGTGGTCGAGGCAAGGCGCAATAAACACCACTCGATCAATGCGCCTTGATAAGCGCTTGAATGTCTGCATTGCCAATATCCCACCGAAGGAAAAGCCCATAAGGCTGAAACGCTCAAAGCCCAGCTTGTCTGCCAGTTGCTCGACAAGTTCCGCAACCCTTTGACTGGAAAATCGCCCATGAAACGCTTCAGATTGTCCGTGCCCCGGTAATTCGAAGAAATAGACGTGAAACCACTGTCCCATGAACTGTGCTAGAGGAAGCCAATTTTGCAACTCCGAGATCGTGGCAGGAACCATGATGAGCGGCGTGCCCTTACCTGTCTCCAAAACATGCAAGCGAGCCAGAGGCAGATCGATGAAATAAGTTTTGTAAGATGGCGGTGTATGCAACATAGTGATCTCCTTTGCTGAACAATGCAACAAAATGCACTTCTTGGATTCAAACTAATACCTTTTGATCTTCCATTGGATGAATAGTCCTCCTGGCAGGATAAGCATTCATCAGAGTGTCCTTTGATTGTGCTCCCTCTCGTTTGACAGGAATTTGCCGTGAAAGTTTCCATAGCTGTTCGACATCGTTCGAAGAATTTCCTCCAGGGATAAACATATTTGTCTCCTTTGCTTGTTCTCACTATCGCATTTTCAGACTGCCAAAACCAGAGAAAAAACTGCCAAAAACCGCCGCTTTGCCCGGAACGAAAGCCAATCATTCAAATTCCGGTTTGTTTTTGCCTGTCTGACACGGTGGGCTGTTGTTTAAAAGCACTTGCCACCTTTCCGCGGGGATGCTTCGCGAGAGAGGTGGCAAGAAAGAGTGTTTCGGGTTTGTGAAGAAGGTTACTGAACGGCTAACTCCATCTCTGACAAGGTCCGTGCCAGCGAGCGGATGGCGGCCCGACGGGTGCGGTTGAAGGTCCCTTCTGAGATGTATAAGCGCGTCATAATCTCATTGTTAGGCTTGTTTTCCAGGTACGCGCTGTAAAGAATAAGATATGGATACCATTGACGTGGCACCGGTTCACGTGGCAACTCGCCGGGTGGGCGCAGTTTTTCCAAACCATCCAGAATGGCCTGATAAACAAGCTTTCCGCGGTCAAGATGAGTACTATTGGGATTGTCACTAAGTCTCTGCACTTGCTTTAACTTCGAGAGAGGGCTGTCGGAAAGATATGTGTAATCATATAGATTGCGCAATGCCTCTTCCACGGCTCTGACAGAGACTTCATCGTCCACGTTAAGTTTCGGTAAGGTTGTTTGAGCGATCTGTGTCAAATGAGCCAGATGTTCGCTCTCTCTGCGGGCATCGCGAATAAGATCGGCGATCCGATCACTTGCATCAAGCAGACGCTCTATATCGGAAGTGGCATACGAAAGAGCATTTTCAGGGCGACCAAGAATTAAGACGCCTTGTTGTATATCCCCAGCATACAAAGGAACCAAAAGTGCGGCTTCTTCTAGTGGCGGCATGAATTTACGTGCAGATAATCGCACGATATCATCTGACCTCAAAGCATTGGGATTCAGATCCGGTATGGTGTATCTCCAGCGATAGGATGCTGCAAGTTGGAGTTGGTCATCCTTGAATAGGATGATCAGCCCATAAGTCGCGCGCACGAATCTACATAACGTCTCGAGTGCAGTGGAAAGGTTTTCCCCGAGCGCCTCGGCTTGGTATGTCTGTTGAGCCAGACGGCGCAGTCCTGCGCGCAGTTCGCGGGTTTCGCGGCTATAGAATACAAAATCGAAAAAGCGACGGCCAATGTCGACGAGCGAATGCGTCAGGATTGCCAGGATCGCTACAATGGCAACCGCTACAACGGGTACTCCATAAACCACTACAGAACTCCAAACCACCAGCAGATAGATCGTGGCAATCAATAGGACAACAACGCCGTTATATAGAAAGTCACGCCCAATGACCCTCCCTTCCATAAAGGCGCTATAGCGTGCTACACCATAACCAATCATGAATATCGCACAGCCAAGCAACGAGGTGACGGTGACGCGCGGCAGGAGGTAATTCAACTTAAAAGTAATATAGGAAATTGGTCCTGCTAGCCCGGCGATGACTGTGGCTGCTACCATTAGATTGAGCTGCTTCCTCTGCACCAGGGTTGGAGCGGCTCTTGCCGAGCGAATAAGATTCACAAGACTTAGAAACGTAAAGATAAAAAGAGCGAACATATATAAGGGATACAGTGGACCGGGAACCAGCGTGGTCAGATAAAGCGGATCTCCATTTGTGGTTGTGAAAACGAGATCGGTATAACGCTGGCCGATAATAGCAACGAGGGCGATTACGTATCCAAGGATCACACGCGTCCAGCGCCAGGGGTTCATATGCTCGGAGCGGATGAGCACAGTGACATGGTGCCAGATCATGATTGCCGGTGTCATTTGCCAGCCTTTCAACCAGTTGCCCCAACCACTGTCAAAAGCACCTTTGGGCCAGAACCATAGCAGGGGACGCATCCATAGAGGTACTAATGCAGGAGAGGGGGGTGGGTTAAGGGCAAGCAGAACGTTAAAAAAGAAGCCAGCAATTGACCAAAGAGCGAGCCCAGCCAGCCAGGCAATTCCACTGCGTGAACTGCGGGTGACTATGTAAATCCCAAGCCAGACCGCGACAGCCATGGCTATGAAGTTAATAACGACAGTAAATGTGTACAACATATATTCCCGGGGTCAATGAATAGGTGATTTTTTAAGGGTGGCGTTCTTTTCAGGACTGTGTCTTGTTTTTCCTGTCACTCAACAGTCTGGCAAGACCGCGTAAGGCATTTCGCCTTGTACGATTAAAAGTCCCTTCCGAGATATACAGGCGCGCCATAATCTCGCGGTTTGGAACGCCCTCCACATAGGCATCGTACAAGACCGCATAACTATACCAAACGCGTGGGAGAGGTTCGGGTGGTCGCTTTTCGGCGGGGCGCAAGGATTCAATGGAATCGATCAGCAATTTGTTTAATTGCTTGCCGCACTCAATATGCGAATCTCCGGTAATGTTCATCTGGCTGGCAAGAGGCAATTGTCCCAAGGTGATGTAATCAGATAAATTGCGCAGACCCTCTTCAACGGTTTTAATGAATTCTGAGTCGAAATTCGTGGAGATCGCTGCGATCATTTCGCCTGCAATTGAATTTAGTTCGTTCGCGTGTATTTGAGATTCGACCACTAGTTGTTGGATCTGATTGGCGCGTCCTGCGGTCAGATTGCTCAGAGAGATAAGCGAGCCTACCTGGTCCGCGACCTCAGCCAATAACTCAAGGTCTCCAGCGGAATAATCCAGTTTGGCTTTGGGATGACTGAGAGCAATCACCGCCACCTGAGTCGGTCCTTCGAATGCCGGAGCGACCCAGGCAATATTTGGAAGTTGGTCACTTTTGGGGTGAGATATATCTTCGCAAGCAACAGCCTCAGGAGGAAGCGGGCTATTCGTTGGCACAGACTCTTTTGTAGCAATCACAACAAAGTTTTCGTCACGTCGAATGGCAATGAATCCACCTAATGAGGCTAGTGTCTCACATAATAAGTCCAGCCCATCCTGTAAACGAACCTGAAGCGCTTCCTCGCTTGTACTCAGGTTTTCCAATTGTCGCAATTGTCGCCGAAATGTGCCTTCATGGCGAATGCGCTGGCGCTCCAAAAATTCACGCGTCAGATCGTAGAAGGAATGTGTTAATACGGCAAATGCCACTACCGCGCCGAGCTTCTCAAAAGGCAGGTCCCACTGGAATGCAAAATAAGCATATAAAATTGCCAAGCCCAGGATCGTCAATGCAGAAATAGGTAGATCCTGTATGGTCGTGCGTCGTTCGATCATGGTTTGATGGCGGGCAACAGACATGCCAAGCAGAAATACCCCGCTGAAAATAAGCAGGTCCGGGACCATTCTCGGCATTTGAGGCGTGATTCCCAGGCCAACGATCCCGCCGATGATCGCCATGGCTGGAAAAACAGAAGCTACCAGAAAATATTTGCCTTGGCGTGTGAGACCAATTCTGTCACCTATCAGCAGGTTATATAAAATTCCGAGTACGATGACGATCTGAAACGCTCCATAGAGAATGTAGGGAAAACCCAGCCTCATATGGGCAACGTATAAGGCATTCCCTTGTTCTTCAATAAATGCGTCTGGGGTTGTCAGTAACAAAATAGCAGTGAGTCCACCCAAGAGATAAACAGCAATTTGCATCCAACGTAGCTGTATGCGGCTATGTTGAGACATCAGCTGATACGTCAGGCTGTACCATGTTCCCAATCCCAGGATCAACAATACCGCACGCAGGGAAGCGGTCCCAACCACTTGATGAAACAGATTGTTATAAGCGCCAAGGAAAAATATCGAGAGTACCAACAGAACCATGACCGCCCTCAATGTGATCCAGCTCGGAAACCCTCGCGCGAATAAATAGAAGGCTCCCCACAGAGTTGTGGCCATCGCTATGAGATCGACGAAAAGAGTAATATTGAATAACATCCCACAAGTTGTAATCACTATACAGACGAATAAATCAGAAGTCAAGCAGCGATTTGACTGTCTCTGAGAAATATGTTGTTAAGGTTACCCCTTGTATAGATCAATTAACAACCTTTGCCCAGTTCGGTGACAAACTCTCCCACTGAAGAAAATCGTTCTTCAGGCTTTTTCGCCAGGGCTCTAAGAATAGTCAACGCAACCTTTTCGGGCATAGAAACATGAACTCGAGGATCGGGTGGTAACTCTTCGAGATGGGACCGGATCATTGCCCAGGTATTGTTGCGCTCAAAAGGCTTTTTCCCCGTCAACAATTGATAAGTCATTACCGCAAAGCTATATTGGTCTGTGCGGCTGTCCAATTCGGTTATGCCATGAATTTGTTCGGGGGAAATGTAATCGGCGGTGCCCATCACATCGCCGCTTCCGGTTAGGATGGTGTTTTCCGTGATGAAGCGCGCGATGCCAAAATCCATAAGGATGGCACGTTGCGTGCGGCCGGACGTCAGTGTGGTAATGGGCTCAACGATCACGTTGGACGGCTTGATGTCACGGTGGATGACTCCCTGTCCATGAGCATAGTCGAGGGCAGAAGCCAGATCCTGGAGCAGAGGCAATCCCTCATCCAGCGTGAGACGTTCTTGTGTCGCAATGATTTGTGAAAGCGTCTCGCCGATCAGATATTCCATGACGATGTAGGGTAACCCCTCCTGATCGCCGAAATCATGGATCGTAATAATGTTCGGGTGGCGCAATTGCGCCATCGTCTTGGCCTCACGGGCAAAGCGCTTGTTGAAAGCAGGATCATCTTTAAAAAAATTGGATAGCACCTTGATAGCCACCATCCGATTTAGGCTCGGATGCCTCGCTTTGTACACTTCTCCCATGCCGCCGCGTGCGATCAATTCCAAATTTTTGTAGCCGCCCACGTTTGTCACCGCGTGCGAAGGTAGATGCGCGACCTGCTCCATTTTTTCATTGCGACGCTCGATCTCTTCGAAGTCCATGTCCATGCCGTAGATTCTGCGATTGACAAAGCGACGCAAGTACTTTCTCGTAGGCTGGAAAATACTGGAAACTGCAATGGTGGAAACGACCACGGCAATGGTCGGTGGATTCGTTTGATGCGTAATCATCTGATAAGCTGCCTGCAACCCAAAAAGGAGGATGCCGAAGATTGCCACCAAAACAACCGTCAGCAAACCATAGATAATGGAGCGGTTGATGACCACTTCAATATCATACAGTCGGTATTTCAAAATGGAAAAGACGACCGCCACAGGAACGGTGAACTGCGCTACCACGGATAGAGTCTGCGTCACCATATCTACAATAAGATACGTTCCGGCAGAGGGATTCATCAGTTCGAAGAACGTCAAAAACAAATTGACACCAATGCCTGTAAAAATGCCAATCGCCACGCCAAAGACAATCCACTTTAACTGCTGGCGTTTTACCGGGTTGTGGGTTGTCCGGTAACGATACAGCTGCGCGTAAATGCCAGTGCTTAGCACAGCCAGCAGAGCGAGCAGATATCGTAAAGTGGCCGTGCCACCGCGATTAAAAATGTTGAGTGGGAAGGAAAGCCAGAATACGGAGACGATCAACCACACAAACCAGATGCTCACCACATAAAGCATCCAGCGCTTTTGGATTCGTCCATCCGGGAAGAGATAGCAGGAGAGGGGCAGCCCCATCAGCACCATGCTCACGACAAAATGAACCGGGATCTCAAACCCGGGCACACGTCCCATGCGGGCAAGCGGATCAAAGGCGTTCGCGCCCTGACCGATCAACGTGAACGCTACGAGCAGCGCCAGCCAATCATCTGACTTGTTCCAGGCAATGATCAGACCCGCGATCCCAAACGCGATCGCCAGTAGAACCACCAATGCCACCTGATAGGTAGCATAAAATGTGGTGCTTAAGCCCAATTGCTGTAATGCTGCAAGAGTATCTGAGTTAATCGAGGAAATGTAATCCTGATAAGAAAGCGGTACCCCCAGGCTGAAGAAGATGACTGTTGCGACAGAAAGAATAATAAATGCCGTGCGGGCAAACGGCAACTGCATGCCTCCAAGGCGGAGGTTTGTGCCTGTAGAAGCTAAGGGAGGAAGAGTGGGTTCCAAGCTGACTCGATACCACTAAAGCTGTTTGGTTGAAGTGAAACGCTATATTCTTGACGTGTAAAAGCCAATTTCGTTACTGATTGTAAAACACCTCTTCCCTTCTTTGGATATTACTGATTTAGTTGCCCCAAGGATCCTTGTGGATTAATCACAGTCTGCAATTCACTGTAAGGAACGGTCACCTTTTGCGGACCCGCCGCGTATGGCGCAACCTGATACTCATCAAAGGTGATCATCAAGCCGTCCGGAGTGATATTCCAGTTGCGATAGTTTTCTGGAGTTGGCTGTGCACCCTCAGCAAAGGGACCTTCGAAAAAGGGCTGTTTGCTTAGTTCGGTAATGCAGTAGTTGGAGATTGCTTGTAGGTAATTGGAATTCGGGAGGAAAAGATCAGCGAGGGCAAGTTCCCTACCCTGACCGAGATCATAATTTACTGTGATGCTGTAGAGACCGGGATGTGCAGCGCCATCCGAGTAGAACGAAAAATCGAATTTGAAACTCCAAATGTCAGCCGTTTGCGAAAGGAGCGTATAGGTCACATCCAAAGAACTCCCATTGTTAACGATTGGAGCCGTATTTTGCAGGAAGCTTTGCCTGAACGTATCTACCTCTTTTGTGACGAGCTCATTGAGGCGCTGATTGAACGCCGTCAGGCGTGGATCGTCACTGCCCGTGAGTTGTGGCGTTTGGGATGCGATCGTAAAAGGAGGAGTTTGGTTCGTTTCGTTGAATGGCTGCGAGATCAACGTCACTTGCTGACTGATCAGAACCACAGGCGTAATTGTCGGGGGAATAGCGGAAGGCGTTACAGTGGGGACGGGCGCTAGCGCGTTACAAGCCAAGATGAGGGACAGGGCAAGACTTATGACAACTATTTTATAAAAGTTATTTGATTTCATGTGATCTCCATAGTCCATTAACGCTTGGCAACCCTGTTAAGTTTCCATCCAACTATTAAAACAAATCTAGTGCGGTAAGAGCAGGTAGGGTAGAAGACTATTGAATCCAAAATGGTCTTGCCTTATACTACTTGTGCCTTCTATGAAATTGAAAATCCCCTCTCGCCCAGCTTATATAGTGACGTTCCTGCTGTTGGCGTTCCTCTGCTATCAGGCACATCAACTGACACGTCATTTCGTTGGCGCAGCGTTGTGCGGTGGATTTGGAACCATGACGTTCACCGTGACAACAACCAGGGAAACGTGTTTGTTCCCTACTCTTGTGACGCTTTCGGGACCCGCATTGACCTATGGGCTTGCCTGGTTGGGGATGTTCCTTTTGCGCTCGCCAAAATACAAGTTGTTCGCCTACACACTGATCTTTGCGAGTTTTGCCCACTTACGTTTTATCCAAACGTTGACCGGGCGCGGCGACGAGTTGATTCTTGCTCAACAATGGTTCGGAATTTCTAGCCAGCCAATCGTAGCCGCGATTGTATTTTTGATTGGTTTACCCCCTATTATTGCTGCTTTTCAAGTCATTGCAAATAAACGACGCGTGCTTGTCTTCATTTGTTCGTGGTTGCTGCCATTACCCCTCTTATTTGCAATGCTTTTTGGAAATCAATTTCTTTTTGGGGCAAATGGTAATGAAATCCAACGCGCATCATTATTAGGTATATCGCTCATCGTGTTCATTACCGATTTGGTCGCAATCATACTTTTGATTGTGTTTGGGCCCCAGTATTTACGCCCACAAGAAGATACTTAAGTAGAATCATGAACGCACGCGGTTTTATCAGCTTAATTATTAGTATATGGATAGCCTCATGCACAGCTAACCCTGAGCCATCTGTCATACCCACGGAACTTCAGCCACCCACAGCCAATTCTGTAGCGACGAAGGAAGATTTCTCTACACCGATTCCTACCTCAACAGCCGGCGAGCCACAACCCACAGAGTCAACAGGATCGTTCGAATTAATTGGTCATACAACTCTTCTTAATCGTGGGATGAATGCTGCCCTGGCTGTCTATGGAAACCATGCTTACGTGGGTAGTCGCACGGATGGCAGTCATCCGAATGCCGGTGTACTTGTCCTCGATATCTCAAATCTAACGAACCCCCAAGTTGTTTATCAGATTGGGCCACCGGAGGAAGGTAATCTTGGTCAGACATCCCGAGAACTGCGTGTATGGTCGGAGCAGGAGTTACTCCTAATTTTGAATTTTGATTGCGAAGCTGGGTTGCATGATTGCGAACAATCCTCGATGCCACCTAATATTAGTTTCTATGATATCTCCGGTGAGAACGCAGCCGCGCCGACGCTCATCGCGAGGTATTTACTCCCACGCACACCTCATGAGTTCTTCTTATGGGATGATCCTAATGTTGATGGGCGTGCGCTTCTCTATTTGTCAACTCCGGGAATCATTGGCGACAATCTGCTTGTGCTGGATATTTCTCAAGCGCGAGGGAATGTGTTCCAAGAAGTGAGCAACTGGAGCGCGCCTAGGGGTCCACTCAGAGGGGAACTGCACTCGCTAAGCCTTTCCGTCGATGGGAGACGTGCTTATCTCGCTTATCTCCGGAACGGTTTCATGATCCTTGACACCTCGGACCTTGCGGAAGCTATTCCCAACCCCCAAATTGAGCTTATTACCCCGCTGGAGAGCTGGCCACAGTGGTCAGGCCCTGGTCCTCACAGTGCGGTCAAGCTTTTTGGCAAACCATATGCCCTGATAACAGAGGAGGTTTATGGGAGATGTCCATGGGGCTGGACGAGTCTCATCGATATCACGGATGAGGCCAAGCCGAAGATTGTTGCTGAATATAAGCTCGACCCCTATAACACAGTCGAGCACTGCGCAGAAGTGGACTCGGAACGGTATAGGTTCACGAGTTTCTCGTCACATAACCCTACTGTTACGAAAAATCTGGCGTTCATCACCTGGCATTCTGGAGGTTTGCAGGCGGTCTCTATCGAGAACCCCTTACAACCGACACAAGTTGCTCAATTCTTACCAGAGCCACTACCTTCAGTAGAGACCGAAGATCCAGCCCTAAGCTCAGGTCCTGATAAGGTTGTCATGTGGAGTTACCCCATTATCAAAGATGGTCTGATCTACGTGGTGGATATTCGTAACGGGTTCTATATTCTTAAATACCATGGACCCTTTGAAGATGAAGTAGCCGAGATTCTTTTTCTGGAAGGCAACTCGAATCTTGGTGAAGCACAGCTGTGGGAGATGCCCTGATGAGATGATTATTATTCTCAGTCGAAAGCCTCAGCCTCTCTGAAATGAGAGGCTGTATACTTCTAGGTTGGCACTGTAATGGGAAAATAAATATTCATTGCGTTGACGTTAACTCCTTCAATATCTCCAAAGCTTCCTGCTTGCCCCCAACTCCATTCTCACCTCCGGGTCCCACGCAAGAGGGGATAACTATTCGTGCAGAATTATTTCCTGAACTGTCGAATCAACTTGTCATATTCGGCATGGGAACCAATCCA
>WNFU01023282.1_pt1 | contig 10744 bp, 6 predicted proteins | sample 5400121 | NCBI WGS metagenome assembly WNFU01 (sample SAMN13153360, study PRJNA577476) | soil metagenome | isolation source: 100 cm soil or saprolite under grassland replicate 1 | place: USA:California | collected 2016-06-15
TCTTGATCGCCGCTTCCTGTTCGCCGATGAACTCGGCTTCGAGTTTCTCCAGGCCGATGTTGCGGGCGATCTCGATGATTTCCACCACCAGGGCCTTGGCCAGGCCGCGACCGCGGTATTGCGGGTGAACCAGCACGCTCACCCGCCCGATGTGCCGCTTCCAGCCGCCCAACTGCTGGTGCAACGTGGCGTCGCCGATGATCCGGTTGCCCGCCAGCGCCAGTAACGGGAGGTTGCGGCCTAGGTCGATGTTCTGGCACCAGTCGCGAATGACGTCCAATTCGGTGACGCGATGCTTGATAAACATTCGCTCCTGTTCGGGCACGGCCAGAAAAAAGTCGTGAAACGCCTTCTCATCGGACGGCTTGAGCGGGCGCAGCACGGATTTGAAGCCGTCCTTCAATGAGATTTCTTTCGGATAATTCTCGAGAATGGAATCCAGCATAGTTTGCTCCGGGTTCAGGACGTCGCGATTCTGCGCCAAACTCCCCCGACCCGCAAGACTCAGCGCCGCTTCGCCGAAGACAGGTCGCCCGCAATGCCGAAAGCATCGGTCAACGCGCTATCGTCAATCGACGACGGATCAAGGCTCCAAATGGATGCCAGCAGCGAGATTCTCTCGGAGTTGGCGCGGCCCCGTTCCAGTTGCGCGAAATGATTTCGCCCGCTGCCTTCGCAATAATCATAGCATTTGAGACCGAGTTTTCGTTCCGCCCAGGTCTTGTGGCCCTGATTCCACAATGTTTCTCCGGCCCACGCGTAACCGCGGACGGCCCGGCCGCGCTCGAACCGCGCCCAGGCATGATGCCCTACGGCCCGGTTCACGCTGAAAAACTGCACTTCGCCCAGCTCGCGGCTCAACCGTTGCAAGAACCGGAAACAGGCGTCCACGTCCTCTCCCGGCTCGGGCAAAAGGGAGCCCACAACCAGGATCCACCCATTGACCGGCGGTGAAATAAATAGTTTTTGGTCGCTGACTCGCGCCATGCCGTCCGTCCAGGAGCAGGGCGTCGGATTGTGCAGTCCCAGCGCCGCCTGGACCGCCTGCGGACGCACGCTCTTGACGGCCACCCAGCGGCTGGGGCACTGGAAAAGCGAGGACGGAAAAGAGCGTTCGCTGCGAAATCCCCCCGGTGAATGCCGGCTTGCGGCCATCAACCGCCCCATTCGGTGTCCCCGCAGATAACGGCGGATAACCACGATCAACAACGCGCCGAGCAGCAGGACCGTTCCCAAAAGCAGCAGCAACAGCAAAACAATGGCCGCGTGGCCCTGCGGTGCCCCGGCAATAACGCGGCCGGCCGCGCCGTAACCTGCCCAGAGCTGCGAAGCGATCATGCTGGCGGCAATTTACTCTTCTGAACTGCATCTTCAATCCAAATCCTAATTGAAATTATTCTTTGAGCAGCGCGGACGGAATCAACGATTTCGTTTCCCGGAAAAATCACGGCTCTGAGCGATGCCTCGGAAATTTTGAGCGCCGCTTCGTCAACGCATTTGCCATGGAAAAGGTCCGCTATGACCTCAAGCAAACCGATCAAAGCCCGGGCGCGCCACCGGCCCACGGCCCACAGCGCCTCGGAGAAAGCCCAGGCGGTGCTGGCGGGGAAAACGGGCTGAAAAGGGGTCGGGGCTGAAAAGGGAGCTGAGAGAATCTGGCGAACAGAAGGCGCAGCGACTGATCCGAGAGACGTTGCGAGCGGCTGGATGGAAGGAATCGGAATTGCGCGAACGCAGGAGAGGCGACCAGAAGAAAGCGCGAATGGCGACGCGCTTGCGTGGGGAAACGACGATGACATGGGCGTGGATAGCGGAGCATCTCGCAATGGGGCACTGGCGAACAGCCGCCAATGCGGTGCGGGAGTTCGGGACAAGAAGATGACTTAAAAATATACCATTAGTCATCCCCGACCCCTTTCCGGGCATCGCCTGATCCGGCCGCATCTGCCGTTGGCCGCGTCTGACGCGCGCGTACCAGGGCGGCTTCATCGCGGATGTTGATCAATGAAATCTGGGTGGCATGAAAGAGATTTCCACATCCGAAAACAAGGCCTCCCACGCCGACGAATCCCAGCGCGACACCAAGTCCCACCAGCAGATGGAGCCAGAATGCGCCATGAAAAAAAGGAGCGATTCCGGCTCCCAACAATGTGACGAGAGTGGCGCCGGCAAAAGCGGCCAGCGCAACATAGATGGAATGCAGCGCACGCAAGAGCAGAATCGCCTGTTTTTCGACACGATCCACCTGCCGGATCAGGCGAGCCCTTTCAGTCTCTGACTGCGGGTCCGCTTCGGACCTCGCGAACAACTCGTGCATGCGGTCCCGGGTGCGCAACATCCGGTTGATCGTGCTCAATGCCAGCACACTCGAGGCGTTCGTCAACAACGCAGGGGCCGCAATAAAGGTCAACACCGCGAACGGACTTTGTGTCAATGATTGGGGTTCCATAGTTTGGTTTTCGGACTCCAACACCAGACGTGCCGATAAACGCCGTCCACCGGTGTCCCGTCCAGATCGAACCAGCAGGCAGGGACATTTTCAACCACTATGACGGCTCCGACTGATTCCTTTTATCGTCTGCCCGTATTCATGATCGGCGGGCGGGGTCTGCCTGAAAATTGAGAACAATTTTGCCGTAGTGTGCGCCGCTTGCCATGTATTCCAGCGCTTCACGCGCTCTTTCGAAGGGAAATATTTTGTCGATCACCGGTTTCAGCCGATTCACTGTGATGGCGCGGTTCATGTCTTCGAACATCCGGCGCGAGCCGACGAAGATGCCTTGCAGACAAACGCTCTTCATGAGGACGCGCACCGGATCGAGTCCGCTCCCGCTCGCCAGAACGCCGATGACGGAAACGCGACCGCCGATGCGCACGGAATTGACCGATTTCGCCAGCGTACCCGCGCCGCCCACTTCGATCACGTGATCGACGCCGATTCGGTTCGTCAGGCGGGAAACCTCTTTGTCCCAGTCGGGCGTTTTCCGGTAATTGATGAGTTCATCGGCTCCCAATTCGCGGGCCCTGGCAAGCTTCTCGTCACTGCTCGAGGTGGCGATTACCCGGGCGCCGTGCATTTTGGCAAATTGCAATGCGAACAGGGAAACGCCGCCTGTCCCGAGCGTCAAAACCGTGTCGCCCGCTTTCAAGCGTCCCGACTCAATGAGCGCGTTCCAGGCCGTCACGGCCGCGCAAGGGAGCGTGGCCGCTTCCTCGAACGAAAGATGTCCGGGGATTCGGACCAGGCCGTTCTCATTGAATGCGCCGTGTTCGCGCAACACGCCCTCCAGATCGCCGCATCCCACAGAGGTACGATCCTTCAACGGCGAACGCTCACCATCGAGCCAGGCCTGGGTGACGATTGGGCATACACGGTCGCCCACTTTCCAGCGCGTCACGTCGTCGCCCAGCGCGACAATCTCACCCGCGCCGTCCGAAAGCGGCACGACCGGGAATCCGGCGCTCGGGCTATAAATGCCTTTGGCAAACAACAGGTCCCGGTAGTTCAACGATGCGGCGTGAAATTTCACGACGACTTCGTGCGCGGCGGCTTGCGGCGGGTCGCGCTCGACCAGGACCAGGTTTTCCAACCCGAACTGCCGATATTCGAAGGCTTTCATTCGTCGCGGTGTTGGGTATTTTCAGGAGTCATTATCGAGGAGCACTCGATTTTTCGCCAGCCACGAATTGATCCTGCGCCCAGCCACCGCCGAGGGATTTGATGAGGCTGACAGCGGCGACGAGCCGTTCACCCTGGAGTTGGGTGACGGCGAGTTCGCGCGCCAGGGCCGCGCTTTGGGCCGTGGCGACTTCGAGATAGGTGACGAGGCCCGCCTGATAGCGATTGGTTGCGATTTCCAGGGTGTGACGGGCTGCAGCGAGCGCGCCGGTTTCGGCTTCGAGTTGCGCGGTTTCCTCGATGCGCGTGCCGGTGGGAGCGCGCACGTGGAGGCGGAACTGGCCGGCATCCACGGTGGGAAAGAAATTCTCGCCCAACTGGCTCGCCAAAAACCATGAACCCGCGCAGAACCCGAGGAAACAGGTTGCGAAAGTCATGCGGCGCTGCAGGCACGCGGCCAGCAAGGCGCGATAAGCGTCGCGGAACCTGGCAAAACCGCGTTCGAAACCACGTTGAACGCTGAGGAACGGTCGAACCCATCGAGCAGCGGGCATCTGGTCGGCCTGTTCGGCCTTGTACCGGACGTTTCGGTAGAACCACATCACCAGTGTCGGCACCAGCGTCCGGGAAATCAGGTAGCTGGCCAGCATGGCGAAGACGACCGCTTCCGCCAGCGGGACGAACAGAAAGCGCGCGACGCCGGTCAGAAAGAACATCGGGACGAACACGATGCAGATGCACAACGTTGAGACGAACGCGGGCAGGGCGATTTCCCGGGCGCCATCGAGGATGGCCTGTTCGAGTGATTTTCCCGACGCCATCTGCCGGTGGATGTTTTCAATGGCCACGGTGGCGTCGTCCACCAGAATGCCTACCGCGAGGGCGAGGCCGCCGAGGGTCATCAGGTTGATGGTTTCCCCGAGAATGCAGAGGATGGCGATGGAACTGAGCACGGAAAGCGGAATCGAAAGCGCGATGATCAACGTGCTGCGCCAGGAGCCGAGGAAAAGCAGGATCATCAACGCGGTCAACGCGGCGGCGATGGCGCCTTCCTTGACCACGCCGTTGATGGCGCTGCGGACGAAAAGCGACTGGTCGGCAAATTCCTTCACCTGCAGATCAGGCGGCAATGTGTTCAGGATGGAGGGCATGACCCTCTTGACACCGCGCACCACATCGAGCGTCGAAGCCGAACCGCTCTTCAGGATGGTCAACAACGCGCCGCGCACGCCGTCCTGCCGGACGATGTTTTGTTGCGGTTGATAACCGTCGCGCACCTGGGCCACATCGCGCAGGAAGATCGTGGCGCCGGCGAGGGTTTTGACGGGCAGGTCATTGAGTTCTTCGAGAATACGCGGGCTGCTGTTGATTTCGATGTTGTATTCGGTGGCGCCGATTTTTGCCGTGCCGCCCGGCAGGATAAGGTTTTGCGCATTGACGGCGTTGACCACATCCTGGGCGGACAGGTTCTTGGCCTTGAGCGCGGTCAGGTCGAGGTCCACCGAGACCACCCGGGTCTTGCCGCCATAAGGCCAGGGCACGGCCGCGCCCAGCACCGTGGACAGACCGACGCGAACCTGATTCTGAGCCAGATCATAGAGTTGCTGCTCGGACAACTTCGGGCTGCTGAAACTGTATTGCAGAATGGGAACGGTGGAGGCGTTGTAACGGATAATCAGCGGCGGCGTCTGACCCGGCGGGAGCAGGCGCAGGATGGTCTGGGCGACGGCCGTGATTTGCGCCACGCCGGCATCCACGGAAGCGCCCGGGTGGAGGAACACCTTGATGACGCCCACGCCATTGTAGGAGTTGGACTCGATGTGCTCGATGTCGTTGACCGTGGCGGTGAGCGTGCGTTCGTGGGTGTAGATAATGCGCTGCTCAATTTCCTGCGCGCTCAACCCGGCGTATTGCCAGATGACACTGATGACCGGTATTTCAATGTTCGGGAAAATATCCGTGGGCGTTCGCAGCAGCACAAACGGCGTCAGCAGCAACAGCAGGAGCGCTGCAACAACAAAGGTGTAGGGGCGACGAAGCGCCAGCTTAACAATCCACATAATTCACGAATTCCGGCGGCGGCGCGACAGGAGATGCGGTCCCGCGAACCGGCGCAACAAACGCCGCCGTTTGGCATGTTTGGTATTTGTGACTGACGCCCGTGTCGATGTCATGGGTTCCGAGGACAGACTCGACGTCTTCCCGCCAACTATTCGGTATGGTTGACTTTTCATGGTCGATTCCGCTACTTTTGTCGTGTAATTGTCCAACCGGTTAACAAAATTCCGGGTAGAGTTCTGATGTTGATCGGGTGCCGGCGGGAAAATTTCTACGCAACCACTTCTTTTGCGCCCAGCATTTTCATGATGGTGGGCGCCAGATTGCGAAGCATCTTCAGATCGTTGCGAATCTTGGCCTGCAACAGCAAACCGAGCGCGTAAGAGTAAACCTGCTGAGCCGCCGTCCGGGGGTCGGTCACGCAAACCAACTCTTCGCGTTTTGCCTCGGCGATGGCGCTTTCCACGTATTTGCTGTTTCGTTCGATCAACTCCTCGGTCTTGCGCCGCACCTTCTCGTCCTGAGTCGCCAGCTCGACGCCGACACTGGCATAGGGACAACCGCAAATATGCCCATATTTCTCGGCTTTTACCTTCTGCGTCTGGTAGATATAGTCACACCAGCGGGACAACCGTTCGAGCGGCGGAACTTGAGGCGAGAAAATACGGTCCATCTCCGGCTGCTTTTGTCTCCAATGAACTTCGTAGGCCGCAATCGCCAGATCGGCTTTGGTGCGGAAAAAGTGGTAGAAACTGCCTTTGTTCACGTCGGCTTTCTGGCAGATCTGATCGATACTGACGGCCCCATAGCTGTTATCCCAAATCAGATCGAAAGCCACCTGCAACAGTTTGTCTTTGGCATCACTGGTTCTGCCCATAATCTTGGATGATTTCGCGGTTCATGCTTCGCCGTATTCGGCATGGCGCGCCCAACATGAATCAACTTATCCAACCGGTCAACTAAAAATTTGGGCTTGCCGAAGCGTCGGGGCCCTGCCGTCAATGGAAGAACTCGTTAAATGTCCCTTACCCGGCCTTCGGCCAGTCTCTGCCTGAAGCAGCGCGCTCCGTCACCCCGTCCGTCGCTCTCCCACCCGGGGCAGGGTGAACCGGCCAAAGCGCCGCCAGGTTTTGGACTGCGCCAGTCCTCTGGCGCTTTTCGATCGGGTTTGGCCGCGCGAAAGCGGCAGGGGACTGCCGCACTCCAAGACGCTATCGCGACGGCGCACCCACCTCCGCGGTTCATGGTAATGCCTGCGGCAAAACGAAATAGAGCTCTTCATGAACCGGCCGAAGCACCGCCAGGTTTTGGACTGCGCCAGCCCTCTGGCGCTTTCCGATCGGGTCTGGCGGCGCAAAAAAGCGGCAGGGGACTGCCGCACTCCAAGACGCTATCGCGACGGCGCATCCACCTCCGCGGTTCATGGTCTCAATGCCTGCGAAAAAACGAAAGAGGGCTGTTCATGAAGTAGCGCACCCCCTCACCCCGTCCCTCTCCCCCACTGGGGGAGAGGGTGTCCGAAGGACGGGTGAGGGGGACGCGCGCGGAAATCATCGGCTCCTGATGCAGGCGATCAGATCAGCCATGTCCTGCGGCTTGAGTGCTTTTTCAAAACCTTCCGGCATCAGAGAAAGCCGGGAACTCGTCAGCTCATCGATGTCACTGCGCAAAATCGTTTCGTCCGTTCCGCCAGCATTGCGCAGCGTGATGCTGTTCGGCGTTTCCGCCGCGATGATTCCGCTGAGCTCGCGCCCGCTTTTTGTGATGGCGGTGTAGTTGATGTATTTGGTCTCGAACGCCTGGTTCGGGTCGAGAATGGCGACGAGCAATGTGCCGACGGGCTTGTCCGCAACGGTTCCCAGATCCGGCCCGACGTTGTTCCCCTCCCCTTTCAACCGGTGGCACGCGGCACAATCCTGTCGATACAACGCGAAGCCACGCTCGGCGTCACCGGTCAACCGGCCTACCGACGCGAACTCGGCGATGACTTTCTGGCGGTCCGGGTTCCTGGCCGCAAAAAGTTTCTCTGCGTGGCCGCGAATATCATCCGCCGAATGGCGCGCCAGGCGTTGTTGATGCAGCGGGCTGATTTCGGCGGCGGCAATCGTCTCCGATTGAATGGCCGCCAGGAGTTGGCGCGCCCATTCGGGCCGGCTCAGCAACACGTTCAAGACCTCGGTGCGCAACGACGGTCCGTAATTCTTCCAGCCGGCCAGCAGCGCCCTGGGGACTTCCGGATCATTGATTTGCTTCAGCCGCTCCAGGGCCGCCTGTTGCAATGGCGCGGAGAATTTGGGCTGCAAAATTCCTCCCAGTCGGGCGGCGTCTTCCCGCAGCGAGGCCGGTCCGCGGCCCAGCAACCGGATCGCCAAGAGCCGGTCTGACTCGCTGGCGTCCGCCGTTTCCGCTGTCTTGCGCGCGTGATCAAACAATCCGCCCAGGGTTTCGATGGCTTGCTTCAATTCCGCCGACGCGTCCTCCTGAAGCCTCTTCAAGCCGCCGCCGCGCCGGGCCAACGCATCGAGAAATTCCGCGGTGGTTGCCAATTGCCACGCCGCGTATTTGTCGCCCTGCGGTTGGCCCAGTCGTTCGAAGGTTTTCACGGCGGACGCCTGATCGCGCGAAGCGACGACCAGGTTGAGCAATTGGGCCAGCAATTCCGCCGGCGGATCGCCTTTGGTATCCGCGAGAATCACCTCGAGCATTCTCCCGGCGTGCGGGGCGGCGGAGCCCAGCACAGCCATCTGCACGCGCGGATCATCGCGGTCTTTCAGGGCGATTTGCGCCAACGCGTCGCCCGCCCGCGGATCGTTCCATTCCCCGAGCGTAAGGGCCAACTGATACCGCACACGCACGCTCGAATCCGCGGCGAACCGCAGCAACGCGTCGGCAAGGTTGGTGCCATTTCCCGATGGCACACGAAGGAACGGTTCGGCCAGACGCACGGCAAACTCCTTTACGGCAGGGTGATGATCTCCCAGTCCGTAAAACGCGATGGTGGGTGTCAACATGCCCAGGCCCGCCAGGGTGCTGAGCGCCTGGATGCGCACTTTGGGGTTCCAATCGTTCGCGCCGACGCGCAGCAACTCGGTCTCCGGCGGTTTTTCATCGCGCCAGATCAAAAGTCGTTGCGCCATGTCGCGTTCCCAGCCGTTAGTGCTGGCCAATCGTTGAACGACATTCGTCAGGCCGAGCCGGTCGAGCCGAGGAACCGGACGCAGCTTCGCGGATTCGGGATAGACGCGGTAAATGCGCCCTTTGTCGTCGCCGGCGCGGAGGTCCGGCCGATTTTTCAGTTCTTCGGGGAAATATTCGGGATGCTCGATGACGAGCCGATAGATGTCGGCGATGTAGAGCGCGCCGTCGGGTCCGGTTTTGAGTTGAGTGGGGCGAAACCAGTTATCACTCGAAGCAAGAAACTCGCGATCTGATTCGTCCGGCGCGCGATGACTGGTGAAAGTGACGCCGTTCGGCTCGAGGATTTCCCGATGCACCACATTCTGGGCGGGCTCGCTGATGAACACGCTGCTCTCAAAATTGGGGCCGAACAACATGTCCCGATAGGGCGTGGCGCTGTTGGCCGAAGTCAAACGATTGGCCGCGTCGGGCCAGTTGAAGCGCTGCTGCGGGCGGCTGAGGGGAAAAACCCGCGTTGCGTCGGGATAATTCGCCAATACCTGTTTCGTCGTGGTGACCGCGAGTTGGGGATTGCGGCGCAGATAATGTTCCGGAAGAAAATAATGCCACAGCCAGGTGGGATTTTCATTGCCGAACCAGTTGCCCCAATCATCGCGGCGGCGTCCGAACTGCGTCTGTCCCTCGACAAGCTCGAATTCGCCGGTGTCAGGTTTAAAGCGCAAATCGTGGCCGCGCAAATCGGCCGTCTGCCCGGTCAACGCGGAACGAATTGCGCCGCCGCTGCCGCCGTTGGCGGCATAGACCCAGTTATCGAGCCCGTATTCAAAGCCGTTGACGCGATGTTGCTGGTTGCCTTGATTGAAGCCGACGAGAATCGGTTTGCGCACATCCGCCTTGCCGTCGCCATCGGTGTCTTCGGCGTAGAAAATCTCCGGCGCGGCGCTGACCAGCACGCCTTTGCGCCAAACCATGATGCCATTCGGGAAGTTAACGCCTTCGAGAAAAACCGTCGCTTTGTCGTAGCGACCGTCGCCATCGGTGTCCTCCAGATACTTGATGACGCCCCCCGGTTTGCCGTGGCCGTCGAGGCCGAGCGGGTAGTCCCGCATCTCGACGACCCAGAATTTCCCGTCCGGACCCCAGTCAAACGCGACCGGATCAACCACCAACGGTTCGTTTGCCACCAACTCGACTTTGAAGCCGGGCCGCACGCGGATGCAGGCCAGGGACTCTTCCGGCGATTTCGCGCGCGGCTCGGCGATGGTCAAAAGGTCGGTGAACGAGTGGCGCTCGACCTTCTCGGGGAGATGCGCCGTCTCCTCGTTTTGCACGAACATTTGACGGGCATGAAACCAAACGCCGTTGTTCCGATTCGTGCCGCCCCGCACAATCATTGGAATCTCGCCCGGCTCGCCGCGTTTGCCGCCGGCAACCTTGAACGTCCAGCCACGTTCCCAGCCCAGCCAGTTCTTCGGCGTAGCGATAAACAGGTGCAGGGAGAACTCGTTTTCATTCGAGAAGATCAAGTCGTCGTAGCCGTCATCATTGATGTCGGCGAAGCGCAGGCCGTTGTCGCGCCCCTGGGCATCGACGATGGCGGTCCCGGGCGGCAGAGCGTAGGGCAATTGTTTCCACGATCTTTCCGCTTCCGACCATGAAAACGCGGCGTTTTGGGATTCATTGGCGACGATCAATTCGCAACGGCCGTCGTTATCCAGATCGCGCAAACGCACGCCACGGTCGCGTATTCCCCGGATGGAATCGCCGGTGGCGGTGAGAACCCGTTTCCCGTCGATCTCCAACCCGTTGAGCAGGGAGTTGTCTTCCACCCATTGCGCGCCGTCGAAGCTCCACGCTTTTGCGACCGCTTCGTCCTGGAGCAGCACGCTGACACGGCCATCAGGGTGAACGATCCCGAATTTGGCGCCT
>WNFU01012474.1_pt1 | contig 10742 bp, 10 predicted proteins | sample 5400121 | NCBI WGS metagenome assembly WNFU01 (sample SAMN13153360, study PRJNA577476) | soil metagenome | isolation source: 100 cm soil or saprolite under grassland replicate 1 | place: USA:California | collected 2016-06-15
GAATTGATCGCCCAGACGCCGGCTGCCGAACGCGACCAATCGCGTCTGCTGACGCTGCAACGTTCGGATGGCCGCATCCGGCACGGAAGATTTTCCGACCTTCCCGGGCACCTGCGCGCCGGCGACGTTTTGGTTTTGAATGATTCGCGAGTGATCCCCGCCCGGCTGCGCGGAACCAAAGCGGGAAGCGGCGGCCAAATTGAAGTGCTGCTGGTCGAAGAGAACGGAGTGAACGATTGGTGGGTGATGCTGCGTCCCGGCAAACGCGCGCGCGCAGGCACAACCATTTTTTTCCCGGATCGTGAAGGGCGGCCCGGCGGCGTGCGCGCCCTGGTGGTTGAAAAAAATGAAGAAGGACTTTGCCGCCTGCAGTTTTCCGGCGCGCACGATGTCACTGAAGTTCTCGATTCGATCGGCGAAGTGCCTCTGCCTCCCTACCTCAGACGCGATGAACCGAAGTTGCCGGTTGATGACCGGGAGCGTTATCAAACCGTGTACGCCCGGCCGGCCGGTTCCGTGGCGGCGCCGACCGCGGGTCTTCACTTCACGAAAAAAGTGCTGGCAGAAATCCGCGCGCGCGGCGTCGAGATATGCTTCGTCACACTACACGTGGGTTTGGGAACGTTCGCTCCGGTGAAAAGCGAAAGGCTGGAACAACACGTCCTGCACACGGAACCGTTCCAACTCGGCGCGCCGACTGCGCAAACCGTCAACGACGCCCGACAGGCCGGGCGTCGCGTCATTGCGGTTGGCACAACCACCGTGCGCGTGCTGGAAAGCGTGGCCGCCGCCAATCAGGGGCGCCTGGTCAAGTGTGAGCGGCGCACGGGGATATTCATTTATCCGCCGTACCATTTCAAAATTGTGGACGCGCTGTTGACCAACTTTCATCTGCCGCGGTCCACACTCTTGATGCTGGTCAGCGCCTTCGCCGCGCCCGGCCAAACGCGCGGACGCGACGTCATTCTGGCGGCGTACGCCGAGGCGATCCGCGAACGCTACCGGTTCTACAGCTACGGTGATGCCATGCTGATTTTATGAAGAAAGCCGTTCCCGTTCCCGCAAACACCGGAGGTCGAACCCATCCCCAACGGAGTTCCCCTCCAGGGAGGGGTCAGGGGTGGGTTCAATCGCCGCTCCCGTTCGTTTTCGTGAACATGGCCATCACCGCCGATGGCAAAATCGCCACGGCCAACCGCGCCGTATCCACTTTCAGCAGCCGGCGCGACTTCGAACACCTGTTGGAATTGCGCGCGACGGCCGACGCAGTCATGTCGGGGGCGCGGACGGTGGACCAGGAGGGAGTCAATCTGGGCCCGGGTCCGGCGCGATTTCGCCGCTTGCGCCTCAGGAACGGTCTGGCCGAATACAATCTTCGCATCGTGGCGACCGGCTCCGGGTCCCTCCACCCGGGCGCCGAAATTTTTCGTCACCGGTTCTCGCCCGTCATCGTGGTGACCAGCGAACGCGCTTCCGAACGAAAACTGAAGCTCCTGCGGTCTGTGGCGGACGAAGTCAAAGTGTGCGGCGAAAATGAAATCGACTTTCCCCGGCTCTTTGAATGGCTGCGGGCGAAATGGCAGGTCAACCGGTTGCTTTGCGAAGGCGGCGGCGAACTGAATGGCGCGCTGTTCCGCGCGGGGTTGGTGAACGAACTGCACCTGACCCTCTGTCCGAAAATTTTCGGCGGCCGGCGTGCGCCGACGATCGCCGACGGACCAGGAGTGGCGAAATTGACCGACGCAGCGCGGCTCGGGTTGAAGTCGATGAAACGCGTCGGCGATGAACTGTTTCTGGTGTACGCTGTCCTTGAGGCTGGTCCCCAGCACTGATGCGCCGTGGTCCCCAGCACTGATGCGCCGATTTGGCCAGGGCGCAATTCAAAGCAGAATGAAATCCGAATGACAAATGTCGAAGGACGAAGGAAACCCGAATGCTCGAAGTTCGAACAAGCGAGCCCGGTGCTGTTGGGTTCGGCTCAGGATTTCGGTTTTTCTTTGGCCTTCGACATTCGGACTTCGCCGTCGCCCGGAGATCATTGCCGGTCGTTCGGCTCAGGCCGCGCCTCCACCCAGCGTGCGAAGAGCCACAACAAATCGCTGAGCCGGTTCAGGTAAACGGTGATCTCGGGATTTCGCAACTGGCCAATCTCGTGCAAGGCGCACACCCGGCGTTCCGCGCGCCGGCAGATCGTGCGCGCGACATCGAGCGCGGCCGAATTCAGCGAGGCGCCCGGTGTGGCCCAGCCATGATACGTGACCTGTTGCGATTCAATTTCACGGATGAGTTTTTCCAACCGGGCACTCAACTCCGCCGTCACCAGCGAGTAACCCTCTTTGACGTAGCGGGACAAATCCTCCACACCCGTGGCGAGCTCCCCCATCAACGTCACGAGGTCCTTTTGAATGGCCAGCAGATTGTCGCGGACAAATGCGTGCTCCGTCGTCGCGCGGGCCAGGCCGAGGGCGGCGTTCAATTCGTCAACACTGCCGTAGGCCTCGACGCGCGGATGGCACTTGGACACGCGCCGGTTGTACATCAGGCCGGTCGTGCCCGTGTCGCCGGTTTTGGTGACGATGCTCATGCGCGCAAAAGTGAAATGAGAGGGGTGAAACGTAAAGCGTTAATCGCGGCGCTTGCGGCCCGGGAAGAGCCGGAAGCGAAACCTCCCCTGCGGAAAAAACACGCATATGCGTGTTTTTTCCGCAGGGGGGCAGTTTGGACATTTCGAAATTAAAGCGGGGAGATTGTGGGCAAGACCACTTTCCGCGCCGGCTCGGTCGGCACGCCCAGGAAGCGGCCGGCCAGTTCGTCGAAACGCTCCACCTCGTCCGTCACAAACGGTTTAATGACGCCGCGGCGGCGCCGGCCTTTGTCGAGCAGGTCCGCGCTCTGCAATCGCTCGCTCAAAAACTGCGCGCAACTGTCCGCCGAATCCACCAGGGCCACTTCGTTGCCCGCCACGGAGCGAATCGCCCGTTTCAACAGCGGATAATGCGTGCAACCCAGCACCAGCGTGTCGATGCCCGCGCTCAAGAGCGGCGCAAGATAAGTGCGAAGGATCGTCCGGATCACTTTCTGTTCCGTCCAGCCTTCTTCAACCAGCGGGACCAGCAGCGGGCAGGCGCGAGCAAACACCCGCGCGGTGTCATCGCCCGCCAGAATCGCGCGGCTGTAAGCCTGGCTGCGAATAGTGGTGGTCGTGGCGATGACGCCGATGCGACCATTACGCGTTTTTTTCAAGGCAGCTTGCGCGCCGGGAATGATGACACCAAAAATCGGCACCGCGAATTGCCGTTCGAGTGTGGGCAACGCCCAGGCGGAAACCGTGTTGCAGGCCACGACGACCGCTTTGACATTTTGCTGGATCAGAAACCGGGTGTCTTCGCAGGCAAAACGCACGACGGTCCCGGGCGATTTCGTGCCATAAGGCACCCGCGCCGTATCGCCAAGGTAAACGATATCTTCGTGGGGAAGGACGCGGTGGATTTGGCGCACCACGGTGAGGCCGCCGATGCCGGAATCGAATATGCCGATCGGCAATGGGGCGGTTGAGTTCATCGCTCCACCAGCCGTTTGTAGGCGAGGATGCCTTCGGCGATCGCCCGCCCCAACTGTCGCCGATATTGCGGATCAAAGATCCGTTTCGATTCCCGCGGGTGCGACATGAAGCCGGCTTCGATCAGAACGGCCGGGACTCGCGCCTCACGCAGCACGGCGAAGCGCGCCCGTTTCACTCCCCGATCCTCCACCGGGAGGCTTCTGATCATCGCCTTTTGGACCTGGTAGGCCAGCAACATGTTTTTTGCGTCAAACCGGTTTCCCGCGCAGGCGCTGGTGTCCGCGGAGTCGCCGCGGGCGTTGGTGGAGTCGGCCCCGGCCGGCGTCAGACAATAAACCTCCACCCCTTCGATCTGGTCTTTTTCGGTGATGGCCGCGTTGAAATGGAGGCTTACGAACAAGTCGGCGGCCCGCTGTTTGGCCAAGGCCGGTCGATCGGGCAATGGCACGTAACTATCGCCATTGCGCGTGAGCGTGACCTTCAAACCGGCGCCGGTCAATCCCTCGCGCACCTCCCGCGCCAGGAGCAGCGTGTATTCCTTCTCCTTCCGGCGGCCCACCTCGTTGCCCGGGTCCTTGCCGCCGTGGCCCGGGTCCAGGCAGACGTTCAGGATCGGCACACTGACTGTGTTTTTCGGCGGAAACAACGCCGGTTGCACCGCCGTCTCCAAATCCATCACCGACACGAATACCGAGCTGTTTCGGACGGCGACGGGCGCGGAAAGGAACACCGCGACGCCATTGATTTCCGCTTTGTGCGAGTCGGCGGTGAAAACCAGCTTCGACCACGAGTTGGTCAACTGAACCTCCTCGTTCCTTCGCGTCCAGAACATTTGAAAATGGTACGCCTTGGCCCAATCGGCCAGTCGAACGTAGTCAATGCCGAAGAGGTGCGTGCGCTCCAGTTTGCTTGACGCGCTTTGCGCGGACGCCGTCAGCAAACCGGTCAACAACACGAGCGCCGCCACCGCCAATTTCATGAACGCGCGCAATCTGCACCGCGCTTCGAGATGATTCAAGGCAATTGCTGGATGCGAAATGAATTCAGCAAATTCAGGTTGAAAACCGTTGACGCTCCGATGACCGTTACCTAGATTGGCCGTCTGAAAATTAAGACCGAGTGTACGGAAGAAAATCGTTGCACCTGACATGACTACCATTACTCCCGCCAAAGGTCTGGAAGGCGTGGTCGCCGCGTCCACGCGCCTGAGCGACGTCCGCGGTGACGTTGGCCAGTTGATCTATTGCGGCTACGACATCAATGAACTCGCCGGCAAGGTGACCTTCGAGGAAGTGGTGCACCTCCTGCACCACGATCATCTTCCCACTCGCCGGGAACTGGATGAGTTAAAGGGTTTGCTGGCCGTGAAACGGGAACTGCCCAAGGGCGTTGTTGAAATCATCAAAATGTTTCCCAAAGACACCCCGCCGATGCACGCCATCCGCACGGCCGTGTCCTCGCTCGGTTGTTTTGACCCGGAAGCCGACAATGATTCGATGGACGAGAATCGTTTGAAAGCGCTGCGCCTCACCGCCCGCATCCCGATCATCACCGCCTACTTTCACCGCCATCGTCAGGGCAAAAGCCTGCTTCCGCCCGATCCGTCCCTCGGGGAAGCGGCCAATTTTCTCTATCTCATCGATGGCGAGAAGCCTTCCGCGGAAAAGGTCAATACGCTGGACCTGTGCTACGTGTTGCACGCCGACCACGGGATGAACGCCTCCACCTTCAGCGCGCGGGTCACCATCGCGACCTTGAGCGACATGTATTCGGCCATCACCAGCGCCATCGGGACATTGAAAGGCCCGCTCCACGGCGGCGCCAACGAGGGTGTCATCAAAATGCTTCAGGAGATCGGCTCGCTCGACCGCGTGGATGCCTACATCGCCGAGGCTTTGGCGCAAAAGAAGAAAATCATGGGCATCGGCCATCGCGTCTATAAAACGCTCGACCCGCGCGCGCCGCACCTCAAACACATGGCGCAAATCCTCAGCGCGAAGATCGGCGAGCCCAAATGGATTCAAATGAGCGAACGGATTGCCGCGCTCATGTTGAAAGAGAAGAACCTCCAGGCCAACGTCGATTTCTATTCCGCCACCGTCTATTATTCCCTGGGCATTCCGACCGACCTGTTCACGCCCATCTTCGCCATCGCCCGCACTGCCGGCTGGACCGCGCACGTCCTGGAACAACTGGCCGACAACCGGTTGATTCGCCCGCAGAGTCAGTACTCCGGCCCGGTGGGATTGAAGGTGGTGCCGATCGACGAACGATAAGGCACAGTTTTAGGTTTCTGGTTTCTTGTTCCTTGACCCGAACAGAGGGAGACGACTATGGGTACCATTCGCCGGTTTGAAGACATTGAAGCCTGGAAACGAGAAACTTTGATTTGGTGAACATCCACGAATACCAGGCCAAACAACTCTTCGCCCAATTCGGCGTGCCGGTTCCTTCGGGCAACGTGGTCACAACACCGGACGAAGCCAAAGCCACCGCGGAAAAACTTCTCGGCGCCGGCCACAAGCGGTTCGTCGTCAAATCGCAGATTCATGCCGGCGGCCGCGGTAAAGGCACATTCAAGAGCGGTCTGACCGGCGGCGTCAAAGTCTGCTCCTCGGTCGCGGAGGTCAGCGAACGCGCCCGGGCCATGCTCGGCCAGGTGCTGGTGACTAAACAGACCGGACCGGAAGGCCGCCTGGTCAGCACGCTGCTCATTGAAGCCGCCTCCACGATCAAAAAGGAGTTTTACCTGGCCGTGCTGCTCGATCGCGCGCTGTCGCGACCGATTGTCATGGCCAGCACCGAGGGCGGCATGGAAATCGAGGAGGTCGCCGCCAGAACCCCGGAAAAAATCCTCAGGGAAACCATCGACCCGGCCGTCGGGATGATGCCCTACCAGGCGCGCAAGCTGGCCGCCGCGCTCGGCTTGCGAGGTGATTTGATCGGTGCCGCCGCAAAAGTGCTGCTCGGCGTTTATAAAACCTGGTGGGAATGCGACGCCGCGCTGGTCGAAGTCAATCCGCTTTGCGTGGTGGCAACCGCCGAGGGCAAGGAGGCCGTCCTGGCGGTGGACGCCAAGATCGGCCTTGATGACAATGCGCTCTATCGCCATCCCAACATCCAGGCGATGCGCGACCTTGCCGAGGAAGCGCCCCTCGAAATCGAGGCGAGCAAATTCAACCTCAATTACATCAAGCTCGACGGCAACATCGCCTGCCTCGTCAATGGCGCCGGGCTGGCGATGGCCACGATGGACATCATCCAGCATTACGGCGGCAGTCCGGCAAATTTCCTCGACGTCGGCGGCGGCGCGAGCCAGGAACAGGTCGCCGCGGCGTTCAAGATTATTTTGAGCGATCCGCACGTGAAAGGAATACTGGTCAACATTTTCGGCGGCATCATGGATTGCAACGTCATCGCCGCCGGCATCGTCGCCGCGGTCAAGGAAACTCATCTCACGCTGCCGTTGGTCGTCCGGCTCGAAGGCAACAACGTTCAGACGGGCCGGAAGACGTTGGCCGACTCCGGCCTGACCATCATCAGCGGCGATTCCATGGCCGACGCGGCGCAGAAGGTGGTCAAGGCGGTGACGAAGTGATAAATAGGCAAACTGTTTCCATGCTCGAGGAAGAAACCCTGGCTCAGATCAACGGCAAATATGTTTGTCCGCCAGATGCAGGTCCGGCCTGGCGGGCGGCGGTGGAAGCGGGATTTGACATGTCTCTGATCGAACACGCGCTGACGTTGGTCCCCGAGCAAAGATTGGCGGAGCATCAGCAGGTGATTGATTTTCTATCGACTGTTCAAGAAGCCGGCCCTTCCCATGCCGCAGAATGACCAGGTCTTGCTCACGAGGCTCAAAGATAACGGCCTCGAATTTGTTATCATTGGCGGTGTCTGCGTCGTTTTTCATGGCGTGCCTTTGGCCACGTTTCATCTCGATATCTGCTGCCGATTTGGCGAGGACAATCTCAAGCTCATTGAAGCTGCTGTGCGCGATCTGCATCCAGTTCATCGCCTGACGGCCAACAAATTGCCATTGGAACAAACGCGGCATCTTTTTGGTGAGTTGAAAAATCTTTATCTCCAAACAGATTTAGGAAAGCTCGACTGCCTCAGCGAAGTCGCGGGGATCGGTCCATACGACAAGGTGCTGATACAGAGCGTTCCGGCAGAATTTTCGTACGACGAATTTCGTTTCCTGAGCCTCGACGCTCTCATTGCCTCGAAAGAAGCCGCTGGCAGAGGTCGCGATTTAGACGCGGTCCGACAGCTCCGCGCTATCAAAGAAAAAAAACGAACAACGCAGAAAGTGATTTCAAATCGTAAATCGTAAATCGCCAATCGTAAATTCTTCATGTCCATCATCGTCAGCTCACAAACCAAAGTTCTCGTCCAGGGCATCACCGGCAGCTTTGGCGCGCGACATACCAAACTCAGCCTCGAATACGGCACGCAGATCGTCGCCGGGGTCACGCCGGGCAAAGGCGGACAGCTCTTTGAAAACAAGGTGCCTATCTTCGATACCGTGGCCAAAGCCGCGGAGCAGACGGGCGCGACCGCGTCCGCCATCTTCGTTCCCCCGTCCTTCGCCGCCGACGCCATCCTCGAGGCGGTGGATGCAGGTCTCGACCTGGTCGTTTGTATCACCGAAGGCATTCCCGTCAACGACATGGTGAAAGTGAAACGCGCGATGCAGGGCCGGAAAACACGTTTGATCGGCCCGAATTGCCCCGGGATCGTGACGCCGGGCGACGGCAAAGATTCGCACGGCGGCTGCCGCATCGGCATCGCGCCCGGCTACATTCACAAGAAAGGCCAGATCGGCGTCGTTTCGCGCAGCGGCACGCTGACCTACGAAGCGGTCTGGCAACTGACCTGCCGCGGCGTCGGGCAATCGACCTGCGTCGGCATCGGCGGCGACCCGGTCAACGGGACGTCCCATCTGGACGCGATCAAACTGTTCAATGACGATCCGGACACACACGGCGTGATTATGATCGGCGAGATTGGCGGAAGCGCCGAGGAAGAAGCCGCCCAGTGGATCAAGCGCCATTGCAAGAAGCCGGTGGCCGGATTCATTGCCGGGGCCACTGCCCCGCCGGGCCGGCGCATGGGTCACGCGGGCGCCATTATCAGCGGCGGCAAAGGCACCGCGGCCGCGAAAACCGCGGCATTCAAAGAAGCAGGCATTGGCGTCGCCGCCACGCCCTCGGTCATGGCGGAAACGCTGATGAAGATGATGTGAGACATGAGGTTCACTTTTCCGGCGCGTCGATGCCCAACCCTTTGAACTCAGCCTTGATGACCTTCTCGTAACAGTCCGGACAAACACTGTGGCTGAATTTGGCGTCGGTGTGCCGCGCGAAATAGTTCTCAACCTGCTGCCAGTAATTTTTGTCATCGCGGATTTTTTTGCAATAGGAGCAGATCGGCAGGATGCCGCGGAGCTGTTTGACTTCCGAAAGGGCCTTCTCCAACTCGCGGACGCGATCGGCCAGCTCCCGCTGCAGTTCCACCATGCGGGCCCCGACGTTCAACCGCGCGCGCAGTTCCGGCGCCTTGAACGGTTTGGTGACGTAATCGTTGGCGCCCGCTTCCAGTCCGGTGACAATTTCATCCGGCTGCGACATGCTGGTCAGAATCAACAGATACACATGCTTCAGTTCGGGGCAGAGACGGACCCGGCGGCAGACTTCGACGCCGTCCAACCCCGGCATTTGCCAATCCAGAATCGCCAGCGCCGGCGCGTCGTTTGCCTGAAGCGCCCGCCAGGCCTCCGCTCCGTTGCGCGTGGCCACGACCTGGTAGCCCCATTGGTCGAGCAGGAAACCCAGCATCTCGTTGGACACGGGATCATCTTCGGCGACGAGAGTTTTCATGACGCTGTTTTACCCTTCTGCGAATCCCCGCTCAGGTAACCTTCCAATTCGGCGACCAGGCGGTCCAACTGTTTTTCGAACTCCGGCTGGGCCGAGGCAATTCGAGACCAATCGCCGTTCCTGGCCAATTGTTCCAGGCGGCTGGCGGCGGCATAAGCGGGGCCGGATTGGAAATTGCCAATCGCTCCTTTCAGCGTGTGCGCCAGGCGCGCCAACGCGCGATTGTCATATTGCGCTGACGCATTCCGCAGTTGCGCCACCTGCTCCGGAAGCTTCTCCAAAAACATCTGCGCCAGCTTCCCCACGATCGCCTCGACACCGCCCACCTGTTCCCGCAATCGTTCCAGGTCGAGATGGTTCTCGGAAGGCAACGCCCTCGCGGCCGACGGACCGGCGCCGACCGATCCCGGACGCGCCAGTTGGTGGATCGCGTCCAAAAGTTCCCGCCGTCTGACCGGCTTGCTGAGATACGCGTCCGCCCCTGCGGCGAGGCACAACTCACGGTCGCCCTTCATGGCATGGGCCGTCAACGCGATGATGGGCACGCGCCCGCCCGTCCGCTTTTCGTGTTCGCGAATCGAGCGCAGCACTTCCAGGCCGTCCAATTCGGGCATCTGCACGTCCATCAGCACGATATCGAAATGGTGGCCGGTGGCCAGGGCCAACGCTTCCCGGCCATTGCACGCCTCGACGACCCGGTGACCTTCCTGGGCCAGGATGGTGACGGCCAGTTCACGGTTTACCCGATGGTCTTCCGCCAGCAAAATATTCAATCCGCCGGCAGACGAGTGGACTTTCGCCGGGGCGCTTTTCGTCTCGGCCGAGCGCGATTTCGGTTCGCGGGAATCCGCGGCGGCGGGACTGCGCTGCGACCCGCTGCCCGGCTCCAGTCTTACGATAAAATGGAAGGCACTTCCCTTGCCCTCTTGGCTCTCAACCCAAATGCTGCCGCCCATAAGTTCAATCAGCCGCCGGGAAATAGACAGTCCCAGACCGGTCCCACCGTATTTCCGCGTCACCGAACTGTCGGCCTGGGCAAATTCTTTGAAAATGTAATGCAGCCGGTTCCGGGGAATCCCAATGCCGGTGTCCTTGACCACGAAATACAAAAACGACCTCGGGTCAAACGCCGGCGCCGCGACGGATTCGGTCCCGTTCAAGACCCGGTCCGCCCGTTCGGTCGTCGGGGCGCCGGCGCCTTCCAGAGCGACGTGGACCGACACTTCACCGGTTTTGGTGAACTTGATGGCGTTGCCGACCAGATTGATGACGACCTGTTGCAAACGGCGCGCGTCGCC
>WNFU01009800.1_pt1 | contig 10739 bp, 12 predicted proteins | sample 5400121 | NCBI WGS metagenome assembly WNFU01 (sample SAMN13153360, study PRJNA577476) | soil metagenome | isolation source: 100 cm soil or saprolite under grassland replicate 1 | place: USA:California | collected 2016-06-15
TTCCGGTCGCTACGACGGACCAACACTCACGAAACAGGCCACTGGAGAGCTACGTGATACGGAAAGCGGTCACGCGTAGTTCGGCGGGGGGCCGTTGGAAAAGTGCCCACTCGGGTAACTCGCTGGCGGCCCACCCAACCGCCTGCTCCGTTTGGAGCGGGGGAAAGGCCGTGAGGCCCTACCTATCGCTATTTGAAGCTGTCTCGTGCCGCGCGCCTCGGCGGCAGCTGAAGCGCAGCACGTTGGGCCGCTGCCTTTCAATGCTTGCGCTCCCACAAGGCAGTCAAACTCCTGCTACAATATACGCTCGATCTCGATCGGCAACGCCTGTGTCGATTACTACGAGCCCCCGAGCTGTTATGAGCGGTATCCATCCCCGACGTCCTTTCCTGACTGCTCGCCGTCGCAGAGCGCTCGGCGTCCTGCTCGCCCTGCTCACAGCCTTCGCCTGGTGGGGCTGGGTGCCAAACTCCTTTACTGATCCCGCCTGTCATGTGACATCAAATGGCGCGTGGATTGGCGTCGAGTGGACATCGCAGCCGATTGATCCGCATGCGATAGCCAATCTCGCCCAACAAGCCACCAAACAACACCTCCGGTACTTATTTCCATTTACGACCTACGTCAAAGCCGACGGCTCCTTTAGCTCATCCTACAGCTACGCGCGTGCATTTGTTGCCGCATTTCACCAGCACAATCAGCACACGGCGTTGCTCGCGTGGGTTGGGCTGCCATACCAGCATGTTCAGTTTGCAAACCCACTGGTCCGGACCACCATCATTAGCTTCATTACCTCTCTGATTACCACGGCAGGATTTGATGGCGTCCACATCAATGCCGAGCCTATTCCGAACGCTGGGTAATTAACACTTGAGTATTTGCTCAAATGACCCGCGAATCGGGTTGGCATCTTGAAGCGGTAAAATGACCTTGACCAAGCTCGTTATTGTAGAGTCAAACAGCTTCAGAAATTAAGTGTTAGTTACTCAGCTCCCGCAGCTTCAGTTCTGCTCCTCCCGTGACGCCCTGCGCATATATGACAGAACTGTCATCTACACGCCCGCATCACGCTGAGGTCATCCGCGGTGTAATTCGTACCACAGGGTGATCGATCACCCTGGAATCCAACACGAGCGCAGAGGCACACGCAGCGTGACGTGTGACACAAAGCTATCGGTCCGCGGCACACCACGCCAGGATAGCCGAGGTGCCGAACCCGATCCACCGAGTACGCTGCGTGCTGCGCAGCAATGCGTCGAAAGGAGTTCGATCCAATGTTTGCACGCCGATCCTCCATACATGGCGCCGCCGCGATCGCATTGCTCGTCCTGCTGGCGCTGAGTCTGCTGCCGACTCACCCAGCGTTCGCCGGGTTCGTGGCCTGTCGCGCCGACCCCATCGTCTGGCTCTCCAATGGCCAGTCCATCCAGATCACGGCCACCATCAACGCCGCCGAGTCGGACGTCAGCACCATCGTCTACACCGTCCACGTGCCAGTTGGTACCACAATCACCAGGGTCGTGTATAACGGTGGTGGACTGGGTCGGAAAGAACGTGTGATCCTGGTCGACGATCAGGCACCCAACCAGTACTGGACTGACACCGTGGTGGATACCAAACCAACCCCGGTGGGCGTGCTCGCCATCAGCAGCATGGGCGGGAGCAATTTCGGCGCGGACAGTGGATATAACAGCGAGCATCTGATCGTCAGCTTCCATCTGTGAGCGCTGCATACGCTCAAAGGACAGTTGTGACGGCACACCACACCTACCCGCTCCTTCGTGCTGTCGCTTAGGACTCAGACGCTAGAAACGAGCGCATCGATGAAGCTACCCTTTGATCGTCTGCTTGCAGCGCTCCTCGCTACTCTCGCGTTAGCCGTGCTCGTCAGCTCCTGGAGCGGAGGCCTGCTCGACAGCGCGACCCGTGCGAGGATGGAGACCATCGCACTGGCAATGGTGCTGACGGTCGCGGTTATCGTTACCCACCTCTACCCGATCCATCTGCGCTATCATACCAAGGTCAGCATCAGCAGCATTCCGCTCTATCTGATGGCCGTGCTCCTGCCGCTGCCGCTGGCGATGCTGGCGGCGGGGGTAGGGACGTGCGTGGAAGAGTGCCTCCAGCGTGCCAGGCGCGGCAGCCTGGCCAGCGACATTGTCACATCCACCAGCCGCTGGATGCTGCTTGTCGCGCTAGGTGCGTGGGTGGTCCACCAGCCGGTCATGATCGGTACCGGCCATACGCTCGCACTGGTTGCGACAGGATTGGTGATGTTCGCCGGCGATTTGGTGACCAACTCGCTCCATGTCGCGACGATGTGCCGCGAGCCGCTATGGCGTGTGATCGGTGGGTCGGCACGCGAAGGCGGCGTGATCGAAGGCATTCAATACGTGCTGGCACTGCTGGGCGCGCTGGGCAGCGAGCACCAGCTTTGGGCAGTGGTCTTACTGGCATTGCCGATCGGCATTATCTACTTGGCGTTCAAGCGCGCCCGCGAGTTGCAGGACCACACCCGCCAACTGCTTGAGAGCATGGCGGATGCGGTCGACCTGCGCGACCCCTGCACGGGCGGACATTCGTGGCGCGTCGCAGAACTGTGTGCAGGCATCTTACGCGAACTGACGATCTGGGGGCCCGAAGCCGATCTGATCATTGCAACGGCGCGGGTGCACGACGTCGGCAAGATTAGCATTCCGGATGAGATTCTGCGCAAACCCGGCCAGCTCACCACAGAAGAGCGTGCCATCATGGAGAACCATGCCGATCGGGGCGCGGACCTGCTGGCCCGCTATCCCGACTTCGCACGCGGCGTGGCGATCATCCGCCACCATCACGAGCGCTGGGATGGGCAGGGGTACCCGCAGGGCCTTGCCCGCCACGCGATACCGTTCGGCGCGCGGGTGATCGCGGTAGCGGACAGCTTTGATGCGATGACGAGCGATCGCCCGTACCGGCGCGGCATGTCTATGGTGCAGGCGGCGCAAATCCTCCGCGATGGCCGCGATGCGCAATGGGATGCGGAGGTAGTCGACGCATTCCTGCACAGTATCGCAGACCAGTTGGCGCCAGAGGTGGCGCGGGACGGTGAGAAGCAGAAGCTGGCCTTGCTGCCGCAGGGGTGACTGCCGACGGGCACCTAACAGCTCGTCGATTGGTTATCAACGACCGAGCGGCCGTGCCGTAAGCAGGGGTAAGGGGTACGGGAGGACGAGAGCGACACACGAGCGGCAGGCCTTTGGGCCGGCCTTCTTCATGCACATCCGCAGCGGACCACGGTGGAAGGAATGCCCGACCATCTGCCCACGATCCTCGCCGATATCCATCAGCTTCGTAGCGCACCCCAGCAACTGCTCGACACCGCCGGGCGCTACACCGAGGCCGGCTTGATCTCGATCCGGGCGTTTCGTGATAGCGAGGGGGTGCGGCTCGCCATCAGCGATACCGGGCGTGGCATCAGCACCGACCTGAGCCAGCATCTGTTCACGCGGTTCAGACGCGTCTCCAAGGGCATCACCTCAGCCGAGCGCGCCATCGGCCTGGGACTGGCGGACGCCCGGCAGTTGATCGAACGACAGGTCGGCACACTCTGGCTGCAGAGCATGTACGAACACGGGCGCAGCTTCAGTTTCACACTGCCATGCGTTGATGAGAAATGCAACGACAGGGTCATCGCGACATTAATTTCTGAAGCTGTTTGACTAGACAATAACGAGCTTGGTCAAGGTCATTTTACCGCTTCAAGATGCCAACTGATTCGTGGGTCATTTGAGCAAATGCTCAAGTGTTAGTTACCCAGTTCCGAACGGCGATCCGCACTATCTCAAGCTTCTTGATGAACTCCGCCTCGCGCTGGCACCCACGCAATTGCTAAGTGTCGCGAGCCTGCCTTGGGCATCGAGTCTCGAAAGCGCGTTACTACCTGCCAATCCGTATCGCTGGACCAGCAGCTATTATCATGCCGTGGCCAGCCGCGTCGATCAAATCGTGGCGATGACCTATAACAGTCAAGTCGTCGTGCCGGCGCTCTATCGGTTGTGGATGCGCGAGCAAGTGCGGGGTATTCGTCGAAGTATCAGCGATCGACCGGTCGACCTCTTGCTCGGTATCTCGGTGTCACGTGAGGTGACGAGCTCACATCGAGCGGAGGTTGAGGATTTGGGCAATGGGCTGGCAGGTCTGTGTGCGGGTCTAGCGAAGCAGAGGCAGGATGGAGCGCCGATTAATGGTGTTGCACTGTATGCAATCTGGGAGTCTGATGCAAGGGACTGGCAAATTTGGCAGAGCTGGCAAGGAAGTGAATAATGCGCACCTGAAAGCGCAAAGCTACTCTTCGTTATCGCCGGAACACCGGCAGCGGCCCAACAGGCGCTTGCAGCTGACCGCCTTCGGCGCGCGAGATCGAGCCTTTTTTGAAGTCGTCTTGTGCGGCGCGCCTCGGCGGCAGCTGAAGCGCAACACGTTAGGCCGCTTCCAATGTTGATCGCTCCCAATCATACGACAGCTGCTCAATTGTCTCCAATGAGCGAGGCAATTTGCAGGAAAATAACTATAATCGCGGTCATGAACGCAAGGAACCGATAATGGAGTCTTTGCCTCTCCTCGCTCGCGCGGCCGAGCTTCTTTCGGAGCATTTCAGCTGTGCGCTTGAGCTCACACCAAGCGAGAACTATACAAGGTGGGTCAGTCGTACATGGCGGTGTCACGTTCAACCGCACTCTAGTGCGCTTCCCTCCACTGTGATTGTCAAACATACCGTCGTTCGGCCCGAACCATCCTATGCTGATTGGCATCAACATGCGTTCTTCAATGATTGGGCTGCTGCTCGCTTTCTCGGATCCATCGCTACGCACCCGCCACTTGCGCCCAAGCTCTATACCGGCGATCGCACCGAGCGGATCGTGATTATGGAGGATCTTGGCACGGGAACCACACCCAACACGTACGACTTGTTGCTCGGTTCTGATGTTGATTATGCCCGCCAAAGTCTCATAGAGCATGTCGCCCTGCTTGGACAGTTACACGCCGCTACCTGTCCGGTTGCCCTGGATTACCTGCCGATTCGCGCTGCGTTAGGTCCGCAGGAACCCGAGAAACCGCTCTACTGCCATCCCTGGTCCCGTGCGCGGTTGCGCCGGTCGACTGATACCGAACTCCAAGACGCCGTGCAGCGCTACCAGATGGTGCTTCAATCCGCAGGTGTCACCGCTGCCGCCGATATTGAGTCAGAAATCGCGCTGGTGACGGCCGTGATAGAAGATCAACCAGGTCCATTCTTAACGTATTGTAAAGGCGATCAAGAGGTGCCTGGGGATGCGATCCGCTGGGGTGCCCACCTGCGGCTGTTCGACTTCAACGTTGGGGGCCTCCGCCACGCCCTGGTCGAGGGCTTGCCAGGATGGATGACCTGGGGCTGCCACCGTCGGTTACCCCACGATCTCGTGCGCACGCTGGATGCCGTGTATCAACGGGCGCTGGCCGAAGGCTGTCCGATAGCTATGACGCCCAGCGTCTTCCGTCAAGCTGCGGTGCTTGCAGCAGCCCGATGGCATCTGTTCCATGTGACTTGGCGCTTGCGACATGCCCTACAAGCCGATATGCCACGCGGTCCGACCGACACGACCCTGCGGCAACAATTCCTGGCTTGGACGGATGCATTTGTTGACGTAGCTGGTGACGACGGCCCTGTTCCGCGCTTGGTCCAAACGGCGCAACGGCTCGCGGCCCGACTCCGCGCTGTGTGGCCGCCCGATGTCCAGACCTTACCCTATTACCCGGTATTCCAATGAAGGAGTGCGGAAACCCGGCGCGCCTTGGCAAGACCTGCCGCGCCGTTATGGCAAGACCAAAACCGTTTCGTCTCGCTACTATCGCTGGCGTAAGAAAGGCATCTGGCAGTGCATCTTGGCCGAGTTGCAGACCCAAGCCGAACGCGAGGGCGAGCTGGATTGGACACTCCATTTCGTCGATAACACCGTCATTCGTGCCCACCAGCACGCCGCCGGTGCAAAAAAGGGGACCCAGAGCAAGAAGCCCTTGGTCGCTCGCAGGGCGGCTTCTCTACCAAGCTGAACCTGCGCGCTGAAGCCGGTGGCAAAGCGATCACATTTGTGCTCCAGGCGGGCCAGCGCCACGAGAGTACGGCCTTCGAGGCGCTGATGGAGCACGGGGCCGTCAAGCGAGCCGGACCTGGACGCCCGCGACTGCGCCCCAAGCGCATCGTTGCCGATAAGGCCTACAGCAACCGACGCATTCGTGGCTATCTGCGCCAGAAAGGTATAAGGGTGACCATCCCGCGCAAGGCGAACGAGCGCCGACGCGGGCCGTTCGATAAGCAGTTGTACAAGTTACGGGCGCGCATTGAACAACTGATCAACCGGCTCAAGCAGTATAGGCGGATTGCCACACGCTATGAGAAGCGTGGCGACAACTACTTGGGCATGGTCACGATTGGTGCAATCCTCCTGTACTTGTAAGTTTGCGGATACGCCCTAGTACTCAAAGGGCACGCTGGTGGCGTCAACGAAGCCGCCTTCAGTCCGGACGGCACACTGGTGATCACGGCCGGCGAGGATGGCACCGCGCGCATCTGGGAAACTCAATCCGGCACGCAGATCGTTTTACTGACGGGCCATACTGGACCAGTGAAAAGTGTGGCATACAGCCGCGATGGTACGCGTGCCGTCACGGCCGGCGCCGACTGGAAGGCCCGGCTCTACCGCTGGGAGGTGTTCGCGCCGGTGGGTAGCGTGGTCGACCGGGTGCGCGCGCTTGTCACACGCGATCTGATGTGCGCCGAGCAGTAGCAGTACCTGCATACGACGAATTGTGCGCCGCCTGGACCCATAACACATATACAGGCGCCAGGGGCATCCTTCACGGCCAAGCCTGCATTCCGCGCCACGGCCGCATATCGGTCGCGCCAGTAGCATCGTTGCCCGTCAGCCCACTGTGTTCTCAAAAGCGTAGCGGTCGGTCATAGACGCGTCACCATTACAGGCACCTCAAACATGGTTCCTAACCGTGCGACATCAGCACTCTCGTAACTCATGACCGAGAACGCACATTCGAGAACATCAGAAAGCGCTCCCGTTCCCGACACCGCACGCTTGGCAGATGGATGCTCACCGTTGGAACGTGCAGCTCATGTTCCGCTGCCTTTTTTTGCCACCGAACCTCCACATTCACCGAGAACGCCTCTGCATACTCTCCGTTCCGTCATTCCCCTGTTCCCCGTTTTCCAATATTTTTACCATATGTATATAGGGACGTTGATAGAGGAAGGTCTGTTGGGTGACACCATAATGCAGCTGCGCATACAGATCCAATGCCTGTTTGTTCTCTTGAGCAGCATGCAGAGCGATCTTGGGATAGTGGTGCTGGCGCGCCTGCTGCTCTGTACGTTGCAGCAGGCACGTGCCGATGCCCTTGCGGCTCCAATTGCTCAACACGGCGAGCGCATCGACATACCATTCATCGTCCTCCGCCTCCTGTTCGAGCCAGCTGCCAACGGCGGCGTTGAGCCGTGCTTCATCTCGACCCCCAAAGCTCAAAACCAACCCGAGCACCGCTGAACTCCCCTCAGCGACCTGGATGTTTTGATAGCTAAAACGATTGCCGTCCTGGCGGAAGAAGTGCTGTAGACGCTCGACAAACCCGCGCTCGTGTTCTTCTCGCAGCGGAAAGGCGACCTGTGTATGCGTATACGCTGAATACAGCAGAACCGCCGCTACCTCAGCGTCAGCTGGCTGTGCTGGTCTGATCGGTATCAAAGCTCGCATCGCTTCTCATCGAGGTGGTTACCATCGATGTGTTTGATGGCCGGACGGTCTGTCCCTGGGTCACTGTACTACACTGCGTGAGGCCGATGCTCAAACGACGTTGCCTCCAAACCGGCTTGTGGCGCCTGCGGAGTTGCCATGCTCTTCACTGCGCTATCTACGTCGGCCGATTATTGGCCTCTGGCCACCGCTTGCAGCGTGCTTGTGCTGGCAGCTTCCCGCAGCCGTTCCACATCGCGCATGGGCGGGAGGCCAAACAGGCTTTTGTATTCCCGGTTGAAGTGCGCCGCATCATCGTAGCCCACGCGGTAGCCTGCGCTGGCCGCGTCGAGGTGCTCGCCGAGCATCAGGCGGCGGGCCTCCTGCAGCCGCAGCCGCTTCTGAAATTGCAATGGACTCATCGCAGTGACCGCCTTGAACTGGTGGTGGAAGCCCGAGACGCTCATGCCAAGCGCTTGGGCAATGCTTTCCATGCGCAGTGGCTGGCTGTAATCTTTCCGCAGCAGATCAACGGCTCTGGCAATATGGTGGGTGTATCCCCCCAGGACCGCAATGTGACGAAGCCGAGCACTCTGCGCCCCCATCAGGAGGCGGGAGACGATTTCCCGCGTGACCAGCGGTGCGAGGATTCGCGCTTCGGTGGGGGAGTCCAGCAGCCTGACCAGCCGCACCACGGCATCCAGCAGACTTGCGTCCAACAGACTCACGTCTATGGCTTTCGCATCGCCCTGACCCGGCGGCAACGGGACATTGGCCTCGACGAGAACCGACCCGACCAGGGTTGGGTCGAGGTGCAAGCGGACGCTGAGGTATGGCTGCGCCTTCGAGGCTTCGAGGACCTGGCTCACAACCGGCAGCTCGACCGTCGTGAGCAGATAGTGTGCCGGGTCGTACTGATAGCAGTCATTCCCAAGAAAGACCTCCTTGCTGCCTTGGGCAATCACACAAAAGGACGGGTCGGACACGCCATGCACTGGCCCCGTGGGTGAGGAGATGCGGTTGAGATACAGCCCTTTCAACGTTTCAACCCGCCCATCTTCACGGATGGCTCGCGCGATACGCTCAACCAACTCCTGTCTGTTGGCCTGCGCACGCTGCGCCTCGTAGGCGACCTGCTGAAGACTGAACGATTCCATATGCCCTCTTCTCTCGCATCTCCTGTATCCATCGATATCTTGCAGAATTATACAATGATTCTGCACGATCATCCTATCACCTACGCTCCCGCATGCCTATAATTTCGGCAAGGCAGGGACAAACACATCCCAATACCGTACAAGGTGCATGGCAACAATGCGCGACGAAGTGAGCCATGCGCCATAATCGGCTGTCCGCGGATGGCGCGAGTGTTGCGGCGAAACATCTTCCAGAGATGTCGCACCGCGGCTGGTCTGCTCGATAAGGAGAATGACTCATGGCAACTATTCCATTGGTTACGCTCAACAACGGTGTGGGAATGCCCCTTTTAGGGTTTGGCGTTTTTCAGGTTCCTGATGCCGAAGAATGCGAACGAAGCGTTTATGAAGCGCTACGCACCGGCTATCGTCTGATTGATACCGCGGCTGCGTATGGCAATGAAGAAGCAGTCGGCAAGGCCATCCAACGCAGTGGTGTAGCAAGAGAAGAGCTGTTTGTCACCACCAAGCTCTGGATTCAGGATGCGGGGTACGAACGCGCCAAGCCGGCATTTGAACGATCGTTGCAGCGGCTGCAACTCGAGTATCTGGATCTGTACCTGATACACCAGCCCTTTGGGGATGTGTATGGTGCTTGGCGTGCGATGGAGGAGTTGTACCGGGAAGGCCGGATACGCGCCATCGGGGTCAGCAACTTTCAACCCGACCGGTTGATGGATCTGATCGTGCATCACCAAGTGGTTCCGGCGGTGAATCAGATCGAAACCCATCCGTTCAATCAGCAAATCGAAACCCAAGCCTTCTTGCAGGAAAATAACGTGCAGATTGAAAGCTGGGGACCATTTGCGGAAGGCAAACACAACATCTTCCACAACGAGGTGTTGCGTTCCATCGCGGGGAAGTATCAGAAAACCGTGGCGCAGGTCATTTTGCGCTGGCTGACACAACGCGGCGTCGTTGCGATTCCCAAATCAGTCCGTAAGGAACGAATCGTTGAAAACTTCAACATCTTCGATTTCGACCTGAGCCCGGACGATATGGCGGCGATAGCAACGCTGGACACAAAAACCAGCAGCTTCTTCGACCACCGTGACCCGAACATCGTGAAGCAGTTGGGCGAAGCAAAACGCCCGACCTAAACGTACGAGCGGCCCGTTTGGATCTGGTGCCGAAGGCACAGATCGTCGTGGAAAAGATCGACAACGAAGCAGTGCCGGAACAATGAACGACGAAGAGGAGAGATTATGCAAAAGCGCACACTTGGAAACAGCGGCCTGGAAGTCTCGGCAATCGGCCTCGGCTGCATGGGTATGAGTCAATCGTATGGTACTCCCGAGGAGCGCGACGAGCGCGAGTCGATCGCCACCATCCATCGCGCGATCGAGCTCGGATGCACGTTCCTCGACACGGCGGAGGTCTACGGCCCCTACACCAACGAGGAGTTGCTGGGCCGGGCGCTCAGGGGGCGGCGTGATCAGGTGGTTCTCGCGACGAAGTTCGGCTTCCGCATCGAGAACGGGCCGGGCCTCGACAGCCGGCCGGAGCACATCCGCCAGGTGGTCGACGAGTCCCTGCGGCGGCTCCAGACCGACCACATCGACCTGCTCTACCAGCACCGCGTCGACCCAGCGGTGCCGATCGAGGAGGTGGCGGGCACGGTGGGCGAGCTGGTGAAGGAGGGCAAGGTGCGCTTCTTCGGCCTGTCCGAGGCGGGCGTCGCCAACATCCGGCGCGCTCACGCCGTCCACCCGGTCTCGGCACTCCAGAGCGAGTACTCGCTGTGGGAGCGGAACCTGGAGGCCGACATCATCCCCGTGCTGCA
>WNFU01009801.1_pt1 | contig 10739 bp, 17 predicted proteins | sample 5400121 | NCBI WGS metagenome assembly WNFU01 (sample SAMN13153360, study PRJNA577476) | soil metagenome | isolation source: 100 cm soil or saprolite under grassland replicate 1 | place: USA:California | collected 2016-06-15
GGGATCAATTTCCCCCAGTGCCGCTCCCACATGTCGACGAGGCCAACGCTCACCAAATCGATGCCAACACCGCTGAGATGGATGTCACGCTCAGTGGCGGCGCATTGCCACCACTGCCGCACCCATTCAGCTTACATGTTACCTATACCGTCAAAAACGGACTGATCATCCAGATCCTTGATCGACTCTCGCCCCAGACGGTACAGGATCTGGCCGCGTTAGCTCCGCCTGCCGGTGCCCCGGCTCAGCTACCGAAGACTGGTGAGAGCGGTTCGAATGCTGCCGTAGTACTGCTCGCGCTCAGCTTATTGTGCGCCCTCGCGGGTGCTCTGGTTCGGCGGGCCGCGTTGCACCACTGGTAGGTACGTTCCTCTAATAACCCAGCCGTCCGTGCAATCATCAAACAGATCCACCGCTGATTCTTTACCGACTCGCGCAGTTCGGCCCAGGACACACTGCTCCGCCCTGGCAGTTGGCCAGGGCGGATGTTTCTGCGTGTGCCAACGATCCCATCGGGGATCCTGTCTCTATTGGCAGGCTCAGTCATATACTCTACTTTGTGTATCAAGTAAGCCGACAATTTTTGCAGTCTTTTCCTCCCTATGACAAATGTCACAGTCGCGGTGATACAATGTACGGCCCTTTCTCTGTGAACCTCCTACGGTCTTGTTACCGTCGAGCTGCCACGAGCAAGAACATCGGCCGCTCACGCTCATCAATCAGCTCCGGCTTGGCTGCGATCTGCTCGTCTGTCGGCGCCCATTCTTCAATACACGCGATTGCAAAGCCACTACGGATCAGGTGATTAAGGATGGTTCCGTGCGTGCGATGCTGCTTAACAACACCCTCGGCTAACCAGTTCGTAATTCGCGGATCTTCCAGACTGTATTGATTGAGCGGCCAAGTCTTGTGGCCGTGAGAGTCTATCGTCCACTCTGGGTGTCTTGGCGCCATGTTGATTGGATGCTCAATTGAGAAGATCAGTGGTCCACCAGGGACTAACGCACGATGGACGGCGCTGAAAACCCCCGCGATATCCTGGATGTAGTGCAGCGCGAGTGAGGTGACGAGTACGCCGAGGCGGATGTGCGAGGTGGCTTCGGCAAGCGCCGCCAGCGCGGTCCAGGCTTCGTTCCAGGGGTCGGTGTCGCGGGCGCCGAAGACCGGGTTGGGCATCAGGTGGTCGCCGACTGAAGCCCAGTCGTAGCCGAGGCGTTCGGCCTCCCGCCAATACTCGCGCCGCGTAGGTGATGTCGACTGGGCCGGCCTGGATGCCGAAGCGCAGCGGTCATGGTGCAGTCATAGATCCCTCCAGTACAGCATCAAAAGGATGGCCGCGCCGAGCAGGAGATCCACCACGGCACAGAACTCCGCGTACGACCGCGCGACTACCCGGTTGAGCCGAAAGTGGACCGCATCCCAGGCGGCGTGGCTGATCAGGGCAGCAGCCACGAGATATCCACCAAGGGTCGGAGTGACGGAGAGCGCCAGGAGCGCGACCGCGCCGAAGCCGAGCATTCCGATCGTCTGAAGCCGCAGGCCGCCACCTGTGCGCCATTGCCCACGGACCACTCCCAGCACAAAGAAGGCCAGCGCGCCGACCAGAAAGACGAGCGAAGGGCCAAAGCTCGAGTCGAGTAGGCGCCCAGCGGCGAGGACGACAAATCCTACCAGGAACGCGACCCAGGCTGCCCGGCGCCGATCCAAGGCTGCCGCGCCAAGGTAGATCGCTGCCATCAGGACGACGATCGCCGAAACTATGGAGACGAACTCGACAGTGATTTCCTCGCCGAAGAAGGTCAGGGCCGCGACCGCAACGCCGAGCGCGGTCGGCCAGCGGTGCTTGAGCACCTCGACCCAGCGACGCTGCCCACGAGCCTGATACGCGGCGAACGAGTCGTTGGCGATTCCTTGTTTGCCTGCCTGATCTATGGAGCCCTGCTTGTCGTTCATGCGCTTCTCTCCGAATCGTTGATCCTGGCGCTACCGGCGGTCGCCCGCTCTCGTGATCAGTATCATCTTTCTTGCTCCTTGTCGCGGTTTTTCAGCGATCTGCGGGATCCTCGCCCTTTCGGAGTGCCGCCAGCACCCTTCACGCATGCGACCCAAAGAGTGCTGGCGAGCCTGGGACTGGTTGTTGATAGTGATCAAGCTGCCGCGCTCGCATCACCTGTCTGGCGCCGCTGGTTGCGCGCCGCGCGATGTTTGTCGAGCAGCGCTGCCAGCCCCAGCCCCACGAGCGCCAGGACGATCAGGCGGACGATCAGATCGAGCCGGTACCGTGGCGCGGCCGCCAGCGTATCGCCGATCGGATACTCCAGCTGGTAGGCCACCTGGGCGGCAATCGCGCTGCCCGAGCGGCCAGCGATATCGGCGAAGGCGACATCATAGGCGTATCCGCCGTCCTGATGGATACGCTCGACACCATTCGCTCTCCTTTACTATCAATCCCGCTGTTCGTTTGGACAACCTGATGGTAGCAGGGACAGATGCCCCGTAGTACCCGCCATCTGGCCTAGGTGCTCATGCGCAATGCAGCGGGTTGCTCGTGTGACATCAGAATCCTGCTCCTCCAAAACACTGGAATGATCGCTCAGCAGGCGTTCGTCCTGCGCGTCGATCAGCGCCTCGGTCGTTACAGAGCTGGCTTGAACACCATGGCCCACTCGGCTGAGAGCAGCACCAGCACATTGATACTATTCAGCACGACCAGCCGCCGCCGCAATGCGTTCAGGCGCGGCTCGCCCGGCTCGGCGGCTGCAGCACCTGCGCGCAATTCCTTGCTGGTGCGGCCAATCAGGGCGATCCCGAGCGCCACCGATACGATGATCGCCGCGAACCCCCAGATCACCCAGAGTGGTACGCCCAGCTCTGAGACGGCGAGCATCACGATACCGGCGATCAGCGTCAGGCCAGATGCGGGGCCAATGACCGCCATGCCATTGATGCGCATCAGCTCTGTTACTGTCGCCAACACTGCCTGGTCGTGCTCGCGGGCGATGCGCGCGCTGAGGATGCTGAAGGTGACAACACCGCCGATCCAGCCGATCGCACCGACGATGTGGAGGAACTTGAACAGCGTGTAGACTGTGCTCATCGATTCTCCTTGTGTTCGATATCTGGTTCAACTCCGAGCTGCATCAGCAGGGGTCCGCTTTTGGCGCGAACTATAACCCGTCATGAGGGGTAGCGGCATCATCCGAAGGGGTTATAACTGGGGGTATTCTTGGCAGTGCGGGGAAGAGGCGGCGAGCAGTGATCGCAACGGCAGACTGTCACAACTTCATGTGCTTGTCCCCAAGAATCTCTGATTAGATGTGAGCCACAAATGACGTATGCCGTGCGGAAGATTTTTACTCGCCACGCGGCGGTTCACCTTCAATCGGATTCACCGACAGCAAGGTCAACCCTAAATCGCGCACTTTCACCACCACCCCAAACAACGCCGCCTGATCGCGCAGTGAACCGGAAAGCACGGTTTCACCGTTGGGGTCGTGGATGATCGACAGCCCTTCGAGCCATTCTGACCAGTGCTGAGGCAGATGGCCTTTCACGCGGATTTCATATCTCGACGCCATCTGTGTCGTACCCATCTAGAGCGTTTCTCATAAAGATTGAGACTCAACGTGACGAGGAAGATATCCGCAAGCGGTAAAAAAGCCCTGCGCATCGGCGGCCGAGACTGTGGGGAGGATCTTGATGATCGCTCTCTCCAATGCCTGCTCGTCACGCGCGCCTTCGCGCCGCAACCCTTCCTTGACTTTGGCGATCGCCATCTCGATCGGCGAGAGATCGGGCGAATAGGCTGGCAGAAACCACAGTTCACACGCTCGACCGACGATGGATGCTTGCACCTGTGCACTCTGGTGCGCACTCAAGTTGTCCATCACCACGATCTGCCCCGGCCGCAACGTCGGCGCCAGCACCTGCTCCACATATGCCTCAAACGCCAATCGGTCGGTGGCGCCCGAGAGCAGCATGCTCGGTCCCATTCCCTCCAAGCTCAAGGACGCGATGACGGTTGTGTTGGGAGGGGTGTTGCGTGGTACTCGTCCGAGCGCTCGCACCCCGCGTGGTGCTCGAGCATAGCGCGGCGTCAAGTTGAGATTGCTGCCGAACTCATCCACAATCACGAAGTCCTGCGCACTCCGCTGCGCGATCCGCTCGCGATAGGCCGAGCGTGCTTGGTGGTCCTGCTCACTGGCGTGGAGGGTCTTTTTTTGCGCGTCCAGCCGACCCGGGCAATCGCACGGGCCATGGTGGAGAGAGAGAGCGGTGGATGGTCACTGGCCGTCCACGCAGCCACGTGCTCAGCCAGTGTTACGTCCGGTTGCTGCTCAAGTTGGGCGCGCAGGTCGCCTTCAGCGCCAGCACCAATCAGCCTCGTCCGGCCGGGGCTCGTACGCGCCGCCAGTGTTCCGGCCGTGCGCTGCTGGAGGCGCCAGCGAAAGATCGTCGAGCGTCCAACTTGGAACGTGCTGACTGCCTCGTCCACATCCATTCCACGCTCAATGGCTGCCAGCACCCGTTTTCGTAAGTCAAGCGAATATGCCATAGTCAGCAGCATAGCCCAGTCTCATTCTTTTTGCAAATCGCTCTAGCCGGCTTCCACGGACACGCTTTGGTGGGCGCTTCGCGTTTCCGATCAAAGCATGATCTTGCCTCCGGCCAGGTCGAGCGTGACGCCGGTGAGCCAGGCCGAACTTGCCGAGGACAGAAAGAGCGTTGCCAGCGCGACATCCTCGGGCGTTCCCATGCGCCCTAACGGAAATGCGGCCGTCCACTGCTGCTGCTGCTCCGCCGACATGTAACGCTGCGTGCGCTCGGTCATGATCGTATCCGGCGCGAGACAGTTCACCCGGATGCCGTGCTTGCCGACCTCGGCGGCCACCTGTCGTGAGAGCATAACCACTCCCGCTTTCGCCGCAGCGTAGGCGATTGGGGCAGGTGTGGGAACGCGCCCGGCGCTGGAGGCCATTGTCACAATCGCGCCGTGTCCACGCTCGATCATCCCAGGCAGAAAGCTCTTGAGCGTGAGGAATGTGGCGGTGAGATTGCCGTCGATCGCGGCCCGCCATCCTTCCTCGCTGATCTGCGCGAGTGGGCTGGGCGGCGGGCCTCCGCTCGCGGCGAACACCGCCAGCACCTCAACTGGCCCAAGTGTCTGCTCGACCTGTCGGCGCATGCGCTCAATTGCGGCAAAATCGGTGACATCGGCCGCGACGCCAAGCGCCTGACCGCCATGAGCTTGAATGTCACTGACCACCGCGGCGATCTTCGCTTCATCGCGGCCATTGACCGCCACCTTCACGCCGTTGGCGGCCAGCGCCCGGCACGTCGCAGCGCCGATGCCGCCCGATCCGCCAGTAACCACGGCTACCTTGCCGACCAGATCGGGATAGGTTGGGATCGGAAGGGTTCCTCGTTCGTTTGGTATTGATGATATCTCCATTCCTTGCCGCGCGGGTGCCAACTCGAGCCACCGATGAACACTGCTGCAATTCTTCGGCTACAGCATGAAGAGGATGGCGGCTCCGACCAGGATGCCGAACACAGCACAGAACTCGGCGTACATACGCGCTGCGACCAAGCAGCCGCGCGCTCGACCGGCTCAGCGGCGGACGCGGTAGCGGATGTGGGTGGCCTGTGGCGTGTTGATCACCCGAACGATCTCCAGCTCCACGCGCGACGGCAACTCCTCGAACAGCCGACGGCCACGACCGAACAGCACCGGGATCTGGTGGATCTGCAACTCGTCCAGTACACCGGCCTCGAGCGCCCGTTGCGCCGTGTACGCGCCATGCACCAGCACGTACCGCTCCCCGGCGGCGGCCTTCGCCTGTGCCATCGCGCTCTCGATCCCGTCGGTCACGTACGTCACCAACGGATAGTTCGCGACCGACGGGCCGGGCGGCCGGTGGCTGGGCACGAAGATCGGGACACCGTGACGATCACCGCCCCAGTGATCAACCTGCTCCACGGTACGCCGACCCGCTAGCACCGCGCCGTACGCGTTCATCTCGTCGAACAGCTCCCCGACCGGCCCCTCCGGCCGCGAGAAATCCCCGAACCACTCGTGCAACCGCATGAAGCCGTCGCCGCCGGGATTGCCCGGTTCGTCGTTTGGACCCGCGATGTACCCGTCGAGGGACATCGACATGTAGAGCACTGAAGCAGACACTTCGACCTCCTTGTAAGGGCGATCTGGTCCACCAGCCGCGCCTCGATAAACTGCCACTCAACGATTCGTGACGTCGTACACCAGATGCGTCACGCGATCTCCCAGGATGACCTGAGAAGGGTTGTCGAAAAGAATTGGGCCGGACAGAGGGCCTGTCACGAAGAACGGATGACCCGAGCCGAACACCACCGGAACAAGATTGACCACGACCTGGTCGATCAGGCCGAGTCGCAGCGCCTGACCTCCGATCTGGCCGCCCGCCACGTCGATGACTCGGTTGGCGGCATACTTCTGCGCGGCGCTGAAAGCCTCCTCGACGCTGGGAACGAACGTGAACGGCGCCGTGCCGGCGTGCTCCCAACTCGCTGGCGGCTCGTGGGTGACCACAAACACGTGCTCGCCCGCGGCGGGCGTGCCGTTCCAGCCGTTCGTCAGATCGAACAGCCGCCGGCCGATGATCACACAGGCGATATCCGGATATTGAGCGCGCATAAAGTCGGCTGTTGCAAGGAGCTTCTGCATTATCTGCTCCTCTGGTTCAGCCCACCCTGTCACAAGTTGTGGCAGGACATCCGCAACCTGTGTGCAGCAACATATAAGCCACCTGGCTCGACCCGTGCTCCCTTACGTGCATCAGAAAACTCACAGCGATTGCTCTCTCGCCGCATTCGGTTCAACCGATCGCCGCTCAACCACAGAGTTGTCGTCGACGAGAAGCGCTCCGAGAATCAGCAGCGCAAGGCCGATCACCGAAACCCACGTTCGGATCACATGGAACAACTCCCAGCGGTCGCGCAGTTGTTGCCAATTGGCCGGCAGCGATGCGATGGTCCACGTTTCGATTTGATTGTCGATCGGAACTTCAACGACCAGAGTGACCAGCAGCGCAACGATGAAAAGCGCAAACCCTGCCAGCGTCGGATAGAGCGCCCGCGATCGTCTCCGATACAACAGAAAGAGCACCGGCAGCGTCACCAGGATGGTGGCCGGCATGAGAATCGCCATAATCAGCCCAAGATTGCCGATCATCGCGTGCCCGATGGTCAGAAAGGTCTCGGGGGAGAGCGAAGCGATCGAGCGGCTCAGGCCCAGCCACGTCCCCCAAAAGACACCAGTCACCAGCGCCGACAGCAAGATGCTGATGAATTGCCAGATTTCCAGCGCACCGAAAGACCTGGCCTTGATCCTATCCTCGCTTCCAGCGGAGAAAGCGGCAATGTTATGTTCTGCGAATCGCATATGTCCTCCTTTTTCTTTCGCGATCACGTGCAGCGCGTTGCGTGCGACCTGCTTGCGGAGCGCAGGATCTGCGATCTTGTCGATGCGCGACCCCAAGAAGCGTATGCTCCGCCAAACCAAGCGGTTATTTGATGGCAGGCTGGTACGCCAGAGCAAGCGATCCAAAACTCAGCGTTTTGCTTTCGACAAGCCGCAGCTTCGTCGGAGGCGTCCCGTCCGGGAAAAACCGCCTTCCCCTTCCCATGATGAAGGGCTGGACTAAGAACCGATACTCATCGATCAGATCCGTTCCCATCAGCGATTGAACCAGGCTCACACTGCCATCGATAATAATGTCTCTGCCCGCCTCCTGTTTCAGTTTGGTGATTGCTTCCACCACATTTCCTGAGATGATGGTGGATTCTTTCCAGGGAGCAGTTTCGAGCGTGGTCGAGACCACATATTTGTGCATCCGGTTGAGGATCGGCCCAGGACCATCGCCGGTCGTCTGTGTGGACCAGCCCGGCCACAGCATCTCGTAGGTGACCCGTCCCAGGAGGTACGCATCGCCTTTCGCGTACTCCTCCGTAATGTAGCGCATTCTCTCGGGGCTATTTGTGTTTTGCCACCAGTAATCCATCGTATCTGCGTCAAAGACACCATCCAGGGTGGTCCACGCTTTTACCCAGAGCTTTCTCATGTGCGTTCTCCTTTCCAGAAGAGTTACTTGATTTGCTCAGCCAACTCGAGGATGATCCCCTCCGGACCACGGACGTAGCAGAGCTTGTACCCCCCAAGGTCTTGTATCTCGCTGAAGATTTCCGTCCCTTTCTCTTTCAGGCTCGCAACGACAGCTTCGATATCCTCGACGGCGAATGCGATGTGCCGGATGCCCAGAGTATTCGCAGGAAGTTGCTGAATACCTCCTTCATCTGCTGGGGTTAAAAACTGAACTAGCTCGATATTGGCCTGGCCACCTGGCACCCCCAACATGACAGCCGCATTCTTGACGTTGTCAAGTCCTATCACCCGATCTACTACCCGCTCCCCCTCTACTTCCCACTCTCCTAGGACTTCGAGTCCCAAGTCGAGAAAAAACGCCTTGGCGGCAGCAAGATTGTTCACGATGACGCCCACATGATCGATGCCCTGGATCTTCATGTCACACACCTCCGATCCATTCGCTTTACTTGCAATTTGCAAGTAAAGCGAATATAATAGATCTCGGACGAAAAGTCAAGCACAGATTTTCTAGTGATGAACCACCGACCTTTGGGTCTGCAAAAAGAGGGGCTCATCATGGATGAGGGCCACTATGAAGAAGCAGCACTACAGACGCTCAGATTGCCCAATCAGTTTTGCCCTGGAGACATTCGGCGATATGTGGTCTTTGCTGATCGTGCGCGATATTATCTATTTTGGGAAGAAAACCTATGGTGAGTTCTTAGAATCGGACGAAGGAATTGCAACAAACATCCTAGCCAGCCGGCTTGCTCAACTGGTGCAAACGGGGATTCTGGAGAAAAAGCCGCATGTTACGGATAAGCGAAAAGAGGTGTATGCGCTGACTGAAAAAGGTCTGGATTTAATTCCGATCTTGCTCGAACTGGCCAACTGGAGCGCACAGCACGATCCACAAACCGGAGCCCGCCGGAGTGGATTGCCATGGTGAATGAGGATAAAGAAACGATGATCAGGCGTATTCGCGAAACAGTGCAGCGCGGCGGCTCAATTTTTGTTGGTCCCGATAGTGTTGTTAGTACCTTAGGCGTGGAAAATGAATAAATCTCCTTAAACTCGAGTCTTGATCGTGCGGTAGATGATCTTACGCCGCCGAACTCTAATTGTCCCGCGTGTGCGGCCAGTGTGCTATTCTACCGCACCTGCGCTCGTTCAGTATTTCACCATATCAGGCCAGCACATTCGACATGGCTGAAGATGATTCGGAGTAACGTGGGTTGCTGGCTTTGGGTTGCGGTTGTATGCTGTCCTCATTTTCTTGCAGAGGAACCATCAATGGCCACGCGCCGCTACAATGTACCAATTTATCAAGACATCTCGACACGCTATGCGAGCGATCTGACTGACCAGGAATTTGAACTGATTGCACCGCACGTCGCCCAAAAGGACGGGTCGGGTAAGAAGCGAACGGTCGATATCCGTGAAGTCTTGAATGCTGTATTCTATCGCACCAGAACGGGGTGTCAATGGCGACTCCTGCCGAGCGATTTTCCCGCCTGGTATCACGTCTGGTACTATTATCGAACCTGGCGCGATGACGGCATATGGGAGCACATTAACACGCTCCTCCGCCGCGATGTGCGGACTAAGGCCGGCCGAGAGAGTGAACCAAGTGTTGGGATTATTGACAGTCAGAGCGTGGCAACGACTGAAATGGGCGGTGAGAAGGGATTTAACCCGTACAAACAGGTGAAAGGTCGCAAGCGCCATCTCCTGGTTGATACACTTGGCCTCATTCTCTTTGTCGTCGTCAGTGCCGCCTGTATCAGCGATAGCGATGGGGCGGAGTATATCTTTCATGAGACCGAGGGACGTTTCCCACGCCTGCGTACAGTATTGGTCGATCAAGGGTATAAGGGCTGGTTAGTCGAGCTTGCCAAGCACTGGTTTGGTGTCATCGTCGATGTCGTGAGTCGTTCACCAGAACAGCGCGAGTTTGTCGTACAACCGCAACGCTGGAAGATTGAGCGCACCTTTGGGTGGCTCGATTGGAGTCGCATTCTCAGCAAGGAGTACGAACGAACCACCGAATCGAGCGAATGTGACGTTTACCTCGCCTCTATTCGTTTAATGCTGCGAAGGTTAGGAAGTGGGCCAACGTGAGATGTTTATTTATACAGCCTCTATACAGCCTCTAACTGACGTCTTGTGATTGATGCAGACCCTGCAAGCTTATTATATCGGCGGCAACTTCTGATAAATCATTGTTAAACTGATGTCCACGCCCATCGAATTCACGAACGGCTGCTTGTGGAAGCTGCTCAGCATACAGGGCCAGGTGCGCAAACGGTGCCACCTCGTCGTCACGGCTATGGTAAAGAAATAGTTTCGCGCCCTTCGGGAGCCTCGCAGCAAACCCTTTTGGCAGCGCAAGCTCCTCGTAGCCTTCGTACCGCCAGCCATTCCCGCCCCAAAATGGGGTGGCAATCAGAAAAATGCCCGCAATCGGTTTCTTTACCTCAATTTCGCTCATGCACTTCATGAGAATTGAAGCTCCGACCGAATGGCCTATGAGAATGATTGGTCCCTGCATCGTAGCCAGCTCTTTTTCGATTTGATGCTTCCACTGTTCATATGGCGCATTCTCTTCGTCCGGCAT
>WNFU01018911.1_pt1 | contig 10738 bp, 9 predicted proteins | sample 5400121 | NCBI WGS metagenome assembly WNFU01 (sample SAMN13153360, study PRJNA577476) | soil metagenome | isolation source: 100 cm soil or saprolite under grassland replicate 1 | place: USA:California | collected 2016-06-15
CCAAATCGAGCGCGCGGGTTCCCCACGCGATCGTCTCGTCGGTGTTCTCCAGGTGCATGTAGAGGTGCGAGAGATTGCAGTAGGCCATCGCAAGCTCGTGTCCCGGCGGGAGTCGCTCGAGGACCGCGAGCGCCTTGCGCGCGACCTCCATCGCCTCCTCCGTTCGGCCGACGTAACGGAGCAATCGCGAAAGCGAGCGAAGCGAATCTCCTTCGCGGCGCTGATCGCCGAGCTGCCGGTGACAGTCGACCGCCCACTGCTGCGCGTCGATCGCTTCGTCGAACTCGCCGATGACGTAGCACGCGTACGCGCGTCGGTCGAGGAGCTCTCCCCTCGCCTCGAGGCCCAGACCGTCCGAGAATCGCAGCGCCCGCGCATATTGCGCGGCGGCCTCGCGACCTGCGCCGAGAGAGGCCGCGCGCGCGCCGGCCGCGGACGCAAACTCGACCACCGCGTTCGCGTCGCCGGCCGCCTCAGCATGATGCGCGAGCCGGGCGAGGTCGGGAGCGCCGCTCGGCGGGTCCTCGAGCGCGCGGAGCGCCTTGCGGTGCAGCTCGAGCTTGCGGTTCGGCGAAAGCGACTCCTCGACGGCGAGGCGGGCAAGCTCGTGCCGGAACGCCACGCCACCGGAGACGGATGCGAGCACGCCGGACGAGAGACATTCCTCGAGCCGGTCGACAGCATCGTCGGCGAGTGATTCGAGCAGCCAGAGCTCGGCGTGTGGAGGGACGACCGCTACCGCGTCGAGCAACGTCCGCGCGGCCGGGCTCACGCGGGCCGCGCGGGCGAGCACCGCGTCTCTGACCGTCTGCGGGATCTCGTCCGCTCCCGCCGCGAGTGCCTCGGTCACGAAGAAAGGGTTTCCGGCCGTCCTGCGGTAGAGCTCCTCCGCGTCGACGCCGTGCGGCTCGGCGAGCGTCGCCACCGCGGCCGGCGAGAGTGGCGTGAGCTTTAGGCGACCGATCCCTTCGCCCGTCGCGAGCTCCCCGAGCACAACCCGAAGCGGGTGGGCGCGGTCGAGCTCGTCGTCCCGGTAGCTGGCAAGCACAAGTGCAGGAACGGCCGCCGCTCTACGAGCGAGCAACCTCAGGACGTCGAGGGTCGCCTCGTCGGCGCTGTGCACGTCTTCGAGAACGAGGATCGTGGCCTCCCGCGCCCGCAGCTCACGTATGAGCACCCCCGCGACCTCGTGCGGTCTCGCGCCAGTCTCCACGAGCTCCGCCAGCTCGCCGCCCGTGCTCTCGGCGATGTCGAGGAAAGGGCCGAGCGGACGTGGCGTGAACAGCACATCGCAGGCGCCCCAGAGAACGCGCGCCGAGCGGCGGTGCTCGTCGCAGAAGCGTCGCAGGAGCGCCGTCTTGCCGACGCCCGCCTCTCCGCCGGCGAGCACGACCTGCCCCCGCGAACTGCGTTGCACGCCCTCCAGGCATTCACCGAGCATCGAGAGCTCGCGGGCGCGCTCGAGTAGCTCGCTCGACCCGTTGGAAGCGGTAATGGGCGCAACCTTTCGCACGACGCTCCCATGGTGCACCCACCCCCTCGGCGCTTCAACCTGCGCCCTCAAAGAAGCGAAAAGGCCCCCGCTTGTGACGGGCCTCGCGAGATAGCGGGGGCGGGATATGGACAGATTCCCCGACCGCTTCGCATACCGCTCTACCGAGGTTTTCCTTGGACCAGCCACAGGCTTGTTCGGCGGGGTCTAGCGGATCGGCAGCGGGTCGAGCGTTCGTTGCGGTCGCCATGAGGTGCCGGTGACGATGAGGCCGCTGGCGGCTGTTAGCACCGCGACGAGCAGAATCGCTGTGCGGGGCGAGGTGGCATCGGCGCCGATGCCAGCGACGAGGGCACCGAGGACGAAGCCGAAGTCGCGCCAGAAGCGGTAGACGCCGACGACGCGGGCCCGCTGGCGTGGTTGCGTGGCGTCGGAGACAGCCGCGATGAGGGTCGGGTAGACCATCGCGGTGCCGGCGCCGAGCAGGACGGCAGCCGCGAGCGAGGGTGCGAAGCGGCCGTTGCCAAACAGAAGAAGGCCGAGCGCGACCGCTTGGACGAGCATGCCGGAGGCGATGAGTGGCTTGCGTCCGGTGTGGTCTGAGAGCCAGCCGGTTGGGAGCTGTCCGAAGCCCCAGACGAGCGGGTAGGCCGCGGCGACGATGCCGATTTGTCGGACCGAGGCGCCGTGGGCGGCGAGGTAGAGCGGTGCCAGGCCCCAGGCGAGCGCGTCGTTGAGGTTGTTGACGAGCCCGGCCTGGTTGCAGCTGCGCAAGACGGGGTCTTTGAGACCGTTGGCGAGCGCGCGGCGGAGTCCGGGGCGGGCCGGCCTGGGGGCGTTGTGCGCTTCCTGCTCGAGCGTGACCTGTGGGTCGGTGTCGCGGACAGCGAAGACGCTGACGAGGAGACCTGCGACTGCGATGAGCGCTGCCCCGACCCAGACGACGGTGCGCGGTGCGTAGCTGGCGGCGACCGCCCCGGTCGCGAAGGCAGTGACGGCGACGCCGAGGTAGCCGGCTGCTTCATTGAGTCCGAGTGCGAGTCCGCGCCGCGCTGGGCCGGCGAGGTCGATCTTCATCACGACGGTCATGGACCAGGCGAGCCCCTGGTTGATCCCGAGCAGCAAGTTGGCGGCGACAATGAGCCACCAGGAGGGAGCGAGGCCGATCAGGAGCGGTACGGGCAGTGCGAAGAGCCAGCCGGCGACGAGCAGGCGTTTGCGGCCGACCCGGTCGGCAAGGTCGCCCGCCGCCAGGTTGGTGAGCGCCTTCGCGGCGCCGAAGGCGACGACGAAGGCAAGGATCGCCGAGCTCGAGCGCAGGCCAAAGTCGTGCTTGCCGACGAGCGGCAGCACGCTCCGCTCCAAACCGACGAGTCCGCCGACGAGCGCGTTGAGCGCGACGAGGAGCGCAAACTGGCGCGCGTTTGCACGCAGGCCGAGCCGGACGGCGGCTGTCACGCCGGCACCACGGTGGCCCCATTGCGGTTCGCGGCCACGATCTGCTGTTGCTCGGCGGGGCGTGCAGGCATGTCGGCAAGCAGGGCGTCGGCGAACTCGTTCGGGTCGGCGAGCGCGAGCATCGGGTTGTGGGCGCGCTCGAAGCCGACCGTGGAGACGGGGTTGCCGGAGAGGCCGCGGCCGCAGACCGAGCCGGCGTAGTGGCTCGGATAAAGAACGACCCCGTCGGGGAGCTCGAGCAGACGGCGCAGGCTTGCATGCAGCAGTCTCGCTTGACCGCGCGCGTCGTCGGCGACGTGCAGGTCGGGGCGCCCGACGTCGCCGATCAGGAGCGAGTCGCCGCTGAAGACGAGCCACGGCTCGTCGGTCCCGCGCCGACGATCGGCGACCGTGTAGGCGTGGTGGGCGGGCGCGTGACCGGGCGTGGCGATCGCCGTGACGAGCGTGTTGCCGAGCTCAACGACTTCGCCGTCGGCGAGCGCGATGTGCTCGAACTCGACCTCGGCACCGGCCGGCAGGTAGGCGGTCGCGCCGCTGCGCTCGACGAGCGCCGGCAATCCGGAGACGTGGTCTGCCTGCACGTGCGTCTCGAACACGGCAACGATCGGCGCGCCCAAAGCAGCCGCCGTGGCGACGTAGTCGTCAACGAGGTCGGCGTGCGGGTCCACCACGGCGAGCTTTGACTGCGTACCGCAGCCGAACAGGTAGCTCGCACAGGCGGTCCTGTCGTAGAGGAAAGGACGAAGCAGCATCGTCTCTCTCCCTTTCAGCTCGTCTCGACGGGATGCCCGGCGCGTCGCCACTCGGGCAGGCCGACGTCGAGCCGGCGCGCCTTCAGCCCTCGCTCCTGGAGCAGGCGAACGGCGTCGTCGGCATAGACGCAGTATGGGCCGCGGCAGTAGGCGACGATCTCGCGCCGTTTCGGTAGCTTCGCGGCCACCGCGCCAAGCGAGTCGAGCGGCGCCGACAGCGCGCCCGGGATGTGCCCGGCGCGGTACTCCGGCTCGGGACGAACGTCGAGCACGATGACGCTTCCCTTGGCCAGCCTTGCCTGGAGCTGGTCGGCGGCGATCTGCTCGATGCCGTCGCGTTCGCCTAGGTACTCGTCGGCCAGCACGTGCACCTCGGCCACGTGCCGCTCGGCCAGTTCGCGCACCGCCGCCCACAGGTCGCCGACCCGATCGCTCGCGAGCCGGTAGTAGATCCGCGTGCCCTCCCGACGCGAGCGCACCAAGCCGGCGCGCAGGAGCAGCTGCAGGTGGTGGGAGGTGTTGGCGAGGCTCTGGTCGATCTCGGTCGCGATCTCCTCGACCGAGCGCTCGCCCTGGGCAAGCACGTCCACGATCTCGGCGCGCCGGCCACTGCCGAGCGCCTGCGCAACCGACGCGAAGGCATCGAACAACGCGCCCTTTGCAACTCCACCCATAGTTCTCAAACTATCACTTGAATACTTGAGCCGCAAGCACTAGGCTGCGCACGACCACCTGCGAAGGAGACCGAGATGAGCACAACACAGAGAGCGCTGGACACCCAGGAGCTCGAGCAGCGCGTTAAGGACATGTACCGCGAGGTCGCCGAGGAGCCGTTCAACGAGTTCCACTTCGAGACCGGCCGCCAGCTCGCCGAGCGGCTCGGCTACCCCAGCGACCAGCTCGACGCCATCCCGCCGCCATCGATCGACTCTTTCGCCGGGGTCGGCTACTACTTCGACCTCGCCGCGATCACCGCCGGGGAGACGGTCGTCGACCTCGGCAGCGGCTCCGGCACCGACAGCTTCCTCGCCGCCAACCAGACCGGCAGCGACGGGCGCGTGATCGGCATCGACATGACAGAGGCCCAGCTCGCCAAAGCCACTGGTCTCGCGAGCGAGCACGGCTTTGCCAACGTCGAGTTCCGCAACGGCTACATCGAGCGGCTGCCGCTCGAGAGCGGCTCCGCGGACATCGTCATCTCGAACGGGGTCATCAACCTCTCCCCCGACAAGGCAAAGGTGTTCGCCGAAGCAGCGCGGGTTATCCGCCCGGGCGGCAGGCTCGCGATCGCCGACATCGTCACCGCCACCCAGCTCCCCGAAGGCGTCACCTGCGACGCCGCACTCTGGGCCGCCTGCATCGGCGGCGCCATGCAACGCGACGACTACCGCGAAGCAATCGAAGCCGCCGGCTTCCGGCTCGACGACCTCAAAGAGAACGAGCAGTACCGCTTCGTCTCCGAGCGCGCAGACAACGCCACCCGGAAGTACGGCGTCAAGAGCGTCTCGCTGCTCGCGAGCAAACGCTAACCCCGAAGGGAGGGGAGACCCACATGGCAGAAGCTCCTTGTTACGGTCGTCGCGGCAGACGCTCGCCGGCTGGCTGTCACGCCTCCGAGAATGCCTGAGGTTGAGAACGACCTCGTCTGAGTTCCGACTGCGAAGCGCCTTGGAAAGACACCGGACGGCCCAGCCGTCGTGAGGCGCCTCCGCGCGCCGCCAATCCCACAACCGCAGCCCTCGGGAGTCTCTCCGTTTGGATGTCCGTGATTCTGTCGATGCGAATGCCGCCGGAGCAGAGACTTTGCGTGTGCGCTTCAGCCGCTGCGCTCGCCCTTGCTGCAGCGCTCGCGCTTGCTGTCGAAGGGCCAGCTCATCCGGCCACCAGCTTCGCAGTCCGCCCGCTCGTGCCACGAGGCGACTTCCTCGCTGGAGATCGCCGTGGACGTCTATTCGTGCTCGATAAAGCCGGTAACCTCGTCCGCCGCTTCCCACGCGCCCGACTCGGCCGCGCACCGCAGGCACTCGAGCTTGCGCCCGACCGCCGACACGCCTTCATTTCAGTCCGGCTGCGCGAGCAGCCGGCACGACTGTACGACGTCGATCTTGCAACCGGAGCGAAGCGAAAGCTTGCGAACGCGATTAGCCCTGCTCTGAGCCCGAATCGGACGCAACTGGCTTACGTCTCGACCGCGCTCCGGCAAAGCAGCGATATTGTCGACCGCACGGCGCTTGTCATCCGCGATCTCCGGACCGGCCACAGGAGATCAATCCCCTTTGCACCAAACGTGCCCTTAGGGACGGCGCCCGAGCTCATCATCAACTGGTCCCCCGACGGCACGACCATCGCCGTTTTCGACGGCGCTGCCATCAGGCTCGTTGACGCCGCGACCGCCACAACCGTGCCTTCCCAACCTTTGGTTCCCGGCGACGCGCCCACGCCAGGCCAAACACCACCGCTCGCGCCAGCCTTTCTGAACGGGGACGCGCTCATCATTCTCGCGGGCTGCTGCATTGGTCCTCAAGAACTGGTCGCCGTCGATCTCCGTTCCGGTGGGCGCACGCCCTTCGCCAATCTCTCCTCGCCGGCCGAAAACCTCGAGCGCCTGAAACCAGGGCTCCTGCTCGCCGTCACGGCGCTGAACGAACTGGCCATCGTCTCCCGAGGGCACACCCGGACAATCGCGAAAGGCGTCGCCGCGGCGACACGCTGAAACTAGAAAGAGCTGCCGGGCGGCCGGCGGGCGATCAACCTTGCAGGTACGTCGACTCTCTGCTTCATGCGGGGCCCTGCGTCTCACCGTCATGCGGGGCCCTGCGTCTCACCGCGCCACATTCCCCACGGGGTAAGTACTGATTCTGCCTCATCCCGATGCTCTTCCGACTTGACGTCTACACGGGCCGAACGAGTCACATGACGCCCAATCCACACGCAACGACCTTCGGCACCGCCCGCGCCGTGACGCTCGCCGAGCTGACGATCGAGTCCTTCTACCCCACCGACCTTCGGACGGCTGCGGCGCTCGCTGAGAGCGTGACACGCTGGCTATACCTGGGATCGAACTGGCGCTTGCCGGTTACAGGCGTTCGAGGGACACGAGCTCGAGGATTCGGGCGGCGACGCGCTCGGGAGCTTCGAGCTCGACGTGGTGACCGACGCCGGCGACGAGCTCGAGCACCGCGCGGGGAATGGCGGTTGCGAACCGCTTGGCCGAGGCGGGCGGCATAACCTCGCTCTCGGAGCCCGCCATCAAGCGGGCGATGCAGCGAACGTCGGCGAGGAACGCGAACGGATCGACCGGCTCCGTGTCGAGCACGCGCCGGTCCCAGCGGAATCGCCACCCTTCTCCGACCGGCTCGATCGAGCGACGGGCGAGGAACTCGAGCTCCTCGGCCGCGAGCGTCACCGGCTGCAGGGTCCGCGCGAGTCGGTCGACCAGAGCATCCCGATCTGGCTCGAGCCGCTGCGACGCGCTCCGCGATCGCTCGGCAAGTTCGGCGTCCGCCTCCGTCCAATCACTCTTGACGTCGAGTGCGAGCACGGAGCCGATCCGATCGCTGCGAGTCGCCGCGAGCAGTGCGACGTAGCCGCCCAGCGAGTGGCCGGCGACCACCACGCGGTCAAGGCCGAGTTCGTCGAACAGCGTCAGCAGGTCGCGTTCATAGTCCGCATAGCGATACGAGTCGCGGTGCTCGCTGAGTCCGTGACCGCGGAAGTCCAGCGCGACCACCCGCACGCCCGCGAGCAACGGGCCGACACGAAGCCAGTACCCGGCATTACAGGTCAGACCGTGCAGCAGGACGACCGGCGGCCCCTGCCCCATCTCGGTGAAGGCAAGCCCCTCCGTGCACCGATCCTATCCGCGGCTTCTCCAAGTCAGTCGGCGGCGACGGGCAGGATGACACGGAAACTCGCTCCGTGCGGCTTGGCCGGCTCATAGGTCAGCGTGCCCCCGTGCGCGCGGGCGTACGACTGCGCAATCGAGAGACCCAGGCCGGCGCCCTCGCTCGAGGGTGTCGCACCGCGCGTGAACCGCTCGAAGAGGCTGCCGACGAATTCTTCGGCGACGCCGCTGCCCCGATCTTCGATCGTGACCGAGAGCTCGCCGTTGGTTCTGGCGGCAGAGACGAAAAACGGCGGCGCCCCGTGCCGCACGGCGTTCGTGAGCAGGTTCGAGAGGATGCGATCGAACGCCTGCACGTCGACGACGGCCCGGAGATCCCCCGGAACCTCGATCCTCACCTCCCTGTCGCCGTCGAGGACGGCGTCGACGATCTCCGCCAGGCGCTCGCGTACCTCGATTTCGGTGGGGGAGATGCGAAGCGAGTCGGCCTCGAGGCGTGAGAGGTCGAGGAGGTTCTCGACCAGCTCGAAGAGCCGCTTCGACTGTTGCGACAGCATCCGGCGCAGCTCGGCCTGCTGCTCTGGCGAAAGCTCCTGCTCGCGCTCGTCCAGCGTACGAACGGCACCGTAGATCGCCGCAACCGGCGTGCGCAGCTCATGCGATGCGAGTGCGGCGAACTGGCTCTTCAGCTCATTCAAGCGACGGAGCTCGCCGTGCTCGATCGCCCTCTCGAGAAACGCGGCGATCAACGTGCCGAAGGTCGTCAGCAGGTCGACCTCCGCCGCATCGAGCGAGAAGGCCTCGCCGCGCTCGTCACAGGTCAGGAACCCGAGACAGCGCCCGTCGCTGACTAAGGGAACGATCACGAACGAGCCGATCCCGAACCCGCGCGCGATCTCCTCGGGGACCGCCTCCTCGCCCGGCTCCTCGACGAACGCCGCCCTGCCGGTCGCGAGCGCAGCCTGGAACGCGCTGAAGTGCGCGATCGGAAGGGCGGGAGGAAGCGCGCCCAGCTCGGCCGACGTCAGGCCGTGCCCCGCGAACGGAATGAGCGTCGACGTCTCAGGGATATAGCGGACGATCCCGACCCGTTCGAACCCGAAGCCCCCGGCGACAGCGGCGCACGCACGCTCGAGCACTGCACGCGCCCGGAACTCCCCTCCCGCCAGCGCGCGCGCCAGCACATGGAGGGCCTCGAGTTGGATATGCGGCTTGCTGACCACGTCACCCGCGAGAGGCACTGCAACCGCCGCAGGAGGCCCACTCTAGGCCGGGGCGGCGGCAGGGGCAAGCGGCAGCGTCAGCTCGGATGCAGCGTCGCCGCGACAATCTGACTTTGTGCTCGGCCTGCGCGACGGAGCTCGCAAACCGGCGACTGTGCCAACCGCACTAACGTCCTCGGCGCGAGCGCCGCATGTTGGGACGCCACCCTCACTCGCTGTCGCCTTCAGTGAGAACAAGAGCCCCGCGCCTGCGGGCCCTTCACAGTAGCGGGGGCACCTGCGACCTCCGGGTGAAACACGTCACGATCGCTTTAGTTCGTTCGTCGGTGCACTCGCTTTGGGACTGGCGGTCGCTGATGGATCGGTTGCCGGCAGCTCCGCTCAGTCGCCCGGCACGTCGCTGTGGACCCTCGCGCGCGCGTCTAACAGTAATCGTGGAGCGTTCGGCGCCGTCACTCGGCGAGACCGCGACCGCCGTCGACCACGAGACGCTGGCCGGTGACGAAACCGGCTGCCTTCGAGGCGAAGAAGCTCACTGCCTGGGCGATGTCTTCGGCAGTCCCCATGCGGCCGGCCGGCACGGAGGACAGGTAGGCGCTTCTGATCTCTGCGGGGACGTCCGCGTGACGCTCGACCGGGACGAAGCCCGGTGCGACTGTATTTACGGTGATGTCAAGGGGAGCGAGCTCACGCGCCCAGCTGCGGGTCAGACCAATCTGCGCGCTCTTCGCGGTCACGTAGGCGGACCTGCCCGCCGGTATCCGATCCACGACTTCGGAGTCGATCTGGATGATGCGCCCCCAGCGCCGCGCCTGCATCCCGGAGAGAACAGCCCGCCCGAGGAGCACCGGGCTCTTGACGAAGAACTCGAGCTGTGCAAGGTGGTCCTGCCACCGCACCTCGGGCAGCGGCGCCTCCGGCTGCGGGCCCGTGGCGTTGAGGACGAGCACGTCGACTGGACCAAGACGATCGGCCACCGCAGTGACGAGCTCAGCAACTTGCAGCTCGTCGGTTACGTCAGCGGCGAAAGCGGCAGCAACCCCGCCCGCGCCCTGGATCGCGTCGACCACCGCGAGCGCCTGCGCCTCGTTGCGCACGCCGTTGACGGCCACAGCCAGGCCATCCTGGGCCAGTCGCAGCGCAATGGCGCTGCCGAGTCCACGCGAGCTGCCGGTCACGAGGGCGACCCGCTGCTGCATCGAAGACATGCGCACGATCATCCCACCGCAGGTCGGCCACAGTGAAGCCAGAGCTCAGGATGATAAGAAATGCGATCAAGAAGGGCCTCCCCGATGACAGGCTCCGGCTTGCCGTCATCGGCAGCCGGCTTCAACGGGGACGGAGCTTGGGGACGAGCTCGGACCGTTTCCTCTAGGCCTCCGACGCTAGCCATCGACGATCGTCGTCTCGGCTCGGACTACGCGGTAAGAGTTCTCGCGCCTGGCTGCGTAGGCGTAGGGGTGGTAGAACGCGTCGATCGCATTGGCTGGCGCGACCTCAAGCTGAAAGCCCGCGCCGGTTGACAAGTCGCGGACGGAAAGCCCCACTCGGTCGATCTCGCGATGCCAAAAGAGGAGAACTTCAACTGTCCCGCTCAGCCGCTGGGCCAGTTCTCGAGTCGGCGCGCTCACGCATTCGCCCATTGCTGGCCACGGACCGTCGTCGTTTGCGATCTTGCGCTTCATCGGAGTCCCTTTCGGTGAGGGTTCGTCAGTCAATTGACCGTTGAAACGTCGAGTCGAAGGCGGCGAAGCGAGTCCACCGGCTCCAGCTTTGGCGGGGCCCCCAAGATGGAGGCCCCGCGCGTCCTGCTCATTCGCAGGTGACGTTCTCTAGGGGACGAGGATGCCGTCCACGAAGAGTTGGATTGCACCGGCTGCCAGGCCGATGGTGTTGAGGGTGTCGGCGCCCGCGAGGGTGTTGATCTCGAGCCGGTCGTTCGCGACTTCCGGGTGGAGGATCTTGATCG
>WNFU01010544.1_pt1 | contig 10737 bp, 9 predicted proteins | sample 5400121 | NCBI WGS metagenome assembly WNFU01 (sample SAMN13153360, study PRJNA577476) | soil metagenome | isolation source: 100 cm soil or saprolite under grassland replicate 1 | place: USA:California | collected 2016-06-15
CGGCTGCCGTCGTCCTGAACAAGATCGAGCTCGACCGCGCGATCGAGGAGACTCTGGCGCGTCGCTTCAAGACGGCCGGCTACCAGCTGCTGGCGACGTCCGTCAAGGCGGACGAAGGCCTGTCTGCATTGCGCGACCTTCTCCGGGGCCGGCACTCGGTCTTTACCGGCGCGTCAGGAGCAGGGAAATCGAGCCTGCTCAACGCGCTCGAGCCCGGACTCAAGCTGCGCGTCGGCGCGATCAGTGAGAAATGGCGCACCGGCAAGCACACCACGACCACTGCGGAGCTGGTGCCGGTGGCCGGCGTCGGGTACGTCGTCGATACGCCCGGACTGCGCGAGGTCGGAGCCTGGGGCATCGATCCCAACGAGCTGGGCGCCTGCTTCCCGGAGTTCCGGCCCTATCTCGATCAATGCCGCTTCGACAACTGCCGGCACCTGGCGGAGCCGGGCTGTGCCGTCCGCGGCGCGCCGGCGGGCGCGATCGATCCGGACCGGCTGGTGTCCTACGCGCGGATCTACGAGGAAGTCAGCGAGCCTTCCTGGTCCAGCGGCCGGCGTCGCGGGAGGTGACTTTGGCCATCATCTCCGCGAAAGCGTCATCGAGATCGATCTGCTGCGAGTTGGCGAGGCAGATCACGACGAAGAGGATGTCGGCCAGCTCCATGGCAATCGAGCCGGGCGCTTCTTCGGGCTTCTTCGGCTTCGGGAGCCAACTCGCCGACTTCCTCGGCGAGACGCGTGACGTTCGCGAGCGGGGTGAAGTATCCCTGCTCGAACTGCCCCACCCACTGATCGACGGCCTGTTGGGCCTCTCGAAAACTCATGGCTGACCTCGTCGCGCCTTTTCGGGGTGAGCGGTTTGCCGACGTTGCCCGGCTCAGCCGTCTGATCGCGCCTCCGTATGACGTAATCGATCCGGCGGAGCGCGCGCGTCTCGCGGCGCTCGACGCTGACAATATCGTCCACGTGATGCTGCCGGAAGCACCGCCGGGACGACCCCAGGACGACCGTTATCGCGTCGCCGCCGAGCGCCTCGCCGCCTGGCGCCGCAGCGGCGTGTTGCGGCGCGACGCGGAGCGGGTGCTGTTCGTGCTGGCCCAGGAGTTCACGCTCCCCACCGGCGAACGCCGGACCCGGCGCGGCGTGTTCGCGGCGGTCGCCGCGGAAGGGTACGAGCCGCGCCGCATTCGCCCCCACGAGCGTACGCACGCCGGACCCAAGGCGGACCGGCTGGCGCTGCTGCGGGCGACCGCGACCAACATCGAATCGATCTTCTTGCTGGCGCCCGATCACGATCGTGTCCTGGCGAACGCCGTGGCCGCGGCCGCTCAAGGGACGCCCGATGCGACGGCGGAGCTGAATGGCGTGGGAATCCGTCTCTGGATCGTTCATGACCCCTCCCCCTTCCCCCTTCCCCCCTCCCCGCTTTACATCGCCGACGGGCATCACCGTTATGAGACCGCCGGCGCGTACGCTCGGGAGAACCCGAAGGCGGATCGTGTGCTGGCGCTCATCGTATCGGCGCAAGATCCCGGTCTCGCCGTGTTGCCGACCCATCGCGTGATCTTTGGCACGGGGCGGGAGCTGGAGCGGATGCTTCCGCATTGGCGGGAGTGGTTCGATGTCCAGACGGTCCCCGCGGGACGCGATCCCGTCGCTGTCCTCACGTCGTTGGGTCGCGACCGCACGGCCTGTCTCGTCGCGGACCGCTCGCGCGTCATGGCGCTGCTGCTCCGCCCCGGCGCGTTGGCTGACCGGTTGCCGAGCCTGGCGCAGAGCGCCGCCGTGCGCGACCTGGACGTCGCGCGCATCGAGTCGCTCGTCGTGAAGCAGATTCTTGGCGCCGAGACGTCGACGCCGATCGTGCGGTACGTCGCCGATGCCGACGAAGCGCTGGCGATGGTGCAGCGTGGCGGCGCCGCGCTTGCGGTGCTGCTCAATGCAACCCGGGTCGATCAGGTGTTTGCGGTCGCCGATGCCGGCGACGTGATGCCGCCGAAGTCGACCTACTTCGTTCCCAAGGTGCCGAGCGGACTAGTCTTGAGGCCCCTGACGTAACGCGGCGATCAGCGCTTTGCAGAATTGCGGCAAATCGGCCGGCGTGCGCGACGAGATGAGATTGCCGTCCACCACGACCGCGCTGTCCTCCCACACCACGCCCGCGTTTTCCATGTCATCCTTGATCGCACGGACGCTGGTGGCCCGCTTGCCCTTCAGGATCTTCGCCGAGATCGGTACCCAGCCCGCGTGGCAGATGAACGCCAGCGGTTTGCCGGCCTGGTACACCTCGCGCGTCAGCCGCAGCACCTTGTCGGAGCGGCGCAGCTGGTCGGGCGCGAACCCACCGGGGATCACCAGGGCGTCGAAGTCTGCGGCGTCGATCTGGTCGACGTCGGTATCGACGGTGACCGGATAGCCGCGCTTTCCTTGATAAGTGCGGTCGCCCATGCCGGCCACCGTCGTGGCCGCGCCTTCTTCCTCGAGCCGGATCTTGGGATACCACAGCTCCAGATCTTCGTACTGCGCGGCGGCAAAAATGAGGACACGCTTCCCTTTGAGCGTCATGCGCGGAACCTATATCTTTTTCAGTCATGAATCCACGCCTGCTATTACTCCTCGCGGTAGTCTCAGCCTGTAGCCACAAAGCTGATATCGTCATCACGGGTGGGAGTGTATGGACGGGTCTCTCCACTGGACGCGGCCAGCCCGGCGCTGTCGCCATCAGCGCCGGCAAAATCCTCGCCGTAGGCGACTCGGCCGACATCGCGCGCTATGTCGGTTCCAGGACCGAAGTGCTACGCGCCCATGGCGGTCTCATTTTGCCCGGCTTTGCGGATGGGCATACCCACTTCATCGACGGCGGTTTTCAGCTCGCCTCGGTGAATCTGCGCGACGCCGCGACGCCGCAGGAGTTTGTGCGCCGTCTCAAGGAATACGCCGCCCGGCTCAAGCCGGGCGAATGGATCACCGGCGGCGACTGGGATCACACGCTGTGGCGCGGCGCACCGCTGCCCCAACACAGCTGGATCGATTCCGTAACGCCCAACAACCCCGTCTTCGTGAACCGCCTCGACGGGCATGAAGCTTTGGCGAATAGCGCGGCGATGCGTGCGGCCGGCGTCACCAGAGCCACGCCGGCCCCGGTCGGTGGCGAGATTCCGCGCGACTCGCGCGGCGAGCCGATCGGCATATTCAAGGATCAGGCGATGGGGCTGATCTGGCGCGCCGCGCCCGATCCCTCGCCCGAGCAGCGCGATTCCGCGCTTGCGCGTGCCCTCGCGCATGCCGCGTCGCTCGGCGTCACCGCGACGGGACACATGTCCGCTTCGTGGGCGGACCTCGCGACCTACCGGCGGCTGGAGCACGCGAACCGTCAAACCGTGCGCGTGTTCCTCTATTTGCCGCTCGACGATTGGCGCACCGTCGCCGAGAGTGTCGGGCGCGCCGGCACGGCCGACGACTGGGTGCGGATCGGGGGCGTGAAGGGTTACATGGATGGCTCCGCCGGATCGCGCACCGCGTATTTCTTCGAGCCGTTCTCTGATTCGGCGAATTACCGCGGCCTGATGCAGCACCCCGAAGCCGACATGCGGCAATGGATCGGCGCGGCGGATTCAGCCGGATTGCAGATCGCGGTGCATGCGATCGGCGACCGGGCGAACGCGATTCTGCTTGCGATCTATGACAGCGTGGCCCGCGCGCATGGCGCCCGCGACCGCCGCTTCCGCGTCGAGCACGCGCAGCACCTGCGGGCCGAGGACATTCCACGCTTCGGCCGGCTGCGCGTGGTGCCGTCGATGCAGCCGTATCACGCGATCGACGACGGTCGCTGGGTCGAGCAACGTATCGGTCCGGTGCGGATCCGCACGACGTACGCATTCCGCACGCTGCTCGACTCGGAGGCACCGCTCGCCTTCGGCTCCGATTGGACCGTGGCGCCGCTCGACCCGATGCTGGGGGTCTACGCGGCCGTCACACGCCGCACGCTTGATAATCGCAATCCCAATGGCTGGGTGCCCGAACAGAAGATCACGGTCGGGGAAGCGCTCCGTGCGTACACCTCCGGGAACGCGTGGGCGACCTTCAACGAGCAGAAGTGGGGCACCCTCGCGGCCGGCCGCTTCGCCGACGTCGTCGTCCTGGACCGGGACCCGTTTGCGATCCCGCCGGATTCCCTCGGCGCTATCAAGCCACTCTACACGATCGTGGGGGGGAGGGTGGTCTACCGGAAGCCATTATGACGTTTGGCGCGGGGTGGGAAGCCGGGGATTGGCAACCAGGATATATTCGCTCAAACACGCCCTCTCCGGAGCGGCATGTTGCGACGGTTCTCATTCGTTCTCTTGGGGCTGTTCACCGCGGCCGGCCCGGTGCAGGGCCAGCGGCTCGCCGTCCTCGATCGCAAGCTCAAGGAAGTAGAAGCGTGGGCCCGCGAGGACACGAACGACGCGGAGCGCCAGTACTTTCTCGCCATCAGGCACTGGAAGGAACACCACTGGCGGGAGACGGATAGTCTCCTGCGGCTCGCGATCCAGCTCGAGCCGCGCTACGCCGAAGCATATCTCGCGTTGTATTACCTCCCCTTCGCTCGCCGGCCATCGCTGCGAGACGAGGAATTGAACGGCCACGTCCCGGATGCCTGGAAGTCCCCGCTCGAAGAAGCGAATCGGTTCTATCAACGGGCGTTCCGCACCGACCCGATGGTCGCCTTCAATATCCTCAGCGTCGCGTACGATATCGAGGAACCGCGAGCCATCGATCTCTCTCCCAGTGAGTATCTCGCGTATCAGCGCTGCTGCGCCTGGGCGGTGGACTTCGGCCTCGGCCGTTACCGCTCCGCCTACGAGCGGCTGAAGGCGCTCGCCCAGCGGGAATACGACGAGACGAAGCATCCTGAGCGGGTCCCCGACGGGCTCTTGTGGCTTCGCGGGCTCGCCGGCGCGCACACGCTGCAGATCGACGCCGCGATCGCCGATTTTCGCGCGCTGCTCGACCGCTCGCTCAAGAAGTTACAGCGCGACGAGATCGTGCACGTGCCGTTGGGGGATAACGAATATCGTTTCATGCTCGCTGCTCTCCACCACGTTGCCGGCCATACCGACAGCGCCGTCGCGCTGTATCAGGAGGCGCTCGAGCATGACCTCGGGCTCGTGATGGCGCACACCTACCTGGCCAGTATTTACGACAAGGCCGGGAGAGCGGAGGACGCCATGTTGGAGCGGCGGCGCGCCGCCGAAGTGAGCACCGACGATCCTACGGCGCTGTTCGATCTGGGCATGTCGCTGTTCAATTGGGGGATGACCACGCAGGCTGAAGAGCCCTTGCGCCAGGCGATCGCGCTGAACGCGCGCTACTCGCCGCCGTACTATCTGCTGGCCCGCGTGGATGAGGAGCTCGGCCGCATCGGCGACGCGCGCGAGCATTACAAGCGGTTTCTGGCGCTCGCGCCGCTGCGGCTGGATGACCTGCGTGGCAGTGCCCAGCAACGGCTGGCCAACCTGAAGTGAGCTCAGCCGGAGTATTTGAACCCTGCTTCCTGCAAGGTGAGCGGCTCGCCCTCGTGCTCGACGCCCGCGGCGACCACTTCGCCGAGCACGAGCGTGTGATCGCCGGAGGGCAGCGTCGCGACGACCCGGCATTCGACCCAGCCGAGGGCGTCCGTCAGCACGGGCACGCCTGACACCGGCGCCGGCTTGGTCTTGATGCCCTTGAGTTTCTGCGGCGCCTGCTCGGAGCTGCGTCCCAGCTTGCCGGCGAGGTCGCGCTGCCCGGTCAGGAGGAGATTGATGGCACAATGGTGGGAATCGCGAATCAGGCCGATGGTCTTGGACGTGTTTTCGATCGCGACCGCGACCATCGGCGGCTCGAAGGAGGCCTGCGTGAGCCAGTTCGCCGTCATGCCGTGCTCGTCGCCGTCGTGAGCGACGGTCACGACGTACAGGCCATAGGGAAAGTGGCGGAGAATGGCCTTCTTGGCGGCCTCGTCCATGGGCGGAAGTTACTTCTATTTGCTCGACCGTGCGGTCAGATTTCCGTGACCGTGCGTCTGCTCACGCTGCTCTCCGCCGTTGCGCTGTTTCGTGCCGATACCAGCACATCCAACGATTACATCGATCGGTATCGGGAGATCAATGGACTCGCCCCATTGCCGGAACAGATCGCGGCAGTGACGAACTTCGTGCTGCGGCGCGGTGGTGCAGAGATCGTCCTGTCGCAGGGCACATTGTACTTGCTGTCACCCGTCGGCGGGCGCACAGTGGGCGCCGTGTTTCGCGGCGCCGGCCGCATCACGTTGCATCCCCCGCATCCCGCCGAGCAAGAGGCGCTGCGCCGGCTCGTTGGGTCGGCGGCGCTGAATGACAGCGTCGACGAAGTCATCCTGATCTTCTCCGACTCCACGGCGAATCAGCTGCGCAGTCTCACGTTCGCAGCGGGGGACGTGCCGGGGGACGTGCGGGGCGACGTACGCGATTTCATCGGCAGCCTGCGGGGACGAAAGGACAACACCTTCAACGCCAGCGTCCTGGGCGCCCTGCTGAATGACGAACCTGACGGATTCTTTTTGGCGCACCTGCGGCGTATCAACGGCTCGCCTCTCGTCTTTCAGATCGATCCCGCCATCGTGGAGTCCGTGCAGCTCCTCAAGCCCGCGAGCATGATGCACTACGGGACGAACTGGTCCGTCGTCACGCAGTTCGTGCCCGCCACCTCGCGGCCGAACAACGAGCCGATGTGGCGCTTCCGGCATCGCGTCGCGACGCCTCGTTACCAAATCGAGGTCTGGCTCAAACCGACCCCGGGGATGGATCTCGACTTCGAGGCCGTCGCGCGTGTGATACTATCGGCTCGCGCAGCGACGGGCCCATGGCTCTACTTCGGGCTTGACCCGGAGCTGACGATCGACTCGGCTCGCTGGGGCGACGGAACGGAAGCGGCGACCTTCAAGGCCAAGGATGACGATGATACGTGGGTGCGCGCTCCACACCGACTCGCACCGGGCGATTCCGCCGTCCTGACCGTGTTCTATCATGGCAATCTCATCGATCGCTATGACAACTTCTTCTTCATCGATCCGGGTGCGGACTGGTTTCCTTCCAACCGGCAGGGTGACGAAGCGGCGCTGTTCGACCTGACCTACCACAGTCCGGCGTGGTATCCGATCGCGAGCGTCGGCGAGCGCACCGACTCGTCCCTCGACGGCAAGGTCATGACCACCCGCTGGGTCACCAAGCGGCCGTCGCCCTTCGCGACATTTAACCTGGGGCTGTTCAAACTGTACCACGCGCAGTACGACGGGGCGCCCGCGCTCGACGTGATGATGTCCGATGAGGCCCACCGCGCGATCCGGAATCGGCTGCACGACATGGGCTACATGTTGCTGGCGCAGAGTCACATGTCGGAGACCGTTGCTGCAGATGTGTCCAACAGCCTCAAATGGTTTACCCATGCGTTTCGGTCCGCCGTTGTTCGATCACTTTTACGTCACCGAGATCCCGTACTTTGAGGGCGTATCGTTTCCCGGCATGATCGATCTCTCCTGGGTGACCTTTCAGAATACGGCGCTCGACGGCTTCGATGAGTTCTTTCGGGCGCATGAGGTCGCGCACCAGTGGTGGGGCAACGGCGTCCGGCCCGCGACCTATCGCGACGCCTGGCTGAGCGAAGGGATTGCCTCGTTCAGTGGCCTCTGGTACCTGCAAAGCATCCGCAAGGGCAACAAGGAATACTTCCGATTCCTGGACGAGTATTTCCGCAACATCAAGGACGTGCGAGACCGCACGGGTGCGACGTGGCTGGGTTATCGGAACGCCTCGACGGACGCCCGGTACGGCTATCAGGCGCTCATCTACGAGAAGGGCGCGTGGGTGATGCACATGCTGCGGATGCTGATGCTCGATCTGAACACCGCCAAGGACGACCGCTTCAGCGCCATGATGCGGGATTTCCACGACACGTTCGCGGCCTCGAGCGCGACCACCGATGATTTTCGCGCGGTCGTCGAAAAGCACGTCGGTATGCCGATGGACTGGTTCTTCGACCAGTGGGTGAAAGGAAACGCGATCCCCACCTACCATGTCGCCTGGACGACGGAAGCCACGCCGGAGGGGAAATCACGCGTGCGCCTGCGGGTCACGCAGGCTGACGTGCCGCCCGAATTTCAGGCCTGGGTCCTCGTGTCCGCCGACCTCGGCCAGAACCGCTTTGCGAACTTTCGCATCAAAGTGACCGGGGCACAGAGTGACTACACGAGCCCGCTCCTCCCATTCCCTCCGCGCTCGATCACGTTCAACGAGCTGCACAGCGTGCTCGCGGATGTGAAGCTGGAGCCCTGGTGATGCTCGCGCGGTGCCTGGTCGTTCTGACCGCTGCCGCGGTGACGACGGCGTCCGCCCAGCACCCGCGCGCCAAGCCGCCCGGCCTCGAAGCGCTCGAGGCGCGCGTGCGCCAGGATTCGCTCGACCCCGAGGCGCATTTCCGCCTCGCGGCGCGCTATTACACGCTCAAACGCTTCGCCGATGAGGAGCGTGAGCTGCGGACGACCATCGCCATCGATTCCCGTTATGCCCCGGCCTACCTGTGGCTCGGCGACCTGCCCTTCGACCGGCGGCCCAAGCTGTGGCGGGAGTATCGCAACGACAGGGTTTCTGCGGAATTCCAGCCGGCGGTCGAGGAGTCGTCCCACTTGTGGCAGCAGGCGGTGCTCATCGATCCCATGGTCGACTTTCGGGTCCAGGGAACGACCGCTCCCCCGGAGGACATGATGGTGATCCCCGAGTACGGCGGGATCACGACCGATTACCTCCTGTGGCTCGGCCTCGGCGCCTTCGGCGTCGCGCGCTACGAGCTGGCGTACAGCGGCCTCGATCTCTGGGCACAACGCAGCTACGCGAACAAGCCGCAGGATTCGATTCCCGATTTCCTCTTCCTGTATCGCGGACTCGCCGCCGGTCATCTCAAGGCATACAACAAGGCGATCGCGGACATCCAGGTGCTGTATGCGAGGTCACTGCAAGCGGAGCGAACCGACTCGCTGCTCCCCTTCCCCCTCAAGACGAACGACTATCGCTACATCCTCGCCGTGCTGAACCAGTCGTGGGGCAAGTCGGCGGATGCGATTCGGTTGTTCGAAGAGGCACTCGCGAGCGATCTCGGCCTCTACATGGCGCATGTCCGCATGGCGCAGATTTACCGCGCCCACCAGATGTGGGGCCAGAGCATCGCGGAAGCGCGGCGCGCCATCGAGACGAATCCGAATGACCCCACCTCCATCAGGGAATTGGGCGTCATTCTCGACGAAGCGGGTCAGGCCGCCGCAGCCGCCACCACGCTGCGGCAGGCGGCCAATGCCAATCCGCGCGACCCGCGCACGCTGTACCACCTCGGCGTCGTGCAGCACAAGCTGGCCCAGCCCGCCGAGGCCCGCGAGACGCTGGGTCGTTTCATCGCCATCGCGCCGGCTGCCCGGTACGAACACGAGCTTGCCGACGCGAAGCAACGGCTGGCGGCGCTGCCGCCATAGCCCTGCGTGGGAGGAGGGGGGCGCGATGTATCGGTTCGTGGTTGTCGTGATTGTCCTCGGGCTCGGCATGGGAGCCGGGACCGCTCGGGCGCAATTCCGGCTGCCGATGAAGCTCGAAGAGCTCGAGCGCCGCATGCACGCCGACTCCAATGACCCGGCCGCGCACTTCAACGTCGCCTTGGCGTACTGGAATGCGAAGCGCTGGCAGGACACGGATAAGGCTTTGCGCACCGCCATCATGCTGGATCCGCGGTTCGCGCCGGCGTATGTCGCCCTCGCCTATCTGCCATTCGCGCAACGCTCCAGCCTGTGGGACGAAGTCCGCGAGAACCGCGTACCGGACGAATGGAAGGCACGCATGGAGGAGTCGGACCAATTCTTCCGCCACGCCTACATGATCGACCCGTTCGTCGAGCTGCGCAGCGGCGACGTCGTGCAAGAGCGCTCCTCGGCGTATCTGGACGAGTTGGAGATGTTCTTCGGCGAGTACGTGCGCGACTACTTCGATGGCATCGATCAATACTTCCAGGCGAAGTACCAGGACTCCTACGATCGCCTCACCCGCGTGATCAATTACCTCGACGGCGATCGCCATCCCGACCGGGTTCCGAACAACGTCTTCTGGTGGCACGGCCTCGCGTCGGCGCGCGTCGAGAAATGGCCCGATGCCATCGCCGATTTCGACCGGCTGGTCGACCGCTCCCTGGCGCCCACCAAGCGCGATTCGCTGGTGCATTTTCCGCTGCGCACGAACGAGTTCCGCTACATCCTGGCGTACGTCAAACAACGCTCGGGCGCCGTGAACGAAGCGATCGATCTGTATCGCGAGGCGCTGACGAACGACATCGGCTTGTACATGGCGCACGTCCGGCTCGCCGACATGTACGAGACGGCCCAGATGTTTCCCCAGGCGATCAAGTCGCGACAGAACGCCGTGAACGCCAATCCTGACGACGAATCGTTGCTCCTCGACCTGGGGAAGACGCTGGCGGTGGCCGGCCAGCCGCAGGAAGCCGTCAAGACACTGCGCCAGGCGGCGAGCGTTAACCCCAGAGATCCTCGTCCGTCCTTCTACCTCGGCATCGTGCTTGAGCAAATGGGGCAGAAGGACGACGCGCGGGCCGCCTTTTCGCAGTTCACCTCTCTTGCTCCGAGCCGGTATGATCGCCAGATCTCGATCGCCAAGCAGCATCTCGCGGCGCTGCAGTAGCGCCG
>WNFU01009812.1_pt1 | contig 10733 bp, 7 predicted proteins | sample 5400121 | NCBI WGS metagenome assembly WNFU01 (sample SAMN13153360, study PRJNA577476) | soil metagenome | isolation source: 100 cm soil or saprolite under grassland replicate 1 | place: USA:California | collected 2016-06-15
CCTGGGAAAATGCATCGGGGCCGGCTGGTCGGAGATTCGGCGCGGACATGATGCGCGCCGCCAGCGATTCTTTGTCATTACCCAAAGCCGAAGAGCCCTCCGTTTCCCACCATCCGCGCGTGGATCCCAGAACGTTCGTCGAGCTGCGCTCGACCGCGAGAGGTCCGACACTCGTGCGCTGGAGATACATCGTTCGTTTGGGAAAGTTGAACGTGACCTTGTGCCGTGCCAGTAACCTCAAACCAACAAGATTGTGCCCTCCCGAGAAGCCGCCATACTGGCTTAACATCAGGTTGGTATAGGTCTCCCCACCCCAAATACCTTTTGAGAAAACTCCCGCTGCGTTGGTTTCGAACGCCGTTTGTTCTTGCAGCTTTCGCTGCCAGAGTCTCGGCTTCAGCGTGCCATCGAAAGTGCAGCCGGTATCAATCTGCGATTTGTCGCCCTTAACCCCGACCAGATTCTCGGGAGTGAAGATAGACCCAAAGAAGATTCTTAGAGGAAATGCTTTGCCCGGGTTTTCATCTTCACGATGGTCGGGATCGAGGAAGCGCATTTTGCCGGACTCAAAATCCAAACGGACGCAATAGTGCCGCAGGCAATCCGTGCCCAGAATGCCCCTTACGGGGCGGCCAGGAAGCAAGGGCAGTGGCGTCAAATCCAGTGTGAGAACACGCGGAGCAGTCACCAACTCGGTGCCATTCAAGTAAAGTTTGGGTGCTTTATAGACACTCGCTCGTCCTTTTCCTCCACCTTTTCCTCCAAGCCACTTGACTTTCTGCGTCCCAAGACGTTTTCCCAGTTTCGCGTCCAAAGACTTATCGAGGAATGTGCAGGGGGACCCCGTGTCCACGAGGAACAGCAACTCTTCTCCAGTCTCCAAACGGAGCGTCACAAAGAGATTATCTCCGCGGCCCGCGCCTTTATTCAAAAGCGCGTCAGCGGGCCGGCTGGGGCGGATTGAATCATCAGGAAACCAGATCGGTGCGGTAGCACACGAGGACAACAGCACCAGGCAAACACAGGCGATGGTCAGGCGGACTCGCGGTGCGAGTAGGGTCGGGGTCACGCTCATAGCCCTGAATCTGCCTGATCCCAACCTCTTCAAAGCTGAGAGTGTTACACGACTGTTCATCCTCTAAGTGGTCTTTTGAACGTGCGCATTTTTTGTGAGGAGGCGATGCCTGAATTCTTTCGGAGTCGATGAGGGAATCGAGTGTGATTCCTTCACTTACAAAGAGGCATCCGTTTTTTCACTGATTTGAACGGGCTGGCGATCTGAGCGAGACTTCGATGAGCCCCAAGTCCAGTGGTTCGCGCATTTTAGGATCGCTCGCGGGGATCTCGACCTCGCGCGCCCCGGTGCACCACAACCTGTGTGTGGTGGCTGTTGCCATTGCGGAGGTCTCAACTAACAGCGCGTATTTGCCCGGCTCGACTTGATCAATACGGAAGGAGCCGTCCTTGGCACATTGCACAGGTCGAATGTGGAAATTCGTGAATGTATTTTCCGATTGCTTTCTCAAAGCTTTGAATTCTTCCTCAGTTTTGGCACCGAGGTCAGCGATTGATGTGAAAAAAGCGTAGCGAAACTCATCGGCTGATTCGATTTCACCATCCGGATTACGAATCTTGAACTTTCCAATGACGGACCGGCCACTCCCGCCGAGCTTTACGAGCGCCGTTTGTCCGGATCTGACGGTGACCCTTTCGCCCATCCCGGCACTGTTAACTCCAAAGTGACCTGGTGGGACAAAATCACAGAAAAAACGCCCGTGGTCGTCGGTTTTGGTGTCAAACCCGGACTCCGGGCCCCAAGAGGGGACGCCATCCTGGTATGCGAAAAAAACTCGAACGGGTTCATTGGTCACAACTTCGTTGTAATGCCAGAGGGTTCCTTCGATGCGGCCCCAAGGTTCCAATGTGACTGTCATGTTAGTAGAAAACCCGTTGGTCGCGATCCAGCCGAGGCCGCTTTCAGACACGACCACGACGCCCAGGGCCCGATCGAAGTCATCTAAAAAGAAGTGACCCTGAGCGTCGGTCGTGCAAAAGCTCCAAGGCACGCTTGCCAGAGGGAGATCGGCCATAGGGTGGCCGAAGTCGGGATTGAAAATCCGCGGCGTCGGCGCACACGTAAGATCCAGCCCAGACGAAGGCGGAATCGGGCTGCCAGTAAAATGCGTTCTCGGCGAAAGCCTATATATCGCGACTTGCGCATTATCAACCGGACGTCCACGGACATCCACAACTCTCCCAGAAATTCCAGCTTTGTGGCTCAACACAGCCGTGGAATTCCTGAAAGTTGCCGCCGCCTTCGGTTGGTCAGTTCCCTGCGCTCCAGTCAGTCCCGCACCAGCCAGGATTGCCACAATGCCGGCGGCGGCCCAGGTCCAGTTTTTTCCCACCACAGCGCCAGCGATGGCTCGAATGCGTTCTTGGAAACCTGCCTTGCTTTCGGCGATTCCAACCAGACCCGGTTGCATGCCGCGTTGAGCAAGATTCGCGGCTACTTTTATTATGGTCTCGCCGTAGGCGACATTGTCCGTCGCGCCGACGTGCGCCAGAACGAGCGCGTCTGTGGCCAGTTCCCGGTCCGCACGCATGCGGGCAAAAGCCAGCCAGATCACGGGGTTAAACCAGTGCAGAATCTGCAAGAACGCCATCAGCCAGTTGACCTCAAGGTCGCGCCGCTTGAGGTGGGCCAGTTCATGTAAAAAAGTGTGCCGAAGTTCTTCACGTGAAAATTGCTCGAAAACGCCCTCGGGCAACAGCAGCCACTTCCGCCAAATTCCGTAGACACTCGGACTCTCCACTTCTGCGCATTCAATTATCCGCACCGGCCGGGTGATTTTGAATTTTTCTCTGCATTCGTCAAACAGCTGGGTCACGTTCTCATTCGCAATGGGCCGATGTCGCTCAATGCGCGATCGGAAACGGACATTTGCCCAAACCAGGCGCGAGGCGAAAAGCAACACGCCGGCCAGCCAACCGCAGCACGAGACCTTTAGCCAATCGACCCGTGACATGGGATTGGGCCTAATCACTACGCTTGACGGAGGAATGCTGGGATTGAAGTGATCCCGGCGAGACTGCTTCGCCGGGGTAAAATCCGTGCTTGGGGCTGCATCCAAGTTATTGATAGGGGGATGCGGGTTGGTGTCGACCACTCGGGTAGGCTGCCAGGCATCCACACGTGAATTCGCTAAATCAGTTCTGGCCAGGTTAAAAATGCTGAAGCCACTGGGGGGCAGGACGGGCATTAACAAGCGGCCAATCAGCAGCAGCCAAAGCCCGTAGCGCCAGGCGGGTGCCAAGCGTCTGCGCAAAAGCCACTGCGCCAAGAGAATCAAGCCGACCAGAATCGCCGTCTGCCAGGTCGTTTGCAAAATCCATCGAAAGACCGCTTCGACCCATTGTATTAAGTCAGGCATATCTATTTCTCCTTCCGGCGCAGAATGCGGAGCAGTTCCTCAATGTCCTTCGCGGACAAATCGGCCCGTTTCACCAGGTGCAAAATGGCTTCCGAGGGGGCACGGCCAAGGAACCGGTCCAGGAAGGATTCACTTTCTTGCCGGACGCATTCCGCCATGGAAATGAGTGGAGTGTAGAGGTAGCGCTTGCCTTCGATTTCCTGCCGCAAGGCCCGCTTGTTAACTAGGCGGCGCAGGAGTGTGCGGACGGTGGCGAGGGTCCATTGTTTGCGGTCTTCGACCACTTTTACCACCGTGCTGGCCGCAACAGGTGCGCGCTCCCAAGCCACCGCCATGACTTCCCATTCGGCCTCTGTGATACGAATTGGTGCTTTCACAAATGTTACGTTTGTCACAGATACTGTATGTGACACCTGTCACATGTTGCAAGCATTTTGTGTATTATTTTACAGCCGGCAGTTCATAGCCAGTGAAGCCTCGTAGGTGTCGCCGTTCGAAGGGCCGGAGCCATCATTTGGGAAGATGCCGGCGTGGCGAGACTGGAAGTGCGGCGCCGCAATGGAGCAGAGGGGAGTATTGAAGTCCCCTTTACGACCCGTGATGGCACAGCGGTGGCCGGTCAGGATTACGTGGGCACAAGTGGCACGCTGACTTTCGCGCCCGGGGAGACAACGAAGGAAATAACCGTGCTCATGCTCAGCAATGCGCCTGCTGGCCAGCGCCGATCTGGACTCCCGTTCCATCCTAACCACCTGATTCGTCACCACGACTTGCGTGGCCGTGTCGGGGCCTGCATTGCTGACAATGATCGTGTAAGTCACGCGCCGCCACAAAGGCTGTGACTGGTCCCACGGAGGTGCCTGAATCGAAATCTTCAAATCCGCCGTGGAGGCCAAACAGGTGAGGCCTGCGCAAAGGCCTGCAACAATGCGACCCGCTCCAGGAATGGCCGGCACCAAGGCCGCCAACCGGGTCATGATGAAAAGAACAAATGTGCGCAGCATAGTCGTGTGCTTTAAACCAGGGCGCTCGACACGTGAGTCAGCTCAACGGTTGCAAAGCCAAGACGGCTTGTTCATCCGGTGCCTTTTGTTTCTGGCGTGTTGCGGCCTCCTTGCTTCCGAGGAACCGTGGAGTTCGAGAATGTCTCTAGTAATTTCCGCGCCTCGTTAATTGACTCGTCCATTTAGCCTCCGACAAAATTCACGTCTCCTGACGCACCTTTGCGGTCAACAATTAGAGTACTTTTCGAATGACCGCAAACGAGCTCAACCTGCTTCCTTCGCGGCCAGTTTAGCTGTCGCTGTCAATGCGAACAGTGGGGTAAATACCGTATCCTTGACGTCGATTGAAAAACTCTGGCCTTGAGTCGCAGATTCCGGCCGAGTCGAGACGCGCTCGTAACAAATTGGCGTTGCGCTACTGGCCGCGGCCATCCGATCTTTCTTAGGCATGCAAGGTGAATTCGACTTCGGATGGCGGGCCGTGAACGCGCCGGAAGCACTTCAAGCGCGGCGGGAGTGGCGTGAATGTCGTGAACGTTTCAGACCGATGCCGCGGGGCCGGCGTCGTGATTTCAAATAGTCCATGACGGTTGGGACTTAGTGCATCTCGATTTGAGCCTGAATCTGCTGACCGGTGCCAGGGACGATTACCTGAATCGGATAGCGACCCAAATCCCAAGTTGGCGACGGACATTCACGGAACCGCCGTCGCTGGCGTAATAAGGGATCGGCTTTGAATTTTCCGCGTGCCCCACGTCGATTGGCACTTTCGGCTAAAATCGATGAATTTCACCGATCGGTGTCCCGCGCCGCCTCGGCTTGTGCGGTTCCATCCGCCCGCTTCCAGTTCGGGGTATTGCAGACCTCAGCGACGCATGCTTCGCAGACATTTCGAACGATGAGAAGAACGTCCGTTCTTTCATCGACCTGCAGGCGACCGTTGGCATCACCACCTGCGAGAAGGTTCCCGGCTACCGCGTCGCCGATGGATTTCTCAACGGCGTCGCGCATCGGACGCGCGCCGAGCTTAGCAGGGTGAAACCCTTGGGTAGTAGCGTGGCCGTCGCATAGGCGCGGCTGCGGTTCATGCTCGCGGCCACGCCCCACGAGCCGGTTGCGGAGTCGAAGAGTTCCGCTTTCGTCCCCTGCCCGCCGACCACGAGCACGCGCCCGTCTGCGAGCACAGTCGCGGTTTGGTAGCCCGGTGCCTGCAAGTTGTCGGCGGCGACGGTCCACGTATTCGCGGTCGCCCCGGTGGCGGTTGCAATTGCGGCTGCGCCGAGCACGCTGACGATCCCAAGCAGGAGCGAACTGCCGACCGCTCCTGCGAGACCAGTAAACCCACGTTGTGCCGTCATAGAACCTGTCTCCCGTGCACCAGCCCCTGTGTGCACGCTATGTCAACAAAATCACCACGCTACGCCTCCCCCGAAACCGGGCTATGGGGACTTCACCTACCCGTCGAATGTAGGGCCGTACTCACACGCCCCAACCAGTCAGCAGTTCACCCGTAACACGATGCCGGAGTACCTGCGTCACCGGCCCGTCTGCCGTGCGAAACTTCCCGTCACCAAAGAGGGGAGGAGTGATGTGGAGTTTTCGACTGGCATTTGTTCCGTCGGTTCTGGTGACGGTGTTGCACTGGGTCGGATTTCTTGCGATCTATATTTTCATGATCAGATGAAGCGCCTGCGGCTATCCCTTCGCGAAGTCTTCTCGTGGGCATTCTTTATTCATGTCGCAGCGCCACCATCGGGTCCACGCGGGCGGCGCGGCGGGCGGGCAGCCATGAGGCGAGCAGGGCCACGAGCAACAAGACCAGCGAAACACCAGTGAAGGTCGGCAGGTCGATCGCTCTGACCTCGTAGAGAAGCTTCGCCAGCCCGCGCGTCAGGCCGAGCGCAGCGGCGATCCCGACCACGACCCCGATTCCGGCCAGCTTGATTCCTTGTCGCAGAACGAGACTGAGCACGTCTCGGCGCGTCGCCCCAAGCGCCATTCGAATGCCGATCTCGCGGGTGCGCTGTGCCACCGCGTAAGCAATGACGCCATAGAGGCCATTCGCGGCCAGCAGCAACGCCACGCCGGCAAATCCGCCGAGCAGCAGCAAAACGAAACGGCGTTGCGCGACCAAAGCGGCAATGACCTCGTCCAACGTGCGCACGTTCAGCATCGGCTGCGTGGGATCGATTTCGAGAATCGCTTTTCGTACGCTTTCCGCCATCGACAGCGGCGCGCCTTTGGTTCGGATCACCAGGTTTCCACCGCTCACACCAAAACTGAATGAATAAGGCCGATAGACGCAGGGGCGCACCCTTTCGCCCAGCCCGCGTTGGTGGACGTTTCCGACAATCCCCACGATTTCCCAACCAGCGTCGATTTTCCCGGTGAATAACTCGAGATGAATCCGTTTGCCGAGTGGTTCTTCGTTCGGGAAATGTTCGCGCGCCAGCGCCTCGTTGATCATGACCACTCCAGGCGCGCCCGCTTTATCGCGCATGCTGAATGCGCGCCCCTTCACCAACGGTATTCCAGCCGAGCGAAAATAGTCCGGTGTGCAAAAATCAAAATCCGTGTCGTAGCCAACGGCCGGTTGACCTGCTCTGCCGATTATGGAAAACGTCGTGTTCTGCCACCAACCGGCCATCGGCATCGTTCCTGTCACTCCGGCTGCCTCGACGCCGGGAAGATTTTCAATTCGCTCCAGCGCGCGCTCGAAGAGGGCCGCGCGCCGCTCGGAATCCGGGTATTTCTTATCGGACAGCGCGACTTGCATGGTTAGAACATTCCGCGCGTTAACGCCGGGCGGGACGTTGGAAAGCCGAACAAAACTGTTGAGGAGCAGGCCCGCGCCGACCAGCAGAATCAGGGAAAGCGCCACCTCGGCGACAATCAAACCGCTCTGGAAACGATTTCGCAGCCCGGCGCCCGAACTGCGCGCACCTTCTTTGAGCATATCGTTGAGATTCGGCCGCGAACTTTGGAGGGCGGGAACCAATCCGAAGGCCACTCCGGCCGCCAGTGAAACACACAGTGCAAAACCGAGGACGCGCAGATCCAGTCCGATTTCTTCAGCTCGCGGCAGATTCACTGCACTGAGGTTTTTGATGGCGCCGACGCTCCAAAATGCCAGAAGCAGGCCGAGCAGCGCACCCAACAGCGACAGAAACACGCTTTCGACGAGCAACTGGCGAACGACTTGCCATCGGCTGGCGCCCAGAGCAGAGCGAATGGCGATTTCCTTTTGCCGGCTCGATGCTTTCACCAAAAGCAGGCTCGCCACGTTGGCGCAGGCGATGAGCAGGACAAATGCAATGGCGCCAGTCAAGACGAGCAAGGTTGGCTTGATGTTGCCAGTAATCTGCTCGTGCATCGGGACGATCGTCACGCCCCAGTCCTTTTTGAACGCCGGATAGAGCGGGTTGAGCCGCGTCGCAAGCGCATTCATCTCGGCCTGGGCTTGTTCGACTGAAACGCCCGGCTTCAACCGGCCGATCACTTGAAGCCAGCTAGCGCTTCGCGCATTCGGGTCACCCGGCACAATGCTTGTGGAGATGGTTGTGGGAACAATAAACTCAACCTTGTCCGTTGACAGAAAGCGCGGCGGAAGAATGCCAATCACGATATAGCTTTCATCATTCAGTCGAATCGAGCGACCCAAAACGTTCATCTCGCCGCCAAAGCGACGTCGCCAAAATTCCGAGGTGAGCACGACGACCTTGTCCTTACCCGGCTGATCTTCATCGGGCCCGAAGGTGCGGCCAAGCAGCGGTCGCGCCCGGAGCACTTGCAGCCCGCCGGCGGACATCGCCAGGCCGTTGATCCGCTCCGGTTCCCCGTCGCTCGTGAGATTCATGGCCGTGTCTTGGCGGAGCGACAGGCTCTCGAAAACCGTACTGTGTTCCTTCCAATCGAGAAATACGCCAGGCGAAACTGAATTTCGTTGCCCCGGACGCGGCGCTTCCCAAACTTGGACCAGTTGCCCCGGCTGATCGTAAGGGAGCGGTTTCAGGAGAACCGTATTGACGATGCTAAAAATGGCGGTGTTGGCCCCGATGCCGAGCGCCAGCGTGAGCACGGCCACGGTGGTGAAGCCCGGATTTTTTCGCAATATCCGCGCACCGTATCGAACGTCCTGCCAGAGCCTCTCCAGCACAGGCAAGCCTCTTTGATCTCGGTATGCTTCTTTCGTGGACTCGATTCCCCCTAACTTGATCATCGCCTGTCGGCGCGCTTCTTCCGATGTCATGCCCAATCGAAGATTGTCTTCGATGTGCAATTGAAGATGGCTCTCGATCTCCTCGTCGAGTTCCCGGTCCTTGTGCTGCTTGTTGAACAAGCCGCCTAGCCTCAAAATCAATTCGCGAAGTCTTCTCATGGGAATTCCTCATTCATAACGAAGCGCTACCATCGGATCGACGTTAGCGGCGCGGCGCGCGGGCACGAAGCTGGCCAGGAGTGCCACCGCCAACAGCACGAACGCCACCACCCCAAACGTCAGCGGATCAGCGGCGCCAACGCCGAACAACAAATTTCTCAATAGTCGCGCCAGCGCCAGCGCGGTGACCAGTCCCGCGACGACGCCGAGCAGCGCGAGCCCTATAGCCTGCTTGATCACCATCGTCAACACGTCGCGGCGTTGCGCTCCCAACGCCATCCGAATACCGATCTCCGACGTTCGTTGCGCCACCGAGTAGGACATCATTCCGTAGAGGCCTATGCTGGCGAGCACGAGTGCGACGAAGCCAAAAATCACCATCAGCAGCGCGGAGAAACGCCTTGGTGCAATCGATTGCGACACGAGGTGTTCCATCGTGCGCACGTTGTAAACCGGCTGGTCCTTATTCAAAGCCCAAACCTCATCGCGCACCGTTCCAGCCAGACTGAGCGGATCAACTACGCTGCGCACGAGCAGATGAGATGCGCTGGACCGGCGCTGATTGAAGTTGAGATAGAACTGTGGCGAGCCTGCAGCTCGCTCGTCCAAACCAGCATGTTTGACGTGCCGGACAACGCCCACGATCTCAATACTGGGTCCGTCCGGGAGCGCCAGGATCAATCCCACAGGGTCTTCATTTTGAAAGTGTTGACGGGCGAACGTCTCATCAATAATGGCCACCGGCGGACTGTTCAGCGTGTCCTGCGCCGTGAACTCGCGGCCCTTTAACAACTGAATTCCCAGCGTCTGAAAGTATTCGGGACTCACAGTGTAGCGAATGGCCCACGTCTGGTTGCCCGGTTCCGGCGGCGGCCGGCCTTCGATATTGAAAGGCGACCAGTTCGCATCCCGCAAAATCGGCAGTCCATCCGACACCGCCACTGATTTGACGCCGGGCAGACCGCGGACCTTTTGCTGCAGTTGTTCAAAAAAATCGGCAATCCTCGCGCCTTCGCCGGGGCCGGCCTTGACCGAGATCTGCATCATGAGCACGTTCCGCGCATCGAAACCCGAATCGACCTGTTGCAGCCTCCAGAAGCTCTGGATCAGCAGACCTGCGCCGACCAGCACCGCCAGCGTGAGGGCGGTTTCCGAAACCACCAGAGCGCTGCGCAAGCGCTGGCGGCTTCCGGTCGAGCCTCGGCCTCCTTCCTGAAGCGTGTGTGTCAAATTCGCACGCGAAGCTTGCCAGGCGGGTGCCATGCCGAAAACAACACCCGCAAGGAGCGAGAGACCTAGCGTGAACACAAAAACCGTCGAATCAATGTTGGCTTCGCGCAGACGCGGCACGCCACCGCGCAGATAGGACGTGATCAAGCTGGTTCCCCAGTACGCGAGCAGTGCCCCGAGCACTCCTCCCAGCGCCGCCAGCAAGAGGCTTTCGCCAAGCAGTTGACGGACGATGCGCCACCGGCCAGCGCCCAGCGCCGCGCGCAGGGCCATCTCCCTTTGCCGCGCCGCGCCCCGAACGAGCAAGAGGTTCGCGACGTTGGTGCAGGCAATCAACAAAACCAGACCAACGGCTCCGAGCAGAGTCCGGAGCGACAAACGTGTCCCGCCAACAAAGCCTTCATGCAATGACTCGACGCGCACGTGTTTTCCAGTGTTCGTCTCCGGGTACTGTTGCTCCAGGCGCGCGGCAATCGCGTTCAACTCACTTTCTGCCTGCGCAATGGAAACGGGCGGCTTAAGGCGCGCGACGACCCCTATGCCCGGGTCGAGGCCGCGTAGTCTGAATCGTTCCGCTGAAAGCCCTATCGGGACGAAAACATCCGCAACGGTCCTAAACTGGAAATTCGCAGGGGTCACGCCGATAACGGTGAAGCTTTGATTATTGAGCGTGATTGGCTTGCCCAG
>WNFU01010120.1_pt1 | contig 10733 bp, 4 predicted proteins | sample 5400121 | NCBI WGS metagenome assembly WNFU01 (sample SAMN13153360, study PRJNA577476) | soil metagenome | isolation source: 100 cm soil or saprolite under grassland replicate 1 | place: USA:California | collected 2016-06-15
CTCGCTCCGCATCTGCAAGAGGCGGGCATTACGGCAGAGCCGGAGGTTTATCAGGCGCACGCGTTCGTATCGGCCTAAGCCGCGGTTGCTCGGCGAGCGCGCAAACGCCTCCCCGGTGCGACGGTGGGAGCGCGCTAGGGGTTCGCCGCCGCAGCTGGCGCACGCGCACACTCCACCAGCACAAGCACGTAGGGCCGGGATAGCGGAGGAGTGACTGACTTCACAAGCTTGCCCCGTGGCTCGCGCAGGCCGTGCACCACGTGTCCCGCGTCCCACACTCATCTTGCACCCGCGACGTAGCGAACGCGGACAACACAGGATGGAGCCTTACCTGTGGTCACGCGGGTTGGTCAAGGTTGGGTGGCGTTCGTAGATCTGCCGCGCTGTACCTCCTTTTGTGTTGATGCTCGAGCAGATGAAGTTTGTTGCGCGCGGGCGCCCAGCCTTACCTAGGTGCGCGGACCGGAAGTCCGGCGACAAGATGATCGATCGGGTGTTGCTCCCGAGAGATTTGGTTCTGCGGTCGCTCGGTCTTTAGGGGCTGTCCAGCGGAAGAGGCTGGCAGCAGGCTCCGTTCGGGAGCCGACCGCAAACCATCGTCGTGACGACGGGCGGGCGCGCGAGATTGGCGGGGTCAGGCTGCGGCGGCCGTCACCTCCTCCGCAGTCGCTGCGGGCTCGATCGGTGCGAGCGCCTCGTCGCCGAGCTCGCGCAGGATGTGGAAGTCGCGTCGGCAAAGCTTGCGCGCAACCGAGAGACAGGCGCGCTTGTGGTCGATCCGCCGCGCCACCTGCCGGTAGTACTGGTAATCGGGCGAGGCGGGACGACACGCCTGCAGAGCCCGTGGGGTGCACAAACCTTGTCGCAGGGCTTGTTCCTCATGTCGTTCGGCTACCGGCGCGGTAGCGTCGGCGCTCGCGTCCTTGGAGGCTGCCTGTGCTTGTGTCGTTCGTCTACCTCGTTGCCTGCCGGCTGTTCGCACTTGTCCTGTTGCTCGCGCGCGGCGATCGCTCGAAGGAACTCGAGCTGCTCGTTCTGCGGCACGAGCTGTCGATCCTGCGGCGGCAAGCGCGGCGGCCGCAGCCGGCGGAGAGCGACCGGCTCGTATTGGCGGCGCTCAGCCGAGTGCTGGATCGGCGCCTGTGGCACGTGTTCTTCGTCACGCCTGAGACGCTGCTGCGCTGGCACCGACGGATCGTCGCGCGCCGGTGGACGTACCCGCACCGACCGCCGGGTCGGCCACCGATCGACCAAGCGGTGCGCGAATTGATCCTGCGCTTCGCGCGGGAGAACGGCCACTGGGGCTATGTGCGGATCGTCGGTGAACTACGCAAGCTCGGGATCATGGTTTCCGCGACGCTGGTACGGAACGTGCTCGCTCGTGCCGGCATACCGCCTGCACCGGAGCGCGGCGCCTCGAGCTGGCGATCGTTCCTGCGCCAACAGGGAAACACGATCCTCGCCCGCGACTTCTTCACTGTCGACACGGTCTGGCTGCGGCGGCTGTACGTGCTGTTCTTCGTCTCGGTGGGGACGCGCCGGGTCGAGTACGTCGCCTGCACTCGCCATCCGGATTCAGCGTGGATGATGCAGCAGGCGCGCAACCTGCTGATGGATCTCGACGAGCGCGGCGAGCGACCGCGGTTCTTAATCCACGACCGCGATCGGAAGTACAGCCGCGCCTTCGACGCGATCTTCGGCAGCGAACGCATCGAGATCGTCCGAACGCCGGTCCAGGCGCCCAACGCGAATGCCTACGCGGAACGCTGGGTCGGCAGCGTGCGCCGGGAGTGTCTCGACCGGCTCCTGATCTTCGGGCGCCGCCAGCTCGAGCACGTTCTTCGCGTGTACATCCGCCACTTCAACCAGCAGCGCCCTCACCGAGCACTCAACCTACAACCTCCGGATCGGGGCAGCGGACCTGATCCTTCGCCCACAGCGCCCGTTTATCCGCTGCAGGTCACGCGGCGCGACCTCCTCGGCGGCCTGCTCCACGAATACGACGCGCAGCGTGAACACCGAGTTTGTGCACCCCACGCCGTCAGAGGGCTCTGCAAAATCCCTGCAAATTGCCTTCATCCGGCGCGCCATCAAGCGGACGTTCGCGGCCCTGGAGCGCGAATTCGCACAACGGCCCACAGCGCACTAGGGCCGCGGATCCCGCTTCTGCGGCCGCGTCCGCCCAGGTCCCTGGCGCGTGGTTAGATCAGTCGCCCGCGCCGCCCGGCGTGTGCAGCCTGTCGTACGCGAGGCCGCTGCGGCTGTCGCCGCGGGCCGGGCGGATGCGGCGACCGACCCACGTCGCGGTTGCCCCGCCGGCGCTGCGCGCGAGCTGCCACGCGCGCGTGACGAGCAGGCCCCCGCGCGGCAGCTCCTCCTCGAACAACGCGAGCGGCCGACCCGGCTCCAGGAGTCTCCCGAGCGGCGGGAAGACGCGCCCGTCGCCGTGCACGACGTCGCCACGGTGCAGCCGGATCGACCGGTGTCCGTCGGAGCGCGGAACGAGCGGGATCCAGTGGTCGGGCGGGTCGTTCGCGAGCGCGTACGTCACCGTGTCGGGCGGAAGCTCGCCGGGCGACGCGACGCTGCGCTCGCGAGCGAGCCGGTCGCTCCACTCCTCGTGCCGGTCGACAAGCTCGCCCGCATCGCCCGTGACGACGCGCTCGATCGCCCAGGCGGTGTTCGCCGCCTCGTCACGGCTGAGCTGAACCTCCTCGACCGCCGGCCCCTCCAGGACACCGGCGACGACCTGCGGGAGAACGAGCAGGCCGCGGTCGGTGCCGCTGACCGCGAACATGTCCCACCCGGCCGACGCCTCCGGCGTCACGAGCGTCGCGCGGCCGAACGTGTCGGTGACGACGAGCGCCTCGACGCCGAGGACGTTCCCGAACGGGACGTCGCACGGCGCGAGGAACCAGTCGTTGCCGTAGACGGTCCCGAACTCGATCATCAGCAGCCGGGCGACGTCGCCTCCCTCGGCCTCGACGTGGCCGTACGAGACGGCGGCGTCCTCGAACTCCCACCAGCGGTTGGCCGGCATCCCGGGATAGCCGACCCGCGTCGGGAGGCTGGCGTGCGTCCAGCGTGCGGGCTCGACCTCGGATCCGGCACCGAGGCTGCGCTCGACCGGCGCCGCGCGGAGCTCGTCCCAGTCGAGCCGGCCACCCTGGTACGCCGGCGCCTCGAAGACGAGCTCGCCCTCGCCCGTGGGGTGCGGCCCGGCGACCGCGAACCGATATTCCATCCGCTCGGGGACCCATGCCCCGCCGGCGCCGTCGGCCCGATCGGGATACCAGTCGAGCCACCGTCCGAGAACGCCCAGCAGCGCTTCCTGCTGACCTTGCGGGACGCTCGGCCGGTCGGGAAGCCGCGCCTGGCCGTCGCTCGCTCGCGCCGCGCGCCGCAGCTCGAAGCCGTCGAGACCCGAGACCCGCAGAACGCGGTGTCGACGCCGCGCCGCACGACCCGGGGCGGAACGGTCCGGCTCCGGCAGCGGGTAGCTCTCGCGGAATCGGGGGGCGAGCGAGCCGAGCCCGGCTTGCTCGAGCGCTTCGAGGAAGTGCGCTCCCGCGGCAAGCGCCTCGGCCCAGCCTCCCTCCTGATCGGCCTCTCCCTCGACGAGCGGCTCGAGCAGGTCGCCGGCGCCCAGCGTCTGAACCGGCTCGTCCGGACCCGCGAGCTGGAGGCGCGTCATGGGCGCGGCGGCGAGCCGGAGCCGGACCCAGGCGGCGCTGGCGGCGTCCTCGCCGGTCAGCTCCCCGAGCTGCCATTGCCGGCCGAGCATCCACGCCGGGTCGAAGACGCGCGCCTCCAGCGCGCGGTCGGGCCCGGGCACGCGGTCGTCGGACTGCGGCTCGATCCGGAACCAGCTCGTCACCGACCGTGCCATCAGACGTTCACGTCCCTCGCGACGAGATCGTGGACGCTGATCGTCAGCGTGTCGCCCGCGGCGTTGTCGGCGACGTAGAGCGCGGGCAGGTAGCGGCCGAGCCAGGGGACCTCCTCGGGCCCGACCATTCGGATTCGCGCCAGGTCGGCGGCCTCAGAGATCGTGTCGGCGATGACGTCGCGGGACCAGCCCGCGCCGAGCTCGGGCGGCACGGCGAGGAGCACCGCCTGCGGCGCGCGCGCTCCCGGCTCGTCGAACTGGAACGCCACCGCCGCGGTGGTGCGCTCGGCCGGCACGAGGTCGTACCACTCGTCGATCACGAGGCCTGCGAGCTGGCTCGCGTCGGCGTCGACGAGGCCGGCGTGGACGACGATCGACGTCGCGGTCGCGGGACGCTCCCCGTCCAGCGCAAGGCCGACCCAACGCGCCGCCGGCGGAAGCTGCGCGACGGCGAAGCCGCCGGCGCCGGCTGTGGCGAGGAGATACCGGTCGACCGGTGCACGGACACGCGCGACACGCTGGAGCCAGGCGAGCGGAGCGGCCGGATCGCCGCCGAGGAACTCCGGCACGACGCCGGCGGCGAGCGCGGCGCTCCAGTCGCCGTGCGGGTTGGCGACGAGCGGGAGGACCGCGAAGTCGGGCCCGAAGACCGCCTCGAGCGCCGCTGTGCGCCCCTCGACGTCGACCGCCGGCTGCTCGAGGACGCGGACGACGGCCTCGGTGGCCGCGAGGATGGACTCTGCGTTCGCGCGCAGCGCGGGATCCGGTTGCCCCAGGCCTGCCTGCGCCGCCTGGCGTGCTCCCGGGACGCCGAAGTCGGCGAGCGTGGCCAGCGCGCCGCGCACGCGTGCGTCGGCCTCGGGCGAAGCGGGTTCGGCGAGCGCGGCGCGCAGCTCGTCGACGGCCGCCCCGTAGCGCACGCTGACGTCGCTGAGGCGGTCGCCCAGCTCGCCCTCCACGACGGCGGCGCTGGTCGCCGCCCCCGCCGGCGCGAGGTCGACCGCCGTCATCGCCCGGGCGGTTCCGACCGCATCGGCGATCCAGCGACCGCGGGCGAGCGCGTCGTCGAGCGACAGCGTGCCCGCCGGCCAGCCGACGCCCGGCCAATCCGGGTCGTCGTCCCGGACGATCTCGGCGCGAACACCGGTCGGGACGCCGGCCAGGCCGGCCGTCACCATGAGCTCGACGTCGGCAGCCGGGTCGTACACGAGGTCAAGGGCGCACGCGCCGACGTCCGCGAGCGTCAGCTCCCGGAGCGAGACGGCGCCGTCCGCGTCCACCAGCCGCGCCGCCGCGCGGATCCGGTCGGCAGGCCCGAAGAAACGGGCGGCCCAGGCGTCGAGCCGCGGCTCCGCGATCCGCCGCGGCCGGTCCTTCCCGGCTTCCCAGCCGGCCGTCGGAGTCACCGCGGTCGGGGCGAGCGCGAGCAGCCGGTGGAGATACGCGTGCGCCGCGCGGGGAGTGCGCACGACCTCGGGGTCGGGCGGCGGCGCCAGCCCCGAGCCGAGCGCGTCGAGCGTCGCGGCGGCGCGGGCCACGTTGCCGGACGCGAGCTGGTAGACGGTCTCCGCGGAAAGCAGGTCGGCGAGCGCGTCCGCGGCGTCGGCGAGCGCGGCGAGCTCCTGGAGCACCGCCCCCCGCTCCGCGGGCGTCGCCGACACGAGCGCCGGATCGACGAAGGACGCGTCGGCCTGGAAGCGCGCGAGCAGCGTCAGCCCGTCGACGACGTTCGAGGCGGCGACGGCCTCGACCGCCTCGACCGTCGCAGCCACGTCCTCCGTTCGCCCCGCCATGAGCGGGGCGAGGGCGCGCACCGGCCGGATGAAGCGGTCGAGCTCGACGCCGGCTCCACTGCGGTCGTGCAGCCCCCGCTCGAAGCGATAGCCGAGCAACGCGCCTAGCGGCTGCCCCTGTCGGATGCCCGCGAGCAGCCATTTGCCGAGCCGCACCCGGTCCGAGGAAAGGTCGACGGCGAAGGCGCCGGCCGCGGGGCCGGAGGCGCCGCGGTGACTGAGATGTCCGCTCAGGAGCAGCGCGGCCGTCGCCGCCTGCGTCGGCGACGGCGCGACGAGGTACCCGGCGCCGGTCGGATCGCTGACGAGCGGTCCCGTCTCATCGGCCGGCAGCGTCGGCACCGGCTGCGGGGCGGGCTTCGGGCGCAGATCCTCGACCCACGCGTACGCGCCGATCAGGACGCCCGTGGGGTGGAGCGCGCGAACGTCCGCGAGCCGGCGGGTCGCGTACGCCGTCATCCACGCGTCCAGGCGATGCGAGCAGACGTCGAGCGTCGCCCGCACGAGCCGGTCGAGCACCGCCGTCGGGCGCCCGGCGAGACGGCCGAGGGCGGCCCGCGCCGCCGCCGCGCGACCGAACGCCGGCCGGAGGTCGCCGAGCCCGAGCCGCTCGATGTCGGCCGGAGTCGCGGTGGCGACGAGCTCCTCGACGGTCTGATTCGGCGGGACCTGTCCGCCGACGACGTCGCGAGCCGGCCGCGCGAGCAGGCGAGGAAGCGTCTCGGTCGCGCCGGCGGGGGCGTCGACGTCGACGAGGTCCGGCTCCAGCACCGCTTTCGCCGTCGCGACGCTCGCAGGGCGGCGGAGCTGCACGGCCACGTCCGCGTCGGCCAGCCGGCAGGCGTACTGGGCGAGCTGGAAGAGCAGCGACCGGACGCCGGGCCCGCCGAATGCTTCCGTGCGCCGCTGCGCCAGGAACTCGAGGTAGTTCCTGCCGCTCGCCGGGTCGGGCGGGAGCGGGTCGGTCTCCGACAGCGCACCCTCGAGAACGGGCGCCCGGCGGATGCGGGCCGTCCGCGTGTCCCACTGGAAGCCCGCCAGCCGCGGCCTCACGTCCCCACCGCCGATCAGCCGGTGGGCGGCGTCGGCGAGCGCGCCGCCGCCGTCGGGCGTCCCGACGAGCGGTGCCGTCGCGCGCGCGGTCAGGCCGCCGCGCGCCGGCCGGAGCCGGTAGCTCCCCGACTGGGCGTCGCGGCCGAGGATGGCGAGCAGTTCCTGGTCGGGGTCGGCGCCGGGCCGACCGACGCGGGGCACGGCGCGCGGCGTGGCCCGCGTCGTCGCGGCCAGCCACTCGGGCGCGAGCTTCCCGATCAGGTCCACGAGCTTCCTGTGCTGCGGCGCGTCGGCCGCGGCGGGCCGCCAGCGTCGCAGCGCCATCGCCGGCAGAAGGCCGTACGGCTGGCGGCCGATCCGCAGAGCGGACAGCGGGCCGAGCCCTCGGACCGCGTCGACGAAAAGCTCGCGGACGGTCGCGACGGTGGCGTCGTCGGCCACCGGATGCATCAGCGTCTCGAGGAAGTACGCGGCCGTCACCGGCCAGAGCGCGACCTGCATCGCTTGCGCGTCGAGCGTGTCCTCGCCCGCGGCGTGCGCGGTCCCCGCCAGGGCTGCGGGCTCCACACCGAGGGCCGCGGCGACCGTCGCGGCATTCGCCGACGGGCCGATCGCCCGCTCTCGGTCGGCGTCGAACGCCGCGGCCGCGTCGGGGCGGCGCGTCCAGGCGCTGCGATCCGCGTCGGTGTTGTTCGTCGGCGCGCCGACGGGGAGGAACCCGAGCCCGTCGCCGTAGCGCTGGGCGTCGAGCAGCCGCTCGAGGGCGCGCGCGCCCGCCTCCGGGTCCGTCGGTCGCACCCCGAGCACGATCAGGCGGTCGAAACCGGCCGTGTCGGCGAGCGGCACCCGCACAGCCATGCCGATGTCGAGCGCGGCTTTGAAGTCGGCCAGCCACCGGATCGCATCCTCGAGCGGCGGTCCGGCCCCGTCTCCGTCTGGCAGCGCGCCGGTAGCCGCGGACGGTCCGAGCGGCAGCGGATCGAGAATCGGCCCTCCCTCGACGTGCGCGACGAGGGCGCCGCCGCGAAAGCCGAGCACGGTCCAGCGGTCGGGGAGGACGCGGCTGAGGGCAGGCTCCAGCTGCTCCTCGCCCGTCCGCGGGGCGTCGGCGAGCACGGGCGGCGAGGGAAGCGGCGCCGGCGGCGGCACGGGGTCGTCCGGCCGCCCCTGGTCGTCCGGCGCGGTCGCCTGCATCGCGAACAGCGCCCGCGTGACCCCGACCTCGGCGGCGAGGTCGACGAACGCCGACCGCTCGGCCGCGGGATCCGAGCGGCCCGCTCGCCACACCCGCTCCCAGAAGCGGGCGGCGGCGGCGACCTCCGCTTCGGTCAAGGCGACCCGGTGGTCGTCGACTGCGATCTCGTCCGGGTACACGCGGACGAGCAACGCCTGGCCCGCGGCGTCCGTGTCGAAGCGCGTCTCGACCCGAACCGGGAGCAGCACGATCGGGAAGTCGGCGGGAAGCTGGCGCAGCCGGTCGGCGAGCAGCGCGTCGAGCTCCGCCTCGGCGTCGGCGAGCGCCTGGCGATCGCGGCTCAGCCGCTGCTGGGCGCGGCGCAGCGCCGCCAGGATCCGCGGACGGTCGATGGGGCTCGCGGCCGCGGCGTCCGCCTGCAGCTCCGCGACGACTTGCTCGCCCGCGTCGACCTTCGCTTCGAGCTCGGCGACGGCGGCGCGTAGCTCGTCGACCCGGCTCATGCCGGCGCGAGCAGGTCGGTGGCCCGCAACGCGACGCGCACCGGCTGCTGGACGAGGATCGCCGCCATTCCGGCCGACGAGGTTCCCCAGGGCGGCCCCGTTGCCGGCGGCGGCGGCGACATGTCGGTGCGTAGGTGCGAGATCTCGGCGAGCGCCTTTGGATCCGCCGCCAGATGCCCCCAGCTAAGGTCGTTCCACTGGTGTACCGGCCCCGCGGCGGCGCCGAACGCCTCGGCGACGTCGAGGCCGAAACGGGGCGCGGTCGGCTGCTCTTCGAGGATGAACCACCAGCCCGGCGCGGCGAGCGCGCCGTCGCGGGTCAGCTCGAAGCCGCAGAACGCGACGTCCGGCTCGATCCGCCCGCGAAAGGTCGGAAGCAGGACCGCCTCTTCGGACATGTCCGGCCGGCCGGCCTGGTCGGGCGCCGCGTAGACGACGGTGTGCGGGTAGCGGTACAGCAGCCGGCCGCGCAGGACGAGAACGAGCCGGCCGTCCGCCTGCACGGTCGTGTGCGCCCCGAGGTCGCCTCCGGTCCAGCCGTGGATCGGGCCGATGTCGTCCGCGCCGCCGGGCGCCCAGAAGCGAGCGAAGCAGGTTCCGCGCTGGTCGGTCGGGTACTCGCGCCACAGCAGCTCGCGCGCGAGCTCGTGGTTGAGGCCGACGAGCGCCGCCTCTGCGAAGGCGGGATTCGTCTCGGCGAGCGTCGCGGAGTCCTGAGGAACGCGCTCGAGCCCGGGCAGGAGCAGCTCGGACGCGTGGTCGCGGACGAGCTCCCAGACGGGCTGTTCGTACAAGGGCGCCGCCAGGATCTGCTCGAGCGGGTCGCGGCCCGGCCGCGGGTGCGCGTGCTCCGGCACGCGCACGCGGTGACGCATGCGCGCGACAACGGTCGCGTGCGGATCGAGGCCGTCGAGGATCTCGGCCGCGATCGACGCGACGCCGAGCGAAGGCGCGGGCGGATCGCGCGGTATGCCGACGACCGCGTCCGCGCGCGCGATCGCGGCGACCGTTGCGTCGCGGAGCCGAACGACGGTCTCGACCGACGCCGGGCGCGCGAGGACCGCGCCGACGCGATTCGCGACGTCCGCCGTGACGACGACTCCGGCGACCGCGCCGCGGTCGACGAGGACCGGTCGTCGCACCGCCGCGGCGGCGCGAGCGTCCGCGATCGCCGTCCGGACGTGGGCCGGCACGCCGGACCCCGCCGGCGCGGCGTTCGCAAAGCCGAACAGCCCGTCCGGCGGCGCCCCGGAGACGCCGAAGGTGAGGCCGCCGTCGTCGAGTGCCTCGACGATCCGGGAGCCGGAGCCCGGAACCGCCTGCGCGCGCCGTGCGAGCGCGCCTGTCGCCGCGACGGCGCGGCGGAAGCGGGGCCTCACCGTCGCGTCGGGGAGCGCGCTGCCGGAGACGGCGATCGCGACGGTCGCGGAACGCGCCGGAAGCCGCCGGTGAACGGCGGAGGTCAACCCGAGCACCTCGCCCGCGGGGAGCGGCGCGACGTGGCGGCGAAGCAGCGACGCGCGCACCTCGCGACCCATCTGGGCCCAGCGAAGCTCGCGATTCGCCTGCTCGACCGCCCCGATCTGCGACCACGCCACGTCCATCAGGCGCTCCTGCTCGGCCTCGACGATCGCGGCGCCGAGCCCGGCGACGGCGCGGTGCCGCGGGTCGACGTTGAGCGCCCGCAGCCAGGCGGGCTCGTCGCCGTCCTCCGGGACCGTCTGGCGTGCCGCCGGCCACTGGCCGTAGAGCGGCGGCGTGACCGCTGGATCGGCGTCGGTGCCGCCGCCGCCCGGGCCTGCGCCCACGCGTCGCGCCGGCGCGTCCAGCAGGCCCTTCAGGCCCGACTCGACCTGCCCCTTCGTCGCGGCCGGCCACGGCGGCAGCTCGGAGCCGGGCAGGACCAGCGCTCCGGGGAGCTCCACGATGCCGCCGTCGGACGCGGGATCTACGGTCGGCAGGGGCGGGCCTGCGGCGCCGACGTAGACGCGCTGTCGCCCGACGCCCGGCGGAAGCTCGCGCGGCCGGAGCGCGCGGACCATCGACTCGAAGTCGCCGCCCGAGCCGGTCGGTGCGCCCACGCCCACGACTCGCCGAGGTCGGGAAGCTGGCGGCCTGGATCGGCGTCCGCACGGACTTCGAGCACCCCGAGCCCGCCCGGCTTCGACGGCCCGGAGTGCTCCACCCCCGGCCGCTGCTCGACGACGACGAGGACGAGCCACGGCCGCAGCTTCCCGTCCGCCCTGGCCGCGGCGGGCGTGAAGAGCCAGGGCAGGTCCGGACGGTCGAGCTCGACCTGG
>WNFU01009813.1_pt1 | contig 10732 bp, 5 predicted proteins | sample 5400121 | NCBI WGS metagenome assembly WNFU01 (sample SAMN13153360, study PRJNA577476) | soil metagenome | isolation source: 100 cm soil or saprolite under grassland replicate 1 | place: USA:California | collected 2016-06-15
TTGCTTACCTCGGTTGCCGTTGGAGCGAGCTAGTTCAACAATGGCTGCGCCAAGATGCGGAAGCGGACGAGGCTAACACTCAACCTAGACTTCAATGCGAGCTTGCCAAAGATGGGCTAGGCTCCAAAGATCACCTGAACCGCGATTAGGGCCAAATGGGGTTCGATCGCGCGATCAATAGACGAAGGTTGTGAACTCATTTGGATGATCCGGTGGTCTCCCTCAAGGACGATGACGAAGCCCGAATGAGAATGTGCCCATACTGCTCGTTGATGTCGAGCAAGGGAAAGCTTATGCTCTGAGACACTCCCCGAATTGTGACCACTGGTCGGCAAAACTATGAGTGAGCTTTCGCCCGGACTGCAGCAAAAGAAGGATTGGAAGCTCACTCCCGGAGCTTTTCACCGACTTCTGAATTGGCTGGATGAGGGCACCGACTCCGCTGGACAAAAGTATTTGGAGATGCGGCGACGCCTGGTGGCTTATTTCGACCGCAAGAACTGCCCCATGCCTGACGAGCTTGCTGACCAAACCTTGAACCGCGTCGCGCGCAGACTCGAAGAAGTGAATGCGATTGAAATTGAGGCTCCCGCCAAATACTGTTACATCGTCGCTCGCTTTGTTTTCCTGGAGAGTTTACGAGAGCAGAAGAATTTCCATTTGCTTGATGAGGTACGACAGCTTCCACGAGAAACGATTTCTGTCTCGCCCGGCAGAGACGAAGATAAGATGGTGCAGGAAACAATCCTGGATTGTCTCGAGAAGTGCACGCGGGCCCTGGCGCAGGATAAGCGCGACTTGATACTTCGCTACTACATCGGGAAAGAACGTACAAAGATCGAAAACCGGCGTGTGATGGCCCACGACCTGGGTATCAGCGTAAACGCTTTGAGCATTCGCGCTTGTCGCATTCGCGATAAACTCGCGGCCTGTGTAAGACAATGCATGGGGGCTGCATGAAATACTTTCGTCATAATGTCTAATATATTTGAAGCCTTGTCTTGTTGAGTTGAGATGACGGAAACGACTTATAACGCTGAAATGATCAAACAGTATCTGCTCGACGTTTTGCCGCCGGCAGAAACGGAGCGTCTCGACGAGCTCAGCATTAGCGATGCTGGTTTCGCCGAAGCACTAAGCGCTGCTGAAAACGAATTGATCGACGCATATGTTTTGGGAGAGCTCGCCGATGAAGCTCGACGGCAATTTGAAAAGTCTTACCTGTCTTCACCACAGAAACGAGAGAAAGTTCAATTTGCGCACGCCTTGCAGTTGTTCGGCGAAAGAGAAACATCACGCTCACCGATTCAGAAAAGAACCGAACCTATAGCCATAAAGCAGCGAACATGGTTTTCCTCATTGAGTTCAGTTCTGCGTCCGCGTGCCGCACTACAGTGGGGGTTTGCTGTTGTCGTCCTGATATTGCTGGTCGCCGGGAGTTGGCTGACGTTTCGAAACATGCGACTGCATCGAGCGATCTCTGAGGACCAAGCGCGACGTAATGAAGTTGAGCGGCGACACAAGCAACTGCAAAAAGAGTTGGATGCACAGCATTCGATAAACACGCAGGCTGAACAAGAATTGGCGCGGATTCGTGAACAACTCCAGCGCGAACAAAAAGCAGCACAAGAACGAGCAGCCAGTCAGCAGGGACCGTCGTCGCCAACCGGGGCTATTCTTTCTTTAGTGCTCACGCCGCAACTGCGCAGTGGTACGCAAGCACCGACAGTCTCGCTCAAACCTGGCACGAGCGGTGTTGCCGTTAAATTGATTCTTGAACCAAATACGTACTCAACCTACCGCGTCACGCTTCTGGATCAAGCCCAACAGCACACAATCTGGCAAAGCGGCTTACTCAAAGCCCATCCTGCAACAGCCGGTAAAGCTGTTAACATCAGTCTTCCGGCCAATCTCTTGAAGTCACACTCTTACCTGCTGCGAGTCACCGGCATCGCCGGCAGGGTCGCGTCAGAAGTAATTAGTGATTATCCCTTCACAGTTGTGAAATAATACCCGCCATTCGATAACTCAAAGAGAGCTTAACCGCGCACGACAACAGGGCAGGCTCATGTTGAAATGGCTAATCGAATATTCGAGATCTAACAACTTGGCGCCTAGGAGCCTGCCTCTTATCCGTTTGTTATTACTTTTCATTGCGCTGCAATGCGGGCAAGGGAGTGCGGAAACACGTAATCTTCCGGCGTCTACACTTCAGTCCCCGCAACAACAAAGCATGTCGCCGCAGCTCGCGCGGGAGGTAACCACGCTTGAGTTAGGCAAACCTGTCGAGCGCGAGTTGTCTGGCGGGCAAAAACATGCGTACCAAATCGCCCTGAGCGAAGGGGGATATGCAAAGGTGACGGTCGATCAACGCGGCGTTGACGTTATTGCGCGTTTGTTCGCGGCGGACGGGCAATTGATCGCCGATATTGATTCAGAGAGAACGGCGCGTGGATCGGAAACAGTGGTGCTGGTCGCGGAGGCCGCCGGCAATTACAAAATTGAAATTGAACCGAGCTTACCGAAAGCCGGTGTGGGGACGTATGCGATTCAACTGTCTGAAATTCGCGAGGCGACCGCCGACGAGAAACTGCTGCATGAAGCGCGCAAGCAGTATTACGAATCACTGCGACTGATCGAGGCCGGCAAAAGCGATAAAGCCCTCGAACTCGCCAGCCGCGCGCTGGCAACTCGCGAGAAGATTTTAGGGCTGGGCCACACGGATGTTGCGGCTTCGTTGCTTTCTCTCGGCACGGCGTATTGGAATAAAGGAGACCACACGCGAGCGGAAGCGGCGCTTCAGCGCGCAATGGTTGCGACAGCCAACATTTCGGGGGCCGAGACGCTCGACTACGCGGAGGTGTTACACGCTCTGGCGAAGGTTCGATTCAGCAAAGGCGAGCACGACCAAGCGGAGCAACTAAACCTGCGTGCGCTGTCCATTCGGGAAAAGGCGAGCGGGCCGGATAGTCTGGCGGCTGCCAGTTCCTTACAGAATCTGGCAGTTCTTTACCGGACGACAAACGACCTTCCCAGAGCCGAACAGCTATATCTCAGGGCGCTGGCTATCCGAGAAAAATTGCTGGGGCCGGACCACCTGGAGGTGGCAATTCTCTTGAACAATCTCGGCCTCCTCTATTACGGCGCCGGCGATTACGACAGTGCGGAGCCGATTCTCTTGCGATCGCTTGCGATCAGAGAGAGTGCGTGGGGACCAACGCACAGACAAGTGGCTTCCGTTTTAAATAACCTGGGGCTCGTGGCGTGGAAGAAAGGCGATTACAAAAAAGCGGAGGCGTATCACCGGCGAGCCATGAGTGTTTATGAAAAAGCGTCCGGGCCTGAAAGCTACGGGGTGGCTTCCAGCTTTCATAATTTGGGAATTATTTATAAGGAGGAGGGCCAAAACTATACCAAAGCTGAGGAGTACTATCAGCGAGCCTTAGCGATCTGGGAGAAGATTTTCGGCGAGTACGACGCTAGCATAGCAACCGCCTTAACCAGTCTGGGTATCCTCTATGAGGCCATGGGGGATTATGATCGGGCGTTGAAGTTTCATCTGCGCGCACAGGCCATCTATGAAAGAGTGCTCGGCCCGAACAATCACTATACCGTTCTTTCTCTGCGGAGTTTGGCAGACGTCTACGCAATCAAGGGCGATATTGATCGCTCAATGGAGTATCAACGGCGCATCAGCGCCATCGAAGAAAAAATTATCCCGCTGAATCTGACGATTGGTTCTGAACGGCAGAAGATTGCTTACTTTACGCAGTTGCAGAAGCCTGACAGAGTGATTTCGTTTCACGCGCGGCTCGCCCGCGATAATGGGGCCGCGCGCGATCTGGCCGCCACCAAGGTCTTGCAACGTAAAGGCCGCGTCCTCGACGCGCTTTCTGAAAGCCGGGCAGCGCTGCGACGGAGATTCAACCCGCAGGATCAGGCGCTGCTCGACACCCTTGGCGATCTCAACTCTCGCCTTGCCCGGGTTACGCTGAGCGGGCCGCAAGGAATGTCCGCGGAAGAGCATATAAGTCAAATTAAAAGTCTCGAAGCGGAGAGAGAAAAACTCGAAGCGGAAATCAGCCGTCGGAGCGCGGGTTTTTACGAAGGTTCGCAGCCCGTCACGCTGGCTACGGTTCGAGCACTCGTTCCCGGCGACGCAGCGCTCATTGAGTTTGTGGCTTATCGTCCAGTGGATTTAAAAGCTGCAGACGACAAGAAAGCATACGGGGAGCCGCGTTATATCGCCTACGTTATCCGCAATCAGGGCGAAGTGCACTGGACGGAACTCGGAGCAGCGCAGGACATAGACGACGCGGTTGACAACTTACGCGAAGCCCTGCGCGACCCGCAGCGCAAAGACGTTCGGCAAGTCGCTCGCGCACTCGACGAAAGACTGATGCAATCCGTCCGCGCTCTTGTGGGCGACGCCACACAACTGCTCGTCTCGCCTGACGGCGACTTGAATCTGCTGCCATTTGAGGCATTAGTCGACGAGCAGGGGCGTTACCTCGTCGAACGTTACGCATTTACTTATTTGACGAGCGGGCGCGACTTGTTGCGAATGCACGTGGCGCGCGACGCCGGAACCAAACCCACCGTGATCGCCAACCCGTCGTTCGGAGAAGCCGGTGAAGAACAACTCGCAAGTGTGAGGGCGAGACCGCCTTCCCACAGGAGCGGACGCAGGAGCGTGACCAATGCACGCGATCTATCTGAGGTTTACTTTGCGCCGCTTAGCGGGACTGCGTTGGAGGCGAGCACGATTCGGATACTGTTTCCCGAAGCTTCGCTGTTAACCGGGGCGAAGGCGACCGAAACTGCGCTAAAGAGAATCGCTGCTCCGCCGCTGCTACACATCGCCACGCACGGCTTCTTTTTGCAAGACACTTCAACCGCTGCTGCCCATCAAGCGCAAGTGGCCACGCGCAGCATCAGCGCGACTGCCAGGATCGAAAATCCGCTATTGCGTTCAGGGCTGGCGCTGGCGGGTGCGAACATGCACGAGCATGGCACCGGCGACGATGGCATCCTGACGGCTCTCGAAGCGTCAGGGCTAAATCTCTGGGGCACGAAACTCGTCGTGTTGTCTGCGTGCGATACAGGCTTGGGCGAAGTCAGAAATGGCGAAGGCGTCTACGGTCTACGCCGCGCTTTCGTGCTCGCGGGCGCGGAGTCGCTGGTGATGAGTCTCTGGCCTGTTAGCGATTACTCGACGCGGAAACTAATGACCGAATATTACAAGAACCTCAAACAGGGCATGGGACGTGGCGCGGCTCTTCGTAAAGTCCAGCTCGATATGCTCAAAGGCAACAAACAACTCCACCCCTTCTACTGGGCCAACTTCATCCAATCCGGTGAATGGGCTAACCTCGACGGCAACCGCTGAGGGCTAAGGCGGCGTCACCTCTGCAACTGAACCGGCGCCCGCTCCCGTTCTCTCCTTACCTCGTCCCGCCGATCTGTGCCATCCCTTAAATTCTACGAAAAATGGCCTTTTTTTGCGCCCCCAGTGAAATGTTTTTCTCGAAATGTCTTATCGAGATGAACAACTTATCGACGGAGCAGAAAACTAATGAATTCCCAGGAGCCGACCTGTAAAAGACAAACGATGACGCCCATGCTAGTTCGTCGAGCGACGATGACAATGACAAAGCAAGCACGACTGCTAACACTGAGCATACTGCGCCCCGCTCTATGGTCGGTCGTGTTGCTGGCGCTGCCGAGCGCCTCGTTCGCGCAGTCGGTATTGCTGGACGATGCGCACACGAGCACCGCGCCAAAGTCGATGGACTCGAACTTCGGAACGAACCCTAACCTGTTCGTCAACGACGCGGGGAACGTCTATATCAAGTTCAAGTTCTCCTCCACGCTGCCCACCGGCACGCCAGGCTCCGCAGTCCAGCGCGCTACTCTCAAGCTTTACCTAGCTAATGTCACCACTCCCGGCAAGCTCGACGTGTACGCGGTTGCGGGCCCATGGGACGAGGCGACAGTCACGGCGCGCAACGCGCCGCCGCTCGGCAGCCTTCTCACGACGACCACAGTGATCGGGCTTGAGAAGAGGCACGAGTTCCTGGTCGTCGACATCACGATCCTTGTCCGGCAGTGGCTGGGAGACGACGGGCAAGGAACTAATGGCATTCCGAACTACGGCCTCGCGATCGTCGCGCACCCACCAGACGCAGCGACGCCCGAGGCGGCGAACATCACGTTCGACAGCAAGGAGAACTCGCAGACGAGCCACGAGGCGCAGTTGAATCTTTACTTGCAAAGTTCGGCGGGGCTCGAGGTGGTCAAGCACGACGCAAGTCTAAAGGGTGAAGGCACGAGCGCTTTACCTCTCGGCGTGGCCGTCGGCGGAATCAACAACACGCATCTGGCTAACGACGCTGTGACTTCGGAAAAGATTGCGGACAATGCGGTAACTATGTCTGAGTTGGCAGACGGCTCGGTGACCTCGCCCAAGATCACCGCGCCGCTGTCTCTGACGAGCGCCGACGCCGGTTTCACTCTCTCTGTGTCAAACACGGGCCCGGGTGCAGCGATCACAGCAAACGGCGCGATCAACACCACGAGTCAATACAACATCGGCGGGAATCGGGTTTTGAGCGTGAGTGGAAATCAATTTCTCCCGAATTCAAACATCTTCGCGGGCGTCGGAGCCGGCAGCGCCAACACGACGGGTTTCCGGAATGCGTTCTTCGGCTCGAACGCGGGCTTATCCAACACGGAGGCAAATGACAACGCTTTCTTCGGCAGCGAGGCGGGCAGACAAACCACAACGGGCGGCGGCAACTCCTTCTTCGGAGCTTTCGCGGGCAACAACAACACGACGGGCGGCGGCAACTCCTTCTTCGGAAATTTCGCAGGCTTAAGAAACACGAGCGGCTACTTAAACTCCTTCTTCGGAGAGAACTCGGGGGTCAATAACACGTCGGGGCAGGAAAACGCCTTCTTCGGTAAGGATGCAGGGGTCCTTAATGCCACGGGCAATCGGAACGCCTTCTTCGGGCAAGCCGCCGGCTTCAGCACCGTTGCCAACCAGAATTCCTTCTTCGGAAGCAACGCAGGGAATGCCAACACGACGGGCGAGAATAACGTCTTCGCTGGATATTTCACTGGCACCAACAATAAGACGGGAAGCAACAACACGGTGCTCGGTGCGAACGCCAACGTCGGCGCGGACAACCTCGCCCACGCGACGGCTATTGGCGCGGATGCTGTTGTCAGCACGAGCAACACGGTCGTCTTGGGCCGGAGCGCGGACACGGTGCAAGTTCCAGGCGCGCTCAACGTCGCCGGGACATTCGGCGCCAACATCCTCGACGCCGCGGCGCAATTCAACCTCGGCGGTAATCGTGTTTTGAGCATCGGCGGAAGCCAAGCGGACCCAAACTCGAACCTGTTCGCGGGAGTGGGCGCAGGGGCGAGCAACCCGACCGGTGTCGGGAACTCATTCTTTGGACCGAACGCAGGATCGAGCACCACGCAGGGCAATCGAAATGCGTTTTTTGGATTGGCTGCGGGTTTCAACAACAACACGGGCGACAGCAACTCGTTCTTCGGACATCTGGCAGGTTTTTCGAATAAAGCCGGCGGAAGTAACTCCTTCTTCGGACAGGGTGCCGGTTTGAGCAACACCACGGGTTCCAGCAACGCCTTCTTCGGCAACGGTGCGGGCGGCTTCACCACAACCGGCCTCTTCAACACATTCGTGGGCTCCGCCGCAGGCGCTAACAATTCGACGGGCAACAGCAACACGGTCATCGGCGCGTTTGCGAACCTCGGCACGAGTAATCTCGTAAACGCCGCCGCCATCGGCGCGTTCGCGCTCGTCAACACGAGTGACACCATCGTCATCGGCAAAACTGCGGGGAACTATTTCGGAGTCGTACGGCCAGCCGACACTGTGCAAATCCCCGGCGCGTTGAATGTGGCCGGCGCGTTCGGCGCGAACATCCTCGACGCCGCGACGCAATTCAACATCGGCGGCAATCGAGTTTTGACCGTAAGTGGCAATCAAGAGTTACCGAACTCAAACATCTTCGCAGGAGTGGGCGCGGGCGCGAGCAACATCGGTATCGGGAACTCATTCTTCGGACGAAACGCCGGCTTGAACAACACCGGTGGCGGCAGCAACTCATTCTTTGGAATAGATTCGGGACGTAGTAACACGACCGGCACGGGTAATGCTTTCTTTGGAGATACGGCTGGCTTAAGCAATACGACGGGTGGATCCAATTCGTTCTTAGGCGTTCTCGCGGGAGGATCAACGACGACGGGCAGCCTAAATACTTTCGTCGGCAGGTTCGCAGGCGTTAACAACACGACTGGCGGCAGCAATTCGTTTTTCGGAGCCGACGCCGGGAACCTCAGCGCAACAGGAGCCAATAACACCTTCATCGGATCGGAAGCTGGTTTTTTCACTGCTAACCCGGTCGGAAACAACAATACGCTTCTCGGTGCCAACACAGTGGTCCAGTCAGGCGTCAGCAACTCTTCCGCCATCGGCCATCGCGCGCAAGTCTCGCAGAGCAATTCGCTCGTCCTTGGCGGCATTTCGGACGTCAACGGCGGAACGAACACCAACGTCGGCATCGGGACGACGGCGCCCAAGACGAAGTTGCACCTGACGGGCGGCAAAATCTACGTGGAAGCGAACGGGCAGGGCATCATTCTGAAGTCGCCGGGCGGCGCGTGCTTCGAGCTGACCGTGACGGACGCGGGAGCGCTGACGACCACACCAGTGGCCTGCCCATAAGTCAGAGTCGTGAGGCGATACAGGCGGGCAACAACGTTAAGCGCGACGTCAGGCTGATAAAGACGGCTCAACGCAAAAAAGGAGGAGTTATGAAATTACGAAATACAATCACAAACGCATTTCGCATCGGTTTGTTTTTGGCAGCGTTGCTTCTAACGTTGCCGCTTACCGCCGCCGCGCAGGAAAAAATTGCTTTTTCTTCCGACCGCGACGGCAATGGTGAAATTTATGTGATGAACCAGGACGGCTCGAATCAAACCCGGCTGACCAACAATCTGGTGAATGATGGCTTTCCGTCGTTCAGTCCCGATGGCGGCAAGATCGCTTTCCGTTCCGACGGCGACGACAACTCCGAAATTTACGTGATGAACGCGGACGGCACGAATCAAACCCGGCTGACCAACAATCCGGCGTTTGACGGGTCTCCGGCATTCAGCCCCGACGGCGGCAAGATCGCTTTTGCCACCGAGCGTGACGGCAATAGGGAAATTTATGTGATGAACCTTGACGGCTCGAACCCGACCAATCTGTCCAACTATCCGGGGTTTGATGATTCGCCGTCATTCAGTCCTGACGGCAGCCGAATTGCTTTTCGTTCCCTCCGCAGCGTCATTAGCAACGAGGATATTTATGTGATGAACGCGGACGGCTCGAATCAAACGCAGTTGACCAACACTCTGGGGTTTGATTTTGCTCCGGCATTCAGTCCCGATGGCAGCCGCATTGCTTTTACTTCCGCCCGCGACGGCAACAACGAGATTTATGTGATGAATGCCGACGGCTCGAATCAAATCAATTTGAGCAACAATTCGGCGAGTGATTTTCAGCCGTCGTTCAGTCCCGATGGCGGTAGGATTGTTTTTGGTACCAACCGCGACATCGATATTGAGATTTATGTGATGAACGCCGACGGCTCGAATCCGACCAATCTGACCAACAGTCCGGGTGGGGATCGCCAGCCGTCGTGGGGCGGTTTGCGGGACGCGGACGGGGACGGTACGTGGGACGCTCAGGACAACTGCCCATCAACGCCTAACCCCGACCAAGCCGATAAGGACAATGACGGACAAGGCGACGCTTGCGACGCGGACGACGACGACGACGGTATTCCCGACGACTCCGACCCGGACACGGTGGCCGACGTGATCAGCGCCCTGCCGGATACTGATTTTGACAGTTTGGGAAACAGAAATGCCTTCCTCAGCCGGGTCGAAGCAATCGAGCAACTGATCCTTGACGGCAAGCTTGATCAGGCAATCCAGGAGTTGCAAAACCTGCGGCGGCACGTGGACGGCTGTGGCGCATCGGCAGACACCAACGACTGGATCACCAACTGCACTTCGCAACTCCAGGTGCGGGCTTTGATAGATATGTTGATCGCCAACCTTTCGAGTTGAAACTCCGGCGATGAAGAATTGGGAACGTTTGAAAATCAGAAGGCGCGCCATGAGAAACAAGATCGAGTCCGCTTCGGCTCTCACGCTTTTGTCGTTGGCTTTGATTGTCCTGCCCCTCTCGACCGGAAGCACCGCCGCGACCCAGGACCAGCCGACCGTCGCCAAAGACTCCGTCCAGGTGACCGCCTTCACCGTCGGCTCATACCGCAAGAACGCCGACATGTGGAGCTGGGTGCCTCGCATTGAGTTCCGCGTCAACGGGCCCATCGCCAGTGGCAGCCAGCTCTACGCCGAGTTCAACATCGCCGGCACGGGGCCGTGGGTGAAGTTCGACTGCCGGACGGAGGAGAGGGAGAAGGGCTTCTCGTGGAAGACCGAGTGCGGAGGGCGAGACATCCCCGAAGACAAGGGTTCGACCTACACCGGCCCTGTCGGCTTCGCCATCAAGATGCGCAACGAGCTGGCCGGCAGTGACGCGACGCTCTTTACCGGCAGGGCGAAGGTCGAGAAAGCCCTTTCTAACCTTAACGGCCCCAAGGCCGCCAACAAGTTCGTCTATTTCGTCAACCAC
>WNFU01019974.1_pt1 | contig 10730 bp, 13 predicted proteins | sample 5400121 | NCBI WGS metagenome assembly WNFU01 (sample SAMN13153360, study PRJNA577476) | soil metagenome | isolation source: 100 cm soil or saprolite under grassland replicate 1 | place: USA:California | collected 2016-06-15
CGCCATAACGCTCCCCGAGCCGCTTGACGAGCTCGGTTGAGCGATCGACGTCGGAGAAAAGGAGAGTGACGGTTCCGGTCGGCAGCTCGGGCAACGCAACCCCCATGGTCGCAGGCGGGCGCTCGCGTGAGAAGCCTCGTATCGCCGCCGGTGAAGCCTGTGGGGTAAAGAAACTCGGTTCGGCCGGGACGGGGGTGCTGGTGGTGATGGTCGCAGTGGTTCAGACTGCGCGTCTTGCTGACCTGCGTGCTGTACGGGCTCCTCTGCGGTGTCGTTCGTCTGCTCGCCTGCCGCGGCGGTGAGCGCGAGCTCGAGATCGTGGTTCTGCGCCACCAAGTGGCGATCTTGAGGCGCGGCGGGAGGCGGCCGCAGTACACGGCCGCTGACCGTGCGTTGCTTGCCGCGGTGAGCCGGCTGCTTCCACGCGAGCGGTGGTCGTGCTTTGCGGTCAGCCCGCAGACGCTCCGCCGCTGGCACCGGGCGCTGCTGCAGGGCAAACGCCGATGACGCGGCCGCCGGCCTGGTCGTCCGCCGCTTGCGGCCGAGACACGCAGCATGATCCTCCGGATCGCGCGGGAGAACCCTCGCTGGGGCTATATGCGCATCCAGGGCGAGCTGCTGAAGCTCGGAATCAACGTCTCCGCCACCACCGTCGCGACCGCGTTGCGCGTCTCGGGTCTCGGCCCGGCGCCGCGCCGGATCGGCCCCAGCTGGTCCCAGTTCCTGCGCGCCCAAGCCGAGAGCATGCTCGGCACCGGTCTCTTGTCTGAGCCCGCTGGCGGACTCGAGGGCAACGAGTCCGCGCCGAGCGCTCCAACTCCGGAAGCGGCCCTCGACGTGGAAGACGAAGAGCTCCCCACCAACGGTGCCGAGGAATGGTCCTCTCGGCCGGTGTCAGGTCTGCCGCGGCTGTCGGCTGTCGCCGCTGTGCCCTCTCGCTGCGACTCGACGGCCGCGCCACTGCGGTCACCGCTGCAATGGCATGCGCGCGATGGACCAAAAACACGCCGGCGCTCTTTGCACGGAGCAAACAGTTCGGCCGGGGTGTCAAAACCGTCGCCTGCTCGGCGCCCGGCGTGCGAGTTGCAAATCACGGGTCGGGTTTCCCAAAGGGCCCCCCGGCAGACTCTTCACCCTAGCCGCGCACCACAACGGCCGAGCACCGCTCCGACCCGGCATTGAACCGAGTTTCTTTACCCCACACGCTCCAATCGTGCCCCTTGTCCGTCGCCATGCGCCACACGTTTGCGGCCTTAAGGCCATCGGCGACGAGCTTGGGATTCCCCTGGAAATCCGTTACGACCGAGTTTACGAACCCTACGCGCTTCTCGGGCGGACGGAAGAAACAACCCGACCGCGGCGTCTAGATAAGAGCCGGCGGGGACGCTTAGCGGCCTAATGGCTGGCGAGCGGACCCGCCGGCTCTGCCAACGATAGACGCCCACCCGGCTGATTTCCTGCGTCGAGCCGCCGGTAAAAGGCGCTATTTGCAAAGTTTCTGGCCCGCATTTGCGAGCACGTTGTTTGCAATCCGGACGCGTATGGGGAGACAATTCATACGCCCTGCGGCGTGCCGTCCGCGCAACGCACCGGCGGAAGGACGGGACTTGGCAAATAAGGCTCGATTTTGGCGTAGAAGCAAAAGCCCCACCCCACCATTGCGCGTAGGGCGGGGCCGTCGAACCGACTTGGAGTCGCTCCCGTAAGGGGGTGTAGCACTAGGGAAGCCTGACTCACCAGCATCAGTGCGAGGTTTGAGCGGCTCCGCCCCGACTAGCGTGCATGCGTCGCCGGGGCGGAGCACACATCGACCAAACCTCTCGCCGTAACGCAACACGAGAGGAGGTGATCGGTACTCCTGAGTTTACGCGCAGTCCTGGGAGCGGCGGGAAGCATACGCGCGAGCATTTTGCGCACAGTCCGCCTTTCCCGTGAAGAGGCCTTTCGAAGTCAGTCGTAACAGACTGGGGAAGTGAGGAGAACAAGGAAGATGAGACGACTAGGAATCATCACAGCGCTGTCGATGCTGCTAGTGGCCCTGACGGCTTCGGCGGCATTCGCCGCCGTCGCTCCGGGGACATACACCCCGACGCCCGGTAGCTTCGACCCCGCGAATGCCCCGGGCAGCTCGCACCTCACGTCGGGTACGCCCTCGTGCACGGTTAATGCAGACCGCTCGATCGACTGTAGCGCGTACGTTCTCGGGGGGGTCGGGCACACGAACGCAGACGTGAGCCTGACTGCCAGCTACTCGGCGACCATCGACTGCACTAACCACGGCGGCAATCTGGTCGAGTCCCATACGTCGAACTTCTCGGCCGCCAGTAACGCCAAGGCGACCTCGTCGAAGAATGGGCAGTTGTCTGTCCCGGCGCAGTCGGTAAGTCCATTCGGCGCGCCGCAGGTCTGTCCGAATCCGAACTGGACGCCCTCGATCCGGGGAGGGACTGTAACGCTCAATAGCTTCACGTACACGCTCACCTTCGCCGGCTTCACGTCGGCCTACATCACGATCAGCGCCTAACCGGTAGGCCGGTGACGCGCTAGAAGAAGCAGAAAGGAGAAACGAAGACGAAGAAGGGCCGGGGCCGCTCCAGGCTCCGGCCCTTCTTCTTGGGGCAATCAGCGTGTGGGGTAAAGAAACTCGGTTCGGACGTGCAGCTCGGGCTACTGGTCGATCGGTTGCGACGACGTCGCAGGGCTGAAGATCCTCGCAGCCTCCCGTGGGGATTCGATGCGCGGTTGGCGGCGAACGCGGGCCGGGACGGGATGGCTTTGACGTCGCGCCCGTGTAGGGTGTCAAAACCGCGGCTCACTCAGGCTGCGGCTCTGTAGTACTCGTGGATGAGGCCGCCGAGGCGATCGCGGCGGTGGAGATGGCCGTGCTGCGTCAGCTTTGCCGCTTGGGGTTGAGGCGGACGGAGTGCGAGTCCGCGGTGGGGGCGCTCCCGGTTGTAGTGCTGGGTGTAGGTCCGTAGGACGTGTTCAAGGTGGCGGCGGCCGACGATCAGGAGCCAGTCGAGGCATTCCGTTCTGACGGTGCGGACGAACCGCTCCGCGAAGGCGTTCGCTTGCGGCGCTTGCACCGGCGTGTGGATCACCCGAATTCCTTCGCTGCGGAAGACCTCGTCGAAGCACGCGGTGAACTTGCTGTCGCGATCATGGATCAGGAAGCGCGTCCGCTCGAGCAGGCCCGTGAAGCTAAGGTTTCGCGCCTGTTGGACGACCCAGGCCCCTGATGGGTTCGCCGTGCAACCTGCAAGGTGGACGCGCCGACTGCCGAGCTCGATGAAGAAGAGCACGTACAGGCGACGCAGCGTGACCGTCTCGACGGTGAAGAAGTCGCAGGCGAGCAGGCTCGCCGCCTGGCGGCGCAGAAATGCCGGCCAGCTCACCGCTCCTCGCCGCGGCGCGGGCTCGAGTCCAGCCGAGGCGATCAGCCGCCGAACCGTGCTCGGTGAGATCCGGAAGCCAAGCTTGAGCAGCTCGCCGGCGATCCGTTGATAGCCCCAGCCCGGGTTCTCGCGTGCTAGTCGCAGCACCAGCTCGCGCAGCGCTCGGCCAGTCCGCGGACGGCCGCCTCTGCGCTGCGAGTAAGTCCATTTCCTCCGCACCAGCTCGCGATGCCAGCGCAGTAGCGTCGCTGGTGTTACCAGGAGTCCGTGTCGCCGCCGCTGCGGGAGATGCCGAGCAAGCGCAGCGATGAGCGCACGATCGGCGGGCCGAAGCCTCGGGCGTCGATGCTGACGAGCCAGAACCGAAAGCTGGTGGCGCAGCAACACCAGCTCCACGTCCTTGGCGAATTCGGCTCGCCGACCGCGAACGAGCAGCCTCAGAACGGCAGCGAAGGCAAGGTAAGCGAAAGAGAGAAGCATCGAGCGATCCTCCCAGGCCCAGTCAGGGCTGACAGTTCTTGCGCCGTTCAGCGGTTTCTGGTAAACGCGCGCGCGCGTGAAACCAGAATCAGGACGTAGGAACGACCCCCCGGTCGAACGAACCCAAGCAGCCTTGCGCTCCGAATCCACCGCGAGGGCGCAGACGGCCGCCGGTCACAACCTAATCCCCGTCTCGAGAGTCGGATCGGAGTTTTGACACCCTTCACGCACTCGTCGTGCTGTAGTACGTCGCCCCCCACATCTGGGGACCGCGCTACTGCCAAGCGCCAGCAGCTACGAGAAGGGAACGGTTGACGTCAAACGAGCCGTTGTGATACCTGCGCGCCCGCGTTGACCCAGAGGCAGACACTCAGCGAACACACCCCCGCCCCGGCCAACAATTCACCAGCCTCTCCGTACGGCAGCTCGAGCGGTCTGTCGCGTTTTGGCGGATGCGCGACAACGAGGTCGGGGCCGTCACCTGTCGCCGAGCGTTTCGATCTTTCGCGGTCAGCCGATGGGGTTGGATCGCGATGTCGTCGCTCTGCCCGCGTCGGACGACGTTTCGATGTTTCGCGGCGAAGGGGTCGAGCCGGATCTCGTTGCTCTGGCGGTGTCGGCCGACGTTTTTGACTTTTCGCGGACGACCGCTTCCCAGGTGAGTGCGAAGAAGCGCTTGTCCAAGCGTTCTTGGGTTCTCGTCGTTGCCTAACTAAGCAACAGGAAGAGCCTTTTCAGACCTCGGCTAGCCTCGGTTGGGGCCGTCACCTCACTACCGACGCCGGCCGACGTTTTTGCGCGAGCGATGCGCGAGCTCGCGCCCTTCGACCTGGTGCTTGCCGTCTGCCTGCTGGAGCAGTTTCGCCCCTCCTCCCGCGCGCCCTGAGCCCGGCCTCCGCCGGCGGGCCCCTGGGCAAGCAGGGCGCCCGGCGAGGCCGCCTCAGACGCCCGGAGCAGGACGCAACCTGTCCAGCGCCAGTCTGCATCGCCCAGTTACTGAGATTGTGGATTTCAAGCCAAGGTGCGTACGCTGCTGGCTATGCGCATAGCTGTCGTGTTCGCTGCCTATGCCGTGGTGGCCCTGGCGGGCGTCGGACTGTTCGCCACCGTGCTAGGCGCTGCTGCCTGCGATGAGAACCTTCATCCGGACACGACACGGACCGAGGTCTGCACAAGGATTATTGGTGTCGGCGGTGGTGAGTTCACCATCACCTCGTTCTTATATGCGTTCGGACCTGTGCTGGTTCTTGTTCTGCTGCTAGCGCTCCTTCCCCCCGCGAGAAGGCACTTCGTCGCGACCACCTGCGCGATCACCGTGGCAGCAATTGCCGGCTATGCAGTCGTGCTCAGCCTTGCGATTTAGTACGACTAGATCACGTAAACCACGCCGGTAATAAGCAGGGGAGCAGTCGGCGAGCGCCACCCGATACCTCTGCGGCTAGTCGTTATCCGCTTCGCAGCTTGTCGGCAAGCCGACGGGCAGTCGCAAGATCGCGCAGGCTGATCTCGAAGCCAGTATCGGGCGTGAGGCCGTCTGGGTACACCTTGTAGTCGACGGCCGGCCGTGCATAAACCTTGCCATCTATCTCGATCGCCATGCGCTGAAACGCATGAAGACGAGCACCTCGCTTCGCCAGAACGCGCGACAAGCGGCGGAACTTCAATTCACCTTCGTCGGTCAACCGGAAGTACAGCGCTGGCGGGTTACCAGGCACCGTGCCCGCCCTGGCGGAGGTGCGCACCAGATCGGTAGTGCGTATCTCGACCCCAGCTTGGTGGCGCGTGTCATACATGCGGAATTGGAGATCACGCGAGCTTCCGCACGCAGTCATTAGTGACACCGCCGTAGCCGCTCCAAGCAGCGAAGTTAGTGCACCGGAGGAGCCGCGGGTGAGCACGCTCACCCTTCTCGGCATCCTGCGCCTAGATCTTGATTAGGTAGGACACCCGCGACACAACTGTGCAACATTGCCGGTGAAGGGCCGATGAGGATCGAATCCATTGAGGACGTTACGACGCTGGAGCCAGCCCAGGCGCAACTGCTGGAGGAGGGAATAGAGGAGGGCTGGTTCGACGAAGCTGATCAGCGGGCGCTCGTCGTGTACCGGGTGAAGGATACCGGCAGCAAAAGCAGACCGTTAGTCGCACCACGGAACCCTAAGGTCAACCGCGGCAGCGTCATCGTCTGCACCGGTTGGGCGCGGACGGCGTTCCAGGTGACGCTGGGAACGTCCGAGGAGGGGGACGTGACGCTAGACGTTGCTGCGCACGTCGAAGTGGATGACCTCGATTAGGTGGGACCACCCGCGACACAACCATGTGCCAATGATGCTTCTATGTTTGTCAAGTCGCCAGTGGCGCTCCTTGTCCGAGTAGCCGGTAGAGGTTGGCACGCGTCGTGCGACGGAGCGCAGTGCGAGCAGCGCGCCGCGTAGCTCTGGATCCTGCCGCCGCTCAGGTCGTGTCGCCGCCAGGCGCTGCAGCAAACGTGCTCGCGTCAGCGGCCGCAGTTCACTGCGCAACGGCTCAGGCGTGGTGACCAGGAGGTCGTGCAGTTGGCAGAGGCCAGCCCGCTTGGCGTTCACCGCTCCTTCCCGAGCTGCCATCAGCGCCCGCAACGCCTCGCGTTCGCCGCTCGCGCGCGGCGTAGCCAGTCGATTCTGCGTGAGCACACTGCGGGCTGCGCGGATCGCGTCGAGCGCGTCTGTCTTGCCGCCCGAGCGACGCTCCCGCCTCAGCCTGCCCACCTCGAGCACCCGCTCGCCATGGGCGGTGAGGAAGCGCGTCAGGCCAGCACCGAACGAACCGGTGCCCTCGACCGCGAACGCGCGTCGACCCTTCGCGTGCTGATCGACGAGCTTCACGGCCTGCGCGTAACCGCTGCTGCTCGCGGCGACGGTAGCCTCGAACAACACTGCTCCGCTGACCACGTCCACTACCGCAAGCGCATGCGAATCACGATGCGGATCAACGCCGACCACGAAGTCCAGCTCATCTGCAAGCATCCGTAACTGACCTCCAGCCCAGGTTGGGGGACACATCCGGTGCCGATCTGGAGGTTGAGACCGCGAGCGGCAGAACTGTGACGAGTCACGCCCCCACAAGGCGGACAGGCTTCTGATCAGGCCAGCAAGCGGGCACCAGGCCGGCACCGGCCTCTCCGCTCGGACACATCACTGGAAAGACACCCACAGGTGAGGTCATTCGAGAATCGAGTCACAAACAAAGAGCACCGGCACCAACCTGACAAACGCCCCAGACGGGACCAGTCGCACACTCACAGTTCGGGAATGTCCTCCGATGAGGTCGCAAGATTGTGGGCTGAACCGCTTACGTCGTCGCGGGCCGCGGCTGACGCACCGAAACACGGGACTTACTCCTCAAAGAAATTCGCGTACATCCCAAAGCAAAGGGGACAGGATCGAGTCGAAGCGATTTGGAGAAACCGAGTCGACGATCAGCGTGCTCGCCGCCGTGTCGTTCTTTGGCGGAAACGCGACAGAGAGTCCGCTGCCGTGCGGCTGGCGGACGACGTTTTGACGTTTCGACGTTTCGCAGCGAGGGCGGAGGCGGCGGGCCGGCTGTTATTGCCCTCCCTGGTGGCGGACGACGTTTCGACGTTTCGCGGCGAAGGGGCGGGCAGCGCTCCTTTCGCCGCTGACCCCAATTCTCCTTTCCGCTTAACACTCCCTTGAGGGCCGTACGTCCTTTCCGCTCGGGAGCAGGCAGATTGAAAGAGCGACCGATCGCCGCGAAGTGCCGCGCAACGCGTGGAACAAACCAGGCAGGAAGCGCGTGCCCAAGCCCTTTACACGCCACTGTCGTTGCCTATGTGAGCAACAAGCAGAGCCCTGGCGGACATGGATAGATGTGGACGCTTTGTGGCCGATACCGCCGTTCCGGCGACTCTGCGCCCGCGATCTGCGGCAGCGCATTGATGGCCGCAGCAGTTGGATCAGCTCGACGTCTGCGCCACCGCCCCCTCGAGCCGGCCGCTCCGCGGGCGACAAGATGCGTCAGCCTCCAAGAACGGACTCGCATCAACGCGAAGAACGAGGCGGACCGTCGACTCGGTTCCGGGTCTGCCGACGCCGCCGATGTCACGGGCCGTTGACTTGGCTGCGAGGGGCGCTCCCGAGTATCGCCTCATCCGCTGCCGGAGGTGATACCGATCGCTCTTGTGGTGTGCCGTCGAGGCGGCTTCGCGGGACGCCCCTTTGTCCTGGGAGCGGCGGTTCGGGGCCGGGCAAGGTGGAGGCCCGCCGCGTGGCGGGCCTCCTTCGAGAGTCCGATTCGGGGTCTGAGGCTAGGCGTCGTGCTGGCGAGCAAACTCCGCCGCCTGGGGCCTACCTTGTAACCCGCCTTCTTGAAAGATCGCCGGAACCTCGGGGTCGGAGATAAAGCTCTGCCAGCCCTCCTCATCCCAGTCGAAGACCACCCAGATCCGACCCTCCTCATTGGGATCGCGAAAGACGGTCGCACCTTTGGACCCGTGCTGCTTTCGCTTCTCAGCGCCTTTGGTTGAGAAGGAGTTCCGCGAATTCCGATTCAGCCGCCGCTCAAGCTCGTCGACCCGAGCCTCGAGTCGCTGGTTCGCCGCGACCAGCTCGCCCACCCGCAGCAACAACGCGACAGCCGTCTCGCGATCGCCATCGAGGATCGCCTCCGCCTCTGCCCGCTCCACCACCGCCGAATTCGCCGCACAGACGCGGGTCCCTCCAGGGGAGGTGAACGCTTACCAAAAAAGTCCGATTTGCAGGCGCTTTCTAGTGAGTGCTGCCAAAGACGGCAACAGCCTTGCGAGCGCGGTGCGAGCGGACCCCCGTCGAATTGGCCTCGTCCGTACCTCATGCCCAATCAGCCGAGTCGAGTGACGTCGAGTAACGAACCGGCCTGTCACGCCGGAGGTCGCGGGTTCGAGTCGCGTTGCTCCTGTCAAAGCTCTGCAAGATCTCATCCTCTCGAGGGGGCGTCGGCGCGACCGCGGGCGGAAGCGGAGAATGGAGGCGGCCCCTCTAGGTCGAGGGGCCGCCTGACTCTTCTTATGCAGCTCCGCTACGGGACGGCGTTCGGGCCCATGAGCCTGAGCTCGCCCCAGTGCGCAAGGTTGTTCACACCATCAGGCGAAGTGGGCGTCCCGAAGGTCAGTTGCGTCTGTTGCGGGAGCGTGCCGTCCGCGTTCAAGCTGGCGTTCATAATGAACAGCTGCTGACTGCCGGGCGGCCCGACCCGCCTGTGGAACAGGATGTACTGGCCGTCGGGGGAGAAGGTGGCCGTCAAGTCGCCGAACGTGTCGTTGGTGAGTTGCGTTGGCACCGGGAGCGTGCCGTCCGGGTTCACGGCGGCGTTTATCACGCAGATTTGGAAGACGGTCGTGCCGCCGCCGATCCTGCAGCTGTGGACGATCCGGCTGCCATCCGGAGACGAGGCGGGAGCGCGCTCCTCGTAGCCGTTGTCGGTCAGCCGCGTCGGCGTCCCCGTGCCATCCGCATTGACTACGTAGATCTCCGCCGTATTCGAGATGAACGGCCCACGGGGCCAGTTCGGCCCCTCATCGCCGACATCGTGGGCCGTGTAGGCGATCTTCTGCCCGTTCGGCGACCAGTCCGCGTCCTCGTCGATCTTGTCTGGGCTGTTCGTCAGGTTCCTGGGCTGCTCCACACCGGCGAGCAGGTCGTCGACGTTCGCGACGAAGATGTCGCTGTCGCTCGTTGCCGAGCCGGGGTCGGTACGGAGCGGCGTCCCGCTACCCGACGCGGAGGCGTGGATGGCGATGTTCTTGCTGTCCGGCGACCAGGTGGCGGAGGCTCCGCGTGTCAAGAGCGTCTGCTCGGTGCCGTCGGTGTTCATCAGGAACAGATCGGAAGGGTTGAGGGGGTTGAGCGGATCGACCGGTTCGGCCCGGGTGCTGTCGAAAACGATCTGCTTCCCATCCGGCGACAGGTTCCCGAAGCCGTCAAAGGAGGTATTGCTTGTTAACCGGCGCGGGTTCGTCAGGGCCCACGTCCCGTCTAGGTTCATTACTGGCTTCACCAGGTAGACCTCGGCACCAAGCAACGGCGGGATCAAGCCCTCGCTCACATGGTCGCGCGTGCTGCTGAACGCGATCGTCGAGACGCATGAGGTGATGGTGGGGTCACACGGCCCGACCGGCGGCGTGCCCAGGCCGAGTCGGGCGGCGTGAGCACCTGCCCCGGACGAAGCGAAGATCAAGACGAGCGCGGCGGCTGCGAGCGGCATCATCGCCGCGCGTGGAATCGGCTTCTTGCTCATCATCATGAGCCTCCCTTGAGGGCGGCAGCGGCCGCGTCTGCCGCGCGAACGACGTGTATATGACGGCTGCGCATTAGAAGCCGACCGTGACCTGGTCGGAGCAGCTCGGGAACGCAGCGCCGCAGACCTTGTAGGTGTAGCTCCCTGCACCCTTCTTGTTGAGGTTGTCCGTGTAAGCGGTCGCCTGGACAGTCGCGATCCTGGCGCCGTTGCGGTAGACGTCGAAGCTCGCCCCGCTCGGCCCGTTCCAGGAGAGGTCGACCTTCTCGAGCCAGTTCTGTTTGTAGCCGCGCGCGCTCAGGCTGATCGTGTTGACCGCCTTCGAGCCGCTGGCAGTGGCGCCGCCATTGTCGGTGACCGTGAGCGTGACGGTGTAGTTGCCGGCGCCGGCGTAGGTGTGGTTTGTCGTCTTGCCGCTGCCGCTCGTGCCGTCGCCGAACGCCCAGCTGTAAGCGGCGATCGAGCCGTCGCTGTCGGCGGAGCCGCTGCCGTCGAAGCTGCATGTGAGTCCGGTGCAGCTGAAGGTGAAAGCGGCGGTCGGGGGCGCGTTCGGTCCGACGGTGACCGTGTTGGTGGCGGTTG
>WNFU01009817.1_pt1 | contig 10728 bp, 7 predicted proteins | sample 5400121 | NCBI WGS metagenome assembly WNFU01 (sample SAMN13153360, study PRJNA577476) | soil metagenome | isolation source: 100 cm soil or saprolite under grassland replicate 1 | place: USA:California | collected 2016-06-15
CGGGCCTTTGAATTTCTCAACCCGTTGAATGTCGTCAATCCGGCGCAGAGCAGTGGCGCCGCTTCCGTTGGAATAAGGTCGTCAGGAATTGCCGCGAGCCCACTCGCTTGGGCGATCATCATTTCGGCGTAACCACCATCGCTATGAACACCCGAAATGGGTTGATTCTGGCAATTGACGAAGTCGCCACGGCGACAGCTTTCGCAATGCCCGCAATGGCCACTCATAAAACCAACGCCGACCCGCTGTCCTTCTTTCCAGCCCTGCACACCGGGTCCTATAGCTTCGATCTTTCCGATCACTTCATGGCCGGGCACGCGTGGGAAAGTGAGTCCGGGAAAACCGCCTTCAACCGTAAGAGCGTCGCTGTGGCAAACGCCGCAGGCCTTGACACGGATTCTAACTTGCCCAAAGGCGGGCTCGATCATTGTCCTCTCAACGACTTCCAACTTGCCAGGTTGGGTTGCTTGCACTGCTTTGTAGGTCCGACTCATAATGTTTCTTTTGTGTTTTGCGGTTGCCGTAAAATGACTGCTGTAATCACTACCTCCTCGTTTGAAATCCGCCCAATACCGCATTGGTTGCGCTGTTATGCTTTTCCGGCATAATGGAACGCAGCGAAGCGCAGGCAAATGCACTATCAAATCGAATTCCTTCCGTCGGCATTGGAGCAACTCCGCGCGCTGCCCAAGGACGCCCGCCCCCCAGCACGATCTGGCCGGAGACATCAAAAAACTGAAGGGCTTCAAGAACAAATATCGCCTGCGCGCCGGCAATTACCGCGCGCTCTTTGAGTTGGAAGGCCCTTGCCTCGTGGTGTATGATGTCGGCGACAGAAAAGATATTTATGAGTAACTCCACTTTGACATCCGCCAAGCCGCCGGGCAACTGGACGCAGCTCAACAAGCAACTCGCTCAGGCCAAGGCCTTGCTGCGCCGGATGAGCCAGACCGTCGAAGACATCGAGGACGCTCGGACGATTGAACGCGCCAAACGCGCCAACGGCAGCAAACCGCGCATCCCGTGGGCGCAGGTCAAAAAAGAATTGAAATTGGATTGACCGACTCAACTGATGTTTTCAACGGTTGACGAAATAAAGCTTTGGATTGAGCCGCAAATTAACCCTTACCGTGGCCCTCTTTTCATCACGCGCTCGTTGGAATCGCCTGTTGGCGACAACATCATAACCAACGGAGGCTTTGGGCTGGTGAATACGGGAAAAAAAACTCCTCGTTACTTGCCAGCACGTTTGGAAAAAATTCCAAGACGAACACAGCCAAGACTCGAACGTCAGAATGTGCGTTTGTCTCGACCAACACGGGCCAGTTGTCTTCGATCAGAACGAGCCGATTGACCAAAACTCAAAACTTGATATTGCAGCGTTTGACGTATCGCCTGTCCTGACGGCGTGCGGGGGACGGCAGTTTTACCGCTTTGGCTCACTCACGCTCGTTGTTTGAACCTCGATGGCAGAATCAGCCTTTCTGCGGCCCAAGGACATGCTGACGCCAAGAAAGTTTTGCCCACCGTCGAAGGAGGGCTGACAGCGGGACAAATCTCAAAAGCGCAACAATTAGTTCGCGAGGTCAAACCCCGCAAATCAGCAGAAGAAGGTGGGTTTGATTCGCGCTAGTTTCGTTTAATTGATTTGACCGCGTTCGCAGAAAAGTTTTACGCCGGTTGAATTTGAAAAGTTTAAGCCAAATTTGGCCGCCCAATCCCACGTTCCTTGCGCTGTCATGCTTTTCCGGCATAATGGAACGCAGCGATGCTGCTGACCTTAACAACGACACACAGTCCGGCCACCGACCTCGGTTACTTGCTCCGCAAGAATCCGGCGCGTCCACAGTCATTCAGTCTTTCGTTCGGCAAGGCCCACGTCTTTTATCCCGAAGCCACGGCAGAACGATGCACGGTTGCGTTGCTCGTCGAAGTTGATCCGGTCGGTCTGGTGCGAAATCGTCGCGGGCCATCGGGCGAAGGCGGTGCATTGGAGCAATACGTCAATGACCGGCCTTATGCCGCTTCATCTTTTTTGAGTGTTGCTCTCGCCGATGTTTTTGGAAGTGCCCTCTCTGGCAAAAGTAAAGAGCGTCCCGAACTGGCGGACACGCCATTGCCGCTTTGCGTGAAGTTTTCTGCTCTGCCATGTCGAGGCGGCGAGGAGTTTCTGAGGAGACTTTTTGAGCCGCTTGGCTACACCGTGTCCGCGCGCCGATTGCCTCTTGATGAGAAATTTTCTGACTGGGGAGAAAGCTCGTATTTCCAAGTTGAGTTGGATGCCCGACTGCCCTTGCAGCAGCTTCTATCACATCTTTACGTTCTCGTGCCGGTGCTGGACAACGACAAGCACTATTGGGTGAGCGATGACGAGGTAGAAAAACTTCTGCGTCACGGTGCGGGCTGGCTGGCGTCGCATCCCGAACGCGAAGCCATCACACGCCGCTATCTCAAACACCAACGCAGCTTGGTGGACGACGCGCTTGCGCAACTCGCGGATGAAGGCGAACCAAATCCAGATGCGGTTGCAGAAACTCACGCACAGGAAGAAGAAGCCATCGAGCGCAATATCAGCCTCAATGAACAACGCCTTGGCTCGGTGCTGGCCGCGTTGAAAAACACCGGCGCGTCGCGCGTCTTGGACTTGGGTTGCGGCGAAGGGCGGTTGCTCCAGGCTTTGCTGAAGGAAAAGCAATTCACCGAAATCGTCGGCATGGACGTGTCGCATCGCGCGCTCGAAATCGCCCATGACCGATTGCACTACGACCGCCTTCCGCCCATTCAGAAGGAGCGTCTGCGCTTCTTGCAAGGTTCGCTCATTTACCGTGACCAACGTCTTGCCGCCTTCGATGCCGCTGCCGTGGTGGAAGTCATTGAGCACCTTGACGCCGCTCGCTTGGCTGCATTTGAGCGTGTGCTGTTCGAGTGTGCCAAACCGAAGTCTATTGTCATCACGACACCCAACCGCGAATACAACGTGAAATGGGAAACGCTGCCCGCCGGCAAGTTCCGCCATCGCGACCATCGCTTCGAGTGGACACGCGTGGAGTTTCAGGAATGGGCAAACACTGTTGCCACTCGCTTCGGTTACAACGTGCGCTTCCTGACCGTCGGCCCGGAAGATTTGGTGGTTGGTTCTCCGACGCAGATGGGGGTGTTTGAAAGAAAGGCTTAATTCGATGTCACACCAACCAAACTCAAAGGGCTGAAAGCCCGAAAGAAAATAGCCCAGGGCAAGCGGAGTGAAACGAGCGGCGCCCTGGGTAACGAATCAAAACGATTTCAAGCCCTGAAAGGGCGAAAGAAAACCGGATACTGGTGGAATGAAAACAAACCAGACAGATGGGACGAAACAAAAACAAGCGTCGTAAGGAGAAAGTGCGAAAGTGGCGGAAGCGTGAGGAGCACAAAGGAGATTCGGGCGCACAGGCGTCAATCATGCGCGACAAGCTCCAAGCTGCTGCAACCGATATGCGCGCCAAAATCGACAAGACCATCCAGCGCTTGCTTGAAATCGGACGACTTTTCAATCCCTTGCCCATCCTTTCGGAAACCGCAGTAAACCGTCTGTTTCGTGACCCCGAAGCTCGCGCGCCAGGCAGGGAAATTGGTGAAGCAGAGTGCGAACACCTCGCCAGCCTCTTTTTGAGTCAGCCGTTTCCTGCAACAGCAACTCCGCCCACTCCCGACATCATTCAGGAGTGTTTCGACCTCCTTGACTCCGGAACGCACCTGTATGCGATCTATTATTACTCTTCGGCAGGTGACTCCGAAAAGCTGCGCCCGAATCTGATGATTAATACTCAGTTCGTTCGCGGTGAAGCTTACTCCTACCACGTTCAAAAGCAGTTCACCGAATTAGCTCAATCTCACGACACGTTCCTGGCGCAAAAATGCGGCTTCACTTCGGGCGACTTCCTCGCGTTGCTACGCCACGCCGAACTGCAAAACAACAGTGCGGTGAACAATCGCTACCAGCGCAGTCGCGACTTGATGGATGAATTGCTCCTTCGCTACGAAGCTGCAAGTGGCGCTCTGCCGAATGGGAAACGATTTGAACAAGCGGTGTCGGCGGTTAACGACTTACCGTTTCGAGAACAGAACAAAGAGGTCGTCGCGGAATTCGTGAGCTTGATTGATGCTCCCGGTCCGCCAGAGGTGATAGAAGTTACGCCGAGAAATCCAAAGGACGCAGCCATTCTCCGGCTGCTGGCGGCAAAGTTCGGTGAGAATCAGCGATTCCTTCAAATTCCAAATTGGTGCGGCTGGCCGCTGAATCCTTCGGTAACACAAACGAAGCCATTCATTGAACATGACGGGCGCTTTTACCTGCCGGTTGGTCCGCTCGCGTTCCGCAATGCTTTGGCTCTGCTCGAAGGTGTGGTCAAAGCGGTGGACGCGGATTACTGGCAAAACAGTTTTCTCCCGATTCGTGATGGATACTTGGAGGAAAAAGCCGTCGAACTCGTTGCCAGCATACTGCCGGGCTGCCGACACTTTCGGAAACTCCACTACAGTTTTCAGGATGAAGGGCAGTTGAAACGAGGGGAAGTCGATGGACTGGTGCTCTACGATGATGCTTTGATCGTGATGGAGGCCAAGGCTGGGAAATTTTCGGATGAAGCCAAACGCGGCGCGACGAAGAGACTGGAGCGTGATGCGAAGGAGCTTCTTGACGTGGCGTTCGAGCAGGGAAAGCGAATTCTCAACACAATTCGAAACACGGCAGAAGTTGTGCTCTCCGACGAACATGGGCGAGAGGTCACTCGTGTCCGACGGGCTGACGTCAGACATCAATTCATCATCACTGTCAGTTTCGAGATGCTCTCCATCCTGCAAACGAGCCTTCGTGCGGTGAAAGCATTGGGATTGATTGAAGGGAACGAATGGCCTTGGGCCGTTTGAATGACCTGCGAGTGATTGCGGAACTGACAGACCATCCTTCTGCGTTCATCCATTACCTCATCCGCCGAACCCAAGCGAATGATGTCAAGGAATTGAATACCCGTGATGAACTCGACCTGTTCGGCTTCTGCCGCGCTGGCCAATTGTTTTTCCCTCCGGGTGAGAAGAGGGACTACACGATGCTGATGGTGACCGGCTTCACTGAGGAGATTGATGCCTACTATGATGGTTTGGTTGGTTTGCGGCCAAAAGTTCCAAAGCCGACACAGCCGCTCCTACCTCCAATCGAAGAATTCGTGACAACACTGGAGCAACAAAGGCCGCGTCACTTCTTGAGCGTATGTCTTGGCGTTCTCGATGGCGACACCAAGACCGCAAAGGAAATCATTTCGGGGCTGAAGCATGTTCAGTCGGCTTTCGTCAGCAGAAAGCGTCCACAAGCGATGATTATCGGCTTCGACAAAGCCAGAGAAATGCTCGTCATCGGTTGCTCGCCTCAAGGAGTTTGCCCGCCATTGAATGGCTTCCCGTCTTTTGCGGAGGTGGTCAGAAAGACAAAGCCAACCAAAATCACGGCCGTGTTCTTTGAGCCGCCGCTCAACTCAGGAAAGATTTCCGTGACGTTACATACTTCGCCTCTGCCGCCCTTACAGGGCTCGGATGATTTGTCGGGCGGTTAACCCAGGGCGTCGCTCGCTTTGCCCTGGGCTATTTTCTTTCGGGCCATCGGCCCTTGCGGATAGAATGCGGGCGTGATGCTGACAATTGTCGAATGAAACTCACCATCCCAGAGCTTTCCTTCGTCGTGCTCATCGGCGTGTCCGGCTCGGGCAAGAGCACGTTCGCGCGAAAGCATTTCAAGCCGACGGAGATTTTGTCCTCCGATTATTGTCGCGGGTTGGTGTCCGACGACGAGAACAGCCAGGCGGCGACGAAGGATGCTTTTGAATTGCTGCACTTCATCGCCCGCAAGCGGCTCGCGGCGGGCAGACTGACGGTGGTGGACGCCACGAACGTGCAGCCGGAATCCCGCAAGCCGCTCGTGGAAATCGCCCGCGAGTTCCACTGCCTGCCGGTGGCCATCGTCCTCGATGTGCCGGAGCGCGTGGCGCACGACCGAAACAAGACCCGCCCCGACCGTGACTTCGGCCCGCATGTCATCCGCCAGCAAGCGCAGCAGTTGCATCGCTCATTGCGCGGGCTGGAGCGCGAGGGTTTCCGCCATGTGCATCTGCTGAAATCGCTGGAAGAAATCGAAGCCGCTGTGATTGAGCGGCAGCCGTTGTGGAATAATTTGAAGCAGGAGCATGGACCGTTCGACATCATTGGCGATGTTCACGGATGTTTTGATGAACTGATGGAGTTGCTGACCAAGCTCGGCTACGAAACTGGAAAGAGCGCTGGTGCGTGGCATCATCCAGAAGGTCGGAAGATGGTTTTCGTTGGCGACCTCGTGGATCGCGGGCCAAAGATTCCAGAGGTCGTCAGCCTCGTGATGGATAGCGTGAACTTCGGCAGTGCGTTGTGTGTGCCGGGAAATCACGACATGAAGTTTATGCGAAAAATCTGGGGCAAGGACGTGCAGATTTCCCACGGCTTGGCTGATTCGCTCGCACAGTTTGAGGCATACGAACAGCACTGTCGCGGCTTTAGCCGGATTGCCGCAGATTTCATTCACAAACTTGTGAGCCATTACCTGCTCGATGATGGCAAACTCGTCGTTGCCCACGCGGGCATGAAAGAGACGATGCAGGGTCGCGGTTCGGGCGCGGTGCGCGAGTTTGCGTTGTTCGGGGAAACGACTGGCGAGACGGACGAGTTTGGTTTGCCGGTGCGCTACAACTGGGCCGCCGAGTATCGCGGCGCGGCGGCGGTTGTGTATGGACACACGCCTGTGCCTGAACCGGAGTGGTTGAATCGCACCATCAACATTGATACCGGTTGCGTCTTTGGTGGGAAGCTCACCGCGTTACGTTATCCTGAAAAGGAACTCGTTTCCGTTCCGGCGAAGCAGACATACGCCGAGTCGCGCAAACCGTTTCTGGCGCCGAAGGAGCAAGCGCCAACCCTATCAGCACAACAGCAGCACGACGACTTGCTCGACCTCGCCGACGTGACGGGCAAACGCATCGTCAGCACACGCCTGCACGGCAACGTAACGATTCGCGAGGAGAACTCCATTGCCGCGCTGGAAGTGATGAGCCGTTTCGCCTCAAATCCCAAGTGGTTAATTTATCTGCCGCCCACGATGTCGCCGTGCGAGACGAGCCAAGCTCCCGGATTGTTGGAGCATCCGGCGGGAGCGTTCGCTTATTTTCGCCATGCGGGTGTGCCGCGGGTGGTGTGCGAAGAAAAGCACATGGGTTCTCGTGCCGTGGTCATCCTCTGCCGCGATGAAGATGCCGCACGGAAAACTTTCGGCGTGACCGGCGAAGGCATCGGCATCTGCTATACGCGCACCGGTCGCAGGTTCTTTGACAATGTGATTTTGGAAACAGAATTCCTTGAGCATGTCCGTGCCGCCGCAACCTCCGCCGGGTTTTGGGATGAATTCAAAACCGACTGGCTCTGCCTCGACTGCGAGCTGATGCCGTGGTCAGCGAAAGCGCAGGAGTTGTTGAAACAGCAATACGCCGCAGTTGGTGCATCAGCGCAAGCAACGCTCGCGGCTGAAGTCGCTGCACTTGAGCAAGCCGCCGCCCGCAGCCTCGACGTGGGCGAGTTGTTAGCGCATACGACCACGCGACGCCAGATGGTAAGCGACTACGTCGAAGCTTATCGTCGCTATTGCTGGCCTGTGAACTCGGTGAACGAATTGAAACTCGCGCCGTTTCACCTGCTCGCCAGCGAGGGAACAGTTCACGCTGACAAACCAAATGACTGGCACATGCAAACGCTGGCGCGTCTTGCGGGCGGCATCATCGTCGCCACGCCGTTCCGCGTAATTGATGTGACCAATCCTGAAAGCGAAGCCGAAGGCATCCGTTGGTGGGAAGAACTGACTGGACGCGGCGGCGAAGGCATGGTTGTGAAGCCGTTGGAATTCATCGCCAGGAGTCGCCGCGGACTCGTGCAACCTGCCGTGAAGTGTCGCGGTCGCGAATATCTCCGAATCATTTATGGCCCGGAATATACGGCGGAGGAAAATCTCGAACGTCTTCGGGCACGCGGCCTTTCCACGAAACGGTCACTGGCGCTTCGCGAATTTGCCCTCGGCATTGAATCGCTTGAACGGTTTGTCCGCAAAGAACCATTGCGCCGGGTGCATGAGGCGGTATTTGGCGTGCTCGCCCTGGAAAGCGAGCCGGTTGATCCGAGGCTCTAACGACATCTCCTACAATCAATGGAACTTCGGCATCTGCGATATTTTCTAGCCGTCGGTGAAGCCCTGAACTTCACCAAGGACGCTGCGCAGCTTCGGGTCGCGCAACCTGCTCTAAGCCGGCAGGTGCAGGACCTGGAAGATGAGATCGGCGTGGACTTGATGAAGCGCGGCTCACGCGATGTCACGCTCACGGCGGAGGGAAAGCTTTTCCTGGATGAAGTGCGCGAGTTGTTAAAGCGGGCGGACGAATCCGTGGAAAAGGTCCGCGCCCTGGCTCGCGGCGAATATGGCGAGCTGCATGTCGGTTACGCGCCGTCCCCCACGGTGGAGATTTTGCCGCCGGCGCTCGCAGCCTCGAAAGCACGAATCTCTGGCTTGTGGAAGAGAAGACTTACGCCAATTGTCGCGGACCTGGCTTCGTCGAGTGCTATGACCGCTATGATGAAAAAACATCAAGCCAATGGGGCGTCACAGGCCTCGCCGTCATTATGCCCAGGTCGGTTGCGCCCGGAAAACCGTGGGTCTTCCGCGCCGACGCCATCACTCGCGCTGCGGTCGTGGCAGAGGGAGAATCGTCCTCCGTCGGTCGGCGTATCCAACCGCTTTGGAAGCCGTGAGAGACGGGGCTGCCTGTTCCCTCTCCCGTCGGACGGGAGAGGGTCAGGGTGAGCGTCGTTTTGTTCGAATTACGCCTCCTGTCCGGTACTTGTTTGTGCACGAACCCTAAGGGAAAAGACACAATTGCTCGATCATCACCGTGAACAGCGTTGGGCTGAGATCGCAACCGTCCGGTCAAACCCGTTAGCGACCATTGGCGGTGGTGGTTAATTTCTCCGGCTTGGAGCATGGTGTGGCATCGCCCGGAATCAGGCCCATCGACCACTGCACCATCTCCAGCCACATCTTCTGAACATCGGGACGCTCCCACACAGCTCGCACGTGCCCGAGGCCGTTGTAGAGCACGCGGCCTTTGCCGTAGTTCTTCGCCCAGACCACGGCGAAATCCTTGTCCGCGCGCTTCACGCCTTTGCGGGAGAGATCAATTTTCTCGGCGTCGAGGCTGAGCAGCACGCGCACGTTTTGTCGGGAGAAGTCTTTGATCTGATAAATCTCATCGAAGAGCGTGAACGTCGCTGGAAAATGGTTCATTCCCGGGAACGTTGAATCCTCCACCACGAGCGGGGCGTTGAATTGTCCCCAGGGATGACCGTCGAAATAGCCGCCAAGCATCTGCCCGTACTCGGGCCAACTGGTGAACGTGATCGCCGCGCTGTGGATGCCGATGAAGCCTTTGCCATCGTCGCGAACGAACGAGAGCAGGTCAGCCTTCTGCGATGCATCCATATCGAGGTCGCCGTCGGTGAAGAAGACAATCGCGTCGAAGGCGTCCAGGTTCTTCGCCTCCCACTTGAGCGGCTTCTTGGTGATGGCGGTGCAGTCAGTCCGCAACTGCGTGTTCCAAAGTCCAGAGCTGCGTCCGAGATTGTAAAGCGTTGCCATTGCCGTGGAGATGGCTTCGTGCTGGTAGCCTTTAGCCTGTCCGATGAACAGGAGATTGCGCTTTGGTTTTTCGGCTGTTTGCGCGAGCAAGGTTCCACCGCAAACCAAAGTGCCGGCGAGCAGCAGACATATCCAGTTCGTCGCGAACTTCGATTTCGAGGTCATCTTCGACATCTCAACAGTCCGAAGCGCTTCCGTCCAGCCGCACCCTCAGGCGACGCCGACCGGTTGCGGGGTGGCGGGCTTGGCCGGTTTCTTCCCGGATTCAGCGCGGATGATCTCGCGCATGAATTCGACCGCCAGTTGGGCGTTCTTGTGCGCAAATTCGATTCCGACTGTTTCACCGTTTACCACCGGCAATTGGTGGCAAAGTTCATAGCTGATGTAACCGCGGTACGCGATCTCATGCATGGCACGTGCAAAGTCTCGATAGTACGGGTTCGTCTCGCCGTAATGACACCGTCGATCCGATCCACCCCGGTAATGCTGCCGTCCGGGTTGCGATCAAATTCTCCACCGACGTGCGACATCACCTGCTTTGTGCCGACAGCCCGCGCGGCCTCGCTCATGGCAGCGGCGCTTTTGTCCGGCATCAAAGGGGCGTCGAGACAGACCTGGAGGTGCGGTGAATTCACCTCACGTACCATTCGCAGCACGTCATGGTGATCCTTGATCATTGGTTTGTGATTTTGGAGCGCCAGTGTCACGCCCATGTCCCCGGCATACCGAGCACACTCGATCAAACTCTCGCGGCACCAGCCCCAGATTTCTTCTTCAGAGAATCTTTCGTGGACGAGAGGCCAATACCCTTCAGCGATGTTGTAGGTAGCCAACTTCGGATGGCGCGTGATCCCCCGCCAGGCGAGGAACACGCGGAGATGTTTCGCGCCCAGGTCGGCGGTCATTCGGATCAAATCGCGCACGAAACAGATTTGGGCCTCACGCACTTCGGGGACCGGGTTGCTGAAGTCGTTATTGGCGGCGACGCCGTGAATCTC
>WNFU01009818.1_pt1 | contig 10728 bp, 5 predicted proteins | sample 5400121 | NCBI WGS metagenome assembly WNFU01 (sample SAMN13153360, study PRJNA577476) | soil metagenome | isolation source: 100 cm soil or saprolite under grassland replicate 1 | place: USA:California | collected 2016-06-15
GGCTGGAACGAAGGCGCGTGGCCGCCGCCGGCCGGCGCGGAGTTCGCACGCGCCGACGAGATTCACGCCTTCAATCGCAGCGTGCAGCAGCTCAACAAGCGCGCCGCCCGCCAGGGAAGCCAGGGTGAGGGCCACACCAGTGTGCGCGAAAACCATTCGCTCTATCTCGGGCCGGGCGAGCAACGCGCGATCGCGTTGCGGCAATTTGATGCGCTCGTCGAATCGGCCAGCGAAGGCGTCACGCTCGCGGCCAGTCTCGTGCAGGAAGATGCGCCGGAACGCTTCTGGAATCCGAGCGAATGTTTTACCGAACTTTATCTCAAAACACGGGGTGGGCCGCTCATCCAAACGACGTTGAAAAATCTGCAACACGCCACTGCGCTGTTGCCGAAGCCTGCGGCGGTAGCGACGGATGTGGAGCAGACCCTGATCGCGTTCAACACCCGCCGAGACTCTTCCAAACCTGCCGGCGAATATGATTTCGCGCTGCGGCCCAACGAGTCGTATCGACCGGTGCCAAAGCTGAGTGTGAGCGATCTCGAGCGAATGGTCTCGTCGCCAGCGATTATTTGGATGAAGCGTTATCTCGGCATGGAAGCACCGGAGGACGCCGCGAATCCGTGGGCGGCGACGACAGGTAAATGGGTGCATCACTGGCTGGCGAATATTATCGAAGCCCGGGACGGAAGGATTTTCTCGGCGTTTCCATCCTTAACCGAGATCGACAAGCGCATCCGGCTTGCCGCGGACGAACGCTGCGCGGCACTTCGGCGTCTCTGCGACTCGGTAGGCAAAGTCGTCCCTGATTGGTGGAACTCGGGCTGGTTGAACGCGCGCTATCTCGCGCGGCACCTCGGCGCTAAAATTGGAGGCGCGAAAGGGTGGGAGTGGATGGCGACAGAGTTGGCCGTCGGTCGCGAAGGTGCGGTGAAAATTGCGGATGGCGTGGAGCTAGAACTGCACGGCCAGGTCGATTTGGTGCTCGCGCAAAATGACGCGCCCAGTTTCGCCGGGCAAAAGATCTGGATTGTCGATTACAAAACCAATTCGACCAGGGAACTGAAGCCCTCCGATCTGCACGACAATCTGGTCAAAGGCACAACGTTGCAGCTCGGTCTTTACGCGCTAGCCATGCGCGAGCGCGGCGCCGCCGAAGTAAGCGTGAGCATTATTTCGCTCGCGGTTAAAAACGTCGGGCCACAATTGTCCGTTGTCGATCTTGCACCGCATACCGACGTCTTTGCCGATCTCGCGGAAATGCAGTGCACCGGGGTTTTCGGAATGAAAGGTGAGATCCGTCCGGCGTTTGGTTACAGCGCGCCCTATCCGCTCGCGACGTTGCAGATCGACAACGACATTTTGGAAGATAAATGGGCGCTGACGCATCCCGCGCTCGTCCTTGAGAAAGAGGAGTGGGAAACATGGTGAAGCCGCGCGACGAATCCGTGCGCGCTCGTTTTGCCAGCGAGCTGGACCGCAATTTTTCCGTAGTCGCGTCGGCGGGTTCGGGCAAAACCACTGCGATCACGGAGCGCATTTTGTCGATCGCGCGTTCGCCGAACGCCGCGGAAACGCTGCCGCATCTGGTCGTCGTCACCTTCACCAATCGTGCGGCGGACGAAATGCAACAGCGTACGCGGGAAGCTCTGCTCCAGGAAAATTTGCGACAGGACGTGCAGATTGCATTCAATCGCGCCTTCTTCGGCACGATTCACTCGTTCTGCATGAAACTCCTGACCGACTTCGGTCACTACCTTGGTTTGCCCGCGCCGCTAGAGTTGGCAAGCGAAGACGACGACAACCTCTGGCAGGAGTTTGCGCAAAGCCAAACTCGAGTTGGCCGGTCATTAAGCGACAAGGACCGCGCTATGCTTCTGCGTTTCGTGCAGGCGCGCGACCTCATGGAGCTGGCCCGAGACGTGGGCTCAGCTGCGCTACGCGTGCCACCGCTATCGTCGTGTCCGACTCCCGATTTCGCGGAGGTTTACTCACAATCGGACAAGGGAAACGACAACATCAGGAAATCGCAGGCAGAATTGCGCGACTGGGAGACGCGTCACGCCGGCGATTGGGAGTACTTGCGCTGGCCGTTTTGTTTCACGGCGGCAAACGCCCGGTTCACACAGCTTTGGCAGGAGAAATTTGCGCCGCTGCGAAAATGGGTATGCGATGCGGCCACCTGTGTCGCGGCAGAGGTGCAACGTGATTATCTCGATTTTCGAATCGACCGCGGACTCGTCACCTACGGAGATCAAATCGCGCTCGCGGAGAAGTTGCTGCAACATCCGGTCGCCGCGCAGAGGATTCGCGAAGAAAACTTTCGTGTGATTCTCGACGAAGCACAGGACACCGAGCCGTTGCAATTTTCCGTGCTTCTGGAAGCGACGCGCCCGCCGGAAGCGAGGGGCCTTTGGTTGCAAGATCGACATCTAGGTCCGCGGCCCGGGCACTTCTGCATGGTCGGCGATTTCCAGCAATCGATTTACTGGGAGCGCGCAGACCTGAATTATTACCGAGCTGTTCATGAAGCGCTCATCGCCGACAAGAACGGCGAGAGCCTGGAATTTGCCGTCACGTTTCGGCTAGACCAGAAGCAGCTCGATTTCGTTAACGAAACTTTCCGTGAGATTTTGAATAACAAGGACGGACAGGTGCCCTTCGTCGAATTGCGGCCGCGGCCGAACATTCTTCCTGGAAAAGTAATTCGCGTGCCGCTCATCGCGAAGGAGTTGTTGCCGGAAGGAAAAAAACTGAAGGACTATCAAAAGGCACGCATTGAAGCGGAATATCTGGCGCGCTGGATTAGGGCCGCAGGACTGAAAAAACTTTCGGCGGATTCGTGGCGGGAGGTGGCGATCCTTTGTCCGCGCAAAGCCTGGCTGCAAACGACGGCCGCAGCTTTACGCCGCGTCGGTTTGCCGGTGGCGATCCAATCTGAACGCGATGTCAAAGGCGACAGCCCGGCTTATGCGTGGCTGACCGCGCTCCTCACGATCATGACCGACCCGCTCAATGCTTACGAAATCGTCGGTGTGCTCCGCGAGATCTTCGGCGCGTCCGATCACGATCTTGCCGTCTTTTCCGAAGGGCCGAAAGCGAGATTTCGCATCGACGAGATTTTGTCGGCGACCGGAAGAATTTCCTCGCGCTTACGTGCGCTCGCAGAAATTCGCCAATGCGCAGAAGGTCTGGCGTTATTCGACGCCGTTACTTTGATCATCGAGCAAACGCAATTGCGCGAGCGTTTGCTCCTATTGCCCGCGACGGAGTTCGGCGATCTCGCGCGCGAACTCGATGCCTTGCTCGCACAAGCGGCGGAAGCGGAAGCGAACGGAATGATCCTGGCGGAGTTCGCCGAACACTTACGCAACGATTTCGCGACGCCGCGCGCCGTCCGTTTTTCTGCCGACGACAACGCGATCCAACTCATCACTTCGCATAAGGCAAAAGGCTCGGAATGGCAGGCGGTGATCGTGCCATTCCTCGCGCGCGACGTGCGGCCGCCCTCGCGGCGTTATCCGCATTTGGTGAAATCGCCCGTGGATGGCGAACGGATTATCGCGCTCGGCAAAGAAGACAAATCAAAGGATTTGAAAGACGCGATCGAGCGTGCCCAAGAGCAGGAACTTGAACGCCTTCTCTATGTCGCAACAACGCGGGCGCGCCACACGCTCGTACTTGTGCTCGACCAGGAAATCTTCTCCAACAGCGAGGGCAAACTGCCGCGAACGGCACAAATTCGACGGCTGATTCGCGACAAGGATTTTTATTCTGGCGAATTCGATCAACACAGCAGCACGATCGATGAAGTCCTCGAACTTTCCCAGGGCGTGGAGCACGCGTCGCAGAAAAACGGCATCGAAATCGAGCCGTTAACTTCTCGCGAACTCAAGCGCGCCGCGAAACGCGCTTCGGAATTCGTGCGCAAGATCACACCGAGCGCGCTCGATTCGGAAGTTCCTGCCGAGGTGCGGACGCGCTCGCGCCTCGATAACCTGGCCACGCTCTACGGCCGCTGGTGGCATAAATTTTTCGAGCGCGTGGATTGGAAGGCCGGTATCAACTCCACGCAAGAGTTATTCGAAAAACAGTTACCGAGTTCTCCCGACGCTGAATCCGCGATAAAAGACTGGAACGCCACGCGCCCGAACTTGTTCAACAATGCCAGCATCGCTCGCTTTCTTGCGAGCGATGAAACGCTATTTCATGCCGAGTTTCCATTTTCCTGGCGCAGAGACGATTGCAACGTGCTCGAAGGCTTGATCGATTTGCTTATGATTGATTGCAAAGCCGGCCGGTGCCTTCTGCTTGATTGGAAAACAAACGATGTTTCCTCGAGCGATGCCGAAATCTTTCGCGCCCGTTACCGTCCGCAGCTGGCGGCTTACTGGAAAGCGGTCGGGGAAATTACGCGCCTCGAAGTGGAAGTCGGCTTGTTCTCGACCGCGCTCGGCCGTTTGTTGCCTTACTCTGTGGAGGAACTGCAAGTCGAATGGGGTCGGCTGGAACAACTTCCGCCCGTGCAACTCGAGGATGAAATCCAACCGGACGCGCCCGATGACTTCTAACTCGAAGCATAAAAGCCACAAGGCAACGAAGCGCAGTTGCCTCACCGCGCTCGGCGGTGCTAGCTCTCGCGTTCTCCGCGGATGAATTGCTCCACGCAGCGATACGCTTCATCGTCGGTCATTTGAACCGGCGGATGCTTCGAAAAATAGGCAGACGGGGAATGCAACACGCCGCCTATGCCGCGATCGAGCGCAAGTTTGCAGCAACGGATGGCATCGATCGCCACTCCGGCGGAGTTTGGAGAATCTTCGACGGAAAGTTTCACATCGATTTCCATCGGCACGTCACCGAAGAGCCGGCCTTCCACCCGGATAAAGGCAATCTTATTATCGAGCTGCCATGGCACGTAATCGCTCGGGCCGATGTGGATGTTTTCATCCGCCAGACGTTCGCCGATCACCGACTGAACGGCTTCGGTCTTGGAGGTTTTCTTCGATGCCAGGCGGGTGCGATTGAGCATGTTTAGAAAATCGGTGTTACCGCCAGTGTTTAGCTGATACGTACGCACGAGTTTCACGCCGCGCTTCCGGAAAAGATCCACCAGCATTCGGTGTAAAATCGTCGCGCCCATCTGCGCTTTGATGTCGTCCCCAATGATGGGCAGATTCTTGTCCGCAAATCGTCTCGCCCACTTTGGATCGCTGGCGATGAAGACGGGTATGTTATTGACGAACCCGAGGCCGGCCTCCAGCGCGCAACCGGCATAAAAGCGCGTCGCCTCTTCCGAACCGACAGGGAGATAATTTACCATCAATTCAGCGGAGGAATTCTTCAATTCGTCGATGATTTGTTCCCGTGTGGATTCCTTTTCCAGCGGGAGAAATGTGCGCAACGGGTCTTGGTCGCGCATATGCGGTGGGTAGCCATCGAGAACGCAACCCATCTTCACGATTGCGCCGGTGAGCTTGATTTTCTCACAGAAGGACTTTGTGCAATTGGGCGGCGAGAAGATCGCTTTGCTGACATCGAGGCCGACTTTACGGCGGTCGATGTCAAAAGCAGCGACAACCTCGATGTCGCTCGGCCGGTAGAAGCCGATCTCCCGGTGCATCAGCCCGATGGCAGAGGCGTTGGCGGAAGAGCCGTCATAAAAATTGATTCCTTGGACAAGAGAGCTGGCGCAGTTGCCAACGCCGACAATGGCAATTCTTATTTTTCTCATTTCTAAACTGTTAAAGGTGAAAGACTACCTGAATTAGTTTATTCGGAGCAAGACACAAGTTAGGCCGTTTCATCACAATCGGCTGTGCCTGCCTGTAGCCTTAAGTATTGTAAGCGCGGAATGTGTCCGAAGTCGCGCCTGCTTGCAAGAACTGATATAAGGGGAAAAGTCACGGGCATTCCTTGGTGCAAGGAAGGCCCTTGCAAGGAGATAGACGAAATGCGCTTAAAGTTTGCGGCCATCACAACTCTGATCGCTGCTTTGTTCTCCTCGTCGCACGCATTCGGGGCTCCCATTTACACGATCGAAGAGGCAGTCGCCGTCGCCCAGGCGCACAATCCCGAAATCGCAATTGCGCGGAAGAAAGTACAAGGCGCGCACGGTGGCTGGGTGGAAGCACGCTCGGGATACCTTCCGTGGCTAAGCTCGACAGGGCTGGTCGATAAACGACAGCAGCAGACGGAAACTCGCCTCCGCGATGAAGATTACAATGCGATTCTGAAGCTCGAACAGAACCTGTACACTGGCGGAGCAGTGCCCAGCCAGGTGGCTATCGCACGGTTAAACATCGAGAAGCAGAACTATGAGTTGCAGGAGACCGCCAGTCGAGTGGTGATGGATGTGCGGATCGCGTTCAACGAACTTCTCTTGAATCGGGCGAAGGTGGGTGTGCGGCAAAATTCGGTGAGAGTCCTGGAGGAGGAACTTAAGAGCCAGCAGCAAAGCTTCGGTGCCGGCATTGTTGGTAATTTGAACGTACAGCGCGCTGAAGTAGCTCTGGCCAACGAGCAGCCAGAACTTTTTAACGCGCAGACGCAATTGAAAAATTCCTATCTCCGACTCGGCGACCTTTTCGGCACGGAGGTCCCCCCCAGAGGCGGGACAGCCCCATTTGAGATATCGGGAGAATTACAATATCAATCGAATCATCCCGATCTGAACGCTTGCCTCGCGCGCGCCGACGCAAATCGCCCAGTCATCAAAGCCCGGCAAAAGGACGTCGAGATCGAGGACCAGCAGTATAAGCTCGACCGGAGCGCGATGCGGCCACATGTCCGGGCTTTTTCCGGTTACGAAGTTTACAGCGAGCGCGATCCAGAGGTCGGTCAGGAATTTAATTACGGCGGTGTGGTGGGGATAAACGCGACGTGGAACATCTTTGATGGGTTTGCGACCAAAGGTCGCATGCAAGCCACACGCGCCCGACGGGAAGCAGCCGTCCTAGCATTGGCAGCGGCGCGCCGCGCCGTGGCCTCGGAAGTGCGCAGCGCTTTTTTTGATCTCCAACAGGCTGACCGTGTCCTTGAAACGGAGACGACTAACGTTCAGGCGGCAGATGAAAGTCTCGATATTGCGAAGAGCAATTTCGCCGCTGGATTGGGAACACAACTCGACATACTGCAAGCCACATCCGACGTCACTCGGACCCGCACAACCCGACTAAGCGCAATTTATTTGCACAACGTGGCCCTTGCACGTCTGGCGCACGCCTGCGCAAGTTCCGCGGAAGCGCTTGATTTCGGATCAAAAATCGAGAATGCGAAGAACGAAAAACGCAGCGCGGCGCAAGCTGCCGACATCGCGCGTCCACCAAAAAACTTAGGTCAGCGATGAAGCAACACATTTGCCTTGTAGGTAGCTTGATTCTGATTGCTTGTTTTGTGTATCCAGCCGGTGCGATCACGTTGGAAACTGTTCTGCAAACTTCGCTGGAAAGAAACCCGGACATCCAGGAGGCGAAATCAGGTCTCGAACAAGCCGCGGGGAAACGGCTGGTCTTTCGTTCTGTCGCGTGGCCTGACGTTGAATTGGGTGTCCCAGCCGGCGTTCAGATGGGTCACCGCGCCGGTGAAAGCGGAGTAAAAGGCTTTGCCGTAGTACGCGGCGCCTTGACCCAAACCCTGTTCAACGCGAGTCTGCCCGCTTCTCTGCGGCGAGGCGACATCGAAGTTCTGATTGCACAACAGCAACTGAACGTTGCAGTCGTGGAGCAATTGCACACGGCGCGCCTGGCGTTTTATGCGGCCCTTTACAATCGGTCGTTGGAATCTATCCGCAGAGAGCAACAACGAAGGCTCGACGAAAATGCAGCGACCCAAAGAACTCGTTACGAAGCCGGGCTCGCTGATAAGAGCGCCCTTACGAGCGCAACAGTCCAGGCGTCTGAGTTGGACACGCAAATTGAAAGCGCGCATCGCGATTATCGGGGCGCACAACTGCAATTGGCCTTGGCTATGGGGATCGATCCCGCAAAGGCACCCCTGCCCGAGCCTGAAGGCGAACTGCAATCTACCCCGATGCCCGTCGATGTTGATTCCGAAACAGCGGCGGCCCTTCAGAGGAGAGCTGATCTTAAACTCGCTCGTTTGTTTGTGCGCGCCGCCAACGAGGATCAACGAATCATCGAAGCCGACTATTATCCCGCCGTGATCGGAAGCCTTCCAGGCGAGTACGTCCCGGTCACAGGGATTCACCGCGAAGGATCTACAAGCAAGACACAGGATTTTATTGGGTCGGAGATTCGCGAGAAGGCGACGTACACGTGGCGAGTCGTCGATAACGGCAAAGTAGGCGGCGCGGTTCTTAGGGCTCGTTCGGCGCGCGAGATAAACGAACTAACGTGCCGGAAACTGGAGACGAATATCCCTCGCGAACTTTGGCGGATCGCGAACGATCTCAAGACAACAGAGATTCGCGAAAAATCCCTCGCCTCCGCAACGGCCGCAGCGGAGGAAAGCGCGCGCGCGGTGCAGCAAAATCTGGCAAGCGGTCTGGCGTCCCCACTCGAATACCGGGTTACTCAAAATTTCCTTCTGGAGACCAAAAGCGGATTGTTGGATGCCATCTATCGGCACAATCTCGCCATGGCCGAATGGGACCGCGCCACGGGTCGCTATTTTCAATTTTCGAACGACACCGCCAAATCGCGGTAAATACAGCGGTGACCAACATGCCCGGGTTGTAGCCGCGGCGCTGCGCCGCCGTACCGAGAGCCAACGCAGTAGAAGCGCCTCGACACGGCGAGATAGCTACAACAAATTGCACGGTAGTAGCGTCTTACGCTTCGCCGATTGTTTAATTGGCCTTCACTGATCGAACGAGCGTTTCCGCTACACTGTCTTGGAAATAATGCTTTCAAATATCTGGCAAAAAGTCGAGGCGAGAACGATAACCGCTAGGCGCCGGTTTATTGCAAAGAAGGGCGACGGACACCAGACTAGCTTTCCAAAATTGAAATTACCGGAATCAAAAAGAGTTTTGTTGGGCGGTGGAGCAATTCTCCTGCTCCTATTCGCGTTGGCATACTATTTCCTGATGCCGGTGGCGGAAGTGGTCACGGTTCGGCGTGGTACGGCGATCTCCGCAGTTTATGGCACTGTCCGGATCGAGCCGGCCTTTGTTGTACGTGTTCGAGCGCAAAATGACGGTTTCCTTCGATTGGCCGAAGCTTTCTCGGCTGGTCGCGGTGCAATCGGCAAGAGTGTTGAGAAAGGACAACTGTTGGCGACGATTGCTGACGAGGAAACATCCCGGGAACTGAAGCAGGCTCGATCCGATTTGCAGGCTGCGAGCGACCGCGCGGCTCTTCCGCTCCCCTCTTCGGAGCTCCTGAAAGCAGCTGAAGACAATCTGCAGCGACTCGAAAAGGTTGTCGGCTCGGGTAATGTGCCCGCAGTCGAATATCAGAAGGCGAAGAGCGAAGCGAACCGGCTGCGAGGCGCAGTGGAATCTGAGCGGATCGAGCGAGATCGCAATCTCAACTCTCTTCGAGAAACGACGAAAAAACTCGAGGCCCAGATGAAGAACTCCGAAGTCCGCGCGCCCAGCGACGGCGTTCTCACCAACGTCCAGACAATTGACGGCGAGTTGGTTTCAGACGGCAACGAGCTTTTCACAGTCTCCTCACACAAGAATTACGTTCGCGGCGAAGTAAACGAAGAAGATGTAGGTGAAGTGAAACCCGGGATGAAGGCAAAAGTCCAATTGTATGCGTATCGGACCAAGACTTTCACCGCGCGCGTTTCATCAGTTCAACCTGCAGCCGATCCAACTACTCAACGCTACACGGTTGTGCTGGAGATGGGTGACCCTCCAGACAACTTGATGACCGGAATGACTGGTGAGATGAACATCATTACCGGCACCCACAAGAATGCTCTTTTGGTACCGACGCGCGCGCTTCTTGTCGATCAGGCGTTGGTGGTGAAGGGGGGCATTGTGCATTCTCGCACGGTCGGCGTTGGATTTCGCACTCTCGATTTTACAGAAGTAACCAGCGGACTGACGGAAGGCAGTCGTGTGATCGTTTCGGACCAGGACAAATTCCGCCCCGGCGAAGCAGTACGGCAACGGATGATCAATTCACCGCCGCCGCCGAAGGAATCATGACCCCGCCGCTTTACATTGCCCTGCGTTTTCTGACGCATCGCAAGCGCGCATTGCTTCTAAGTCTTAGCGGTGTCGTTTTCGGAGTCGCGATCTTCATCTGCACACAAGCGCAGACCCAGGGCTTCGCGCGTTATTTCATTGACTCAACTATCGGGAGCAACGGCGCCCTGGTCATTAGATCGCGTTTTCGTCCGCGCTACGAGCCGCTGATGGTTTCCGCAAAAGGCTCCAAGGCAACGGTTGCGCGTCGTCTCTATTTTGAAGGCATCACTAACGCCAATGAAATCATGCGTGTGAGCAGGCAATTTTCCAATGTGGTTTCCTGTTCACCGGTCCTGCGCGGAACAGTCAGCGCTCGTGCGGGATTTGAGAACGCGACTGTTGATCTTTACGGCATCAATCCCGCTCTGCACGCGCGAACAACCGATATTCTCCACCAGTTGATTGATGGCAACTTTGATGACTTTAGAAACAACACCAGTGCGATCATCATCGGTTCGCGTCTGGCAGAGTTACTTCAGGCTGGTGTAGGCGACACCGTGCAATTGCTCGCACCCAATGGCGAGTACTGGCGATTCACGGTGGCAGCGATCGCTCGCGCAGGAATC
>WNFU01009820.1_pt1 | contig 10727 bp, 10 predicted proteins | sample 5400121 | NCBI WGS metagenome assembly WNFU01 (sample SAMN13153360, study PRJNA577476) | soil metagenome | isolation source: 100 cm soil or saprolite under grassland replicate 1 | place: USA:California | collected 2016-06-15
GGCGACTAGCGTCGGGTCATTGGGGATCCAGTTGCCCATCACGATCCTGCCGCCGGGCCGTGTCACACGAACCATCTCCTTGGCCACCTCGAACGTGTGGGTGCCGGAAACTGCGTCGTTCCTGTTGAGGTCGCCGTGGTAGGTGTCGGCGGTGAAGCGCTCAGCCTGTAGGGTCGGCGGTCGAGGTGGGTCGTTCTCAGGGCGTGGTGCTGTCGTTTCTCTACTGGGTGCTGCGGCGGCTGCTGGAGCTGTTCGTTCTGCGGATGCGGTCGGAGCGCGAGAAGGAGATCGAGATCCTCGTCCTGCGCCACCAACTGTGCGTGCTGGAGCGGCAGGTCGCTCGTCCGCAGCTTCGTCCGAGCGATCGGGCTCTGCTGTCCGCGTTCAGCCGGGCGCTGCCGCGACGGGCGTGGGCGTCGTTTGTGACGCCGGCGACGCTTCTGCGCTGGCATCGGCAGCTGGTGGCGCGCCGCTGGACGTATCCGCATCGTCGCCCCGGCCGTCCGGCGACGTCCGACGACGTGCGTCAGTTGGTGGTGCGGCTTGCGCGCGAGAACCCGGGCTGGGGGTACCGGCGCATCCAGGGCGAGCTGGTCGGGCTTGGCATCTCGCTTGCTGCCAGCACCGTCTGGGAAATCCTGCGACGCGAGGGGATCGAGCCGGCGCCGCGCCGGCTCGAATCCAGCTGGGCGGAGTTTCTGCGCCGGCAGGCGGCGAGCATCCTCGAGTGCGACTTCCTCACCGTCGACACCGTCTTCTTGAAGCGCTTCTACGTCCTGGTTCTTCATTGAGCTGGCGAGCCGCCGGGTGCATCTGGCGGGGATCACCGCAAACCCTGATGGCGCCTGGGTGACCCAGCAGGCGCGCAACCTGCTGATGCGACTCGACGACGAAGAGGTGCGGCCGCATTTCCTGATCCGCGACCGCGACAGCAAGTTCATCCACACCTTCGACGAGGTCTTCCGCTCCGAGGGCATCCGTGTCATCAAGGCGCCCGTGCGGGCGCCACGCGCGCGGGCGCACGCCGAGCGCTGGGTCGCGAGCCTGCGGCGCGAGTGCCTTGACCGGCTGCTGATCCTCGGCCGGCGCCACCTCGCGAGCGTGGTTCACGTCTACGCGATGCACTACAACGAGCACAGGCCGCACCGTTCGCTCGGCCAGCAGCCGCCGCTCGCAAAGCCGCCGCCGATTAGCGAACCGGCGCCGATCAGTCAACTGCCGCTTGACAGCGTCCGTCGTCGTGACCTGCTCGGCGGACTGCTGCACGAATACGAACTCGCCGCCTAACCGCGTCGCACTACTTGCCGCCAGGACGGAGACCCTCGACCTTCGAGGCGAACGTCCGCGGCGCACGTCGCACAACGCGGCTCTGTCCACACGAGTGCTCTGCGGTCGACTGAACCGGCCATGTGCTCGCGATCAGGCTCGGCCTGAGTAGCGAAACCTAGTTTCGGGCACGCACAGGATCCGTCTCCCACAAGCGGACGGATCTGCGGATTAGGAGACGCTTGCTGGTGGACGTCGAAGCTCGGTTGTGAACGCCGAGTAGTAGGCTAGACTCGCAGAGGCGATGGCCTCAGAGGGGGAGCGATCATGGAGCTCCGCCGCGGAGATCGTTTTCCGGAATGTCACGAAACGCTATCCGGGCCGGCGGTTGCCTGCCGTGAGCGATCTGTCGTTGGTCGTGCCCGCGGGCGAGATCTGCGTCCTCGTCGGACCTTCCGGCGGCGGCAAGACGACGGCGATGAAGATGGTCAACCGCCTGGTCGACATGACCGAGGGCGACATCCTCATCGACGGGCGGAGCGTTCGGAGCCTGAACGTGATCGAGCTACGACGCCAGGTCGGCTACGTGATCCAGCACGTCGGTCTGTTCCCGCACATGAGCGTCGCCGACAACATCGGTACGGTGCCCCGCCTCCTCGGCTGGCCGAAGGACCGGATCCGTAAGCGCGCCGGCGAGCTGATCGAGCTCGTTGGCCTCGATCGGGAAGAGCATCCGGATGCCTATCCGGCACAGCTCTCGGGAGGCCAGCAGCAGCGCGTCGGACTGGCGCGTGCGATGGCCGCCGATCCCGCCGTGATGTTGATGGACGAGCCGTTCGGCGCGCTCGATCCGATCACGCGGGTACGGCTGCAGGACGAGTTCCTGCGCCTGCACACCGAGTTGCGCAAGACTGTCATCTTCGTCACGCACGACATCGACGAGGCGATCAAGATGGGCGATCGGATTGCGATCCTCCGCGAGGGCGGCGTCCTCGTGCAGTACGACACGCCGGACGCAATCCTGGCCGATCCCGCTGACGACTTCGTCGCGCGCTTCGTCGGCGCCGACCGAAGCCTGAAGCGGCTCGCCCTCAAGCGGCTGTCCGAGATCGAGCTCGCCGCGCTCAACGGCAGCGAGCCGATCGGGCCGACGGTGCCTGCATCGACCACGCTTCGCGATGCGCTCGCGCTCATGCTGGGCGAGGGCAGCAGACACCTCACGGTCGTCGACGAGAGCGGACGTCATGTCGGTCGCTGTTCGGTCGAGCATCTCAGCGAGCTCCTCGCTCGCCCGGTGCACGAGCGCGCCACATGAGCTTCGAGCTCGGCCCGCTCGCGGCCAGTCCGCCGGTGATTCCGAACTACGGCGGGCCCCCCGGCGGCTCGCACGGGTGCATCGCTCGCAACGGCACGTTCTGCTGGGACTGGGTGAAGGGCCACTGGGGGGACATCCTCCAACCGCGTTTGCTCGAGCATCTCGAGCTCACGGTTATCGCCGTCGGCATCGGGTTCGCGATCGCGTTCGCGGCCGCGCTGCTCGCACACAGAAAGCGTTGGTTCGAGACGCCTTTCAGCACGTTCTCGGCCTTCCTCTACACGATTCCGAGCCTCGCGCTCTTCCAGTTGCTCGTCCCGTTCACCGGGCTGACCATGGTGACGATCGAGATCGGGCTCGTTGGCTACACCCTGCTGATCCTGTTCCGCAACATCCTCGAGGGACTGCGCGCCGCGCCTGCGGACGTCCTCGAGGCCGCGCACGGAATGGGCCTGACGGGTCGCCAGGTTCTGCTGCGGATCGAGCTCCCGCTCGCACTCCCCGCGATCTCGGCCGGTCTGCGGATCGCGGTGGTGACAACCATCAGCCTTGCGACCGTCGCCGCGTACATCACACCGCTCGGCCTCGGCCAACCGATCTTCTACGGGCTCGCGACCGACTTCACGACCGAGTTCGTCGCAACCGCCGCGCTGGCGATCGCGCTCGCAATCGTGGCCGACGGCCTACTTGTCCTGGCGCAGCGAATGCTCACCCCGTGGGCGCACGCACGGAGGCGCACGGCGTGACCTTCGCGTTCGACACCTTCAAGCCGCACACCTTCGTCGACGCGTTCCGCTTCATGGCGGACAACCCCGGACTGATGTGGGACAAGACAGTGGAGCACCTTCAGATCAGCGGAGAGGCGATGGGAGTCGCGCTGCTGATCGCGATCCCGCTTGGCATCTTCCTCGGCCACATCCATCGCGGCTCGTTCATCTCGATCAACCTCGCGAACATCCTCCGCGCGCTGCCGAGCCTGGCCGTGATCGCCATCGGCCTCGGCGTCTTCGGGATCGGAACGACGAACGTCGTCTTCGCGCTGGTAGTGCTGGCGTTCCCGCTGATGCTGACAAACGCGTATGTCGCGGTCGACAACATCGATCCGGACGTGATCGAGTCAGCCCGCGGCATGGGGATGCGTCCGCACCAGATCCTGCTCAGGATCGAGCTACCCCTGGCACTGCCGCTCATCTTCGCCGGGATCAAGACGGCCGCCGTCTTCGTCGTCGCGACTGCCACGCTCGGCGGCATCGTCGGCGGCGGCGGGCTCGGCGACATCATCGTCAACCAGGCGAGCTATTTCCTCAAAGGGGTCGTCGCCGCGTCTATCGCCGTCGCTGCACTCGCGTTCGCGGCCAACTTCGCTTTCGCCTTGCTCCAGCGCGCCGTTACGCCGCGCCCTCTGCGCAAGCGTCTCAGGGCGATCGAGCCAGATGTCTCCACCGGGGTGGCGGAGGCGGCGACAGCGTGAGAAAGTCCATGGAACCGGGTTTGGAGAAGGAGAGGGGGAAATCGTGAGTCGAACCACTTGGCGCGCCGGAGTCGTAGGGGTGGCGTCGCTCCTCGTCGCGCTGCTCGTCTTGACCGTTGGCTCGGCCGCCGGCGCTCGTCTCGCGCCGCAAGCGGCCACCGCGACCACAATCAGCCTCGGTACGAAGGACTTCACCGAGGAGTTCGTACTCGGCCAGCTTTACAAGCAGGCGCTCGAGCACAAGGGCATCAACGTCGACTACCACGAGAACATCGGCAGCACCGAGGTCATCCAGACGGCGTTGCGGAGCGGCAAGATCAACGCATACCCCGAGTACGTGGGCGAGATCGTCCAGACTGCGTACCACGAAAAAAAGCTGCCGAAGACCGCTCATGCGTGGTGGGCGCTGGCGAAGAGTCTGCTTGCAAAGGACGGTTATGCCTTGACCAACGCGACGCCGTTCTACGACGTCGACGCCATCGCAGTGCGCAAGGCCGATGCCAAGAAGTACCACCTCAAGACGCTCTACGACATGAGGCGGCTCCAGAACTCGAGCCAGCGACCGAAGAACTTCTCGATCGGCGCCCGACCGGAGTTCAAGAACCGCGAAGAGGGCTACCTCGGCATGAAGAAGGTCTACGGACTGAAGAAGCTGAAGTACGTCTCGCTCGCACTCGGCTTGACGTACAAGGCGCTCGACCAGAAGAAGGTCTTCTGCGTCAACGTGTTCTCGACCGACGCGCAGCTCGCCGGCGGGAAGTACACGGTCCTGAAGGATCCGAAGCTGATCTTCGGCGTGCAGAACGTGGCGGTGATCGTGAAACAGAACGTCGCGACCCAGCAGGTCGTCTCGACGCTCAACGCGGTCAGCGCGAAGCTGACGTTGAAGGCGATCCTCGCGATGAACAAGGCAACGCAGCTGAACAAGCAGAATCCGAAGGACGTCGCGCAGAAATTCCTGGAAGCGAACGGCCTGTGAGGTAGCTACGCCGGAGCGGCCTCGCCCCCGGGCGAGCCCGCTCCCGGCGAGAACGCGCCGGACCGGATCAACTCCCGGATCGGCTCGAGATCCTGAGGCACCGGGTCGCCCAGGTCGGTAAACGGGACTCGCTGGCGCACCAGTTCGTAGGCGCGTGTCGTACCGGCACCAAGCACCGGCCCGTCGCGTAGGTCGACGGCCTGCGCGGCGACGACGAGCTCGATCGAGACCACCCGCTCGCCGAGTTCGACCATCTGCGCGAGGCGACGGGCGGCGAGCGGCGCCATCGTCGTCCGGTCCTCGATCCCTTCCGGGTGACTGGAGCTTGCAAGCTCGAACGAGACGGGTTGAGCCAACAGCCGCGCCTCGGCCGTCAGGCCCTGTGCCGCGTGGCCGAACTGCGTCAGTGCATCCTCGGCGAGGCCGTCACGGACTGCAAGACCCTCGGGAAGACCGCTGAACGGCGCCTGCAGCAACTTGAGCAGCCGCTCGTTTGCACTCGTGAGGACCGGTGCGAGCGCGATTCGAAGGAAATCGAGCGCCGCGGCAAGCGGAAGAACCTCGAAGTTGGCGACGGAGACGACGCGCTCCTCTTCTGCGACGACGAGTGGATTGTCCTGAGAGGCGTTGAGCTCGATGACGAGTTGCCGGAGGACGAAGGCGAGGACATCGCGCGCCGCGCCGTGGACGTTGGGAAGGCCGCGGAAGGTCAGCGGATCTTGCAGATTGCGAGCTGCGCCGTCGTCCCAGAGGTAGCTCCCGGCGAGAAGATCGGTCAGACGGGAGAGCGTCGCGCGGAGGCCGTCGTACGGTCGCGCCTCGGCGACCGCCGGGTGCAGGATCGAGAGGTTGGCCGCGAACGCCTCGAGGTCGAGTGCTCCCGCGACGTCCAGTGCATCGAGCAGCCGCATGCAATCTGCGACTGCGAGGGCAGCGGAGGCCGACGAGAACGCATTGTTATTGATCAGCGCTAGGCCCTCCTTGGCGGCGAGCGCGAAGCCATCGAGGAAACCGTGTGCAAGATCAGCCATCTGCGGGAGATCGCTTTGGCCCGTCGAGCCGAGGGTCCGCACGCGCGGCAGCCGCCCTTGGTTCAGCGCCCGGACGGTGAGTTCCGCGAGCTCGGGCCGAACGCCGCTCGTTCCCTTCGCGAATCCGTTCGCCAGTCGCAGCAGCGTCGCGCGGACCACCTCGTCGGAGGCAAGGTCGCCCTGGCCGACGCGGTGGTTCAGGATCAGCATCCGATTGAACTCTTCAGCCTCGTCCGCGCGCACCCGGACGCGCTTGCGCGCACCAACCCCGGTCGTGAGCCCATACGCGGGGACGTCCCGCGCAAGCACGCGCTCGACCGCCGCGCGGGCCGCCGCCATCCTCGCGACAGCATCGGGCGAGAACTCGACTTTCTCGCCGCGGCGCGCGACGTGCACGAGCTGCTCGACCGCGAGGTCGCTGCCGGTGAGCACGACGGTCATGTCCAGACCGCCGCCGCCGTCTCGACGATCGTGCGCAGTTTCGCCCGCTGGTCCTCGCTGCTCAACGCGTTGCCGAGCACCGACGTTGCGAAGCCGCATTGCGGCGAGAGCGCGAGACGATCGAGCGGGACAAATGTCGCGGCTTCCCGAATCCGGTCGACGAGCTCGCCCACCGTCTCGCGCCGCGAGGCCTTCGTCGTGACCAGTCCGAGCACGACGAGCTTCCCGTCGGGAACCGCACGCAAGGGTGCAAAGGTACCCGAGCGTTCATCGTCGTACTCGAGCAACAGCCGCTCCGCGCGAATACGCGGAAAGAGCCGGTCCGCGAGCCAGTCATACCCGCCCTCGACGAGCCAGCGGCTGGCCTGGTTTCCCCGGCAGAGATGAAAGCCGAAGGTGACGTTCGGGTGATTCCCGATCACGTAGTTGTCCAGCTCGAGCCCCAGCTCGAGCCACCGCTCGGCCGGCCAACCGCGGCTCTCATAAAACTCCCGGTAGGCCGGATCGATGAGCAGTGGGTAGTGCGGCGCGTCTAGCTGGAGGTACGTGGCGCCCAGACGCACCAACTCGTCGACATCCTCGCGGAGCAGTTCGGCGACGTCTTCGAGGAACTCCTCCAGGTTTCGATACGCGGACGTCGAGCGGTCGGGATCCCAGAAGTTGGCGAAGAGGCTGGGGCTCGGAAGCGTCACCTTCACGACGCGGTCGGTGCGGCCGCGCATGTATGTGAACTCCTCGGTCGCAAGCGACCGTTTTCTTCGAAGCGTCCCAGTCACAGCGAGTGGAGGCCGCTCGACGCGCAACTCGCCGAGCTCGCCGCTCTGCCAATCGCCCCAAAGAAACGCGTCGAGGTTCCAGTCGCCGAATCCGTCGACTGCCGCGGTCAACTGGCTCTGGAACGACAATCGGCGCATCTCGCCGTCGGTGACGACATCGAGGCCCGCCTCTTCCTGCAGCGTGAGTGCGCCGTCGACCGCGTCGTCCTCCACCCGCTTGAACGCACCAGGGGTCAGCTCACCGCGGGCCAGCCCCTCCTGCGCAGCGAGCAATTCGGGCGGGCGCAGGAGGCTGCCGACGACGTCGGTACGGGCCTCGAGCACGCGCTAACTCTAGAGCGTGAAGCAAAATCGCGGTTCGCCTTCTCGACGCGATCCGTGTGCGGGCTCCGACTTCGATTAGCGTTCCACTCACGCGATCGAAGGAGAACAACGTGACTGGGTTGCGCGAGCGGCTTGACCGTGACGTAGTGCTTTCAGCCGAGGGGTACTTATTCGAGCTGGAGCGACGCGGCTACCTGAAGAGCGGACCGTACGTACCGGAGGCGGTGCTCGATTTTCCCGACGCCGTGCGCGAGCTTCATCGTGAGCTGCTTCGTGCCGGGGCCGAGGTGATGGTCGCCTTTACCTACTACGGGCATCGGGAGAAGCTGAGGATGATCGGACGTGAGCAGGACCTCGAGCCGCTCAACAGGCAGGCGTTGCGCCTGGCGAAGGACGTTGCCGTGGACGGAGACGCGCTCGTAGCCGGCAACATCTGCAACACGTGGGTTTACGACCCGGAAGCGCCCGAGAGGTCGGGCCAGATCGTTCGCGAGATGTACCGTGAGCAGGTCGGCTGGGCGTTCGATGAGGGAGCCGACTTCATTATTTCCGAGACGAACGACTACCTCGGCGAGGCGCTTATCGGCCTGGAGGTAATCCAGGAGTTCGGGCTGCCGTCTCTTGTGAGCTTCGCCTCGTCGAGCGATCGAACGATCGACGGCTACGAGTTCGACGAGGCCTGCAAGCGGTTGGAGGACCGAGGTGCCGACGTGGTCGGCCTCAACTGCTCCCGCGGCCCGCAGACGATGCTGCCGATCATCGACAGGATCAGGGCTTCGGTTGGTTGCGCCGTCGCCGCGCAACCTGTCCCCTATCGGACGACGTCCGAGCAACCGACCTTCCAGTCGCTGCGAGACGCGACCGGCGCTCGGGTGTTTCCGCTCGCGCTCGATTCGTTCCTCTGCACGCGCTTCGACCTGGCGGACTTCGCAATCTCAGCTCGAGATCTGGGTGTCAACTACATCGGCGTCTGCTGCGGCGGAGCTCCGCACCACGTCCGCTCGATGGCCGAGAGCCTAGGCCGGACCGTTCCGGCAAGCCGTTATTCCCCGGACCTGTCGCTGCATCCGATTCTCGGCGACGACGTCCAAGAGAAAGAGAAGAAGTTCGCGAACTGGAAGGACTGACTACGCTCGAGCGCGCTTCGCGCCCTCTGGAGAAGATCGTCGGCCGTCGTGCTTGCCGTCTACAGGGGTTGCCCGCTTGTCGAACGTCGTCGTCCAGCGGGTGGCCGTCACCCATAGGCCACTCGCGGCGGTGAGGACGGCGACGATCGCGATCGCGGTGCCGCTCCCGAGGGCATCAGCGACCGAGCCCGCAAGGAGCGCCCCGGCGACGAAGCCGCTGTCGCGCCAAAAGCGGTAGACACCCACGACCGAGGCGCGGTCACGCGGCTCTACGACGTCGGAGACTGCGGCGATCAACGTCGGATAGACGAGCGCCGTGCCGAGACCCAGCAGGGCCGCAGCCGCGAGCGCGGGCCCAAACGCCCCCCGCCGGCGACGAGCAGGGCGAGCGCGCCCGCCTGGACCAGCATCCCGGACGCGATCAGTGGCTTGCGGCCGGTGCGGTCGGAGAGCCAGCCGGTGACGAGCTGGAGGAACCCCCAGACGCCGGGATAGACGGCGGCAACAACGCCGATCCGCGCGGCGCTTTCGTCATGAGCAGCGAGATAGAGCGGCGCGAGCCCCCAGGCGAGCGCGTCGTTCAGGTTGTTGACGAGGCCGGCTTGCGAGCAGGCCCGTAGGACAGGATGACGCAAGCTCGCTTGGGCGAACGCAGTCCGACGCGGCATCGCCTTCCGCTCGCCATGTCCGCGCTGTTCGTGCGCGACATGCGAGCCTGTATCGCGAACCATCACGACCGCCAGCAGCGTGCCGGCGACCGCGATCGCGAGCGCACCGACCCAGACGACGGTGCGCGGGGCGATGCTGGCGGCGAGCGCACCGCTCGCGAACGCGGTCGCCGCGACGCCGAGGTACCCGGCGGACTCGTTCAGCCCGAGCGCGAGGCCGCACCGGGCCGGGCCTGCCAGGTCGATCTTCATCACCACGGTCATCGACCAGGCCAGGCCCTGGTTGGCACCGAGCAGGAGGTTGGCGGCGACGATCAGCCACCAGCTCGGCGCGAGGCCGACGAGCGGCGCGACCGGCAGCGCAAACAACCAGCCGAGAACGAGCAGACGCTTGCGGCCGACGCGGTCGGCGAGCGCGCCGGCGCCAAGATTGGCGAACGCTTTCGCGACACCGAACGCGACGACGAAGGAGAGAATCGCCGTCCGCGAGACCAGGTGGAAATCCTGCTGACCGACAAGCGGCAGCACACTGCGCTCGAGCCCGACCATGGCGCCGACGAGCGCGTTCAGGCCGACGAGCAGGCTGAACTGCGCGGCATTCGCCCGCAGCCCGAGCCGAACATCAATCACGCGGGCGCCGTCGTGGCGTCCGCCCTGTTCGCTGCCACGATTCGATGGGTTAGGCTCGTGGTGTGCGGACCCAGAACGACGTCGAGATGATCTCCACGGACGAACTTCGACGACGGCTGAACGACCCTGACCTCACGATTGTCGACGTGCGACCGCTCTTCGCGTATAACGGCTGGCGTGCGAGCGGAGAGACTCGGGGCGGTCACGTCCCGGGGGCGGTTGCGTTCCCGAGCGCCTGGCTGGAGAGCCTCGACGAAACCGAGGTCGAGCGACTGCTCCGGTCGAAGGAGATCGTTTCCAGCCGAGAGATTGTCCTGTACGGCAATGGTGGCGACGACGTCTTGGAATTCAGGACCAGGCTGACGGACCTGGGCCGGACGGATGTCAGGATCTATGAGCACGGTTGGGCCAAGTGGGCGGCCGATGAGACGCTGCCCGTCGAGCGTCTGCCGAACTACGACAAGCTCGTCCACACCGACTGGCTCCGACGACTGCTCGACGGCGAGCGGCCGGAGGCCGCGCCCGCCGGGCGATTCCTGGTCTTCCACGTCAATTTCGGTGTTCCTGAGGAGTACGAGGAGAATCACATCCCCGGAGCGCTGTACCTCGACACGAACCGGCTCGAGAGTCCGGACGACTGGAATCGCCGATCGCCGGAGGAACTCGAGACGGCCTTGTGCTCGCTCGGAATCACCCACG
>WNFU01011277.1_pt1 | contig 10721 bp, 9 predicted proteins | sample 5400121 | NCBI WGS metagenome assembly WNFU01 (sample SAMN13153360, study PRJNA577476) | soil metagenome | isolation source: 100 cm soil or saprolite under grassland replicate 1 | place: USA:California | collected 2016-06-15
ACTCCGTGTTCACTCACGTTCCCTGTTCCCTAATGGACCAGTGGGCCGCCGAATTGCGGCGGATTATCCGACCAGGAGGGTTCCTCATCTTCAGTGTGCTGGATGCGAACCATTACCTTAGGGATATCACTTATCGGGAGTTCCACAATGGCTTCCAGGCCGCAGGCTGTCGCGAATGGAACCACGACAAGGGCGTGCTAATGCTCACGTACTTAGATCGGGAGTCCTTATTCACCACTTGGGGCAAGCACTTCCGCGTATTGGAACTCCGAGCACACTACCGTGATCAAAGCCACTTAATCTGCCAACGGGAAGCCTGAATCGAAATCAAAGCCCGCTGCGCACCAGGTCATGAAGGCGCAGCAGGCCGACAGAGCGCCGTCCATCGTCCACGACAGGTAGCACGGAGATTTGTGAAGGTCGGTTCTCCATTAACTGAAGCGCAGTGTAAGCGGGTACGTTTGGCGTTACGGTAACCGGGTCACGGGTCATGAACATTTCAGCATTCAAGTCTCCGAGGTGCGCCGGGTTGCTCTGCTGGATGGCGCGTCTTAGGTCGCCGTCAGTAATGATGCCCGCCAAGCCGCCTTCGTCGTTGACAACGTTAACGGCCCCTAGGCCTCCTCGCGTAATCGCAGAGACTACTTCAAGCCAGGACGCTGTGGGCGAAACCGTAGGATAGTCCGCGCCGGTGCGCATCAAGTCTGCTACTTTTAGAGTCAATCGCTTGCCGAGCCGTCCCGCCGGATGGTTAAGCGCAAAGTCTTCCGGCGTCAGCCCCTTAATCTGCATCACGGTAAGGGCCAGGGCATCCCCGATGGCCAGCGCAACTGTCGTGCTCGCTGTAGGCGCCAGATTGAACGGACAAGTCTCTTTATCGACGGACGCGTCCAGTACCACATCGGCGTTGCGGGCGACGGTCGAACTAACGTTGCCCACGATGGCAATAAGAGGCACGGCGCGATGCTTGAGATATGGCAGCATCACGAGCATTTCATCAGTTTCACCGCTATTGCTCAAGAGCACTACGACGTCTGACAAATCGACGATACCCAGATCCCCGTGAAGAGCGTCGGACGGATGGAGAAACACAGCGCGCGTTCCCGTGCTCGTTAAGGTCGCTGCCACTTTACGGGCTATGAAGCCGGACTTACCGACGCCGCTTAGGATCACCTTGCCTTGGCACTCGACGAGCAGCTTAACAGCCCGCGCCACTTGCGTGGGGTCAATACGCCGTGCGACACACTCGATGGTGGCTGCCTCGTGTTTGAGCAGTTCAGAAAATTGAGAAATGTAGTTGTCCATCTGAAACCGATCGCTGCGGCTTAAATTGTTTGGCAGCGCCGGGTGCTTCCGATAAACTAAGAAATTCCTTTTAGCTTGCGAATGACTTTGGCTGGTGTCACTCTGCTAAGCCTGATCAGATTCTTTTCAAAGGAGTCTTTGCCTGCACTTAGTCTCTCCAGAAGTTGCCCTCGACACAAGCCCAGCGAGTATAACTTTTCAGTTCTCTTCAGATACTGAAGCATCTTATTGCCGTGGCTGACTGCCGCCGGTATGACAGAAACTCGTTTTGGACCAGCAGCGACATCGTCATTGACTAACTCCACCCACAATTCCGGCATATGCGAGCAGGGCGTTTTTATTTTTGGATCAGGGGTTAGCCTGCGCACCTCAAAAGCCTCCTGGCCGCCCAACCTGCGTAGTCCTTCGAATGAAAAATTGTATTTATGGGCAACGTGGAGGAATTGAAGCAGGTCACCTGCGGGACACGCAAAGCTGTCGATCCGACTTACATCGGGGACAATGATGATAATCTTTCCTCCCGGAGCAAGATGATTCCGACACTCCGCCAAAAGGCCGCGTGGGTGATTGACGTGCTCGAATACATGATGGAGGTAAATCAGGTCAGCCTTCGCTCCGTTTAGCTCCGGCTGAATGTCTTTGAGCGAGCCGTGGTAGATATTTCGAATGCCACGTTCTCTACCCGCTGCGATCAATTCAGCACTGTAATCACAGCCGGCGACTTGGTAACCCCTACGTTGAAAGGCGTCAAGTGCGCCACCAGCGCCGCAGCCAACCTCATAGATCCAGCTTCCCGGTTTGAGCCAATGTTTAGCTACAGCCAGGACTTTTTTCCCGTAGCTCCTTTGTCTTAAGAAGTAGCTGTCGACGTCGGTTGCTCTCGCATACATCTGTTGATAAGAGCGCGTGTAAAAATCCTCCAGGCTTAACTTATCGAGATAAGGATCAATACGAACAGTGCCGCAGGTTTTGCACAGAACAAAATCTAAAGGAAGTCCATACCGGTCGACCTCTGAGATGACCACTCCGCTCGCTTCACCACAAGGACAAGAAGACCTCTCAAGTCTGTAGGCGCCACCTAGTAGTTTTGATTTGACCTCGGCGACGAAAGGAACCTGAGACGGGTTGAGACTAACGGGCTGGGAGTGCCGCGCTGAAAAGCGAAACGAAATCAATTCCCGCTGGTGAACTGCGGGAATGGAACCATTCTTGGTTTGGGATGTAAAAGTCTTTTTCAAGTACCGCCTCGTAGAGACACGGGTCAAGCAGCAGAGTTCCGCCGGCCAGGCAAACAACGATGGTGAGCGGCAGGTCGAACCTATCTACTGCTTGAATAATGCAATCGTTTTTCTCCGCTTCGCATGGACAATGATAAAGCCTGAGTTATTCGCAGCTAACAAGTTTTAGTTTAACGATAAGCCTGGCCTTGAGACTCCTTACTCGACGTAGTCGATAGCCTGGCAAGCTCGAACTCGAATCGCAATGAAATTAGCAGCGTCATAACTGATTTGTCCGAAGCTAGCTACGTACGTTCACCGCCTCCCACGTTCGGGGCTGGAAAAACGAGCCCTGGCTGAGACCCGTGCTTTCGACCGTAAACCTGAAGGCTTCGACGACGTCGTAGATATTAAAAGGCGGCTGGCTGACATACGTCTTCACGACGTAGTTTCCCCGCCTCAGGCAGAGCAAAGGCATACGCAGTTGCAGTTCCGTCTCTCCGGCCTCGACCGCGAAGAGAGTATTATCTTTATCGCTGCTGAGATTGAGAACACAGTCGCCTTCGCCCAGTACCTCGCGCACAAGTACAGTTAAGATAAGATTGTCGAGACGACGGTGTGCCTTGCATCGGACACAAAGATAAGCAGGCTCGCCGCTCTCCGGCGCGGAAAGCATATTGCCTCGTTCATCTTTGAAATAGAGTCCAACGATGTCGAGTCCAGTGCTTTCCGTGATCGGCTTCTCCGCTACAAACAGTGCGCTGATGGAATTCGCCTCGTCAGTCCGGAATAGATCTTCCTCGTACCGGCTCATTACTGCGTCAGCAGTTCCCCAAGTGATCAACTCGCCCTTTGAGAGATAGATAGCGGAATTGCAAATAGACAAGATCGAGTGCGGGTTATGAGAGACCAGCACAAAAGCGATGCCTTTTTCGCGTAACTGGGCGAGTTTGCGGTAGCATTTGACGCGAAACTTGATATCGCCGACGGCCAGCACCTCATCGATCAGTAGGATATCCGAATCCGTAAAGACAGCGCAGGCGAAACCGAGTCGGGCCGCCATTCCGGAACTGTAGGTCTGAACGGGCGCGTCTATGGCGTCTCCGATCTCTGCGAAATCAAGCACCTCGTCAAGGTTTTCTTCAATACTCCTTTTCGACAGGCCCAGGATGGACATGTTGACGTATACGTTCTCGCGTCCCGTCAGGACGGGGCTGAATCCAGCACCCAGAGCGATTAAAGGCGCCACCTGCGCTCGAACCGAGACGACGCCCGTGTCAGGCTTGATAAGACCGCTGATCACTCGCAGGAGCGTACTCTTTCCCGCACCATTAGGACCGACTAGCCCGAGAGATTCCCCCCGACGCAAATTAAAGCTGACATTTCTAAGTGCCCAAAACTCCCCGGTGCGCAACTTGCTGCTTTTCCGACTAAGCCCCAGAGACTCTGTGGTGATGTCGCGAAGACCGTAAAAGAGCGAACGCTTTAAGCTGCGGCAAAACTTCTTCGACAAGCCCTCGACGGACAGCAATCGCTCGGCTTCGGACGATTGCAAACCTTCTCGCTCACCCGTCAGCTCATCGCGCCGCTCCATGACAGAAGTGATCATCAGGAACTCACCCGTTCGATAACGAAAGGCATCGCCAACCGGAACGCGATCCAGGTGACGAACAGCCCTACTATTGCTGTCACGCTTACAGCTAAAAAGCGATACGGATCCGAGACTACTCCTGTCGTCGCTAGCTCGCGGGTTGTCGTCAACAAGGGCGTGACCGGGTTCGCGCGTACAATCGTTGCGAACGTGCCGGAACTCGGCACAGGATAAACTACCGGTGTAAGGAACAGCCATAGACCTGTGAAGAGTGTCAACGCGTGAGTTACGTCCTGGTAGAGTATGCCCAGGGGAGCCAACAGGAGACCAAAAAAAGTGCCGAGGAGGATCAGGGAAAGGAGCGCAAATGGGGCCAGCAATGCTGCCCGCGTGACGGGTATTTGGTACCAAAAGAAAACAGCGAAGACTAGAATCAGTTTGATACCGAAGTTAAAGAAGACTTCGCCCAATTTAGCGAGCACGACAGCTTCGCGCGGGAAGTTAATGCGCGAAAGCATCACTTTGGCGTTTGCAACCCCCTGTACGGGTCCATTCAGCGATTCCACAAACGTCTGCCACAGAATCATGCTGAAGACGACGTATGCCGGGTAGGGAAGTTGTGTGGCGGCGACGTTAATGACTTTTGCGTTGCCGGCCAACGTGAACCCGAGAGCCATCACCAGAGGAGGCAGGAAGGCCCAGGCAAATCCGAGAAACGATTGCCGGTAATGAGCGCTGATATCCCGCAACATCAGCAGTCGGGCGAGCTCGCGAGAGGCCCACAGATCGCGCCACATTGTGCGGATTAAACGCACCGGATGCCGGAGTTCACTGTCAGGCGTGTAAGCGACTTCCACCGCCGTTGAAGATGCGTTGTTTCGTGAAGCAGTATTCATATGCTAATCGCCCGGATTAGTTGGCAAAGGGAACCACGTAGAAGCAATGGTGTAGCAGTAACAATGTTAGGTTCTTGTTAATACCTTTTTCGCTGGAGCTTAGGCCAGTGTGCACTAATAGAGCGAAAACAGTCTAACGAGTGCTTATTAAGCGCGTCAAGAACACCTGCTTTGAAGGTCTTTGGTGGCTCGCGCTCAGGAGGTTGGATGGTAGCGTGGGGCAAAAGGCGCATCCGGTCTAGCACCGAGAGCTTTGGGGAAAAAACCCTCCCAACCATCGAGTTTGCGGTTGGGAGGGCATTGAAAGGTTTACCTTGAGTCTATTCCGCGGTTAGTTCTGATTGAACGGGGTACCGGCAGGTGCGGTATTCGTTGCATTTCCAACGATGTTGTTGTTACCGCCGCTGTCGACATTTGCCGCCGGTGCCAGCGATACGTTGTTCTGGAAAATATTGCACCTGGCGATGCGCGCTCTGGAAGAGCCAACGACGTTTACACCAGTGCCGGCGTTGTTGGCGATGGTGGTGCTGTCGATGTTAGCGACACTACCAGAGCTCGGTTCGGCTGTTTGGATGCCATGACTCGTGTTTTGATTAATCAGACTGTCATGAATACTGCTGAATGTGCCGTTTACCTGATTGATGCCGACGCCGCACTTCGTTATGTAGGTATTACTTATGGTCGAGTTAATCCTGCTGGGGGATGAAAACGAATTCGTGCGAATCCCCGTAGCAACGCAGTTCCTGATGCGGGTGTTCTCCACAACGAGAGTTGTAGTGTGGGCGGCGGTGAAATTCAGGTCAATGCCATCACCGGTAAACCCATCGATGGTTGTATTTGAGACGTGGAGCGCATTGCCTGCGACCATGCGGATGCCGTCAACGCCGGTGCTCGCTCCATTGATGTTGAGCCAATCCAAACGCACGGATTTTCGGACATCGTTAATATCAGTGATGTTAACGATGATGCCGGTCGTCAACGCTGCGAGAATAGAGCCATAACCCGCGCCCCCCCCACCGCCATTGATGGTAATAGACTTTGTGATAGTTACTGCGCCGAAGCCGCCCGGGTCGAGCGTGCTGATCTCGCCGTCCTTAGCGGTCTTGGAGATCGCGCCAGCATATGTCTTGCACGGGGCCGTGCGGCTGCAAGGGTTGGCGTCATCGCCAACGCCGGACACCCATGTGCGGGTGGCCTGTGCCTGAGCCATGGAAGCGACCGTCAACGTGAAAATCGCGACGGCCAGAATATTCAAAGTGAAGCGGACCTTACTCATGATGCATTCTCCTTTTGGGGTTGAGCTTAAATTGCTGTTAATAGCAAGATTCCTCAAATCAGAAATGAAGCGAAAAAGCTTCGGTTAAGTCCCGCGCCCAAAGTCGGACGAATGAGCCTCACTTGGGTTAGAGCTTGGGACATTCTTCAAAAACAAATCATTGCAAGTGGCCGCGCGAGGCTGAAGGGCCTCGCGACGCCGATATTCGTTCCTCAACTACACGGCAGGTTGGTGCAGCCAATCGTATTGCGAACGTGGTTAGCCGAGCTAATCCAGGCGTTCCCCTGGGCCATTGTTAGATCGCCGTGGCTTATTAGCGTCTGGACGTTATTAACGAATTCACTCAGCTTGTTGCATGCCAAATTGGTCTGACCAGAGTTTATCGCAGATAAGGCGGCGTTCAGCTTTGCCAGTAACCCGTTCTTCTGGCTTCCCGTGAGCGAAGAAGCCTGGACGCTGTTTATCAGGTTCTGAATCACAACCTGTGGTGTCTGCACCGTTACCGTGAAGCTGCACGACGTTGAATTGCCATGAGCGTCGTTCACCGTGTAGGAGACCGTCGTGGTCCCAATCGGGAACACCGAACCACCGACGGGACCTGCTGTCTGGTTGGTAGTTGCACCTGGACAGTTGTCTGAGCCAACAGGTGCGATCCAGGTTGCGATTGCGCCGGAGGGACATGTCGGTTCGAGCGTGATGTTAGCCGGGCAGGTGATCGTTGGCGGCGTGTTGTCGATCACCGTCACTATCTGCGTCGCTTCCCCAGTGTTGCCATGTGCATCCGTCGCTGAGTACGTGAGCGTCGTTGTACCAACGGGGAAGACGTTCCCAGCAGGCACGCCGCTGCGACTGACGGCTCCGACGCCCGGACAGTTGTCCGTGGCCGACCCGGTGCCAAACGTCCCGTCGAGATCACTGACGGTAAGACCGCATGAAGTCGCGCCCGGTCCGGTGTACAGCGTAACAGGTCCGGGAGCGGTGACCACTGGTGGTGTGTTGTCCACAATTGTCACGACTTGCGTGTCGGTGGCCATGTTGCCGCTCTTATCCGTAGCGGTATAAGTGACCGTAGTGTTACCCACTGGGAAAGTATTCCCAGCCGGAACACCGCTACGTGCCACTGTAACGCCTGGACAGTTGTCATTGGCTGTCGCCGTGCCGAGCGTCGCGTCGAGGTTGCTGACGGTGACACCACATGACGTCGCACCAGGGCCCGTGTAAAGCGTAACGTCTGCGGGAGCGGTAATGGTCGGTGGTACGGCTGGGTCTTCCGTCACAGTCACAGTCTGCGTTCCCGTTGTCGAAAGTCCGGAAGAATTAGTCGCCGTATAGGTGATGGTCGTCGTTCCGGTTGGGAAGACGAAGCTCTCACACTGCTGATTAGGATTCTGTGGCGTCGGGCACGGGAAGGTCGGAACTCCGCTCCGCGCGATGTTTACCGTTCCACAATCTTCCTCGGCGGTTGCCACACCCAACTCGTCATCCAGGGTTGCCGTGCAGGAGCTGGTGGTGGCCGACACATTCGGCGGTACCTGCAGCGTCGGCGGTGTGGTGTCCGTGCCCGTTACGGTTACGGTCTGCGTACAGGACGCTGACTGAGTATCCGTGTCGTTAGCGGTCCACGTGATAGTTGTCGTCCCAATGGGAAAGGGATCATTCAATGGCAGACCATCACTTCGCTCCGAGGTTATCGTCGCAGTCTGCGAATTTGACGTAGCCTGACCGGGATTGACTGCTGCCGGATCGCACCCAGTTGGAGAATTGGTGCTCACGTTTGCCGGGCAGGTAATCGTCAAAACCTGATTTGGAAGAACGGTGATGACTTGCGTACAAGTGGCCTGGCGGCCAGATGGGTCTGTCGCGAGCCAGGTGATCTCTGTAGTTCCAATTGGATAGGCAGTGGTTAATCCCTCGCCGTCTTCACGACTGCCCGTAACCACTAATGGCTGATCGCCGGTTGTCGTTGGTGAGCCGACATTCGAGGAACTGCCGTTTGGATCCGGCACAAAAGCGCTACCTTGGCCGGAGTTGGCAGTTACCGTAATGTTCGCCGGGCAGACGATAGTCGGCGCACCGGTATCAACCACAGTAACAGTGAAACTACAGGCTCCTCCGCCGGTTGCTGATGTGTTGGTAACCGTCGTGGTTCCAATTGGGAAGAACGACCCGGAACTCGGGTTACTAGTTATCGCTCCGCAGGTGCCGAACCCCTCCGCGGTGCCGAAGGTAACATTCGCGCCGCCGCCCTCACCATGAGTTGTTGCGGTGGTAACGATGTCGTTCGGACAGTCAAGACTGCAGTCTCCCGACGGTGTACCGCTAACAACGGTAGCCGAATTCGCCCCGCTATTGTCCGGTGTGTGAATCTCATCCGTGGTGCTGCTGATCACAGCGCTGTTGGTAATTACGGTACCAACTGGTGTGCCGCTATTAACCTGATACACGAAGGTAAATGAGGCGGAAGTACCGGCCGGAAGGCTGGCAAGCGTCCAGGTCGTAGTAGGAGTCTCCTGCGTGCGGGTGAAGGCCGGACCGGAGTCCTGGGTCGAGGAGACATACGTTAGGTTGGTCGGAACCGCGTCGGTTAATTCGACGGAACTTGCCGTATCGGGCCCGCGGTTACTGACGACAATCTCGTAATCAATGAACCCGTCGGCTACAACGTCTGCGGACACTTTGTTCTTGAAGACTGAAAGGTCAACCATGGGCTGCTGCGGATCACTGACAGTAAAAGCGTGCTTATTCCTTAGCGAACCATCCGAATCCGAGAAATATACCCACCAGTTTCCGGCTACGTTCATCTGGCGTGTGGCACTGGCATTGGTCGAGGTGATTATGTCAGTCTGGACAGTTGCCCCTTGGGAATCTACCCAGTAGATGTATCGTGTTCCGGAGAAATTAGGGTCAGCCTTCGCACAGACCGTATCACCAGCGGTAAAGTTGTCTTTCGCCAGGGTACAGGTGGCTTCATAGGTCGCAATAGCTTCCGGACCAAGGCTTACGGTAAAGACCGCAGGCGTCTGAGAATCATCTCCTGTTTCCGCAATCGTAACTTTCCACGTGCCAACCTGATCAGGCGTGTACGCAAAAAATTGCGGATTTTGCGTTATCAGCGTAGTTCCGCTGCCACCGTACGCAATGGAAAGGTCCTGTCTTAGCCAGTGAACCCAACGACCTCCCGGAAAATTCAGGTCGACGCCATCCGTTTTAGCACAAACTGTCTCACCCAAAAAAAATGCAGTCTTAGGCGTCGTACAATCAGCGGCGAAAGTATCAATCGTTTCAACAAGCGCCGGCGAGAATGGCAGTAGGCCAGGCTGTTTGCGGGTGTTAAGAAAGTTCCCCAATATACCGTTTGAATTGACGGCTGCGCCCTTTTCGCCCACCAATCGCGAACTCGGAAGTGGCTGCGAAGATTCGCGTCAATGAACTGAGACTTGTGCGATGATAGCCGTGATTCGGTGTAGGCTGGGTTTTCATTAGAAAAATTCTCCTCAAGGCTTGGTTCGCTCGCTCGCTTTTTTTGCGTGGGCGAGGGCGACAGAAACTCGTGATGTGTGATCGTCAAACGCGGCGGACAATTCAGACTGGTAACCTGCTATTTTCTGTTAGCCGGTGAGCTCCAAAACTTTTTGTTGTAGAAACTCTGAAGGTTTCAATGAGTATTTAACGCTCTGGCCTTTGCTCGTTTAAGGCTCAAAACATAGAGTAGGCTCGATACAGTGCTCGACTTAGGCTCGATACATAGTGCTCGACTATGGATGAAACCAACGCGCTCTGGCGAAAACGAGGACGTGTTAATAATCCAATTCCGATCATAAGTCAACAAAAATGTGCAAAAGTTCTTGCATGCAAAACAATTGGTTTGTCGTTACGACTTTGAGAACTCTGACTTTCTCATTAACATGGCGAGTGCGGGGTCATTTTCTAGGGTGAGGTCACCACAATTTGACTAATATGATGCGTGAAATCTTTGTTACGGGTGGGGCTGGATTCATTGGCTCGGCATTTGTCAGGCTTTTGCTCACAGAGACCGACGATTGCCGGATCACAACCTTCGACGCTCTGACCTATGCGGGGAATCTGGACAATCTTGAGGGCCTCGACGATGCCCGCCACCGCTTCGTTCACGGTAACATTGCCGACTCCGAGGCGGTGCTCGCGGCATTGGGGGACAACAGCGACGCCATTATTAACTTTGCCGCTGAGTCTCACGTGGATCGCAGCATAGCGGATGCGGCGGAATTTTTGCGCACGAACATCACCGGCACCCAGGTGTTGCTCGACGCCGCCCGCACGCGAGGCGTCAAGCGTTTCATTCAAGTCTCCACCGATGAGGTAATGGGGAGCTTGCCGGAAAGCGAAGAGGCCTTCTTCACCGAAGACTCGCCATTCGCTCCAAACAGTCCTTACGCTGCTTCGAAGGCGGCAGCAGA